>Ga0307515_10009862_pt1 | contig 18399 bp, 18 predicted proteins | sample 17_EM_MG_FD_194513 | JGI IMG/M metagenome (GOLD analysis project Ga0307515, IMG submission 194513) | Populus trichocarpa ectomycorrhiza microbial communities from riparian zone in the Pacific Northwest, United States - 17_EM | ecosystem: Host-associated > Plants > Roots > Unclassified | place...
AACTGGAATTTTTAATAACAATACATAAAAGTTAACTACAAAAATTTGTTGGCTCCGATACCAATTAACATAACTGGATGAGAATGGTAACATAGTTTGTTATAAGTCAAGACCTTCAAAGATCAAAAATATTAAAACCATGAAGAGGCACTCATAATATTTATTTTTTATTCATTTTAGTCTCACTTGTTAACATGTTATTATAAACCTTTATATAAAAAAACTAGAAAAACCTAAACTGAATATATATATATATTTTTTTTCAAAAAAAAAAACTATCCATATGAAGAAGGACCATATGTCAAAAAATATCCACATAACATATTTTATAAAATGAAAATTTATTTGCAAAATTTGTTTTGGGTTTTCTCACAATTATCAATTAACAAAATATTGAAGGGTTGCATAATATTTTTATTTTATTTTATTCAATAAATTATATATGTATTTATTTTTATTATTATTTGACTGAATAAAAAATTAATTTTAATAAATAAATTCAGCAAATATAATCGAGTAAATATCTCGTACTGTAAAATCAAATATTTTGCTTAAATTTGCTTCTCAAATTTTCTAGTTTTAATTTTAGTTAATTAAATATGTTCATAAAATTTTTAATTTATATTTATTTTTTATATAAAAATATAAATATTTAATACATTTTTTAAAAAAATATGTAACGTACGACGAATTACAGCAGGTAAAATAGCTAACACCTAAAAAGACATGAAATTAGAATATATAAAAAGTAGAGTACGGCTTCATTTATTTATTTGCATATATATATGTCATCTTCATCTTGTATTTGTTTATTTATATATTTTAATCTCATACCAAACCAAACAAAACCACAACAAGGCGTTGGATTGGAGTTCCATTTTTGACCTTTCGCTATCTGGATCTAGGGTTTCCTTCTTTTCTCTACAGACTTTCACCATCTTCAACAAAAAAAAAAAAAAAAGAAGAAAAGAAAAAAGCAAACAAACCCTAGCTTGCACCACCTTTACTTTTAGACTGGTAATTTTGTCAATCAATCGATCTTCATCATCAAAGGAAGTTACTGGGGTTTTTATTTTTGATTATCATCATCAATTTACAGATCTATCTGTTCATCTTAAAAATCTGACCAAAAACAACAAAAGTTTTCCCTAATTTTGTTTTTATTTTCCCTCCAGAAGAGATCTTTTTCCTGTTGCAATTTCAAAGAAATCGGATTCAGATCATATAATGACTTTCTCTCCTGGAAATTTATGATCTTTGATGGACTTCAAATTCAAAAGCTTGAAACTTTGAAGTAAAGATTGAAATTTTTTCTGGGTGAATTTTGTGGAAAAAGATGTATAAATCAGTGGTGTATAAAGGAGATGAGTTACTGGGAGAAGTAGAAATATACGCACAAGAACAACAGCAAGAAGAAGAAGAGAACAAGAACAAGAAGAAGAGAGTGATTGATGAGATAGTGAAGGAAATCAGAATAAGCCATTTCTCACAAACAAGTGAGAGATGTCCACCACTTGCAGTGCTTCATACAATTACATCTATTGGTGTTTGCTTCAAAATGGAAGAGTCAACTTCATCATCAACAACAAAGATCTCTCAACAAGAATCGCCGCTTCATCTTTTGCACTCCTCCTGTATCCAAGAAAACAAGGTACAGCCAGTTAATGATAACAATAATAATGAACTTAATAATCAATTTAAAGAAAACCCATTGAAGGATTTAATTGAAATCGGTGGATAAAACACAGCAAAAAGTTTCGAACTTTGTAACTCAGTTAACTGGGTTTGTTGTACAGGGAACGCTGGACAACTTCGGACAAGGACCCAGAACCCACTTTGATTTTTTTCAGTGAATGAACCTTAAGTTAGTGGAAAATTTGTGAACTTTGTTGAGTAATTAATGTGACCCAGATGATTATGAACTGAATTTCTTGCCAATTTTGCCATGATATAATGAGAACTTTCTGAACTTGTTGTATTTTCCCAGTACATGTCATGAACAGATGACTTCGAAGTGAATTTGGCTTTCATGGAATTTGAATGTGAATATTACGTGCTGTCATGGGATTTTAATGCTGAAGAAAATTTTATCATGAGAATTATGTGTTACTGATGTAGCTGCTTCATATGTAATTGAATTTTTGCTTCTATAGGAGGCAACTTTGGGATTTGCTGAAATTGAATGTTGAGTGAATATAAGCCTGAATTTTGGATAGTTAGACTGCAATTTTGGTGTCTTTCTCTGGTTTTATGGCTGAGGAACTTCAACAAAAGTAAGTGGAGGCTTATTTGCTGGCTATGTCTCATTCTGTAAGGGTTTTATTGGTTGTTGATGTAGAATGACAATATAATGACTATACATGAATGCCTTTTCTGACATTTGTCTTCTTGTTAGTTTGAGAAGAAACCTGGGTTGTTATGATCTGGCCTTAATATGAATAAAACCTTTATTATTCATCTGAAGCACGAGTTCTGATAATTCGTTAGTTATGTTGCTTTATCTTGTTGAAGGCTTTCTCTTGTTCACAATGATTATTGTTCCTTCTCATTGTACATGTTTATGTATCATGCACATCAGCAGATTTATGTTGATATCTTTATTTATTTATTTTTCACGCTCCTCTTTCATTTTGGATGTTGATGGTGATATTATTTTCAGACTGCAGTGATGCATCTGGGAGGGGAGGAGCTCCATTTGGTTGCAATGCCCTCCAGGAGTAATGAAAGACAGCATCCATGTTTCTGGGGATTCAGTGTTGCACCAGGACTTTATGACTCTTGTCTTGTCATGCTGAACCTCAGATGCCTGGGCATTGTATTTGATCTTGATGAAACTCTCATAGTTGCAAATACAATGCGCTCATTTGAAGATAGAATTGATGCTTTGCAGCGGAAAATAAGCACTGAGGTGGACCCGCAGCGCATTCTTGGTATGCTGTCAGAGGTCAAGAGGTATCACGATGACAAGAACATTTTGAAGCAATATGTGGAAAATGATCAGGTTGTTGAAAATGGAAAGGTGATCAAAACACAGTCTGAGGTTGTTCCAGCCCTGTCTGACAACCATCAACCTATGGTTCGCCCCTTGATACGGTTGCAAGAGAAGAACATTATTTTGACTCGTATCAATCCGCAGGTGTGTACTTAATGAATTCTAGAGTGATATCAACCTTGTTTGGATGTTCCCTGCATTGCTGTTTTTTCGAATCATACCACTGCCTCGAAAAAATTATCATTTGTCGAGTTCCTATTCACCAATTAGTAGATATGTAATGATCTTTGTTTGATAGAATGACGATTTTAGATTTTTTTGTCTTTGGTATGAGGAATCTATAGGCTACTACAATGCTCGACAATGTTTAATAATATTTAGTTTGTCCTGAACATGTGCATTGATTTCGGTTCAAGAATCAAAGGATCTTTTTTATCATGTAGATTCGTGATACAAGTGTGCTTGTGAGGTTGAGACCTGCTTGGGAGGATCTGAGAAGCTACTTGACTGCAAGAGGGCGCAAGCGCTTTGAGGTTTATGTTTGCACAATGGCTGAAAGAGATTATGCTTTAGAAATGTGGAGGCTTTTGGATCCAGAGTCAAACTTGATAAACTCAAAAGAATTGCTAGATCGGATTGTGTGTGTCAAGTCTGGTAAGTGTCATCCAGCTTGCAGATGGCTGCTACTGTTTTAGCTGGTTATGGAGCCAATGATGTAGTTTGTGATTTGACCTTTTTGCTCACTGTTGAAAGTCTTACAAATGCGTGAGCAAGCATGCTCATTTTCTGCTAATGTTTATTTCATATGTCATGTAATTACAGGTTTAAGGAAGTCCTTGTTCAATGTCTTTCAAGATGGAATATGCCATCCTAAGATGGCATTGGTGATAGATGATCGCTTGAAAGTGTGGGATGAGAGGGATCAATCCCGTGTGCATGTTGTTCCTGCATTTGCTCCATACTATGCTCCTCAAGCTGAAGTATAAACTATAAGCACTTTGCTGGTGGAAACTTCAATATTGCAACAACACTTGCACACACTTCTTACTCAAAACACCCAGACACACAACACATGCATATGTCCAATTTTTTTTATCAAGTTGTAGCAGCATGCACTCATCATAAGTCTTTATGTCATAGGTAAATAATGCTGTTCCAGTATTGTGCGTTGCGAGAAATGTTGCTTGCAATGTCAGAGGTGGTTTCTTCAAGTAAGAATACAAAATCCAAGGGGCATATATCTACTTGGGCACTCCTATATACTTAACCATTTTACTTGTGTTACCTACCAGTTAATTTTGAGTCAATTTTGTTTATGCTTGTGACACTGTTTGGGTATAGCATGACCTTGGAATATGTTTACAGAGAATTTGATGAGGGCCTTCTGCAGAAGATACCTGAGGTTGCATACGAAGATGATACTGATAATATTCCTTCTCCTCCTGATGTGAGCAACTATTTAGTTTCAGAGGTTAGTCTTTACAATTTTATTTTTTTTTGTATTTGAATTCACAATGTCAGAATGTGCTGTTAAGCTCTGATTATGAATATACATATACGATTGATCACCTTGCAGACGTATGCTCTTTTTTTATTTTTGTTCATAATTAAATCTTTTGTGGCATTCAGGATGATGCTTCTGCTGTAAATGGAAATAGAGATCAACTTTCTTTTGATGGCATGGCAGATGCTGAGGTTGAAAGACAGCTAAAGGTATTTAGATGTGTGTATTATTTGTTTCACAAAGGGCTATGGGAGTGTTAAAGTTGTGATATGGAAAATATTTGTTTTATACTTCTTGATCTTCCTGAGCGCCTGTGTTGTCTTCTATGTGTCAAGTTGAAACTGGTTTCTTTCTATGCTCCTTAAAAAAAAAAAAAAAAAAAACAGGAAGCAGTTTCAGCTTCTTCAGCAATCCTCTCAACAATTCCTTCAACAGTCAGTAGCTTAGATCCAAGGCTTCTTCAGTCTCTCCAGTACACAATAGCATCTTCTTCAAGCTCGATGCCAACATCACAACCTTCAATGCTGGCATCACAACAACCAATGCCAGCATTACAACCACCAAAGCCTCCATCACAACTATCAATGACGCCATTTCCCAACACACAGTTTCCTCAGGTGGCTCCATCAGTTAAACAATTGGGCCAGGTTGTCCCTCCAGAACCAAGCTTGCAAAGTTCTCCTGCTCGAGAAGAGGGTGAAGTACCCGAATCTGAATTAGATCCTGATACAAGGAGGCGGCTTCTTATATTACAACATGGGCATGATTCAAGAGACAATGCACCAAGTGAATCTCCATTTCCTGCAAGACCTTCAACACAAGTTTCAGCTCCACGTGTTCAATCTGTTGGAAGCTGGGTTCCAGTGGAGGAAGAGATGAGCCCAAGGCAACTGAACCGAACACCTAGAGAATTTCCTCTGGATTCAGATCCAATGAATATTGAAAAGCACCGAACTCACCATCCATCCTTTTTCCATAAGGTTGAGAGTAATATTCCGTCTGATAGGATGATTCATGAGAACCAAAGACAGCCAAAAGAGGTAACTTTTCTTGGCACTGTCCACTTATAGCCTTCTTTTACCTGTAACTGATGGAGTATATTAAACTTGCACAATCATTTATTTGCAGGCAACATATAGAGATGATCGGATGAAGCTAAACCATTCAACATCTAATTATCCTTCCTTCCAAGGTGAGTGGTGATATATTTTCTCTTGAAAAAAATATTGCATATAGTATCAACCTCACTCTGCCCATCAGCAAGAGTAGGGTTGGATGAAAGCTATCATTAGCTTGAATATCCTATAGTTTTTTTTTCCCGGAGGAATCTCCTGCATTAACACATTTGACATGCAAACTCCATTAGCTTTTTGGGAAAGTTGCAATGACTTTTGCAATATTGCTTGTGATGCTTTTGGTTTGGTTGCCTTATCAATTTAGTTACTTTGTGCATTTTACTCCATGTTATTACTGCACTGATAAATTTTGGGTTTTTGTTTTGAAGGGGAGGAGAGTCCATTGAGTAGATCATCCAGTAACAGGGATCTTGACTTGGAATCTGAACGAGCTTTTTCAAGCACAGAAACTCCAGTTGAAGTGTTACAGGAAATTGCGATGAAGTGTGGAACCAAGGTAAGGGGAGAAGATTGTATTTTGGAGCAAAAGTCAGACTGAACAATCTATGCACCTTAACCCTTATGTTCCATTTAAGTTGTTCTTTTCTTCCCTTTTTCTCTATTAAATTTAACTTGATTTAATGGAAATCTACAGGTGGAATTCAGGCCTGCTTTGATTGCTACTAGTGATCTGCAGTTTTCCATTGAGGTTTTCTTTACTCTCTGGCTTAAAATTTTAAAATTTTGCTTTATTATCAGTAATATGAAATTTGTGTTTGTTCAATCAAAAGTAATTGATTCTTTCTCTTTTAAAATATGTGATCTGCATAATAATTTATTTTCTTAAGTACGTGGAATACAGTGTTTAGTTTGTTTATAAGGTGGGATCCATGTATATTTTAACCTTTTCTCTTTCGCAATAGTTACTAGGTTGTGAAAGAACTTGAAGAAATTCCAGGACAAGGCTAATTTAAATTGATAAACAACTAGTATACCGATCCCTGATTACTATATTGTAGCTATTTGGCACCAAAGCAAACATTAAACAGCTTGCATTCCAGTCAAAGTAAATGACCAAATGGAGATAGAATTATGATGGCATTGCTTTATAGCCTAGTTACTACCAAGCTTAGCCAAATGATAACTCTTTTCTAATATGAGGACACAGTCACCTTACATGGAACCCAATGGGCCTAATGCCTTGAAGAATGAGAATATTAAAGGATTTACCAGCTCCATGTGGTTTATTAGGGAGCTGTATGAAACTGTAAAATCTGATATGTTCTTTTAGTTCATAACTGGTATCATCCTGTGTCTTATGATTAAAAAAAAATTAGGAGTCCAAAAGGACCTAATTTACCTGAATAGAGAAATGGTATGACTGCCTAACCCTCCTGTTCTTCTTCTTGTTTATTTTCCCAGACTTGGTTTGTAGGAGAGAAAGTTGGTGAAGGAACTGGTAAAACAAGAAGGGAAGCCCAACGCCAGGCAGCTGAGGGTTCTATTAAGAAGTTAGCTGGTAATATTTCATACCATGATATTTCTTATTACTCGTTAGTACACAAGGTCATTGAATTGAATCAGCTGTCTGATTTTTAGCATGTCTTGTCATTTGTGCATTGTCTATGTTATGCCTGTCCTGTGTATCATACAACTGCTCAGCTGAGCTCTGAACAGAATTTATTGTTTGCTATATTGGTGCTTACCATCGTAACTGATGCTTATAGCATGGAATCTAGACTGTAGCTATTCAGTACCTTGGGCTTGAATTTGCTCTGAGCTTATGGTCTAAATCAGAAGTGAGGTTGAACTGATTCTATGCCAGTGTGCTATTGTCTTGAAACATGCTGTATGATGTACTTTGTTAATATTAACATAGCATGTGTCTCATACATTATTTTGCATGGGCAATGTTCTTAAAATTTGATGCTCCAACATCCTTTACGGTGGAAATTCCTCTGTCCAAACATCTTTGCTCTGTGATGCTGATGACAATATTTCTGCAGGCATATATATGTCACGTGTGAAGCCTGATTCTGGGCCCATGCTTGGGGATTCAAGTAGATATCCTAGTGCAAATGATAATGGTTTCTTGGGTGATATGAATTCTTTTGGGAATCAACCATTGCTGAAAGATGAGAACATTACGTATTCAGCTACTTCAGAGCCATCCAGACTTCTGGATCAAAGGCTGGAAGGCTCTAAGAAATCAATGGGTTCGGTCACTGCACTCAAAGAATTTGTAAGTTCCAAGGAGCTAGTCATGCATCTACCATGTTTCAATGGCTATTAAGATTTTTTATCACTGAAATGTCATGGATTGGCATTTAATGTCTTGATTGTCTTCAGTGCATGACGGAGGGTCTTGGGGTAAATTTTCTGGCACAGACTCCACTTTCAACTAATTCAATACCGGGAGAGGAGGTACATGCACAGGTTTGTATTTGAACACGCATTTTACTTTGAAGTTTGAGAAGTGATGCAAGACAGCTTAGGGGATGTTCTGGATCTGACTTTCAGGGGCTATATTGGTGAGTGTTTTAAGGTTAGATTGGTGGGTTTTGTATAATGGAAATTGTAGAAACTATCAGAGTCGCACTAATAGGGTTTCTCACCTAGAGGATAGAAAAACCTAAGCTTCACATCTAGGGTTCTTAGGAATCACATCTAAGGGAGATTGAGTCACACAAACTAAAGCAAATTGCTGGAATTTTATTCAATAACTTTTATTAAAATATTGAAAGCCTACGTGCTTATTATAGAGTTTTAGTAGTCCAAATCCAACAAGGACATGGATTCCTAAACCTCCAGCATAACTATTCCTATTTAGAATAGGAAAGCCTAATAACTTGAGGACTATTAAATGTAACACTAAACAGAAATAAAGCCTAGACTTAGACAATTTCCAGATTTTCCAGCAAGCTTGAAAATTACTAAAATACCCCTGCATTCCAGAATTTAAAAAAACACATAAATCTTATTCTTTTGTCATCCACATCAAGAAGGTATCTTTTCCTTTTTATATTTATATTTGCACTTTAATTATTCACTTGATCTTGACAGTTCCAGCCAATTAAGTTGCAGGCAGTTTTTATAGAATACCTTTTTTCATCTCAAGGAAACTATCTCAATTAGGGGTCTTGTATTTTATAGGATAAACTCATGGGTAAGAATTTAGAACCAGAATCCCGTTCGTCTTGGCTTGACATTTTGAAATTTAATGTTGTCCTGGACTTCATTTTGCACATTAATCTGTGTGGTTATCCCTTGGTCATGGGTAGAAGGATTGATATTTACTTGTGTAAGAACAAAGAAGTAAGATGCTAGGCTATTGAAGTTCTATAAGTGTTTGGAGAATTTAAGCTAACTGAAACAGCAAAGGTTGTTTCTTGTTTGAGCAGTACAAATTGATAATTATGTGGTTTGTTTCAAGTAGAAGAAAACTTTTGCTTTTTTTTATTTTTTTTATTTTTTTTGTGCTTGTTACATGACTTTCAGCCCTCATCATTATCAATCATTTTCCAACTCAGCTCTGATAAAGTACTACTTTTTTTTATCACACCTAGGTTGAAATAGATGGACAAGTTCTGGGGAAGGGTATTGGGTTGACATGGGATGAAGCTAAGATGCAGGTATGCATTGTTCCATATACAGAATCATTTTTTGTGAGGCTAATATTTCTCTCTTCTTTCATAAATCTTTGTATACCTTAATTTTATCTGTCTGAGCACCCAAACATTCTTTTCCCCAGGCTGCTGAAAAGGCCCTTGGAAGTCTAAGAACAATGTTTGGTCAATACACACCGAAACGTCAGGGTTCCCCTAGGTTTGTGATTGTATATTTTGCTTATTTTAACAATTAGTTGTCAATGTTCTGTATGCTACCACAAAATACCATGTCCTGATATGCACTATTCCATTTTGTTTTTTAATCTTCACCCCCTGGCATGTATTAAGATTATTGTTGCTAACTGCCATTATGGCTCTGCACTACAAAATTGACAACCAATCGGAAAGATGAAATGTATGAAAAGTAGACATTACAACCTTGTCCTTAAAGTTCCATGCTTTGCTCGTCTTTCCATGCCATTGTTGAATAACGAGTAGACTCCTCTTCTCTTTTGTTTGTGATTTACTAGTCCAAAAATCATCTCCGCACAGAGTTTGAGTTTCCAGCTTGCATTTTATTTTCTTTGTTTATGTTTTCTTAATTTTTTTTTTTTATAATGCAACAGGCTAATGCAAGGGATGCCAAATAAACGTCTAAAGCAAGAGTTCCCACGGGTTCTGCAGCGCATGCCCTCTTCTGCTAGATATCACAAGAATGCTTCTCCTGTTCCTTGAGGACCATAAAGTAATTCCTTTTCCCACTTTGTTGAACAGAACCGCGGATTGTGTTGATCTCGAGCCACCAGTTGAATTGTTGGTCAAGTCTTTTGCTATGTATAAAATGAAGCCAAGAAGAGCTCCCCCACCTGACCAATCTTATTGCAGAATTTTTTCCAAGTGACTGCAATTCTGTGATGTTCAAATATTCGTGATTTCTGCCTCTTTCTCCGGATCACATTTGTATCAAGTATCCGCTGCTCCAGAATGCACAGAAGGCTCGTGCATCAAGAAAGGCAGGGCTACATACCCCCGATTATTGTTGTGCGGTCAATGCTGCCGCTGCCTTGGTCCGGACTGTTTATGATGTTTACATGTTTAACCCGAGTCAAAACTTGATGATGGGGGAGTGTTTTCTGGCTATATGCTCAGAGTATCTGCTCCGACCCACCGTTGACACTGTAGATGTAAAATCTAACCACCCAGTTATGTTGGCTGTCTCCACTTTACCAGGTCAAGTTGGATCCTGAGTTTTAACCTAGCAAATGTAGAACTTCATTTGTTCGAATGGGGTGAAAGTTTTCAATCTCTCTTGTCCATTTCCCTGTCCCCCTGATGATTGTGGAAACGGTTTTGGCCACCCGTATATGAAACGACGTGCGCGAAGTGGTAATTTTCTTGCTCTGTAAAGCAATGGATAGAGGATAAATATCCAGCTCAATATCTGTTCTTGCCATTAAAACAAAATTGTAGGGAAGCTATCTTGAATTGCGACTCGAGACTTCAACATGATTCATTCTATTGTCCTACTAATGGAATAGCTTCTTGATTTTAAATAATTACAGAGATTCGTTTTTCTTTCTTCTAAATAAATAATAGAACAATAAAAAGAATCACTGCAATTTTATTTATGTTTACGCTTTATTTATAAATAAATTCCCCTCCATAATGTGGTATATTTATTTTCACGTTATTTACTTATATTTTTGTAACGAAACAAAATATTTTCAGTAGGCTTGTGGTTTAAAATTACTTTTCAATTAAAATTATATTATTTTTTTAATATTTTATTTTATTTTTGATATTAATACATTAAAACTATAAAAATATTAATTTAATTAAAAAAAAAACATTTAAAAAAACAGAACCTATTTCCCGGAAGTTAATTACTTCCATTGGCTCGGGAGGCTAGCTAATTTTTGCCATCCATTGCACATGGATCGCCGTAATTGACAATGCCTCTTCTTTTACCCTTTTAAAGTTACGAAAAACAACGTCGTTTTCGGTTGCCAGCCTTGCCACCATTTTTATTATTATTTTTTTCACTTCGAGCCTATTTACATTTATCTTAAAAAATATAAAATTCATTTTTTTAGTATTTTTAATAATTTTAATATATTAATAACAAAAATAAAAATAAAAAAATTAATACATTAATATCAAAAATATTTTTAAGAAACGCAATTAATGGTAAGAGGTGGTAAAAGTAAGTAAAATCCTTTCGTTTCCCTCTTTTCTTTTCTGTCGTCAGTCAGTCAGTAAGTCGTCACCGCTCAAAAATAGTATATAAAAGGTCAAAAAAGGCGAAGTAAACAGCCCTTCCCTTCAAAGCTACCCCAGCTTGCTCGGCTAAGGCTAAAACACAGATAGAGAGAGAAACAAAAATCGAACTAAGGAAACAAACCACCGGTTCATTGCAATTTCTAGAGAGAGAGAGAGACTATATTTCTTGCTTTTTAGAGAGAGAAACACGCAATCAGTTTAAATGGCTGCCTTTGATGCATTTGAAGTCATTCAACCTTCAAGTCACACTTCTTTCGATGGAGTAGACGACGAGAGCTACTCCAACTTCGCCTCTTACTCCACCGCCGCCGGTCCTGGTGATTTCCCCGGCGGAGATGTCTCCGTCGATCACGTGAGTGGTTCTCCTGATGTGTTCGGGTTTGGATCTGATGCGGATCCGGATTTCTCTCATCAGAGTCCGTTCGGATCGGTGCATGTAGAGAACGGGAATGGTAATGGATATAATGGAGCGGACGACGACGTTTTTGTGAGTGATGGACCGATCCTTCCTCCACCTACTGAAATGGAGCCTGAGGAAGGTTATGCTCTTCGCGAGTGGCGTCGGTGAGATTTTTTTTTCCATTAATTTGTTTAATCTTTAGATCTGCTGGTTTCTCTATAGTAGAAGTAAATTGATTGATCTGTTTATAGCAAGTGGTTAGCTTTAGACTTTAGTGTTAATTGATGATTTAGAACTTAATTTAATGCGATCTGCACAAGTTTATGTACTTATTAGAGTTTATGGAAGTAGATTACGGTGCTGATCTTGGTGTCGCGTGAGTTCAGTGGAGTTATGGCGAGGAATGCTCCTCGAATCTATATCTGTTGAGCTTCAACTTACCATTTCCGATCAGTCAGTTGTTTCATCCTGATGTATGAGATTGTTTTGGGGCCTATTTAAGTGGGCTTGGTGATTCATTTATGGCAGCAGCATGTGACTGTGAATTGACTGATTTGTTTTCGGGAGAGTATTTTATAGGTTAGTTGATGGTTAGGAGCTTAATTTAATGCTATCTTTTAGATGTTATTAGCTAGTGGGGGCAATATAGGAAGATTAAGGTACCAATTTTGGTGATCTAATCTCTGGTTCCGATTATGTCTTGTGAGATTGACACTGCAGTTCAATGCCTGAGATTTTTTAAACTTTGATCAGTAGTTTTAGGTTTTGAGTTGAGAGAGATTGTCTTTGAGCAGCAAGTGCCTCAGTGCTATCAGGGACTGAATTATGAGAGGGTTGCTGGTTGAATCAATTGGAATTGAGTTGTGGTTATATTATATATTTGAATTGTAAGTTGATGGTTCATTGGCAATTAGTCAACTTTTTATCTTAACCTATGCATTTATTGAGGTGCCTATTTTGTTGATTCTCTAATGGAAGTAGCTGGGGTTATACAAGTTGGATGATTTCCTTGATTTAGGATTTTGTTTCTATACTTCTTAGGACATTCCTGTGTCTGTGTAGTTTTTCACTCTGCTATGTGGGTTGAAGCGTGGTTGTAAACTACAAATTACCGGATGGTATGCTATCCTCCTTTGACAAGGTATTTATAGTGGAAGGATGATGTGATGATGAAAAGAAATCTTTGCTTGTTTCTTGTTGGTTGTTGCATCTATCTATTTCCAGGTAGCAAACATGTTTCTTTGCAATTATTCAGCCAAGATGGATTTAATATCTGGCATATTGAAGTACTGTAGGAAGCCTGCTACGAATCTGCCATAAGTTAGAAATTTTGAATGATTTTCAGAAGCAGTGAAATTCTCCTCGGAGAGATTACTTGTCTCTGAAGTTGCTGTTATGATGCTCGTCTTGTCAAAACACTCACTGTTCATAAAATATTATCAGCATGTACATTCACAATTCTCTTGAGATTTTCTGCTCGTCAAATTTATTACCTGTTTGGGTTGGGCAGTAAAAAATATCCAGTTATTTGCTATTCGAATAGGAACAGATCCTGTTTCATAAAATAACATATTACAATTATCTCAAACTTTTCTGCTTATCAAATTTATGATCCGTTTGGGTTGGCAGTCAAAATGCCATGCATCTTGAGGAAAAGGAGATGAGAGAGAAGGAGATGAGGAAACAGATAATTGAAGAAGCGGACGAGTATATACGAGGTTTCTATGAGAAGAGGAAGCTCAATATTGAGACCAACATAGCTACTAACAGAGAAAGAGAGAAGGTAATTTTTCTAAGAGCTTTGAATTTGCTAGATTTTTGCGCATAATGTACCAGTTGCCATGTTTTGATGACGAGTATTTGTACGGAATAGTTGTACTTAGCCAATCAAGAGAAATTCCACAAAGAAGCCGACAAACAGTACTGGAAAGCAATAGCTGAGATCATTCCTCGTGAAGTTCCTAATATTGAGAAGAGGAGAGGCAAGAAAGAGAAGGATCAAGATAAGAAGCCATCAGTTACTGTTATCCAGGGCCCGAAGCCAGGAAAACCCACTGATCTTTCAAGGTTGCGACAGATACTTGTTAAGCTGAAACATACACCCCCACCTCATATGATCCCACCCCCACCTCCTCCAAAGGATGCCAAAGACGGGAAGGATGGAAAAGATGCCAAAACTGGAAAGGATGTCAAAGATCCCGTAACCGGAAAAGATGCAGCATTAGGTGCAACCACGTCAGGAGCAAAGGCAGAGGCTGCTGCACCTGCCAAAGATGCCCCTGCTAACGGTTCCTCCAACTCGCCCAAAGAAGATGCAGCTGCTGACATTGCCCAGCCAACTGCAGAGCCAGAGCCAACTCCAGCTGCCTAATCCCTCACATTCTCTCTCCCTTCACCGTTGTTTAACTCTATACTTTTTGTACCATCTTTACCAGGGTTTTATTTTGTAGTGTGATGCCTCCCCTGTCTTTGATCACATGATGACTAGGTATGTTGGTTCTGTTATTTGCTCTTTTTTTTCTGGGGGCATATATTATACTTGTATGCACTGAGATTTGAAATTGGTTTTGTTTTTGCGTTGTCTTTTGGAGTTAGCCTTCTACACTGCCTCCTTTCTCTCTGTCGTATTCACAGGCTTGTGGGAAAGCAACGGAAGATTCACTCCCTATAAAAACTTCGAACATAAAATGCCCGTCCGATCCTAAAATATACTCCATTCTAGTTTGGAAACAGTTTGTTTTTGTCTTAAATTTTGGCCCCATATTCCTATATTTAATTAGTGGATCATCAAGCTTGTAGACCCATGCAATTCCCATCGTAAAAATGGCATCTAAAATCCAAGCACTTGCAAAACAAACGCTCAAGCTTCAGCACTCATCACACTTCCAACGAAACATGTTTTTCAATCGTGTTTGGTTCGAGATTGGGCAATCGAAATGTTGAACCTTGACTTCGTGATCAATAGTGATCAATGACGGCTCGGCTCGGCTCGAGGAGAGAGTGACAAGACAGATATCACAACAGGATGCATAAATGGGAAAGGACAAGGGGGGAAGTTGAGGCTGTTATGCTGTGATAATTAAATACCACACCAACCAGCGCTAATGAGAAGATGTTTTTCAATGATATAGAAACTCAATAGATTGAAGTTTCTCTCCAGTTGGCCCAAACGTACATGTGGGATGTGGCTATAAAAAGTCAAGGAGGTCATGTTTCCCGTCTCATCCGGAATGTGAGCCTCTCCTTTTTTTCTTTCTTTTTTTCTTTTTTATAGACAGAGAACTGATTGACCCGTTTGCCTGTTTTTTTTTATATAAAAAAAATTATATATATGAAAAAATAAAAAGACCGGCAAACGGGTAAGCCAGTTCACTGAAATCGATTCAAGCTTGCGAACTACTAACATAAAATAGTTGAGTAAAAAGCAGTGTAAATCGCACAGTGAAATTACTATTATGTTGTTGAGTGGTGAAATCAGTTGGCTTTATTTTAGGGGTATCAAAGTATTTTTACAGGATTTATGAGTCCTGACAAAAAAGGACGGTATCTTTTTTATTTTCTTTAATAATATAATTATTTTATTACCCTTGACAGCAAAACAATATTAAACTTTGATTAAAGAGCTTTTTCCATCTTCTGAATTTAATTTTACAACAGTTAAATTATATAATTAACCTTGAGATTTTGCCTTTATTTTAAGTCATTAGGTTATTTGATAGTTATTGCGAATCATTAGAAATAATAGAATAATTTTGTCAATAAACAAATAAAATAAAGCTAGAGGCGCGTGAACAGTGTCCGTGAGTTTCGAACGATGCATCATCTTCGTCCGATGGTCAAAACCTTACTTCCAGGATGACTGTCGAAGCATCTTAGCATCCCTTCCATGAATAAGTGGCACGTGTAGCATCATGATGGTCAGCTTGACGCATGTGGACTCTAGTTTTTTTTTTTTTTCTCTTCTACTTAGTTTTCGTGTTGACCTTAAAAAAATTAAATTAGCTCTTGAAGTTTGTTGTCTTTAAGATCTTGTCCCTATTCTCTTTATTATCTTTTTTTTATTTAGAATAATTCATAAAATTAAGGATTTCTTTCAATTTCATCCATATTCTCTTTATTATAATTTTTTATTTAGAATAATTTGTGAAATTAAGGATTCCTTTCAATTTCATCCCCAATAGATATTTTCATCAGACAGATTTGGTTTTCATTCTTTTGATTACTATATTTTTATTTTAGATAGTTTTTGCAATTGTTTTTCTTACAACTTCATCATTCTTGAGTTTTTTTTCCTATCAAATCTAATCCATTTTATTATTATTATTATTATTGTGTTTTTTTACATTGCAAGATTTTTTTTAGATTCATTCTTTCCTTATTATTTCATCCTCCAACATTTAACTAGTTGGGTGTTTAGCTTTTTAGTTAAGTCTGAGTCTAAAATTTAATGGATTGCGGGTTTAGGAGACTAATCCCGGTTACAAAGTTGACACTGGTTTCCTTGTTTTTTTTTCTTTTTTAAGTTTTTTTTTTCATCCTCTAGCATTTTGTTTTTTTATTATTCATTTTCTATGAGTTTTAAGTTGCTTTTTAAATAACACGGATTGCCTTTGTTTCTTTTCTTTTTTGTTAAATTTATTTTTTCTAAAGGAATTTTGTTTTTAAATTAGATTAGATTAATTGATTTCATCCTTCAACATTTAATTTTTCCAGTGTTGAGCCCATTGAGAATTTAACGAATTGCGAGTTTTGAGAGTTTAACCTGGTTTTATAAGGTTCACTCGGGTTTACTTGGTTTTTCTTTTCTTTTTTTAAGCTTTTTTTTTTTTGCGATTTCATCCTTCAACATTGTTTTTATTTGCTCTCCATGGAATTGTCTTTCTTTTTAAAATAACAAGGGTTACCTCAGGGTTTTTTTTCCAGTCTTTGTTAAATTTATCTTCTTTAGAAAAAAATTTGTTTTTTTAATTAAATTAAACTTATTGATTTCATCCTCCACTATTTAATCTTGCAGGTGTTAAGCTTCTTGGTTTGGTCTAAGTCTATAATTTAATGAGTTACGAGTTTGAGAGATTAACTTGAGTTTACAAAGTTCACCCGGATTTGCTTGAATTTTTTTTAAGCTCATTTTTTTTTCAATTTCATCCACCAACATTTTGTTTTTCGCTTTCTATGAGATTTTTCTGTGATTTTGAAAGTAACAAAAGTTAACTCATAATTGTTTTTTGATCTTTGTTGAATCTAGCTTTTTCAAAAAAAAAATTTATTTTTTTAATTAAATTAAATTAATTGCATGAGTAAGAACATGCTCGATTTATATATTTTTGTTTTTATTTACTTTTCGGATGACTGCTCTGACAGCACATGCAATCTCTTTTAGTTATCAGATTCTTAATTTTTTTTTACTCCTTCTAAAACTTTGATATCATATGAACATTTATTTTTACATTGGCAAAAAATTATCCAATCCAACTTGGTTTTTATCTATTCCATAGCCATTTAATGTTGCTTTAATTTGCTGGGTTGATTCAAAAAATTTAGTGCTAAGAGTTTAATATAGGCCAGGGTTTTAATTGATTCAAACAAGATATTGACAAGAACAAACACATCCAATCCAACTTGGTTTTTAATACTCCCTACTGTACGACAACATCTAATCATGGTTGTTAATCTCTATCATGTCCGAACTTGAGAAATTATGTTCGGTTTGGGTTTTTAGTTGAACCAACAAGATATAAACCCGACTAAACATTTTTAATCTAGTTAAGTTTTTAATGACCTATAAATCCAAATCCAAACCTAACCAGATTAATACTAAAAAAAATAAATTGCTATCATACTTAATAATACAATTTTTTTTTTGTGAATATTTGATAACACAGTGCAAACCGTGTTTCATCAAATTTTAAATTTTTTTGTTTTAATTTTTTATATATATTTTATCGTTTTGATGTATCGATTTTAAAAATAATTTTAAAAATTTTAAAAAAATATATTATTTTAATATATTTTTAAATAAAAAAATATTTTTGCCGGTTCTATGATGACCACGGTTCTTATCTATGATCCAAGGAGAGATAAAAACTCAGCCATCTGGCAGTTAAATTAGCACGGCTAGTTGAACCCGCGAACCGGTGATCTGACGGGCTCATCCTCCTATAATAATCACACAGCATCTGAGCTCTCTCTTTTTTTTGGCCTTTTATTAGATAACAAACTCTTACCACTCTCATATCAAGAGATAAAATCATCAAAAACGCAACACATAATTGCATGTTGAACACATTTGCTACATCAATATAAATTTGCCACTTCAATTGGGCATAAACTGTGATCCTCTTCCTACAAATGAACTACGTATCCGTAACTAATGGTAACTAATGATAACGGTAATGAAATAAGTGTGTTCCCTAGCAACTAGTTCTTTGTTTTCCACCTCCATCATTTCTTTCCCGAAGCTTGATGCTAAGTAGCAAATGCAAGGTTATCCTTCATCTGGG
>Ga0307515_10009863_pt1 | contig 18399 bp, 11 predicted proteins | sample 17_EM_MG_FD_194513 | JGI IMG/M metagenome (GOLD analysis project Ga0307515, IMG submission 194513) | Populus trichocarpa ectomycorrhiza microbial communities from riparian zone in the Pacific Northwest, United States - 17_EM | ecosystem: Host-associated > Plants > Roots > Unclassified | place...
AAATTTCCTTATTGAGTTGGATGCTAAGATTGTTGTGGATTCTGGGACAGGTATGATATTTGAAGACTGCAGAGGGTTAATTAATCGAGGGAGTAGTTTTAATTTGTGTAATGTAAGAATAATGCTAATGTTGTAGCACACTGTCTATCAAAAAAAATGCAGAAAGTGTTTGTTAAAATCCCCTACTTTAGGGATTATTAATATCAAAACTTTTTTAAATTTATGAAATTTTCAAATCAACATTAAATTTATCACCTCATATTAGAGACCGGAACTTGGTGATTAAATGATAAAGCTTAACCATCTAGATGGTGGTCCAGTGATAAAAGTTTGGGACCAAGAGGTTTGCTCCCTCTGTGGTCTCAGGTTCGAACCCTGTGGTTACTCATATGATGACCACTGGAGGCTTACATGGTCATTAACTTCAGGGCCCGTGAGATTAGTCGAGGTGCGCGCAAGCTGGCCCGGGTATCCACGTTAAACTAAAAAAAATAAAAAATAAAAAATGATAGAGCTTACTTGGGACAAGCTCAGTAGTCTGTGAGGGAGAAAAGGTGACTGTTAGGCGATTGAAAGGTGAGAAAATTTAAGGGTTTTGGATTTGATGGTGGTAAGTGGATGCATTTAATAGATTTGGAGGTGGAGAAAAAAAAGGTCGTTCGTGCCTTTACTTCTCAATTTCCCCCTTTTCCCCCTCGAATTCCTTTGATTTTTTTATTCACGTAGGGTAGGTGTTTGGTGTTCGGATGAATTTACATATATCTTAATTAATTTTTATAAATCCTGAAATTAACAACAGTATAATTCCTAGCAGCAATTCCTTCTAAATTTTCAATTCTCCTATTATTTTTTAAACCCCCTCTCAACCTCTAATTTCTCAGATAAATAGGCAATAAAGAAAATTCTAGAAAATCTAAAGCTGGCAGTATCTCAACCCTTCAATTGAAATCTTATCTTGTACTCTCATGATGGATTTTGAACAAATACAAATTGTCAGCAAATGAAACTGGCTGTTGTTTTTGTGTTGGATTGGTGGGATGAATTGTATGGGTTCATGTGTGCGAATGAGATTCTCGTTTGATGGGAAAAAAGAAGAAGAGAGAGGGACTGTTTAAGTGAGGTGGCTGGGACTGATGGATGGCTTGCTTTCTCTTTTGTCTGGAGAGGCAAGGATGGCAGCACGTGAGATGAAGAGAGATGGGAAAAAGCAGAAGAAAATATATCAAAATTTATCCTAAAAACCCATCGATCCAATTTCGTACACTTATGGCATTTTATGCAGGAGAATTATTAATTATGGATGATATTATTGTAATTATTTTCATTATTTCAAGGTATTAATGGCTTTTTAATCGTTGAATAAAGTGATAATTACATAATTTTTTATTGTACTATAATCATATAAATATTCATTTTTTTTTTGTTTTGCGGCTAAGGATATAAACCATTATTTAATATGTAAATCTCGTGATGTAAAGTATAATTTATAAAAATATAAAAAGAAAGCAATTTGTAACTTTTCAAAAGTTACTGATGACATTTTCATTAGTTATATGCCTAGAGAGTAGAGACCCAGACATTACATGGTTGAGGCTCCAATATAAAGGTAGCAAGCCCATATAATCAGAAAGCGCAACAAGAAACAAAACTCGAATGAGGGCATAACCGTAAAAAACTTGAAAAATTTGAAACCATAAAAATCTAGCACTGATCAACATCTGCAACGGTAACCCAAACTCAGCCCCTCTCTCTCTAAAAATCTTAAGAGAAAACAAAGAAATCGAAGAGAAATTAGCGTCATTAAAGGTATGATCTAACTATTAATAGCTTCTTTGATTGATCTTTTTGATCTTTCTTTAACTTCTATTCAATTTTCATTTTATATCCGTTTGCTTTTGTATTTTAATTCGAAGTTTACGAATTAGGGTTTTTAGAATTATGATTATTTCTTCAATGCCTTCTACGATGTTGAAATTCTGTTTTTTTTTTTTCCTTTTTCAGTTTAGGTAAACAAATTTAGTGAGAGAACTTTAGATCTGTTATCGTCATCGAGTTCGAGATCTTTCTATCAGAGGAACCGATAAAGAAAGAAACATAATGGTGGCTGCTAAAGTATGACACAGACCCACACACTGTTTCTTTTTTTTTAGTCTCTTTGATGTATTCATTGTTTATATACATGTTTTCCTTGTGCTGTTTTAGGGAAAATTCAGCGTGGGGATCAACCGTGTAGCTGAAGATGCCCATACTTCCAGAACAGGTAACGGGTTTCATTGGTTTTTGTTCGATCTGACTTAATGATTCAGATTCTTGAATTGTTTTATGTACCTGATTCTTTTTACCTTTACATTTATTTTAGGTGTTAGAACTTTTAAAGTCTATTCAGAAAACGAAAAGATGAAGGATGCTGCTAGCATGTAAGTATAATCAAGTTCGGGTTCACTTTGGAAATTCTTATTATTGCTTAATGCTTCTTGATTAGTAAGCGTGATGTTTTCAATTCTCTTTCCAGTAAATCTGCCCGAGATAATCCTCTTCCTGCAAGGTACGTGATGCTGTAGACTTGTTAAATCAATTTTCATAACTGCTTGTGAATTATAGGTGAAGAAAAGATCAGAAATCTGGGGTTTTAAGTTTCGTTGTTTGGCTTTAAAAAACTTTTATTAAGGCTCAGCTTAATGGAGAGGTTAAGGTAACTGATGTATTTCAAAGAATCTTATCTTCTAATATTGTTGGATGTAGAAAAGAAATTACATCATCCCGCTTTGATGGCTCCTTGGCTTGATTGAGATCATTTTCTAAATAAATTGGAAACATTGGACAAAGGAAATATATTATTTTATTTGTTTCTTGATATGTTTTTAACATCTTTTTTTTAAAAAAACAAAATCTACAGAAGGATATCCAACAAAGAAGATTCTCTTGCCATAACAAGTGATTCAAAGGTAAGTTTCCCCTTCCTGCATTAATGGTTGTTTATGTGAGAATGCTACTTTCTTTAGATATCCATTTGAAGTGTGCTTTTATAGTTGCCCTTAACATGTAATATGAAGGGAAGTTCGAAAATTGTGGTGCAGAACAAAGGCAAACATGACACATCTAGACTGACTGGTATGGCTAAATTTAATAATAATTTATCTTTTTGTTGATTTTTTCTTTGTCATTGTTAAACTTTGATAGTGGCCCTTTCCAGTAAATCAAAATGCCAGAAGAAAAGCATTGGCTGATGTAAGCAATGTGCAGAGTAGCTGTGCAAGGAATGCGGCATATGGTGGTTTGAAATCAGTGTGAGTGTTTGAATTGGCATGCCTATTTTTTAATGTATGAAGGGCATTTTTATCTACTGGTTGCATATGTTTCCTGTTCATGTCTTACATGCAAATCCTTTTTTCATTTCTACAAGTAAAATTATGAAAAGTTCTTTTATCGTTAAAATTTATAAAAGTACTATAAAGGCAGAAGAGTTTCTTTGCAATTTTTTTTTTTATGAAAGATAATTTGAACATTTAGGTATCCATGATTGCTCAGGGGAATATATTCTCTCTTGCTCTCTATCTTTTTGGCTTTTGGCTTCTAGATCAATGGACAAAAGTTAAAAAGAACGTTTTCTTTATCCAATTGAGTAAATAATCAAAGTTTATTCAGGTTACGGGGGCTTAACTATCTTTCTTGACTTTAATTTAATTCTTCAGAGCAGAATTTCTTCTAAGCATTCCATGCATTCTAGATTTTCTTTATAAATTAGCTACAGAGGGTCACTGTTAAGGATATTCCATATTTTCTTGTCCTTCGATTGATTGCTCCTTTGTTTCTGGTTAAGATTGACATGATTCTCTGCTTGTCATCAACTCCTTTAGGATTTCAGGCGGTACAGGCTCTAGGACTGTGAATCTTTCATCAAGAAAATCTGCAACGGTATGAAAACCAAATTCTAAGTACAAGTTTTTGTGTTCTGTCAGCTTGTTTCTTTTCTTCTGTGTTCCCATTGTATTTTTTATGATGTTTTCCCATTCATTATTGGTTTCTAACCAGGCAACTTAAAATGTTTTGCCTATTGGTTCTTTCTGCAAAATCAGCCTAGAAGTATAGCATCCAGCTCAATTGCTGGTACAATATTTCACTAGATTCTGTATCCAATTATGATGCCTTCATTTCAAATTAGTTAGATAACAAGGGAAGCACACTTTTGAGTGCTTGTTTGTTGGCGGAATGGGGAGGCAGGGAGGATGAGGGGAATGGTTGAAACCCAACATTTTTGTCCTAGCCCGCTTCTCTAGTGTGACAGAAGATAACTTCCTCCAAATCGTGAGGCAGGGAGGATTGACTTGCCTATTTTTTCATTTCTGTATGGTCAATTATTCTGGATTTGCATACTGTTAGGGAGGTTCTTTGTTGCTTGCTTGAGTCTCCATATTGCTCAGCAGAAATCTTTTTTTTATTATTTTAATCAGCGTAGCTGAATTTCTTCCTTTATGGAATTCTGGAAAATTAGCCTCTTTTCTCTTGGCTTCACTTTTCATGCTTTGGTTGTCCTTGCATTAGCAAACACAGGCTTCTTCTTCTTTCCTTGAAAAGAAAATCCTAAACTTGGCCAATATTTTGCCATACAGTGGATGATTATAATTTCTCTCACTGTTTGCCACAGCATTCTCCAAATTCAATAGAGTACAATTTATGCTGCTTTTCTCCTTCAGATTTATGTTTGCTTTCTTCTGTTTCTTGATTGCTTCATAATTGAGAGAATTTCTACAAGTTGAATTTGGTATTCTTTTGGGACTTAGCTCCCTCTAATTTCACACTTCAAACTTGCTTGTCTGAGGAATTGAGATTTTCATTAAACATGGATGATTCATGAGGAACTATTCGCCAATGTTGGATGAGGTTTCCTAGCATTGAATCTGGTCACCATTATACACTTTATCTTTGTCATGAGTAATCATAATGTAAATTTATAGTACTTGTGGTAGCTGCCCTTTGTACCTAATTCTACCCCATTGTGCCAGTTGAAAGATAAAGTTTTTATCATCGCTAGTAAATATCACTGCTCTCTCTTATCTGGCGCTTCAATTATTCCTCCTGTAATTCTAGAGTGCTGATAATTTTCTTGTTTCAAATTAGGGAAAAATGAAGGATAATACAAGTAGAAAGGCTGGTGACTTTCATGCTTCTAGAAAAGGTATAACAAAATACTTACTTTCATAGTATCTCTAAATGGGGATTCTCATTGGATAGTAACTGGTCTTGGACAATAGTAGGTGACAAAGATCCAAGGGCCTCTTTAGATGATCAGAAGACCAACACCAAGAATCATGACCGTGAATTTGGCATTAATAAGAGCAGGTATTTGAATTATGTTAGTCATATTTTTTATCTAGGCAGGAATATGGGTGCAACACAAATCTGTTAGTATCAATGCCAGATGCTTTGCAGCTGTCTTGTGTGACTCAATAATTTCTTGAACTAAATTTATGTTTTAATTTTATAGGAGGAATGCAGGGAATTTAGTTGCAGCGATGAGGTTTGTGATTCTATCTGTATGAAATTTACTCATTAAAATAACAATTTATATATGCTATTGATATATTTTTTGTTCCTACTTTTGACATGAAGGAAGTCTCTGCCAGTGCTGAAGAGGGTGAGCCATGCAGATGCAAGCAATGCAAAGGTTAATCTCATTACATACAATTTTCGAAGAAAAGAATTGTTTTCTATTCCTAATGAAATATTTTTGTACTGGTTTCGTCTGATTCCTAGTGCCTTTTTCCGTTTTTTACCTTTCATTTTTAGGAGAATGATGAAAACTTTGAGAAAACTAAGAATATTAGTGGGTTTCCTGGTAAGACAAATTGATTCGTGTCTCTTTTATACTTGGCTCTGCAGTCCATTGACTAAGATTCATGATATTTATATGCCTATTTATATCTCAATTCTTTTGGTTCCAGTTAAGGTTAAAGTGGGTAAGAAAGTAGTATCTCAGGGTGGCGTGGGTAGGAGCCATCTATGGAGAAATAGAGTGAGTGATGGCTTCATATTAATGTAAGTAACAATGATCTTTTTATCTCAAAAAGGAAAAAAAGGAACTGCTGTCTGTGCTCTAATTCAATTTATTCTCTTGTACATATTAATTTATTTGCAGAAACAAAATGGTTTTCCTTTTCTTTGCTCTTCAATGAATTGTATGCTATTTTCTATGTAATAGATGAGTCGAAAATGTCAAAACAAAGCATAGCATTACAATTACAAAAACATAAATTACCTACAATTTATACTTAATCCTTAAACTGAGAGCACTTAATTATTTTTCTGAATCATGGCCGAGAAATTTTTTCCTTTTATCAATTGATGATTGGCCGGGCTGCAAATGATTATCTTTTCTATCTGTAAATAGGGCTCCCAGGGATCAAATTAATGCTGATGCCCGTGTATCCAGAAAATCTGTCAGGGTATGAGCTGTGTTTTATATCTACTTTTTTCCCTCTTATTTCTCAATTATCCATGCTTCATTCTTTTGTAACTTAACTCATTGTCTACGCTTACTTAGACAACATTTATGGTGTTGCTTATTTCTATCTTTTGAATTTTTTTAGGCAATGTGAGAGTTTATAATTTGTTGTAGTCTTCAGGCAAAGCTGACATGGTGTGGAAGTTTGAAATCATTTAAAAGCACTGGAATATGCATGCTGAATTTCATGACACATGTCATCTTGAGATTGAAATCATGTTAGATGGCATCTTTAAGCTGCATAAGCCTAATTACAAATAATTGGCAATAAGTGAATGTAAAGCAAGATCAGGATTTTAATTAGATAGCAGATTAGCAAATCCTGATCTTGCTTTAATGCGTATAGCTCAAATGAAATCTCTATCTCACAACTTGAGAGTAATTTACAAAGATGTGTTCTTTTGTTCTTAGTCATGTTAACTCTTTTTCTGCATTCATTGGTCCAGCCAATACTAAAGACTGAAATTAACCACAAGACCTCAAGATCAAAGTGCATCTCTAGTTCAAACAAGTCCGAGTGCATTGCTGCTATATCATCAAAGAAAAAAGAATCTGCCGCGTCTTGTCCAGAAAACATGCCGTTGGTCGCCCATGAAGAAGTTACTCAAGGAGAACCTTCACCTGACAGCAACAACAAGTCAGGCGCTGATAACAAATCAAATGTCATCACCATAAGAAAATCAAGTCGAAGGAGATCTTATACATCTTTATTAATGACAGGATCAAAGGTTTAGGACTAATTCACTGTCATAATGTCTAACTGTTCTTGAGCATTTTTTCTAACAATTGCCATTATTTTGCAGTTACTAGAGGAGCATGGTGAAGTTATCGAGCAGGAAAAGCTACCAAGTATAGATGATACTTTCAATCAACTGGAAGTTGCTGAGTATGTTGACGAGATATACGAGTACTATTGGGTTTTGGAGGTGATTGCTCTTTTATTCCCATTTCATTTTCTGGATCCCTGCGCTGTGTTTTTTATATGGTAGTTGGAGTCATTCTTCTAGTGGTTTTGATCAAACTTGACGCCATTATTCTTGAAAAAATTTCCTTCACTGGCACACCCATATTTTAGGTTGATTTGACATCTAACAGCATGAATCACTCTTTTTAGTTGTTAACTATCGTGTCTAATAACAGTTAGCTGTCAGATGAGATAGGAATTGACTAAGCTGAAATGTTGGAGGCGCCAGCAGTCTTCAGCTAAATAATATATGATGGAAAGATAAGGTAGATTGAGAATTTTTTGCAAATTAACGTGTAAAAATCTTGTGGAGAAATGTCATTCTTCTCCAATATTGATCTGTTTGTCAATGCTGTTGCATACACAACTCATTTAAGTTGTTAATTACTCTGTCTAATACAACTAGCTGGCAGATAAGAAAGAAGTTAAATCAGCTGAAATGTTTAGCAAGCATGCCCACAGTTTTCAGCTAAATAAACTAAAAGACTAGCTGCTAGAGACTAGTTCTTATACATATATATGATTGCAAGAAAAGGCACCCTTGTGAGAGTTTTGTGTTTTAAGTGGTGAGAATGGGGCCAGATCTTCCACGGCAGGGTTGCCTATAATTGTTCAGTGGATTTTCAGTCATGTGCTCTAAGGGCACACGTTAATTGATATAAATGCAATTCTTCACTTTCATATTTGAGTGGATTCACTTCCATAATTGAGTAAAATCATAATCCATAATTCATTGTTGTTGATTATGGAAATTAAAACATCACATTTGCATCAATTAACCAAATGATTATGGTCAACTTAAAATGTTGGTTGACATGGTCTATGTTTTGCCTACTCAACAATTTCTACGTATTGCTTTAATAAACCAAATTATGATTGGTGGGAAGTGAGAAGCTTTAGTGTTGTTCTGTGACATTAAGGGAGAGATTGGTTTGGGGTGCCAAACATTGGACACTATTTGATATATAGTTATCATTGGGATCTCACTTGAAAATACTGTTTGGTGTATAGGTATCATTGGGATCTCATCTTGAATGGGAAATCTGATATCAAGTGAATCATTCCAGGTCTTCAATGATGATCTGATTTATCATGCGATGATGTTAAAGTCAATCCATTTTATGATCACATATCTTTTCATGTTTTTTCTACAAATTAAATCACTATAAACTTTCTAAGTTTGTTTTGGGACCTGGAGCTGATGAAACCAGGCATGTGAATGGTGGTTTGACTTTTTTACCTTACTGATCTCGGTCCCATCCCTTGTTCACTTCTTCTGTTGGCAACCTGTTAGTTGTTAAATAAAGTCTAATTTGTTTTGTTTCTTGTGTCTGTTGATGATCTTATTTCAGGTGCAGAATTTATGTCTGGAAAATTACATGGCAATTCACACAGAAATTACACCTCAAATGCGGGGCATAGTCATCAACTGGCTGATTGAAGTGGGCACCCATTTGATCTCAATTGACTTTTAAGCATCTTGCTTTTGCTGCTGTTTTCCTACAGTAATTTATTTTCCTTTTTGGTTGCAGGTACACTTCAAATTTGAATTAATGCCGGAAACACTTTATCTAATGGTTACATTGTTAGATCGATACCTATCTCAAGTCGAAATTAAGAAGAGTGAACTGCAGTTGGTTGGTCTTACAGCACTGCTTCTGGCATCAAAATACGAAGATTTTTGGCATCCTAGGGTAAAAAAATAATATGTCAAACTCACAGAGTTTCAGTTGAAATCTTATTTGATTTTTTATTTTTTGAGACAATACACTCATACATCTTTTTCTGCACCATGCAATGCAGATCAAAGATTTAATTAGCATCTCGGCTGAGTCATACACGAGAGGCCAAATGCTTGTGATGGTATGATGTTGCATATTACCAATCTTAATTCACTGAAATTTAGTTTCTTGTAAAAGAGATTCTGGTGGTACTAGACATAAATATTTGGCATCGAGGATTCGATTCTCTTCTTGTAGTTATTGGGTTAGGAAAGTAAACATCTTTCCTGGATGGACTTGATCTGTAAACTTTCTCCCTTGTGCTGCTTTATTGCATATTTGTATGTTATTTACGAACTTGTATAACAGAATGATGCCAACTTATCTTCTTCCCTCTTTCCTGGAAGATGATGGCATAAAATATCAGTACATTCTGATGTTGATCTATCTCTTGGTCTTAGTGGTAGTGTTTTCTTGCTTTGTGTTCAGGAGAAGTTTTTTCTTAAGAAGTTGAAGTTTCGTCTAAATGAGCCGACTCCGTATGTTTTCATGTTGAGGTTTCTCAAGGCTGCTCAAACAGACCAGAAGGTATGTGGCTTTCAAAAGGGCTCTAAACCTGGATATTGGAAGATCTCTTGTTGCATCTAATCTGTCATGTGCATATCGGTAAAAGCCTCCATGGTTGTGTTTCAGTAAAGAAGAGGTTGTCCAGTCATAGCAAGGCTGGATATTGGATAGTAAACAGCAGCAGATGATCTTAGATTCTTAACTGATATAAAGTCATGCATTCTTGTCTGTACTATTGTCAATAGCAATTTGAATCTACTAACCTAATATTCACTTTTGCTGCCAGCTTGAGCATTTAGCATTCTACCTCATCGAACTCTGCTTGGTGGAATATAAAGCTTTAAAGTTCAAACCTTCAATGCTATGTGCATCAGCTATCTATGTTGCTCGGTCTACCTTGCAAGTATCTCCAGCTTGGACTCCTTTGCTTACCAGACATACACATTATCAAGTCTCCCAAATCAGGTACCCCTTGTTAAAAGATTAATTTCCATGAGTGGGTATACTTTCCCGCCTGGTGATGATCTAAATTGATTTTTGTAGGGACTGTGCTGAGATGATATTGAGATTTCAAAAGGCTGCAAGAACATCACAGTTGAGAGTTACGTACGAGAAGTACATGAGGCCTGATCTCAGTGGCGTTGCAGCAATAAAACCCTTGAATGAACTTCCACTTTGATCTGATGCGTGTAAATTCTAAAGTTACATGCGGTGTAAATTCTAATGGTACATGTGAAGATGCCCTTGAGATTGCTGCCTGTATTTTTTTTTTCCCACCTTATTCAAATTGGTTTTTTCACGTCACAGCTGAAGAAACTAAAGCTACTTGCTGTATGCTTTGTGTGGTTGTAATCCCTGGTGATTTTACATGCCGAAGGATATGAACCCCTGTAGAAGTTAGATCTCTGAACCGTCTGATTTAACATAGAAGTACCGTAACGTCTTGTTGTAATGTTCCCTTGGCTTAATTTCTGGATTATCCTCCTTTACCATCTTCGGTGATATACTTGCATATATGAAGGATTCTTCTTTTAAACTGAAAAGATTTATAATAGAAATCTATCTTGAACTTGTGATGTGTTTGGTTCGACAGGAATGAGTTGCAAGGTCATTGTAATGAGTGTTAAAAATGCTAAATGAAAAAAATTACAATCTGACATTCAGCTCGCTCCTTAAGAATAGACGAAAATCATGGAGAAAAAGAAGACAATGGGTACACGGTCATGCAACCAATTACAAGGAATGATGACCTGGATTCGACCAATTACAGAACTTTCACAGTACTCGTACCATCAACAAGTGCTACACGTATTACTAAGAAACTCACCACCAAAGCAGAAAGCAACCGTATTTTAAACCTCTACAGTGTAATGGGACTACACGCCAGCAAAATAAAAGGTAGTGTTGTATTGTGTGGCGTGGTCTGAACAGAGACACTCATGCAGTCCCAATTATTTACAGAAGAGAAGGAACGGCCAGAAGAATCTTCAAAATTGAGAAGCCATGTGGGAGCACAATCAAACCATTCTCGGAATTTTGAACTTCCTTTTCTCCCTTTAAGACTAAAAAAACCTCCAGATCGTCCAAAGCTTAACAATCGACCCCAAGTGCTTAAACTCCATATTCTATCATTTGCTCCCAGGCAGTGAAAATGATCGATATGATTTATGGATTCATTTATGCCGCTTACACCAGTGAAAAAGTCCTAGCCAGATGTGTCAACTTGCTTTCCATGGTCACCATCGTGAATATTTCTCCTTAATCTTCTTAGCCATATGTCATAATCTATAGGATATGGTGTCCCACAAAGACTGTCTACATAATCAGCAAAAGCTTTCAACACAGTTGATAACTCACCAAGCTTCTTCTGAATCAATCTCCTTGACCATGAGTTCTCTCTCCATTGCAGTGCCCCCTCAACCGAATCTAAATCAGGCAAAGCTCCACCGCAGGCAAAGTAGAGCACGTATACCAGGCTCTCTGCATCCGAAGCTGAGCACAATTTTCCCTCCTGCAGTGCATAAGTAGATGAAAAATGGAGATTCATTGCAGGGCGATCCCTGTCTTCAAGAATCGCATGACCCCAACCAACAAGGACAAAATAAGGATGCCTCCCACCAGACACGACACAAATTATGTTCTCCGGCCGAATGTCTCCGTGCCGAATGTCAGCGGAAGAAGCCGTAGAAAGTGCAGATACGCAATCATGACAACACCTGATAGCCTCATCCAAACCAAATCTGCCAGCATTTACCATATCAACAACTGTCTCACCAACTGGACTGGTAACGAGAATTGGGGTACCACACCATGGGTGATCACAGTTCCCACCTGAGCTGGGTTTTCGACACTGGCCAGGATGAACAATCCTGCCAGAAGCACTCAATTGTGGTAGATATTTACTAGACAGACCTTTCTGCCTCATAATAGCCAATATTTTAGTTTGTCTTTGGACTTGATACCACAAATTCATATCTTCCCATGCTGGTTCCAGTTGAGAAGGATGGGAACCGACATAAAGATACAAAGATTTACCAGGATCATTAACAGGCGATGCTATGTAATACCGTAGTTCATTATTGTGCAGGACATCATTGATCTGATAACCTTTTTGACATTCAGAGTCTTCCAACCATAGTACAGATCCTACATCCAGCTTCATTATCAACTCTTCAGACTTTATTTTGATAGATTCATCCGGAACTTCAACAATTTCAGGAGAAACACTCCGTTGCTGAAACCGGAATAGTCCATGGCCATTAACTCTGGAATCCCCTAACTGCCTTGCCACTCTTCTTGTTAGGAGGCGAGGACCATGATCAGCTGCTAAATCTTCAATCGAGTGCTTAGGCATCCCTGAATACTGCACGATACAATGGAAAGTAGCAAAAAGTACCTGTAGAGCACCAATGTCTCCCCAGTTGGCATTTCCAAGTTTGTTCCAGATCCTATCAACAGGAGAGACTGTGACTTTACAGTGTTTTTTTATCCAGTCCACGGAACAGTTGTAAACATTATTCACATCAAACTCCAATTTATCTACATCTCCTTCAACTTTTACAACCCCGCCATGTTGAGAATCAACAAGAAGAACATAGGCACAATTTGGACTCTCAGAAAAATTCAATCTGCTCAAGCTTCTTGATAGTAGCATGCGTATAGCATAGAAGAGAGCCTCGCCCAGAACAGATAAAGAGAGTTGCCGGTCACTTCCCGCAGCAACACTTCCAATATCAGGCCTTAGAAGGGCCAATTCAAGAATATGGTCCCACTTTCCATGTGGATGTCTAGGGTTGTTAAGTAATACACCAGTGGCACAAAGACCACCAAGTTTTCCATTACCTATTGCTTTCTCAGCCTGGTAGAATTTCAAGTTTTCATTGTATAGACAAGCAACTGAGAAAGGCATAGGATCATCCTGACTCCAAAATGCCTCCCACAAGCCCTTCACACTTGCATGTAGAAAGTCTTCAATAGCAAGATAAGCAGTTGCTTCCACAGCATCAGATGTTGAAGCATAAACAGCACTGGGCATTCGAACCAGCTGCTGAAATGAAACCCCTTCCAATGCATAATCAAACTTTTGAAGTTCTATCAACTCAAAAGGAACATCAAATGCAGACTTTTTTTGTCCAGAATTTTCTGATATCAATTCAAACCAGTCTTCAAGACTGGCTGTCAGAGTTTGACTGTCCACGAACCTAGAAAGAAACTCCTTGCGGTTATGAGACCTGCTGCCAGATGATACACTAGATCTTTTTGTTTCAGACCCTATCGATTCTTGGTCTGGGGATCTACCTGTCAAATAATAAGTTTGCATATCTTATTTTCGATTGGAGTGTGACATCATAACATTGTATTTACAACAATAACACAACAGAGCACTCTCATGGAGAGTAGAGAAGACAGATCACATGCCGTGACAAACAAAAAAATAAGGGCTGGGTAATATGTATGTAATTCGTTTCTTGACTTTCTGGAGTGATGCTCATAAGCATAAGCAGTTGAGAAGTTAAATCATACTATATCATGTTCAGTACATTCACAGGGTGTTAGACAACAGAAGAGGTAAAACTTGAACCCTAGAGGGTAACATGAAATACGAAGGATGGCAGCACAATAAAACCAAAATTTCCTTATCGATGTAAACTTCCAGACTTGAACCAAAATAAATAGCTACAGCCTACAGATCATAGCAACATAGAGATGTGACCAAAATGCCCATCTACCCACCTTTTAAAGGAGGGCGTCGAAAGTCGCGAGACAATAGCTGCTTCATGCGAGAAACATTATTTTCATTTGCAGTTACTGCTGCAAAACAAAAGAATCTTACTTCAACATACATCTCAACACATCTTAAAGAGATTAAATTTAGGAAAACGTTGCATGCCTGGAACTTCAATATCAGCTTCTGAGACTGAAAAATCATCATCATTTATCCCTACAGAAATGCCCTTGGGCAGGGATTTATCAAGATTCTTCAATTCCTTCGCAAGTCTCTTTATCATGCTGGGCGGCAAATCTTCATATGTCGCCTTAAATTATAGCAAAATAGAGAATAGTAAGACAAGAGAAGTAGCAATCCATGAACAGAACCAATTATCATGCTTCATGAATGAACTCAGATAAAATAACTATCTTCTTTAACCTAGGAAGCAAGGATTTTGACTAGTGTAAGAAGTTCAACAAATAGCTTTAAGGATGTTTGTATCAACCAACAAGAAATAACATCGAGGTAGTGAAACATTTACTTCTTGTTTACATCATAAAAAGCTATCCATGTATGGGCATTACTAGGGCATGACCTTTAATAGCTATTCATTTCTTAGCTAATGCTCATAAATCATTATGCTTCTGTTATCCTTGACTTACCAAAACCGAGTTAATTTCCACTATTTGAGAGGAGGAACAGAAAAGGTTATGCATGGATTTAGATAGATTTACCATATGTAAAACAAGAAACGGGATCTTTGCAAGGACTGATGCTTGCCGAAAAGATAGGGAACTTCAGCAAATTATGTGCAATAATCTCCCCAAAACTTGCTGCATGAAAATAAAGTGACCAAGACACTGATGAACGGACCTGTAAATTACAAGATCGCAGATCACTTTCAGATAAAAATTAAACACAATTCAGTTTATTCAGATGTTTCAATGGACAAAGAAGTGCATGACAATCAGAATGCATGAGGAACAGTGAACAGGCTGTGTGCAGAAGTTGAATGAACCTTGTCAGTAACTTCACACTTAACTAGTGTAAACATGTTTAATGGCACAACATAGGCAATATGTTCATGGGCCATGTATGTGATATCAGCGCTAAAAATTAAGAAACTATAGAAGTAGCAGCGGCAGTGACATAGGTCCCTTCAATAGGTTACTACCCTTCACCAGAAAGCACTGAGGATATATACATCGATCGTCAAATAAATCAGACAATTAGATGCCCCTAAATCAAACCCACAAACACATCTCAATAGAATGTACATTTTGCAGAGATGCAAAAAAGGAAAAGATTCACAGAGAGCCAAGTTTAATCACTCTAAGCATCTGGAACTACAATGTAGAATCACCAAACATTAAACAGTTGTTGACAATATCCACATGCAAAGTCGCTTCATGGTTTTGGAAAGTAAGACCCAACTCCCACCAGTGGAACCTCTTGGTTCCAGAAACTCAACATCTGAACCTTAGATGTAAACTTTAATGAAGATTCATGCACTTTCTGTGCGCAGAACCAGAGGTTTTCCATCATATATAGAGCCATCTAGATTCCCTAAAGTACTAGCAATACAGATTCTAAATCCACTAGATCTACCTAGAAAAACCAATCGTTCTAAAGTCTCCACAATCATGAAGAGCAGTAGCACTCAAAGCACAGGTAAACTCTCAAAATCTTGTGAATTTCTCATTCAAAATTAAGCAACTTCACCGATTCCGTGGCAGTGAAGCAGGAAACACAGCCGTAAAAGAAAATTAAAAAGCCAAAGAAGTCTTCCGTTTATCAAAAAAAAAAAAAAGTTGGAATTCTTGAGCCCAATTATGCCAATAAGGAAAAGAAAAAACCAAAACCAAAACAATCAAATCAAATAAAACCACTCACCTGTTGAAACCCTAAGACACAAAGCTCGGAAACCTAATCACAAAAATACTCACCCATAAAAAGGTAAGTACTATCACAGTAAGACAAAACCAAAGAAAATTGACAAAGAAAGAAACTTTTCACTTAAAGCTAGACAAAAACAAAATAAAAGTAGAGAATCAAGTCCCTAACAGGTAAGATTATCACCGTAGCTTACTAATCAACCAAGTTTTAATTAAACATTCATTTTTAAAGCATATTGAGAGATTAAGTGATCAGAACAACAGGACAGCATCATAAAGAAAGAAAACCCATGTGCGAAATTACCTTATCTTCTTCTTCTTCTTCTCTTCTCCACACTAATAAGTAATAAGTGGACCTGACATCGTCTACTCCATTAATTAATCACTACCAGTACTACGACTCGTTATTTTACATTTATGGTGGAGTATATTTTTTATTTCGTGGTAAACGGTAGCAAGCGAAATTTTGAAAGGACGACTTTGACCTTGAAGTGTGTTCGAATTACAACCTTATAGCCCCGTGCCGGCGTCTGCTTTGTTTTTGCAATTGCATGTGCTTTTTAAAAAATTTAAAGTTTTTTTGTTTTAAAATTTTATTTGATTTTTTTCGATTATTTTAATATAATAATATTAAAAAAAATTAAAAATTTAAATATTATTTTAATATATTTCAAAATAAAAGGTATTTTAAAAAATTATTATTATTATAATGCTAAATAGTATATTAAAAAAATGAATGAGGGACCAAAATTTTCCTTATTGTTTCTTTTGATATTCAAATTGCAACGTTTTCTTTTTGTTCGTTGAATTTCTATGGTTTCTTATTTGCCTTTTGACCTACTTAATTTATAGTTCATTTTTCGAGGAATATAATTTTAATTATAACTTGATATTTAGTCCTATTTTACTCCAAGATCAATGAAAACTTACAAAACGTGATTAACTTTTGTATATAATAAAAAAGGGGGAGATTTTAACGGAAGATTCACATTGAGAATATATATTAATTAAAATCCAGTTTAATAAGTATATATATTAATGTTCTCTTGGCAGAAAATATAATGAAGTCATCCTATTTTATATTAAGTAGGACAGTGTTTATTTTTATTTAAAAATATATTAAAATAATATTTATTATTTTTAAAAAATTATTTTTATTATCAATGCATTAAAATAATATTTTTAAAAAATTATAAAGTACTGTTTTGACGGCGTTTTGAAACCGCGTCTAGAATTTTACTCGGATAGTAAAAAGTTAAAGCGTTTTGGCGTTTAGCATAATTAGTAGACGAATATATTCTCCGTGATATTTTTAAGATAAACGGAAGATCCGGTAGACAAGGGAATTGGAAGCCATAAAGAAGGTGTGGATGGAAGACTTGTCCGCAAATGCGTGAAGTCTGAAGAGGACACGTGTATTAATGCAGCAAGCTACTTCTCTTGTATTTGTTATTATTACGAAAAATTGCAAGTACAACACCAAAAGTGACACGTGACGAGAATCTCTATGTTTAGGAGCAGAGGTAGGTTCAATCATGCCGGAAAGGGCGCTTTTTTCTCTATTAACCCAAAAGTTCACAGGGGAAAGATTGGTTTCCAACATGTTGTCGATAAGCAATGGTGACACCACAACTCGGCAAGATTATAATGTGTGCCAAAATTTCAAAACTTTTTATTTTTTTTAATTTGCATTAATTTTTATATATATATTCAAATTGTTTTAATGTGTTAATATTAAAATAAATTTTAAAAATTAAAAAATATATTTATTTTAATATATTTTTAAATAATAAATATCTTAAAAAATAACTATTACTAGTATCTTGAATAGCCCTATAAATAAATAAAAAATTCCAGGTCAAAACACGGTGCAACCCATACATTAATTAACCACGGGAGGAGGCTAATTAGTAATATTTATTATTAGATGAAAGAAAAATGTACATGGTAAAGAAAAAAACTCACATTAGAAGTTTAGATCCAGTAAAAATGATAAAAATATTTTCTTCAGCTTAAAAAATATTTTTTCTAGTTATTTTTTCATGTTTCTCTTGTTATACCTTTTATTTCTCCCATTAAATATTTGATAATTATAACTTGAGTTTCATAAAAAAAAAATTGATTTGACAAAGGGCTGTTTATATTGAAAAACTTATATTCAAAATCTATATTTTTCTCTCTATCTTTGATTTTATACCACTTTAAAACTTTTACTTTTATTTATATTAATTTTTTCATTAACTCGTCATTGCATCCATTATCGTCATAACCGATGATAAATCATGTTCTTAGCTAATCACATGTGTTACATTTATGAATTTCATACTTAACGTGTACGTATTTTTATACTTCACAGGCTTTTAAACAACGCCCACAAGTAAGGAGTTCTCTTACATCGATGCCTTGGTTTATAAAAGAGAGCACAATCACTGTAATCTTCTATCTCATTATCATGGCCAAACCTTCAAATTATACTTCATATTTTTTTATAAATACTGAATATAGACTATAGAATATAAAGAATGAGTTGAATAGCCAGT
>Ga0307515_10009864_pt1 | contig 18399 bp, 11 predicted proteins | sample 17_EM_MG_FD_194513 | JGI IMG/M metagenome (GOLD analysis project Ga0307515, IMG submission 194513) | Populus trichocarpa ectomycorrhiza microbial communities from riparian zone in the Pacific Northwest, United States - 17_EM | ecosystem: Host-associated > Plants > Roots > Unclassified | place...
GAGTTAGTTATGTTCCGACTGGTTGCAGCCATCCATTTATGTGATATTGGCAGCCTTTACGGGCAAAAGCAACAGCCAAATGCTCCCTGCAGCATCCTGAAAATGAGCGTCAACGGAGCGTCAACAGTTTTAGGACTTGCATATTGCGTAATCAAGCCATCGCGCGGATTTTCGCGTGCATAACTGTATTATTGACTGCCTTTCAAGGCAAAAATACAATATATTGAAGGTGAAACACAGATACCAAATTAATCGATATTGCAAACTGCTCAACAAGCAAAAGCTCATTAATGGTTGCTGAAAACTTCATTTTGATAAGATACTATTAACACACTGCAAATACAAGAGCCTTATATGAATCTATAGATGGACCCGCTGTGCGACCCGCTGACAACCCGCCCAATTCAGACGGGTTGGGAGTTTACCATGGAACCGGACCCGAGTGGGCAGTTCGGGTTTATTGACGACCCGGACCGCCAATTTGGCAACGGTTCGGTTTGGACCCGGACCCGGACCCGAAGTGACGGTCCGGAACCGTTGCTAACACTACCTCCATGCGTTCAAGCACCATCGCCACTTTCTCATTTTCCTCCCTCGAAAAGGTCGCTCCAGGCTCAAACTCCATATCGCTCATATGGTCATTCTCAGGGGTGGCTTCTACCTGTTTCCCCCTTCGAATCTCATCTTTTTTCCGGCTTTCTTCCGCCACATCCTCAAACCTCTTAACCACCCTATCAGTTAATTGGTCCACTATTTTTTCGAATCATGCATTCATTGCATTTTCGATCGTCTTTGCCATATTAACCAGGGTTAACTTAGCAACCTTTCTCTGAATCTTCTCCAACCTCTGGTCGAGTTTTTCCGCCCTCTTCTCATCATACTCCCTACTCAACTCAAATTCGGTTAAAAAAATTTCCGACGTCTTACGGTTAGCGTTAACCCCCGCATCCGTATGATTCTGTCTTGCCACCATACATTCCGCCTGCTTTAGGCACCACTCATCATATCGCTCGTCGTGCAACTGATTCGTGGCCATATAATCCCTCAGCCCATTAGTGTTCCGGAGATACTCACCAATAACAGCTTCCAGATTAGCTGGCCCATTCTCATTCGTCAACGACTCTGCAGGCTTGGCCCAATCAGCCTCCAACTTGTTCCTGCGTGGCGTCTGCGGCATACTCGGGATTGGCTGATCGGGCGTTGCCGGCCTCTTCACTCCCTTCCCCTTATTGCGCTTTTTTCCCTTCTTCGTTGGCGTCATGTAGACCTCTTCATCTCTCCACTCCACCTCTGTCATCGTATCATCTTCGTCCTCGCTGCTGTCGCTGATTTCGAATTTTCTCAGAATGGGTCTGTAGACTTTCCTGGTCTCTTCCATTCCCCCCTCTTTTTCGGCGCACTGACTAGCATTTTCCTCCGACTGAATATACTTGCGCGCGATAATTCCAGCACTCGCCCTAGGAGTCGTAAAAGGATCCTCCGTAAGTTCATTTAGAGCACTTAGAGGTAGCCCCCTAATGCTTCCCTCATAATTCGTAGATGTCAGGGGGGACAAAACCCTCTCCCTTGGTGTCTGCGATGAAAACGAAATTTTGCTTCCCCCGTAGTTTGTCGTAGGTGGTGGTGCCAATTCAGAAGAATCGTCGCTCGGAATCGTATGGGCCGAGTACTGTTGAGAGTGCCTATTTCCATATTCATCGCATGGAGGTGTTCCAAGAACCGGCTCCATGATTTGACTCAGGTGTCCCGCTGCCACTACTTCGGCGTTGTGAATCCTGATTCCTTGGTTAAACTGTTCTCTGGTTAAGGTAACCGCGCCCGGTTGAACCTCACCCAGATAATCGCCTAGCTCTTCCCTGGCTATTTCAGAGGTGGTAGCGGTTCTGTCCGGGTCCGTAGGCAGCGGTCCCTCGCGATCTTTAATCACGTCACCGATGTGACTGCTGGAAGTAACCGAAGCTGCCGAGACACTCGACTTCTTCTCCTCCTCTCTCCTTCTCGTCACTGCTTTCTTAAAGGTGGTATTTGCTCCGAAGAGACTCATTTTGGCTCCTAGGTAACTGATGTCGAAGAAAACAGCTGAAAACCGAAGCAAAAGTTTTCTGACGATAATAGAATTGATTGGACGATAAGGGTCTTGGCAAAACGAGAAGGTGGTGTGGTGTGTTGTCGGAGGTGTGTTGTTTCAAAGTTGTACTTGCTTTGCTATACAAGAGAACGAGTAAAGAGAGACGAAAAGGAAACCCTCCAACACCAAACAATCTCTCTTTATATACACTTCATCTTTCACCTTCAAATTATTCATCATGCTTCGATATACCATCCAAATATTCTCGCATCATTTTACACACCACCAATATAATTTTTTATCAACACAACCAGGCCACATCGTCCGATGTCGCACCACCTCAGACCACTTCCTTATCGTAACATATTATACCACCACCATCTCACACCATCGTCGCATTCCTACCGCGTCTCCCGACGTCTCTATCTTTCCGTAACACTACTTCATTCAATACACCCAATCTATCACTCATGACCCGAGCCGTGACACATCCACTGTTCGAAACAGGCCAGGACAGCCTGTGGGCTTTCAGGCAGGCTTAAAGGCGGCCGGGCTGGGCTGGTGATCTCACTGCCCAAGAGGCCTCGGGCTGTGTAATTAACAGCCCGGTGGCTTTGTCAAAGGCTGCCGGCTGTATGGGCTTTCGTTCAGTTTCAAGACTCACCAGCTAAAGATGAGATTTCAGATCTCATTGCCCTCTGACATGCTCGCCTGAAAACCCCTCGCTGGTCCCAGATTGCTAGGATGGCACTCTCCATTCATTCTATACCTGCCATGTCCGCTGAGGCTGAAAGGGTAGTGAGTAGTTTGAAGCTGCTTATCTCAGATTGCTGAAATCACTTGGGGGATGATATGATTTGTGCAGTTGAATGTTTGAAGTCTTGGGAACAAGCTGGCATTGTGAAGTCAAATGCGGTCAGGAAGCTGGAGGAGATGCTTCAGGCATTGGAAAGACAGCCAGAGATGTTGTGAATCAAGACTATGAGGTCAGGATTGTGAGGTATACTGTGTCTTCTTGAAATGGTCTTGATCTCCAGTACCCCATAGCAAATTACTTTGGACCTAGGCCCTTATCTGTCAATCCTTCCAGTCCATGTATTCTCCTTTAGTGTGTGTTTGACGTCTCCATATTATAGCATAGCCAGTAATGATACCATGCCTCTATGTCATTTTCAATGTGTGTGTGCCACCCGGGGGCGTGAATCACAACCAATCACTCGGCCTGCAAGGGCTACCGGGCCGTCCAGGCTTCTCTCCAGAAAAGCCCGCACTGAGGGCGGCCGGCCAGGCTTGATATGATGCCCACAGGCCGGGCCTAAACACCTCATGGCCGGCCTGGCCCAGCCTCTTTTGAACACTGTTTACATCCAGGCATCGGTTGAAAATTGAATACAGTGGAACGCAGGTGAACACGCTGAGAGCACCAATGTACTGTGATTGCTAATACATGAATTAGTATTTCCAGGTACACATATTCACTGTGGTTACTTACCCATATACTCATTCCATTTGTCATCAGACCAAGCATCAGCAGTAAAGTTAAACTTCCCCTGGTGCCAAGCAAGCAATTGCTGCAGTTTTGCCATTTCCACTTGCAAGGTTGATGACAGATCTCGCTGATATGTAGTCCGGGAATAGAGCCTGATGGTTGGATTCGCATCATCCACAACAGCCTGAAATGCTTCTGATTCTCCAGCATGCAAAGGGTTGTGGTCCAAGATCAACCTATAGTATTATTAACCTCCAAACTTCACACCATTTCAGTTACCACCTACCATCTGAGAGTCTTCTTGTGAAGACGCATTTGATCAAAGCCACATTTGTCTGAATTATCCATCTGCCTTCTTTGCAAAGCATATTGTAAAATAGCAGAGTCTGGTGCAATGCCACGAGCAGTATCAAGGGCCAGGAAACAATCTTGGTTCTCCAAATCAACCCATGGTCCATTGTGTTCCCCCTCATAATGATCCAGCCCAGGGTGAATATGTTTGGACATTAGGTGAGCAAGCAAACTATTGGTTGATCCTCGAGAAATAAGATATGGGTATTGCCTGTACATTTTGGATTGCAGTCATTATCATATGCCTCATTAAGTTAGATAGAACAATTCTTACCGCAGACCAGCTAATTCTCATAACTTGCAAAATCGACAAATATCATCAACACTGTGGTTCTTTCAATTTCGCCAGGTCCCCCTGACCTCCCGATGACAGTTCTTCCATCACCGTGATCTGTGATCGTATTCTGCATTAGATGTACTGTTTTCCCCAGTCTGGTTTTCATCCGGCTGGGGTAAATACTCAGAATCGTTGTTATCACACCCCATTCCATCATTCACAGAGTCCACCAGGTGCTGGGTAGAACTGAGGCTGGACTCGCACTCTCGCTACCGTCTTTGTTCACCCTGATTGCGTAGCTGTCTCAGGGTTTGAGCTTCAGAACAGGCAGCCTGGCGTTTGCGTTGCTGGGCCTGGATTGTTTGCTTTGGAGGCATGGTGAATTTGGGTAATGAATTGGATTGGACTCACCAGCTGACAAGCAGGATATTTATTCATCAAGAGAGTATAAACCGACATTCTGATTTGGATGGTAGCAGCACCTGCACTGGCCACATGGTGGCCAGAAAACTCTAATGACCACTGGCAAAGTCACCTCTACGCCACCATCCTATCACAGAGACACTATGCTATACCAGATTTCCTTCGCCACACATACCTTACATCACCCCCGGTCTGGCGTGTATACCCGTATGACTTTGGGACGTCAGACATACCCGCGAGGATGTGCAAGTTGCCAGCCCTGCCCGCCCCGCGGCGAGTTCGTCATCCCCGTGTGACACCCTAGGTATCCGGTAAGAATACGGCAAGAATACCAGAATTGGTGTGGATATGAGCCCGTATTTTTGGATCCCAGCTGCAGAGCGATGACGCTAGAAGGCCTGCAATCGGTATTTGTTAAAAGCGACAGTACCATCTGCTCCGACACTACAATTTCGACAACTAAGACCCCGGCTCAATATGCAATACCCCGCCGAGGCCCGCCTGTCACCCATATCAGGCCTTGGGCTTTAGGATTTCGGCCCGATGCGTGCTAGGGCGAGAGAACCGTGCCCCGCCCTGGACGGTAATCTCGGGCCCCGAAAGACGTCAGGGTCTCCGGACCGTTAAAAACCCTGTCTGGCGTCAGCAAATATCTGAGAAACCAAGTAAATCCAGAATGATTAAAAAGCCTTCGCCCTGCACCGAATTAGATTTTGTCGTCCTGAGAATTGCTGGATTGTATGACTACAGATTGTTACGATATGGAAGTTGGGGAGAACCGTGTGCGTGTATTCTATGGTACAGAGAAAAGAGAAGGAGAAAGACTCGAGATATATACAGGAGGCATCGGCCCCTGCAGCAGCACCGTGTATCGGACCTGTGACATGCCTCCAGCACAATACACCTGTAACACAGATGCGGGGGACTTTCGAGTGATGGTACCATGATGCGAACAATAAAATTGGATTAAAATAAAAACAAACAAAACCACACCAACTACACAGCCATAGTGGCCTGACAATGGCATGGGGTGTTGAGACCAACCAAAAGATGGGAGAGACGAAAGATGATGATTGAACTGTCTATCGTACGAGAGAGCATAAGATAGACAAATATAGAAAACGAAATCATAAACAACATCATACAAGAACGAAATGCTAAGAACGAAGCACCAAGAGCAAAGCGTTAAGAGCGTAGCACTACTCAAGCCAGAGACTCACGGGGTGATAGGCACCGCACCATACCCGAGGCTTGCGGGGGGATAGGAACCGTACCAAGCCCCTAATCTAGTGGCCGCCTTAGTCCCGATGCACAGCTGGCTGAAGCGCGCGGCTAATCTCGTGCCCGATTTAGCTCCCTCCTTAGCGCACACCGTAGTTCTCACCTAAGCTCCTACCTTAGTTCCGATGGCCTTCGGGCTGAATCCTTAGCCAACATGGGGCCCGGAAATCTGTGCGGGTGAGTGGACTGTTTTCACCCCGGAGTAGCAGTAGATATCTAGTCATCACAAAACTGAGTCGGCGATGTGATACACCTGAGATGATAACTTGAGGTCATTGAAGGCAACATTTTGAGCCAGTGTCGGTTTAGATGGCGAACTGGTTCTGCCGGTCAAGTTCACAAGAAGAAGGCGTTAGCGAATAAAGCGACATAATACAATGTCCATCGTACGCGTCGGTGTGGCCTGGTCGGATAGAAACGGAATACAACGTGTGGTTACACGGCATCGTAAAAATACCTCGAACAGAGCATTCGTTATTATTTCCTACATCGCACATCTCGTCAAATAATGGAATACCTTGTCAATACCATCAACATACCCACCCCACTCAAGGCATACGCAGTTGGGCCTCACGTCCAGCCTCACGTCCGGCCACAGGATGTGGGATCTCATTCAAATATTCATCCGGGGGGTGCCTGGCTCAAACTTCGGGGATTGTGCACACTTTCGGTAGCCCGACCTATATCATCGCTTAGGACCCTGTGTTTCCTCGTGATATTTTTAACGCCGGTACAATCCTGAAACATACCCCCGAAGATTTTATGAACGAGGCTAAAGAATTTGCGTTGAAACTGTTTTCCGAGGATCATAGTTCATCCCCAAATGAAACCGCACATCTTCTGTACTGGTTAACCGACATCTACTGTTTTGATCTTCTTGAATTACAAAAGATTTCGCAATAAGTACGCCCACCAATAGATAGTCCGCGGGAAGCTCTGCTTCATGAGATATGTTTTCTGGCCGATATGTTTGAAGTGAGAACTTTGGACATCCTCCTGGACAGTATACTTGCCTATGGGGGTGAAGGTGCGGAAGCAGTTAACCATATTTTGTCTAATCTTATTATGCAATGTCCAATCGGAGCTCAGTTGTTTGCTTCTTACATGTCTTTTCCCACGAAGCTAAGCATTTATTGGTGGGGTGATTGCCCGATACGCCACGCCAACAATGACACATTCGAAATCTTAAAACACTATGCTGAGGACGGATATATCCAATACAGGTTGATGGCTAGATCTACTGAGATAACGGATTGGCAGCAGTATGTTGATGAGGGCGTGGATAGTACTGTTCTTAACTGGATGCTGCTAGATGCAGTTAACAAGAACCTCTCGACAAATCATTTGGAGTTTTTGGTCTCCAATGGCGTTGATGTTAACTCTTACCGCTACAATTACGCAAGCTATAAATGGAGACTTGATATTCCTCTTACACTGGGTGTAGGACGTGGAAACATGGATAGCATCCGCTTTCTGTACGCACTCGGTGCTGACATCTTACCCGACACTAACCAGTCGATGTGCGACTTCGTCAGCGTGTCCGACGATTGTTCCCCCCAGCACATTTGTGACTTCGTCAGCGCGTCCGACGATTGTTCCCCTCCCGACCATGCCTCAAAAGCTGTAACAGCCAGTGGCCACTTGGAAGTGGCAGAGATGATGGAGAAATTAGAGAAAGAGGAGCTCGACGAGAAAAATATTCGTTCACTACCTGCTACCAGTAAGTTAGCCTGTACAGTGCAAACAGCCAGCACTAACTATATGCAGCACATGGATTTGGGGCAAGGGAACAATCCATAATAACGACTAGGGAAAAAAATTTCATCTATAACTATATCACGCTAGCAATAGGGATACTTCTCGTAGGACTTCAATTAACGTGGTACCTTATTGTTCGTTCCGGGCTGGAGTTTGAGAAATCGTCCGGTGGTATGGTGTGTTGTCAGCACTTGCTTTCGTATGCTTCGAAGATGTTGTTATATTATAAGTGAACTTGTGGGAGAGTTTGGGTGGGCGTTTCTGGGTGGAGCATTGATCAGCCACGCACGGCGGGGCTAGGGTTATGCGATGTGTTTAGGATTGGATTGGCAATGGAGAAGATTGTTCCTACGGCACGAAAGTTGAGGTGCAATTTAATGGTTGTAAGTTTTTCTGTAGCAAAGAAGTTCTGAGGGTACATAAGTAGTTGGCAGAAACGATTTTCACTAGGGATTGAGTGAGGAGTTGGTTAAGATCAGTGAAAGCAAGCATCCCGTCCCATCGGGATTTAGTTTACTGCCGAACCGTTGCTTTCACTGAGAATCACCGTTGGAATCGTCGATTGCCACAGTATTCACTAAAAAATAGAGAGGATAGATATACAATTTGATAATGTAGTATGACTACATCTCGATGTATCTGCCTATCAGAATCCATTACCATCTGTTTCTCTTTCACGAACTCGCCTCTACCCAGCTCGCTCACACCCTTTCTCTCGCAATACAACCTGTTTACCCGCCTGTTGTGCCTTCCGTTGCAGCATCGCCCATATCCCTCGACACGTTCCTCCCAATTCCTGTGGGCATTCCAGAAGGGCATCCAAAACTGGAGCTTTTGATCCAGGGTTTCCCACGTACGCCCGCGCTCACCCACAACCTCTCGTCGCCGCTCAAGCTGCGGTTTATCACTCATCAATATCTCCAAATCGCGTCTTATCCAACTTGTTTCCGGATCTATAAGTACGTAAATATATTCTTCCAGCAAGGCGTTCTGCGCTACATCGTCGAATGACAGGGCCGTATCGGTTACAATGTGTTCGTAAGACGCAAATCGTGCATGGCTCTGATCAAAGTATATCCCGATGTCTCTCCTGAAACACTCTGGACGCTGCAAAAAGAACCCGGCCACCATAGAACATAGTCCATAAATACTTGCATTGAGCTGCTCATGTAGTTGCTGGTAGTTGAAGCAAGCAGCACTTCACTTCTGCCTCTGCAGCGGCGTCATATGTTTATCAGGAACGCATCTAGAGAGTAGAACGACGGAGAGATGCAGTAGGACGAAGATAGTAGTAGCGAGTAGGTGGTAGGTTCAAGGTAGGTAGCGAACAGAAAGTGTGAAAAACGAATGAGAGCGTGCTAATTAGCGTATCACTAACTTCAAGGTTTAGTTCGAATCGAATGCACTGATCGCCAAGGAACGATCGGCACGACAACCAACCTTGAATTTGTTAAGATTAATCGAGTACGTATTGAATTGACTCTCGTACAAAAGTGATTGCCTACCGCCATATAAAGAGGAGAAAGGTATGCATACATACCGAATTTTCAAGTCTCCGGACACCCTATCAATGATTAGATTCCCCGATATGATTAAGTCTTGTCTAATAGTTATCCAACTTTGACGCAAAGTTGTCAAACTTTTGATGAACACAGGCGCTTATAATGCGGTGTCCGGAGACTTAAATATCCGACGAGCATGTGGCAAAGAGGCACGATACTCGAGGATGCAGAGCATCATACCCGAAGCCGAGTATCACTACCGAAGCTAGGTCTCCTCCTTGGCGTGGGGGTTGATTGCGGTCACTGGGGGTTCTAAGCCTTCGGACTATCCCCGAAAGCTGTCAGCTCGAGTATCCTCCAGCTCCGCATGTCAACAGGCGTCAACACTTATCCACCAACCTCGTTGACAGCGGCGTCTTGGCGTAATGCATCCAACCCAATGTCTGCCGCGGAACGTACCAGGGGTCTTCGTATCTCGCAGCTGTCGCTTAATGCTGCCGTGCAGGGAAAGTGAGTGGTAGGAGGTTTAAGTAATCATCGCAAAACCGCAATCGCGATTTCGGGCTTTGACCAGCACCAGCGTCTGAAATCAGTTGATATCTGCAGGAGCAGTTTGAAAGCGTGAGAATAGATCTAGCTTGCTAGTGGGTGATCGAAGGTTAAATTTCAAGCTTTCCGGCGGGCAATGCTACTGATCGCTGAGATCATTATTAGATTCACTGGTCTAGGAAAATAAAGACTTTCGGTTTACCGATCTTAGACTTGGAGGCTAGTTGCTGGCTGGAATGATCCAACAGAACCTTAAATGAGCACTTGCCATCGCAGCCGACATCTACCATCACAAACTTACCCTTGTTCCATCTATAAGGTCACCATTCAGGTAGCGGCCTGCTCAGATCATCAGTCTCCCGCTAGCTCCCACCCAGCTCAGATTGATGGTTTGACCATCTGGCTATTTCCTGGAGCAGGAATCGCAAAAGTCCGTCCTGTGCCTAAGTACAATGCCTTGTGCCCTACCGGCATGCCCTATGCCTTATCCGAATGCGTTATGGTAATAGTAGGTGCCGGAGGCGTGCCGAGTGTGTTGTGATATGGGGAGAACCGTGTGCATAGACTAGGTTAGATATAGAGAGAAGAGAGAAGGAGAAAGACGCGAGTTATATATGAGAAGTGTGCCCCTTACTACCAGCCCCGCTAGCGGTCAGCTCTATATATACATTGAACAGAGTGATGGATACATGATGCGAGTGATGCTATCATGACGGGATGATGAAATCCAATATGCCTCCCAACCGCGTCTGTGGTATAAAAATCCACATTATAACGCAGTCGGTCATCCACAAATTGGAGAACCCACATCACCGTTTCTCAATCGTTTCTCAATCGAAATAACCATAACTACAGGTGAATCAGTAACTCCGGCTCTAGGTGTCACCCCCGTCGCCCTGATCGGGCCGTTGTCTTGCAATATCTTACCTGAGACAAGACAGCGACTTAGGACCTGAAAGACCGGTGGGCAGACGAACAATTGCGAGCCCCTGTCCTGGAGACTATGTCTACCGTCTCTAGCATGCTCCCAGCAAGCGTAATTTGTGGACTCAGTATTTAGTCCGAAGCCTGAAAGCTGCTAGAAAGGACTGCAGAATGGTTTCTATTCACCGAATCATTATGTAGACTTATTCACGAATTTTTACTCGCTATCCGACTCAGTCACTCTCTACTTTCAGTATCTCCGAAGAGCCTCCAGGCATTCTTCGTATAATGACATGATTTTCCTTATAGTTCCTTAGAGTCACCTTTATACTATAAACAATTCAACATCTTTGTTCCCATGCGATTGTTCTCATCACAAATCGACTGTAGTAAGCAAATTCCTAGCCAGCTCAGATCGATCGTCTCCACCCAGTCCCAGCCGTCTGAGGTTGTTGACTCCTGTCAGCTCCCATCGAGTCTATCTTTACTATCTTTAACTACAGTCTCCAAGTACATTAGTCTCCAAATGCAGCTCTCCAACTTCATTTGAACACTACCTCGAGCCGGCTCCCGTCTGTAGAGTCTAACCGTGATTGTCTGGTAGTAACGGTGCTGGCCGCCAGAAAGTAAGTATCATTGCGTGAGACAGGGTTCCAAACCGTCCGTCCTGACTACAGTCTTCTAGGCCCGACATCGTCGTCCAGTCTTGGGCATGAGTACAGAGGGACTGGTCCGTCCCGGACCAAAAATTCTAGGACTAGGGCTAGGTATAGATGACCGTAGTCTTGACCAGGGTCGGATATAATATATCCGATTCGGGAATGAGAGTTCCGAGGCACCATATTCCGGAACAAAGCTTCAGCCGAGATGAATCGGGGGTTTTGAGCTTCATTAAGTTATATCTCGATTTTTGTGGAGGCGAATTAATGGACTGCATGGCCCGCAGTCCTGTAGCTTATCATGGGGTGCCCTAGTCCGTCCAGTCCTGTAGCTTATCATGGGGTGCCCTAGTCCGTCCAGTCCTAAAATTTTGAGCCTCGAAAACTTAAGTCCTGTCTTGGGCATGGCCTTGGGCGGACGGGACGGACTATTAGAATGCCTGCGTGAGAGGAGGGCATTTGATGAGAGTACTGAGATATAGAATACATGCAACAGCACTCCGTGTACGAATTTGTATGGTCGGGCAAAACTGATTCATACAGAGATTTACACACCAAGATTCGCTTGTCTTTTCATTGGTAACTGTAACTCAACCACTTCGCTCGACAACCTCGCTAAACCAATTCAGTTTTTTATGCAACTGTTTGCAATAAGTATGTGACCATTTAAAATTTAATCAAATGAAGCTTAATAGTACGTAGGCGATAAAAATATACACCGAGATGGCATGAATACGGCTACACGCTGGCGAGGAAAAGCCGTACGAGAGACTATTTGTTTGTGTAACGTCTCGATAACCCCTGTCAGAGTTGCAGTCTGCGTGCTAACCACGCTGGAACATGAATCGTATGCTGCGACAGCTCAGAGCAGGGGTTTATTTCACCCGACATGCAAACTTGAATGGCAATCAATCCCTGTACACATCTGATAGACTAACACACAAATAACGCGACCTTATACCCTTTGAGTAATTTTAGGAGCTTACTCCATTACTCGGGAACCAGAGCAGTTGATCGACGTTTCTGTTCTGGTAATGCATTTGACTGGCAGAGCAGGGTGTTGACCAGAGGAAAATATTAATTGAAATTCAGTGCAGTTCAGTCTTCGCTAGTTCTGGCCCCATCACGTCTTCTGATTTGCATCATGACTTGCCAGAATAGGAGCGTATCACCACTGTGCTATCTACTCCCCTGTCTCATGCACAAGCGATCGAATTGAGCGGTGGTGCCAGCGCTTAGCAACCAACCGAATCAGAGTTGCCTATCAAAAAACTATCTAATCCCAAACTGGGCTTAGTCTTATTTCAGCGCACAGCTTGCAGTCCTCATAATGCTCACGTCTATATATATAGGTCGCTGGCGTTGCGACAGACCCCACACAAGCGATTACAATTCGTATTTCAACCAAAATGGCGGCATCCACAATGCGCCGATGGTTTCTTCTCATTGTTTTGACCGCCCCAGAAGTAATTGCCGATTCCGGCGACGATTTTGTGAACAATCTAGTTACAGACTTAGCGCCGTATGTGTCACAATTAAGTCCCCATTGACGTATCAAATGTTGACAGTGAGTGCCTGCAGGCTACTGGCGCTGTTTGGTGAACAGTTCGCGAAGCAATATTTGAGCCAAAGCTTCTCCTTGATAGACAGCATCATATTTGCCCTCGCGCCTTTAGGCATCATCACCGCAGTCGTCGGTGCGATTAGGGTTGGCGGACCAATGTGGCTGAAAGCGGCCATTGGAAGAGCTCGGGAGAATCGCGCCGTTGCCGAGCTTGAGTTGATGACTTCAACCTCGGATGAGGTTGGTGAGCTGTGGCAAGATGGAGCTGTTGTCAGGTTGCTAGGAAAACCCGACAGTCTGCAATTAATATATTTCGAGAAATTCAGAGACGACAATGAAACTTTCGGCCTATTTACAGTGGAGATGGCGGAAGAACTTGGTTACATCAAATCCCAACGTGAGTTTACATTATGTTCTTTAGAGATGTGGGAACTAAAACCTTGCTGGCCCTAACCGCGACCCCAATGCGTCGTCACTTAGATATTCGCTACTCAGAAGACGACGACTAGAGCGGCACCCACAAGATGAAGAAGACTATCAACAACGGGATGATCAGCCATCACTACCCTTAGCGCCTAATGTATTGATAAATCTCCAGGCATCTAACAAGTCCAAAGATCTCTATTTCACTGCAGGTTGTGGCCTATTACTGCAGGTTGGAGTACTATTGTATTCTGGAATGACAGTGTACAACCAAGCTTTCAAACCAAATTTCAGCAAAGGTGGCCGAACTGTAAACACTTATGCCTACCCTATAATGGCCATTGGGACCGTTACTCTTATAATCGGGGTAGCACTTTGTTCAGCTGTCATAGAAATGAGCTCGACGGAATCGGAATGGGTAGTACAGCCGTTGATGACGAATTCGCAGCCATCGATGGAACGTTCGATGAATGTTCGCCTTCTGTGGTTGCAGAGAAGTAATTCGGTCAACTCACAGAACTTCGATCCAGTCGTGATGTTTGCGCCAGACGGCCCTGACCACCGGACGAGTATCCGGACGTCCGGCCGAGCCCCTACGTTTGCGTCAAACACCCGGACAGGTGACCGGACGTCCAAATTGGAATCGCTCACACTATTAGGTACTGGAGCTGCCGTTATAGGGTTCATTCTCCAGTTTCAGGTATACTTAGTCGAACTCTGCCAAGGGTATTTTCACAGAATTTGCTAACATTAGTCTACGTCAGGGCTTACGAGCATTGCATTGGTCTGCTTCCATTGCTCAACTTGTGGCTACCGCTTTGATGACAGCCCTCAGGATTTGGATCCGTCGCCGAATTGTAGTTCAACCTGCGGTTGTAGAAGTTCCAGATGACCATATTTTGGACTGGCTTGCATTGAGGATTGGCAGAAGCTGTGAGGGCGTCGAGGATTCTCGTTTCAACTTTTGGCCGGGCCACAATGAAACCCTTCAAATATTGCCGCCATTGCCCTGGAGGATATATACGGATGACCATAACTTCGCATATACCTCAGGAAACAAGGCGATCTCTCAAATAATGACAGCCCAGTATGCAGCTAACGCTAGAAGACGGTTGGGGAGACTGACAGAGTGGACCGGAAAAGCAACGAAACCGTCCATTGCGGTTTCACAGTCTATCAGTGTGGTAATGCGTATACTCTTTGGCAACGACCCGAACATGTCACCGTTCGTTTGGTGTCTGAAAGTTCAAGTTGGAGATGAACCTCAGAGTATCGAATTTAGAGTTGAAAACATCATGGGCAAATGGAAAGCCGATGCTACCAAGATAGAAGCTGCGTTGTCTCTCTGGATGTTTCACATCTGGCTGGAGGAAACCAGGAATGGCAGCAACTTGAAGTCCAACTGGGTCAGGAAGAGGACTGATGCGGACTGGCTGCAACAAGACCCGGAGCTGCGACACCAGGTGATTCGAGTCTTGGGTCCAAATACAGATGATTTCCGGAAAGATCTCAAATGGTGGTTGGGTAATAGCATCGATGAGATCATCCCACAACAACCTCTAGGATTTTCGGGCCCGATAGGATTTGTTGGTCTAGAGTCCCAAACAGAAGGTTGGGGTAAGTCTCCTTGTTGCTCTGAATTCGCTGCCCCGCTGCCTGCTGTCACTATAGATCTGATTGGCTTTTCAGATAAAAACTTAATATCCAACGGCAGCCTGAAGGTGAAATCAGAGAGCACGCTGGAGCTCTTACTGGCTCAACACGTGTTTGCAGCGTTCATGTGGGCAATTGCAAGCGTGGGCAAGTCAACTAGGCGTATCGAACTTATGCTGAAAAATCAAACAACCGTTGTCCACCAAGATGAGTTCAGACTAGACGACCCGGAGACATTGCTATCGTTAAAATTTGAGAACAAGGTGCTTACCGGGATCGCCAATGATGTACACCGGTCCGGATTGGGAAATTTAGAGGATGTGTACTTGTGCATTATTCCACCACTCATTTGCTCGAACCAACTCCCTTCTGAGGCTATTATCGACTTTGTGTGGCTGCACGGGAGAGATCACGGAGCATTAGAGCGTTGGGAGGAGGTAGTGCGGATGTATATAAAGCTTTTCCAGGTTTATAAGACACCTGGGAACCCGGAACCAGTTTTACGAAAGGCCACCGCAATCTTGATAGATGTCTTCCAGTTTGTCTGTACCACAATTAGATCACGACTGCAGGAACAACGCCAAGATGGAGTTGCAAAATTGGAGAGTCTGAGGAACTGCCTTTTGCAGGAGCTGAAACCGGGGCAGCAGCCTGATTTACAGCACGGTTCGGATTCCAGTCCAAAGGAAAATTGCCTGCAACTTATCTTACACAACTTGTACACCTTGTACACTATGCAAAGGCGACTGGATCGTGATGTCTGGAAATATTTAGTGTCTGATGTGGAATGTGCACCTGACGATGACGTACACCGATACTTCGAGCATCCACCGGCTTTTACAAAGATTATGTCCATCAACAGGTGGGATATAGACTCGAAAATCAGCGCCGAGGATATCAATTCTAGAGACGCTCTTGGTTGGTCGCTACTCCATTATGCTGCAGTACGAGGGGACGAAGCTGTCATCCGGGAGCTGTTGAAAAGAGGGGCCGATCCGAAGGCTATAGACTTGGTTGAATGGTCGCCCTTGCATTACGCTATAGAAACTACTGAACAGACAAAATTGAAAGCAATTATCGGGGCTCTCTTACAGGGTGGTGCAGATGTGAGGATGCGTGGCAGAGATGGAACGGGTCCACTTCACTGTGCAGCAAAGAAAGGTCATACACAAGCCACTAAACAATTGCTCAGTGCAGGTGCATACATCGAAATACGAGATAATTCACGGAAGACACCACTTCTTTGGGCAGCACGTAATGGGAATGGCGATACAGTCCAGCTTCTATTAGACAAGGGGGCATTCATTGGTGCCCAAGATGACTTCGGAAGGACCGCCTTGCATCTAGCAGTGACTACGGGTGTCATTAACGTGCTTATCGCTAACCAGATTGAAATCGAAGCGAAAGACCAATACGGAAGGACGGCTTTGCACCTGGCAGTTGACCGGGGTGATGAAACGATAGTCCGGCTACTCATCGAACAGCACGGGGCCAATAAAGATGCGAAGGACAACTACCGGCGGACAGCGCTTCATCTAGCGGCTCTGAACGGTGATATAAAGATGGTCCAACTGCTGGTCGAACAGTACGGGGCTGCAAAGGACGCTAGAGACAACTACCAGCGGACGGTACTGCATGTTGCGGTTCATAATTGCCACTTAGAAATGGTCCGACAGCTGCTGGATCATTATGGGGCCGACACAGAAGCGAGAGACAACTACCAGCGGACGGCGCTGCATCTAGCGGCTCGGAACGGAGACAACACGATGGTCCAGCTTTTAATTGAACAGTACGGAGCGGAAAAAGATGCGACAGACAACTACGGGCGAACAGCGCTGCATCTAGCCACTCGTGACCGAAAAGAGGCGACGGTCAGGCTGTTAGTCGGACGGCACGGGGCTGACATGGAAGTGAAAGATACCTATGGGCGCACGGCGCTGCATCTGGCAGCTCGAAACAGTGACGAGGCGATAGTTCGGCTACTGGTAGAACACTACGCAGTTGATAAAGACGTGAGAGAAAAGGACGGCCGCACGGCGCTGCACTGGGCTGCCCAAAACAATGATGAAGCCATAGTCCGGCTGCTGGTTGAACACGGGGCCAATAAAGGCGCTAAAGACAACGATGGACGGACTGCGCTGCAACTGGCGAACGAGCGTGGCCATGAAGTTGTGGTCCGGTTGCTCAACTAAGTACTTAGGAAAGTATACTTAGAGACTGTAAGTTATCTTCATGAACTTTATGATCGGCAGTATTTTGGTACTCACGGTGACGGATAAGTAACTTACGTGTCATAGAAACGTCACTAGAGTTATATAATTGCTCAAAACTGTAATTTGTGAGAAGGGTGGTTGTTAGTGTTGTTCAATCTGGAACTGTTCGTTGGGCTTATGAACGTCGCAAACACAAGGGTACTCGCTCAGAGAGAGACGGTAATATACTTTATCAAAAGAAACGGTTAAAATATATCTCTTCGTACTCAAAAAATAAAGGCATTTAAGTGACAGAATTGAGTTACGAGTTTTTTGTATGCAAATGAAAGGAACCGATAAATGGAACCACAGTGCTCGTGCAAAGTGTTATATCCCGTGTCTTCTCCCGTGTGTTTTCTCCCTACCTTTCGTCCCGTCCTTCCCCAACTACGGTGCCATTCCACATTGCAACCTCTCGCGCCTTTCTTCTTATGCCTTTCCTCCCGGTTCTATTAGCTCTCATATTGTGGCTACTTCTCTTAGTGAAGTTCTCCTGCTTTTACTCTTGTACTTAACTATATCATGAGGTTGCGTTATATTTTCTAAGTTCGTTTGTATCGCCTGCTGCAATTCTCCTCCTTATGACTTCTAGCTGTTTTGTTTCAATCATTCTGCATTCACTCTAACTAGAGTATGGCAGTGTCAAATTTCCCTCCCCTTCTGGATAGCTGGCGAAGTGCGGGAGCTCCCCTTCTTCTACCTACCTTCGGGTGTCTGCGGGCGGGCGAGAGCCACAGAGATGAATGACTCCGCAAGATGAAATATTGGACCGTTTCCGCCAAGACCAGTGTTCCTAAGCAGCCCATTGCGCACAGTAAAACATGACTACCTCCAAAAGGTTAGTCAGTGCAGGGGTAACAGAACTAGACCCAAGTGACATCTTGCGTAGGTACCTCAGCCTTCGATCCCGGGTAAGGTACGTATGTACTTCGCATGCCCCAGGCCGCATACGACTTCAGATCTGTGTTCACCCGATCGCTAGGCTGACGGCGATGTTAGGTCCCGAAAGACGACAGTCACCTCGGTCCATTACGGCCACTGTGACAGAATAACGGCGCATTATTTTGAACTATCAATGTGTATTTTCGAAAGAGAATGTCTGTTCTAGTCCAGTCACGGAGGATGTCCCTCCGCGGAGAGACCGGTCCATTCACGGAGTCCCACCCTCCGTGACTGGACTGGTTCATTCGCGGAGTGTACCCCTGCACCCCACCTCCGTGAATGGA
>Ga0307515_10009865_pt1 | contig 18398 bp, 3 predicted proteins | sample 17_EM_MG_FD_194513 | JGI IMG/M metagenome (GOLD analysis project Ga0307515, IMG submission 194513) | Populus trichocarpa ectomycorrhiza microbial communities from riparian zone in the Pacific Northwest, United States - 17_EM | ecosystem: Host-associated > Plants > Roots > Unclassified | place...
CACCTGTACGTGGTGACGGCTACGAACCTGGTCTTCGAAGTTCAGATCCAGAGCCAACGCAGAGACGTCGCACAGCGTGCGGACAGGACCTGGTGGTGGTTGTGGGCGTCGAGGGCGGTGGTGAAAAATTTTCGGATGGTGAGATCTTGAAAACCACTACTGTTGGCCCTCTACAATACAACGACTACTACACTGTTCTATCCAGGGCACCTATACGATCCAACATGGATAAGCAATTTTCAATAACATCCCCAAAAACCCCAATGGAAAGCATTAATGACCTTACATTGACGAATAGATAAGCGCGAATAAACAAACGAGCGAGTAAATATACGGCCCCTCCTAACCCCTAGGGCGATCGCCTGTAGAGCATATAGTCACTCACCATACTACCATAATACTACTAAAAGGCAGCTGGATAACTACGTACGGTTTTCCTTGTCTCCTCTTAACGGAGTAGTGCCCTTAGAGAGGGCTTAGTAACTAGGGCCTAGGCACAAAAGATACCCAAATATATACACATATATATCCCGCTTTTGTCTTTTAGTATTAGGATAGTAGAATGGATAAATCCCCCTTACGCCTTTAATAGGCCTTAGGGGGGGGAAAGGTAAGGCGTATATGGCAATAGTTAATAAGAGATAGTATATAGGGGGTGGTTAAGATACGGGATACAACTATATATAGTAATTAATCGGCAAGGCCTAGCTAGGACGTAGTGAACCCTAGCTCTAAATAAGCTAGAGAAGGAAGTAGTAGTTCTTAAGGAGTTTAAAACATCTAAGGAAGAGGACGTAGCTATAGGCCTATAGGGCCGCTGCTACGTGCAGGCATGGCAAATTGGGGTTTTTTATCCTATTAAGGTGGCTTATAGGGTTTTTCCTTCCCCCCTAATAGCAAGGGTTTTTTCCCGTCAATATTACTTTTCCCTTATATATGGAGTAGTCTGCGTAGGCCTAGATAGGATCCGTATTAGACATTAATTAAAGAATCTACTACTATATTTAATATTAGCGGATATAAAGTTCTAGAACCTTTAACTGCTTAAGGATATTAAGAACGGTATATATACTTATATACTACTTAGGCTAAAGTAAGCTATATCTTCTAAATTCTAAAAGATCCTATAGGATCTATCCTTCTAGTATTAAGTTAGACTAGTAGCTATTAATAAGTATTATATACTCTACCAGTAGAAAGAGTTTTAGAGTAACTTAATTTTAATCTATAAGCTACGCCGGTCTCTCCTATTAAGTATTATTTTCTTTAGCTACTCTGTAACTGTCGGGAATGAGGCAAGCAGTCGTCACGTGACGCCGCGGCACTAGCGTGGCGAGGAGTCTTAAGCTCCTTACCCTTCCTCATTCTAATTAATAAGCTTTATCAACCAATATTACTATAACCCTACTTGAGTAGTCGTTATTGGTAAGTCACCCTATGTGACTAACACTGATTAGTGGTTGAATATACAGTTAACTATAGAGCAGCTAGGTTTTTGAATAGAAGAGACAGTCTTATATAGGGGTGCTATATGCGCTTATATAGAATGGATCCCGGCGATACTATACTACCTTAGACTTACGGAAAACTAGTAATAGAAGTGTTACTAAGTACTAGGAGATACTAAGTTGCGTCTATTATGCAGAACAACTACGTTTACGAAGATTTGGTCGAGTACTTTAGGTTAGAAGTGTTACTAAACCTACGGTCCTAAGTTAATATCTAAAACGCGTTAAATAATATCTAAAACGCGTCAAATAATATCTTAAATTGCCTACCTCTTAACAGTAAACCTATAAGATCCTATAAAACCGAAAATCCTACCTACCTTTAATATACGACACCCTGTTAATTCTGTACCTACTATAGCATTAACTTATCTAAAGAAGTACGAGAAGGATATTAACCTGGAAATATAGAATACTAATATAATTAACTTTGTAAACGCTAAGCAATAGGACCTAAATAGATTTTTATTATACCGTATAGCACACTATAAAGACAGCAAATATAATGATACTATGCTATGGTACTGTGTAAGGGAGGACTTTATTAGATGGATAAAGGAAATATAGGCTCCCGTGAACAAGGATATTGTATAAGACTTCTATAACTTTTTATGGGAGTATGGAGTATTCGTCCCTATAGACGGGGGCGTTATTAGAGACAATATTCAGGAGTATGTTATTAATGTAAAAGAGGAGCATAAATGGACTCTACAAGAGATTAAGATTAAGCACTAAATATGCGCTATAAAGAATAACTCTTAAGGGAATCCTAATAACGGACAGCTATAAGCAACACTACAGCAGCAATCTCCGCAGCAACTCCTACAAGAACCTCCGCAGCAACCTTTATAAGAATCTCTGTAGCAACCACCACAGATAACCTTAGGCTATTAAACACCTTAAGTTCCTCAAGCTGCCGTATCTCAACCCGTGCCGCAAGCTCCGTCCGTACAAGCTCCGTCTTTACAAGCTCCGTCCGCATAAGCTTTGTCCGCACAAGCTCCGTCCGCACAAGCTCCGTCCACGCAAGCTCCGTCCCACTTAAGCGCCAAGACGTCTTCCCTAACCCCTACCACGCCTAGACAACCGGCACAATAAGCTAAATCTGTAAATAATATCCCAACCTACTAGCAACTTCCGTAGTAACTTCTGCAGTAACCTCTATAAGAATCTCTACAGCAATATCCGCAGCAATATCCGCAGTAATATCCGCAGTAACCTCCGCAGCAACCTCCATAAAAGCTTCCGCAAAAGCTTCTATAAAAGCCTCTGTAACAACCCAGATCTATAAATAGTATCTTTAATTAGCAGCAATAGTTACCTATTCCTCTATAAAGATTCTAAGACTTTTATGGTTCCTAAAGTAGCTACAGAGGTGGCTACTAGCGTGATTTAGACAGGGAGTTCTTGTGGAGGGTACCGTAAAAAGAGAGTAATATAAGGGGGAAGCGGTTGGAACGGCATAGTTATGCTAGCAACACCATAAGCGTAAAAAAAGAACTGCTAGTATCTATAGCAGTTATAAACCTAATAACTATTATAACTAATATACCTGCGAACCAACCCTATAATAAGATCCCGTGCTGATCTGCCTACGGAACCGACCCTATACTAGCACCGCACTGCCACATACTATTAATAAACTAATAGCGCCGCTATACCTGCTATTATAATACTAATCGCGCTAATACGCCTATAATCTACTGACTAAATAATCGTGCCTATACGCCTATAATTAACCAACCAACTGATAGATAAGCTCTATACTTAACCACTATTACTACCGCCGCTGGTACCGTACTACCACCTAAATAGACTTTTGCTGCTTCTACCTGCAGCTAAACTAATACCTTACTGCCTTCCTGCAGTACTATATCTATAAAAGAAGAATTACTAGAAGCTTCTTATGGAACTTAGTAAGGTAGATAACGGTACTAGGGTATACTACCTATGATATTCTACGGACCCTGACTTTAACCAGCCAATTAGGATTTTTTATCCCTGGGATAGAAAATCGCTATTGGCTCGCTTACCACTAGCGCCTTAGCGGCCTTTGTAAGATATCCGCCTACTACTTCTAAACAATTCTTTCTCCTTTCTCTTCTTCTCCTTAGTTTAGTATTTTCACTAAAGAGCAATCTATAAGCTTTAGTTTGGAGGCATTTGTACAAGCCGCTTTAAGAGGTAAATTTTAGAACAGCGAGACTTATATTGCAATAGTAATAGTAAGTAAGGAGGATTTATATTTATTACGCTAGTTAAGCAGTATTTATATATAGATGGCAACCATAAAAGAAGAGTTACTAGTGTCGGGAATAAGGCAAGCGGTCGTCACGTGACGCCGCGGCACTAGCGTGGCGAGGAGTCTTAAGCTCCTCGCCCTTCCTCATTCTAATTAATAAGCTTTATTAACCAACATCACTGTAACCCTACTCGAGTAGTCGTTATTGGTAAGTCACCCTATGTAACCAACAGTAACTATAGATATTAAGACGGAGTAAGTAGTAAAAAAAATTAGTGGGTTTTAGCTAGAGGGAACTAAACTAGGTATATTAGAGATTATTTATATATTTATTAACCAACTAGATATCTTAATTTATATATTTTTAATACTAAAAGGAAAGATAAACTGCTATAAGCAGTTATACTTCTTACTTAACTAAGTAGTTAAGTCTTTAGGCGGTGGCTTAACCCCTTAGAAAATCCTAAAAATAATTATATTTCTTAATAGTAGAAGACGTATCGCGGTAGTCTTTTAGTACCTTAAGGAGTCTCTTATCTAGAAGGGCTACTTAGCGCGTCTTATAAACTAGATAGTTGGGATATATATATCTTATATAGTAAAGCATAATTAAGATAGAATATATAATATTTTCCGTAGTAAGCAGTTGGATATTTAGATTATGGTAGCTATAACTGCTCTTAGAATAGGTATAAATATCCTAGATATTTATATAGTTGTCTAATAGAATTTCCTAATTATAGATAATATTAGAGATCTATAGTAAAGGTTTAGTTATATAATAAGGGGTTATAATAAAACTGGAGTAGCTATATTCTTTATGCCGTATTAGGCGTTTAATTAGTTAAAATATTAAAAGGAGTTAACTTAAGAAGTTACTAGTTAGATAACGTCTAAGCTAAAATATAAACGTAATATACTCTTACGCGATCGCCAGGCGAGTCGGTTATAGCAATTATTTTCTTAGGAAAGTAGTCGCGAGTCCAATTTAGATTATAATAGCAACTTATTAAACTAGTACCCTTATTTAAACTAGAAACTTAATAGCAAAACTACTAACTAGTTAACTAATAAGAATAAAGTTTATCCCTAGATAAAGTAGAAGATTAAAAGTAGGGACTCTATAAGCGACTGTTGGAGGGCTATACTAAATAGCGACTGCTACTATAAATACCTACTTAAGTTTCTCTAGAAGAATAAATATAATCCTAAGACGTAAGCTTTAAAGGCACTATAAAAGAGTTATTATAACGGTATAGATTATAACCCTAATTTTCTTACTATAACTACTGCGCTAACTACTCCTGTCTCCCTTTAAAAACCAACCTTAGGCTTAAAGTAAGGCATTACTCTCTAATGGCTAATTAAGTAGTATTAAGTATAAGCGGATAAGTTAGTTCTAGTAGAAGAGAGATTTACTCTAATACCTTCTTTATATTTCTTGCCTAGTTACTACTAGTAGGCAATTATATATGCCTTTAATAAGGTTACTTTAGCTACTAAGTTTTTAATATAAACTATAGAAGATCTCTATAAGTATTTCCTATTAGATAAATAGAAGTACGCTATAGCTTAGGGAGAGTAGCTAGTTTAGTTCCTTTGCTAGAATATAGATAGTATACTAGTTAAGTGGTTAGAGTCTAGGAAATTTAAGAAACTAGTATTTAGCACTAGTGACTCGTTACCTAAGGCTAGTAGCGCTAGTAATAGTAAGCTTATAGCTAATAAATAAAGGGTATAGGTTATAAAAAAACAAACTAAGATTAATAATAAGACTGCTTTACTAGTTATATTATAGTAAAAGAAGCTTATAGAGAACTATATACGCTTATTTGGCTTAGTATTAAAATTCCCCTTCTTAACAGTAGTGCCATTTTTAGCTAGAGGAGTTACTCTATTTCCCCTTAACTAGTGTAATATACTATCCCCTCTGCTATAATATAACCAGTCGCTAGGGCGAGGTTATAGTGGTTTATACTAATTATAGCAGCGAGAAATTAAATGTAAGTAGTTATAGGAACTAGAATCGTAGAGTAGTAAGAGCGTAGTGCTAAAGACTAAACTGCTAGTGCTAGAGACTTAACTAATAGTGCTAGAGACTTAACTAGTGAACTTGTAGACTGCTTCGCTAACTAATAGTATAGAGCCTAGCTTAGAACTACCTATAGCTTTTAGCAGTGGAATTTATAGAGGTAAGAAAAGAAGGGTAAAGACTATAGATTCTACTACTAATAAGATGCAGCGGGGTTTAAAGGGTATAGCTTTTATCTCGCATAGGCGGTTAATATTAGCACCTATTAGTAAGAATATTAGCGGCCTAGTGTTAAAAAACCATAGTAAAGAGATAAGAAATAATGGGCGAGATAGGCGCAAGCGGTTATTAACACTAAAAGCTATATATTTAGGAATGTGGGAGGTATAAATAAGAAGGGCTTAGCATTCCTAGATAGGTTACCTTTATTATATACTAGTAGGGTATAAGTAGTTAATCTCTAAGTAAACTTTTATATTAAATTAAACTAGAAAGCAGTTAAGGAATTAATTAGCCTATTTATTTAACTATTCTAAAGGCTATAAGTTACCACTTATTTATCCTAAAAAGAGAACTATAAACCTATTTATTAAACCATCTACTAAACTATAATCTATTAGTTATGTGTATAATTCCTAAGCAGCTTATAAAATATGCTCCTTATTATTTGTTAATATACTCGCTTTATTAACGTATACGAATATTACTATATTGCGATACGTATGCGGTGTTAAAGTTAGTAGTTATTAATGTCTAGAAATAGGGGTTTGCTCCAAGGTTAGATTAGCTAGTCTTGCTTTATAGTCTTATAACTACATTATATAACTAACATTCCAACACTAAAGCAACTCTAAAAAGAAGGCTAATCTATACTTTAAAGCCAAGTCTATTTCTAGACTATTTATAGTATATATATAATAGTTAGAGATTTAATTAATATGTAATAGCTTCTACGCTCCTTTTACAGGTCCGTAATTATATAACTAGTGTTATAGCTTATACAAATGCCTCTAAACTAAAGCTTGTAGAATACTATATTACAAAGACGCTAAGCTAAAAAGAAGAAGAAGAATTGTTAGGGGTAGTAGGTTAATATATTGCGAGGGCCGCTAAGGCGCTAGTGGTAAGCGAGCTAATAGCAATTTTCTATCCTAGGGATGGAAAATCCTAATTAGCTAATTAAATTTAAGGTCCACACTATTATAATTAGTTATATAACGCTAAGCTAAATCTAAGTTTATTTATTTAACCTATTCTATAACTTATAGGTTAATTTAGTTTATATTAATAAGCCGTTAAAGAGCCGCGTAGGGTTTTCCCTTTATTATAGCGTTAGTAGGGTTGGCCTTTCCGTTAATCTATTTTACCTTTATAATCTATTTCCGTTTATAGGCTTACCGGAGGTATATTATATTAATTATTAGGCGTTTTTCTTAGGTAGTTCTAAATTATACTAGACAGTTATATAAGGACTTAGAGTTAGTGCAAAGTATAAGTAGAAGGTTAATTTGTAGGATCTTATCTACTATAGACTTAATTATAATGCCGATGTTAAAGCTATAGGCTATACTGTAGAGTTTAAAAGCTAGTACACTCTAAGTAACTCTTTTGCACTTAACTAAGCTCTAATAAACAATATTGGCCTTCTTTATAGTATTAGCTAGTACGATAACGTAGCTAATCTGTAAAGAGAGGTTCTTATTATTAGTAAATGACGCGTTTATAAATACTAGTAGCTATAGGGTTTTGATATCTAACTTAACGAACTTAAGGCCTCTATTAGCGTTTTTAATTTGCCGGTTTAGGCGCTTATTTAACTGTTTTACGTCTTTCTTATTAGGGTTAATTACCTAGGCGGTAAAGGATAAATTAAATAAGGCTTCTGGCTAGTAAACTAAAGCGATATATATACCTCTAGTATATTAAGCAATGTACTAGTCCTTTAGGGTTAAGGTTTTTATAGCTCTTCTTAATCCCATACTTGTAGTAAGTTTAGTGCTAATTATACTAAGGTTTATATATTGTCGTTCCTAAGTAAGCGTAATACTCCCGTTAGTTAGTAGCTAAATAACTCCGCCGTTAAACTTAATAGGCGTATTAACGGTAAGTTATTCCCGTTCCTTAGCCATAAACTTAGCCTTATGCAGCTTATTTTATTCTATATTAATAAAGGTCTTATCTACTAGAAATAGAGTATTGTTAGTTTATAGGCCTATAATACTAAAGGGTTTATTACTTTATAGGAGATAGGGGTTATATATAGACAGGTCTATATGTAATTATTAGATATAATGCGAGTAATATATCTTAAACTAGTAGTTACTGGCTTCTGGTACTCTATAAAGTAGTTTTATAACCTTTAAAATAGAGGCCTCGTTAATCTTAAGTTGCTTAATTAGCTTATATAAAGGTTATATATAAAACTCTTAATTTAGTGTGATGGTTAATTATATATAGGCCTATAAAATATCTTAGAGGTAAAGTCGTGCCTATAGAAGCTTTATGGCGGTAATATAGAGAATTAGTCATTAGCTAACTTATTAAATGGTTAGTAATTAGGTAAGAACTAGTTCCTTTTCTAAGTTGTTATAAGCTTATAAAACTAGTTAGGATTTCTTAAGGGCTTTATTAGTTTCTTTATTTTTAATCTTATTAACAAATCGCGAATTAAAGAGTTATACGCCTTATGGTATATCCGTAAGTCTTATAATCTTAAAAACTCCCTTTTTAAGTAGACTAGTAAGCTCCTTCTATTAAAAGGCACTAAATTAAGTACTAAATTAACTGTTATTCTGTAGGTAGATGGTGATATTAGTTATAGCTATAAGTAGAGGGTATTTGCGAGGGCGTCCTCTACCTCGTTTTAGGGGTTATTATTAAGCTTTAGTAAGTCTCTCTAAGATAGTCTTAGGAAGGACTAACCTAAATAGAGGTTTAGGTGGCGATTCTAGTCCGACAATTTACTCCCGCAATTTAGTTACTTAAAGGTAGGGTTTTACAACCATAGATTAAAAGGCTATAGGTTTACTAGATAGCTTAATAGTATATATTTTACCCTTAACGGTAAATAAGGTAAATAGTCTATCCTAATAGCCGCTTTAGCTAGTGTTTCCTTCTCTCTAAACTAAAATAGGTGTCACGGCACTGACCTATCTCATACTGTTTCCTACTATTAGCTAGCCCACCACTAGCGCCTTAGCGGCTGGCCCTACTATCTATATATAATACCCCTTTCGCCTCTTCTCCTCTTTATACCATAACGTAGTTATTTAGTCTACTTCACTATAGCACCGTAACAGTTTATAGTATCTCCTCTTACGCCCCATCGCGATCTTTATCTTTCTAGTTTACTACCTTTATCTACAGTCTCTATTTTTCTTAGTATAATCGCAACTTAGCGTAACTAATAACACCATACCACAGTCTTAGTATAGCCTTAGTATAGCCTTAGCATAGTCCCAGACAGTCTTAATAACCTTAGTATTATAGTTAGCCTTATAAGATTTCAATTACCCTACCTAAATTCCTTAGAATAGGCGACTAAAATATAAATAATACCCCATTAATAAATACACGCAAAGCACTCGCCTACCTCTTTAATACTACCTATACTAATATTGCCTAGGCGATTAGGAACGGTTCTAAGTACCCTAAGGACCTTAATATAGTAAAAACCTTCTAGCACTTCTCCATATATATAACCTTTTTAACTAGTATTAAGAGCGGTCTCTAAACAGTCTATAATAAAGGTTAAGCTATAAAGTCCTAACTTAAAGAAGCTTAGTATAGAATTAACTCCCTTATAACGCCTAAACTATATATATAATAATATAAACAGCAAGCTTTTATATATACTAAGACTATACAAAGTCTAAGCTCTTAAATTGCTATACTTATTTAAGCTATTACTAATAAGAATATAAACCCTATAACTAGCTCCCCTCTTCTAGTTAAGCCCTATAGGAAAAAGTATAAAGTAAAAAATCTAACCCTATTTAACGGCAAGGGATCACTAATTAAAAAGCAAGAAAAATTTAAAATATAGGAAATAAAGATCTAAGGTATTTTCTAGAGGGATATAAAGTGCTTTAAGACCCTAATAGATAAAGTCCTCTATATATTAGACATACTAATAAATAAGGCCTATAACTATATTAAATATAGCCTTAATATACTACGTATACACCTAAATAATCTAAGTAAATAAACCTTTTCTAACTAAGAATCCATATTTATATATATAAGAAGATACTATAAGACTATAGATATAACCCAAGCCGCTAAAAATAAGTTAGATACTTTATATTAAGGTAAGTATAACTACTAGTCCTAGAAAGCAGAGCTTAATAAGTTAATAATTAAAGCAAACAAGACTAAGGAACAAAAGGTAGATTTACTTAAAAAGAATATTTCCCCTAAAATAAAGAACCTAGCCTTTACCCTTAGCCGTAAAATTAATAATGCTAACTATAAGGGCTAGAGTAAGTAAATAAACGTATTTGCTTATAACCTATAGAACTATACCCACTATATTAAGCTAAATACCGCTAAGCTAAACACCGCTAGCGGATATTGACCTATATTACCTAATAATAATACCTTAGCACTAGCACTATAGAATAACCTAATAGACCTTAACGCCGTTAAATTCGGTGGTAGTAGTAGTAGCCTCCCCAATAACGTCTAAAGATATTGTATAAATAATAAACTCTATATAGTATGTGGCCAATTTAGCCACTAGAAAGATGCTTATAACCCCTAAATAAACCTAAATCCCCTTCTAATGCTACCGCGCCAACCCCCTCCTAGCTATGGCGGATTTTTTAGCAAAGGGAATAGTAATTAAGGCGGTAACTAGGGATAAGGATATAGGTTCGGATACAGAGACCTACCCCTATAATTTCCCTCCCTAATATAGCCCTAGCTAATGGTCCCGTACATAAACTACGGATAAATACTCTATACTACTACTAATTATAAGACCGGCTATATTATTAGAGAAGTACCCCCTAGTATATATACACCGTTAGAGACGAATATATTAGAATACATTAGCTAAGACTATAGCCACTAGCTAAGCCCTATAATCTAGTTATTAAAAGGCTAACCCTTAAACTAAGTCGCCTTAAAGGGTTAGAACTATACAGGGAAAAGAATAAAAGGATTAGATTTATACTACTAAATTAGTTAAACCTTATTTTAAGCTAGCTAGTACTTAACCTTAGAACAGTAAATAATAATAAAAATACTATCCTTATCTAGACTTACCTCTTTTTACCGTATAACCTACTCCTAGAAGCCTTTATTAAAACATTAAGCCTTATTAATAGTAGTAGTATAGCACCAGCGTTTATAAATAAAGACTTACTTATAAAAAAGCATAATATTATAATAAAAAAACTCCTAGTCTTAAAACTACTCCGCCTTACTAATAGACTCCTATCCAGCTTTATTACCTATTACTTTACAGTAAAAATAATAATTAGCCACTATACAGAATCTATACTTTTCTATATTATAAAGTTATTACCCTTAATACTAGTAATTCTTAAAATACCCTAGCTTAAAAAGTATAATTTAAGAATAGACTTCCCTATTCTAGAGCTTAAGTTTAACTCTAATTACTATACCTAACTATCTCCTATAGTATATCCCTAACTATAACTAAGTAGTACTATACGGACGTATTACACAGCTAACGCTTAGATACTATTAGCTAATAGTAAAAAAGGTACCTAATACTAGCGAGTTAATATATATAGTAAATAAAGCGGAGATTCTAGAAGATTAGACTACTACCCTACCCCTAAAAATATAAACACTGCTAGAATTATAAGTCCCTTATATATACCTACTTAACCTAAGCCAGCTAATAAGATACCTAACTTTAAGTTATTTGCTATACGCATACGTGACTATATATATAATAGCTAAAGGCGTTATATCTAAAACCGAAACTAAAGTAATTAAGACCTCCCCCTTATAACGCCTAACCTTATACCCGTCTTCCGCGCGTACTATATAGGGCTGCCGCCTTATTTCCGCCCCCCTAGGCTAACTAAGCTATACTAGCCTAGCTATAGCACTGGAGAATCAGATACGCCCCAACCTAGATAATATTAGATATACTTATACCGTTAATTTTACCTAGTTCTATAAATAAAAAGACGTAAAGGTAATAAGGATTTATATAGCGGAGCTAGTAGAACTAATTAAATAAGAAAAGCATTAATAGCTACTTAAAGAGCTATTTATAGGCCTAATAGAAGTACTAAACCTATTAAAAAGATCTTTCTACTGGCTAGTAGAAGGCAACTATATAATAGAGGAAGCCCGTAAAGCGCTACCCCCTTATTTCTATAACTTCCTTAAAATAAACCTAAAAACTAAGTCTAAGTTCCTACGCTAAAAGATAGTTAATACTAATATTAAAAAATTCCTAAAAGGCAAACTAGGATTAACCTATAAAGATATTTTATAATGCTTACTAAAAGAGTTCCGTAAATATATTAAACACTTCTTCCCTAAAAATATAAATAAGCTGCCCCCTTACTAACTATGGGACTATAAAATTAAGATTATACTTAAAAAGTAAGCCCTATATTATAAAAACAGACTACTTTTACCCACTAAACTTAGTTATATAAAGAAGTAGATTAACAAAATACTAGATAAGGGTTTTATCTATAAATTAATATTACTAGCCGCTATACTACTCCTCCTTACTACGAAACCTAGCGGCAGTATATAAATCTGCTATAACTACTAAGGCCTAAACACAGTTACTATTAAAAATTGGTACCTATTATTACTAATTTATAAGACACTTAACGCACTCTATAGCGCTAAGTACTTTACTAAGCTTAATATAATTGCTATATTTAACTAGATCTTAATTACGGAAGGCTATAAGTAGCTTATAGCATTTATTACCTAGTTTAGGCTCTATAAAATATTAGTTATACTATTTAGTCTCTATAACGCACCTATTATATTTTAAAACTATATAAACTATATTTTACACAACGCCCTTAATAACTACTATACTGCTTATCTTAATAATATCCTTATCTTTTTAAAAATACGTACTAAGTATATAAAATATATAAATAAAATCATCTAAAGACTTAGTAATGCTAGACTCTAAATTAATATTAATAAGTTTAAGTTTTATACCACTAAAACAAAATACCTTAGCTTAATTATCTTAACTAACGGCATAACTATAGACCCTAAGAAGGTGCAGGCCTTATAGGAATAAAAGGACCTAATATTAGTTAAGGAATTATAGCAATTTCTTAGCTTCGCAAACTTCTACTAATAATTTATCTAAGGTTTTTTTAAGGTAGTTAAGCCCATAACTAGGCTACTAAAGAAAAACACTAGCTAGTTATAGGGCCCTAATTAAGTACAGGCGTTCTAAACCCTAAAAACAGCGTTTACCATAGCACTAGTTTTAGCATACTATAACTATATAAAGAAGACTATAGTAAAGACAGACGCCTTAAACTAGGCTTTAGGAGGAGTGCTCTACTAAGCTAGTAAAGATAGTAAACTTAAGCTAGTCGTATTCTTCTCTACTAAATACTTCGCCCCTAAATATAACTATAAGATATATAATAAGGAGCTTTTAGTAATTATAAAAGTATTAAAAGAATAGCGCCCTAAACTATAAGGAACTAAATAACTATTTAAGATTATTACGGACCATAAGAACCTTTAGACTTTTATAATAATAAAATAACTAAACTAGCGCTAAGTCCGTTAGGCTAAGTTCCTCTCTTAGTTTAACTTTATTATTACTTATAGGCCTAGCACTAAAGCTATAATCCTAGACGCTTTTAGCCGCCTTCTAAGCGTAGTACCTGCTAATACTAGTAATAAACGTCTATAATACCGAGACCGCATTATCTTACTACCAAAAAAAGTTAACCCCACTATCTTAGAAGAGCTGCTAAGCAAATCCTAAGACTAAAGCGTTAAAGACTTTATTATAATAATAGACCTAAAGCCTAAGAAAAAACCCCTTAAGGAGCTTATTAAGAATGCCTATAAAGAAAATAAACTTACTAGGGATATATTAGCTATATTATATAAATGGAAAGGCCATAAAGCACACCGTTGGCCTAAGTAAATTAAAAAGTTACTCCGCTATAATAAATCTAAATATTTAATTATTAACGGCCTAATCTACTATGGAAATTAAGTATTTGTCCCTAATTTACCTAAACTCTAACTAGAAGTTATATACCGCACGTATAGTTTAGATCCTATAGGCCACCTAAGCCGTATTAAAATACTAAACCTCCTTAATTAAACCTATTAGTAGCTAGGTATTTTATAGTTTATAGCTACCTTTATAAAAGACTACGCTCTCTACTTCCGTATAAAAACCCTACGCTTAGCACCACCTAGTTTCCTAAAACTACTAGAACTACCAGTCCGCCTATAAACTAATATCTTTATTAACCACGTTATTAACCTACCTAAGTGCCTTCGCAATGGCAAAACATATAGATATATCTTTATTATTATTAACCGCCTAATAAAAATAAGACACTTTATCCCTATCACTAGCCTAGACATAAAGAAGTTTATTAAAGCATTTATTTACACTATTTATAAGTTATATAGCGCCCTAAGTACCATTATCTTTAATAGAGGCTCTTTATTCGTTTTTAACTTTTAGCGCCGCCTAAACTAGCGCCTAAAGGTAACTCTAAGCCCCAGTTCTATATAGTACCCTAAAATAGATAGCTAGACTAAGATTATTAACGCAGTAATAAATAAGTATCTATACACTTTTATAAGCTTCACCTAAGATAACTAGGTAGATTAGCTCCCCCTTACTAAGTTTACTATAAATAACTAGGTTAACAAAACTATAGAAATCTTACCATTCTTTACCAACTATAGCTATAACCTATATTTAGGTATTAAACCAGCAGGCCTCTAGCTATTAGCCCTATCTATATATATAAAGAAAAAGTACCTATAAGCTAATGCTATTACTAATCGCTTTAAGCGTATCCTAACTTAGCTTAAGGCCCTAGCTTATATCTCCTAGTAATGCTATAAAGATAATGCTAATATAAAATAGGATAAAGGTATAATATTTAAAAAGGATAATATAGTTATAGTTAGCCTTAAAAATATAAAGACTAACTAGCCTAAGAGGAAATAGAATAATAACTAGGATAGACCCTAGCCCGTCTTAGCCGCCTATAGAGGGTAGTTATAGTGGACCTCCTAAACTATATTCGTGTTAATAAGTCTTTCTATACTTTAAAAGTCCATTTTTAGTTCCCTAAAGAGATCCCTAGCTAAGTATGCATTAATAAAGAAAAACGCTGTAATATTATAGGCAGGATAGCTAAAAGAGATAATAATGGTAATATTACGGATAAGTAGAAATTTAAAAAAATCCTTAATATATATAATAAATAAAGAGATAAGCATAGCTTAACGTATTATATTAAGTAGAAGTATAATAATAAAAAAACCTAGGAACCTAAGAAGTCCCAAAAAGGGTGCGAGCGCGTACTACTAAAGTTCTATAAATAATACCCTAAAAAGCCTAAACCCCTAGACTGGGTATAAAATAAAAGAGACTCGCTACACTAAGGCCGTGGACAACAACTATAATAATTTAGAGAAGTTAAGATCTTATAGAACTTTAACCGGCGGTTAAAGTTGTCTAATTAGTTAGGTTCTCGCTAAAAACGCCACGCCTAATTAATTTAGGTAGTAGTGTAAAGTTCTACTAACGCTATTTATTAAACTAGCTATATAACCGCAGTTTGCTATTATATAACGGCAATCTAATAGCAATCTAATAGTAATTTGCTAGTACCGTAATATTCTATTTTAAAGCTATTTATTCAGTTTAGGGACCAAACCTTTTAGGGGAGGGGAGTACTATTATAGCACTAACCTGTCTTATACTGTTTCCTATTATTAGCTAGCCTACCACTAGCGCCTTAGTGGCTGGCCCTACTATCTATATACGATACCCCTTTCGCCTCTTCTCCTCTTTATACTACAACGTAGTTATTTAGTCTACTTTACTGCAGCACCATAACAATAGGCGAATTTAGTGGGAGATTATAAATTATATTAGCATTGGGTCCGTTTCGCATATTTAGTATATTAGCGATCTATTGTTTAGCTTATAGCTTCTATATCTCTACTATAGCCTTTTTAATTACGGCAGCGCATTATATAACTGTAGGGGATAGTATATTAGATTTAACCATTTAGGGGTAGGCTTTAAAGACTAGAAGTATAGGAACTAGTCCTTTAGGGCTAGCTAAATTTTTAATTACTTTAAACGCTATTTAGAGTCCTATCTCCTTATTAATTTTAGGGATTTTAGTTATAATAATTTAGTAGGCTTGCCGTAATAGACCGTAGTAGCGTTTTACTATTTTAATAGAGTTATATGCTTTAACCAGTACTCCCTTTATACTAATTTCTATAATAGTAGCGTATTGCTTAAATTTCTTACTAACGAAGTTCTTTTTAGTGTTATGGATAATTAGGTCTAGTAGCCCTAGGTAAATATTAATTTAGTATATCTGTAGAACGTTCTATATATATTTGGCGCTAATATTTTATAGCTATTTACCAGCTTAGAATCGCGTTCCTTTATTAATAACGTATAGGAGGGGTAATCCGCTAATATATATGATGTTAACGATAATATTATAGTTAAAATTAATATTATTTTATAGGGTGAAGCGGAATCTACTTAGTAATTTACTAAACTTTTAACAGTAGTAGTAGAACTTGGTTAGTTACTTAATAGCTATTCTATTAGTTTTATGGCTAGTATAGTAGAGTAGCTTTTATAATTTCTTAACTAAGGGATATCCGAATTAATAATATAGGCGCTATAGCTCTATATCTGTTAAGTAGCAGGGGTTTGCGTTAAAGGATTTAGATAAATATAACTGTAGTAATAAGCTCTATAAGAGAAATAGGTAGCCAAACCGTTATACTACTAGCACTTTTTTAGTGCGAGTAATAATAACGTTTCTAAGGTTATTGTAGTAGATTTAGAATCTGTCTATATCCGCTAAATAGAGTAAAAAGGGGTTGTCTATATAGATAATATAAAACTGTATCTTGCCTATAGGGGTAATAATATCTATAGTTTTAATGGAGGTAGTAATTCTAATACTAAACTGCACGTTAACTTGTCCTTTAATTAAGGTATTAAGTCTTATAAATTAGTCCGCGTTCTATAGCGCCTAGAATTATCTATAACCGGCTATAGACTTCTTTAACGCACTAGTGTTAATTATAATTCCTATAAATACTATAGAAGTATAGCGTAAAGCGGCGGTTATTATATTATAGTTAAACGGGTTAGTTTCCGTAATAGGTTTCGTAGAGGTTATAGTAAGTAAGTATAAGCCTTATTAGCTAGTTCTACACTTATAGAGGTTGCTTTATCTATAGTAAGAGTCCTAAATAATATAAGGTAGTAGCCGTTAGGGTCTTCTAATTCTTCCTCGCTATTATCATTATTAGTATTTTTATTAGCGTCTGTGTCTAGCACAAGAGCTTTAAAAGTCTTATTACACTTATTATTGTTGTCTCCTTTATAGTAGATAGTGTATTATCTAAAGCGTTCTTTAAAGTTACTATTGCGGCCCTTATTATTATTAAAACGTCTTTTATACTTATCTCTAGAACAGTTCCGCTCCTCCTCTATATATTTCTATAAGCGGCAGCTTTCCTTTTAGTAAACGTAGTACTTAGCCTTTAGGGTTTTAATAGTGTTTTGTCTATAGGAGCGGGTTTAATTACAGTCGTTACGGATATTACGGCGGTATATGCGATCCGTAAAGTAGGCTCCTTAAGACGGTCTTATTAAGGCCTAAGAAGGGTGTTCCTTCTCCTATATAACTATAGAAGATTATAACTTACTAATTAACTAGGAGAGGTTTTTAGGAGGGTTAAAAATAGTAATACGGTATACTAGTACTTCTTAGTAAGCAGTAACTAGCTTATTTATAAGGAAGAGGTCTATATAAAACTTTGGGTGTAATCCGTAGCGATGTTTTAAGAGCTTATTAATAAGTAGTTAGAAACTCTAATAGATTTGCTTATTAGGGTTCTTGTTAATAATTTCTTAGAAGTTAGTAGCGTTCTATTTAATAAGGTTTCTCTAATATTACTCTAGTCCTTTAAAGAAGTAACGCATATAGTTATATGCCTTAGTAAATAATCTAGTTAAAAGGCTGCTGTTATAGTAGTAATCCTAAGTAAGTCCTTTTAGTATGGTTAGGAATGCAGTTATATAGCCTTTAGGAGGTAAACTAGCTCTCTTATAGATATTATAGAAGATAGTTAACTTAAAGTTAAAGCTATTACTTACTTTATTATACTTCTGGTTGTCTATATAGATTTTAGTAATAGTAGCTGCCTCTTTACTGTATATAGGCAGGTATATAGTAGGGTTGGTATTAGTAGTACTAGGGTAAAGATACTAGGTAGGAGGAGGACTAGGTAGGGTAGAAGTAGTTGCTAGAGGGAGGGTAGGTATAGTTACCATAGGTAATAATTATTAATTCTATGTCTGTAGGAGTTAAGTAAAGAGGGTAAGTAG
>Ga0307515_10009866_pt1 | contig 18397 bp, 22 predicted proteins | sample 17_EM_MG_FD_194513 | JGI IMG/M metagenome (GOLD analysis project Ga0307515, IMG submission 194513) | Populus trichocarpa ectomycorrhiza microbial communities from riparian zone in the Pacific Northwest, United States - 17_EM | ecosystem: Host-associated > Plants > Roots > Unclassified | place...
CCAAGGAGTGGGAAATGACTAAAACCAGCGCCCAGGCGATATCGTGCATGTTCGGGTGTTCAATCAGCACTTGATCATTCTGAGCAACTACGAAGATGCAACTAGACTTATGCATGAGGCAAAGTATTCCGATCGACCGCAAAGTGTTATGTTACATGAACTGTATGTTGCGGTCACGACACTAACCATGTCACTGACCTTGTTTTACAACAGGATGGGGTTCAACTGGGGTGTTTCACCAATGCCATACGGGCCAGAGTGGCGTCTTTGCCGTAAACTCTTGCATGAGCAGTTCAACCAACACGATGTCGCTCATTATGGCACCCAACAAGAGGCAAGCACTCGTGTGATGTTACGAGACCTGTTGAGTACACCCGGTGATTTTTGTCCACATGTGCAACTGTGGGTACTTCGTCGCCGACTTCGCTCCCACTACTCTCTGATATATTATCACTGATCCAGGTGGGCGGCCCGAATCGTCGTAGACATTGGTTATGGGATTGACATCGGCCATGATAAGTCTTACGTCACTATCGCTCAACGGGTCAATGGATACTTTTCGCTCGGCGTGGAACCGTTCCGCTGGCTCGTCGATAGTCTTCCCTTTCGTGCGCAATTCCAGCTCCGAATCACGTCGTGGTGACCACACCTAACTACGTCGTTGATAGTCAAATATGTTCCCGACTGGATGCCTGGGGCCGGCTTCAAACAAGTCGCAAAAGACACCAGGGCTGCTTGCAAACAGTTCCTCGACGAACCGTTTGCGGAAGTTGAGAAACAAGTGGTAAATATTTGATCGCAGCTCTGCGTAGTTGTGCCTAATTTATGTAGGCAGCAGGATCCGCTCGAAGGAGCTTTGTCAGCAATCTCATTACACAGCTGGATAAATCCGATCCAACATACAAGAAAACTGAATGGTCCATCAAGCATACTGCTGCCGTATTCTATGCCGGTATGTCGCTCATACCTTAGAGCCAAACGTGAACTTAATGCACGTGATGTACGCGGCAGCTGGCTCTGATACAACAGCGACCACTGTTGAAACCGCAATTCTGTATATGATACTCTATCCTCAAGCCGCGAAGAAGGCACAAGCAGAACTCGACGCAGTCATTGGGAAGAATCGTTTGCCAGTGCTTGGCGACCGGCCAGACCTGCCATACGTAACCGCATTTTTGATGGTACAGTGTTCCGATACTGCTCATCATCAGTATAACTCAGTTGGGCTTCAGGAAGTCATGCGGTGTTTTCCTGTTGTGCCATTGGGTAGGTGACCGGAAAGTGGAAGTGACAGACGATTTGACTGCCGAATGCGATACTCTAGGCGTACCACATCTCCTCAATGAAACAGATCATTACAAGGGATATGTCTTCCCGAAAGGTTCCTTAGTTATTCCTAACGCTTGGTACGCTTCCGCATTCATAACCTTATATTCTGTCTCGTCACATGGACTTTCAGGTCAATGCTCCGGGACTCGAGAGTTTACGTGGACCCAAATAGTTTCAACCCCGACCGCTTCCTGGCCACTGAAGGTCGTGTCCTGGAGGTGGATCCCGGTGAGGTTGGTGTATTTGGATTTGGGAGGCGGTGCGTCAACACACGAAGCGGGACGAGAATGAAGCTGACTGAGATTCTTTCTCCTTTCAGCAAGTGCCCCGGCCAATATCTCGCCGAATTGTCAACTTGGCTCGGTGTAGCATCTATCCTTGCCGCATTCGATGTCTCCGCAGCACTGGATGATAATGGAAAGCCTATTGATGTGCGATATGCTTTGAGCGGAATTACTCATCTCGTCACGTGAGTTTAAGGGGTTTTATTGCGCAAAGAGTCGCTCATTGTTCGTTTGTTGCAGTCGACCGCTTCCTTTCCCATGCTCAATCAAGCCTCGATCCAAGCAAGCAGCGAGTCTAATTTCTGCAATATAAACTATCACCCCGCCCATTGTACATGACATTGTTGGATAAAGCCATCCATACTCTGCAAATAGAGACGGACGGTACTTTCCGATAGAAACTATGCGGCACCCCTCTGCGATTCATAAAATTCTTACAAAAGATAGGAAAGCTTCCATTCATGGAGCTGCATTGGACTGTACATCATATGTCTGATGACTGACGCTGGTTTCCTGGCTTGAGGAGAACAGTAAGCGTACTGCTATCCTTTGGGAAACCTTTCGCAGGCTGTTCCTCGGACATCACGATCTAAGTGAGAAACCTAATACAGAATGGGCCACAGTATTGTGCTATGCTATTAACGTATTTAACCGTGGCGGTGGGTTCCCGACTTCATCTACCGCCTTCCAGACGCCCAGGAAAATCGAGGCCCACAACTGAGTCCGGTAGCAGCACGGCTGAGTTTGTTGTGGCCCACTCTAAACGCGTAAAGGATACAAATCACTGGGATCGAGACCTGATGTACCCAAGGTGTTGCCAGCTACCTCGGGCGTATACGTATGATCCAGGCACAATCGGAGTGCTGAAGCTCGCACAGTGCACCTCAAAATTCCTACTAATTGCACGTTGCTGCTCGACTATCCACAGTACGTGAGAGGCTCTTGGAAGTACAGGTAGCCCATTGAGGTTTATCTTTCTGTGTAATGATGTTAGTGCTCTCGTCACATAGAATCCACCCGTGCGATCACCATCTTTTCCCCTTGAACGTTCCGCGCACCGTTATATGCGTATAATCACCCTATGGACAGCAGTTTGTTGTGGTATTCCTCAATCCGAGGCTTGTTGTCCGTCACTTTCGACGTCACTGAGCTGAGCTGACCATCAGGCGGCTGTCTGGAGATATCTGACCTTATATTCTGGCGACCACAGAAAGGGAAGGGCAGAAAGGGCCTCTGTTTAGAGCAAAAGCATATCGATAACGTACCACAGCGAATCGCAACACGAGCGACATCTATTTGACGATTCGAGATCGTTTCGTGGAGACGGTGCGAACGATGGTAAATGACGCATTTGGTCAGGAGACAGTCCCCAATGCAAAAGTTCAAGATATATGCACGGAAAAGATCTGGTCGGCCAGGGCGCGCGATGTCCTCCCACTGTTTCGGTGACATTTCGCATCACTCTTACACAGAGCCAGATAGGGATGAACGGTAGATTGTTCCTTCCCGGAGGGTCCACCCTCATTTACTATGACCGACGCGCGCGACTCTGGATCATCGCGGGCTCGCACCACAACTCTCATCTGAACGTCTCGTTTATTCTTGTCGGGTTGGTGTCAAACCTGACGCTTGGCGCAACGTAAAGTAACTCGAAAGCAACATCAAACGAGAAGGGCCTAGGGCGTTGCATTTCTATCTCCTATGCAGCACTGTATTACACCTCTCCTAACTCCACAATCAGCCTCTGAATATCCCAGAGCCCGTTCGTGTTATCAAAGATTGCCGAGCAGCTGTCCTCGGATAAACAAGCTTGCAGCTCGATTTACGGAGGGTTCCCAGTTATGGAAGACCAACGGCGCTGATTGGTTGCCAGGTAGACTTTTTCATGAAAAAGCGCAGCAGGTTTTTTTCATCAAACGATCGTCAGCCGATGACTGTCAAAGTCATCGCATAACGGTTGAGCTCTATCGGTTGCTCTTACCTTCAGGTTAACTCCTCTCTTTCCCATCTCCATCGACGACTTGGTTCTAAGGAATGGAGCCCTCGTCTATTGCAGATAACAAAGTCGTAGCACTTGCTATCGGCAGTTTTGCTTTTCTCAGCACACTCTATGTCTATTACAAGACTCGTCCTTCCATTGTTCTCCCGCCAGGTCCACCACAGGCACCCATTGTGGGAAACCTCTTTCAAATGCCGAAGGAGCAACCTTGGCTTAGATATGCAGAGTGGGCAGAGCAGTATGGTGAGAGTTATTTGGTTAAGGAGTGGGAAATGATTAAAACTTCCGGCCAGGCGATATCGTGCATGTTCGGGTGTTCAATCAGCACATGATCATTCTGAACAACTACGAGGATGCAACTAGACTTATGTATGAAGCAAAGTATTCCGATCGGGTGCAAACGGTTATGATGCATGAACTGTATGTTTCAGTAACGACACCAATCATGTCACTGATCTGTTTTACAACAGGATGGAGTTCAGTTGGGGCGTTACTCCAATGCCCTACGGTCCAGAGTGGCGTCATTGCCGCAAACTTTTACATGAGCAGTTTAACCAACATGAAGTCGCGCAATACGCGCCCCAACAAGAGGAAAGCACCCGTGTGATGTTACGAGACCTGTTGAGTACACCCGGTGATTTTTGTCCACATGTGGAACAGTGGGTACTTCGTCGCCAACGCTCTCACTACTCTGATATATAATAACTGATCCAGGTGGGCGACCCGAATTGTTGTGGATATTGGCTATGGGATTGATATCGGCCGTGATATCTATTACATCATCCTCGCTAAACGAGTCGTCGGATACTTTTCGCTCGGCATGGAACCGTTCCGCTGGCTCGTCAATAGTTTTCCCTTTCGTGCGCAATTCCAGCTCCAAATCACGTCGTGGTGACCCACACCTAACTACGTCATTAATAGTCAAATATGTTCCTGACTGGGTGCCTGGGGCCCACTTCAAACAAGTCGCAAAAGACGCCAGAGCTGCCTGCAAACAGTTCCTCAACGAACCGTTTGCGGAAGTTGAGAAGCGAATGGTAAATATGTGACTGCGGCTCTGCGGGATGTGCTCAATTTATATAGGCAGAAGGGTCCACTCGAAGGAGCTATGTCAGCAATCTCATTACACAGCTGGATAAATCCGATCCAACCTACAAACAAACTGAATGGGCAATTAAGCATACTGCCGGCGCATTCTATGCAGGTATGTCTCTCACAGCCCGAAGCTAGATGTGACCCTGAAATTATGTGGTTAACACGGCAGCTGGTGCTGATACTACAGCATTCACTGTGGAAGCCGCGATTTTGCACATGATACTCTACCCTGAAGCCAAGAAGAAGGCACAAGCGGAACTCGATGCAATCATCGGGAAGAATCGGTTGCCAGTACTTGGCGACCGGCCAGAGTTGCCATACGTAGCCGCATTTTTGATGGTACAGTGTTCTGATACTGCTTATCATCAGTATAACTCAGTTGGGCTTCAGGAGGTGATGCGGTGCTTTCCTCCTTTTCCATACGGTGGGTGACCGGAGAGTGGAACGTGATAGATGGTTTGACTGCTGGGTGCAACGCTCTAGGTGTACCCCATCTCCTCAACGAAATGGGTCATTACAAGGGATATGTCCTCCCGAAAGGTTCCCTTGTTATTCTTAACGACTGGTACGCTTCCGCATTCATAACCCTGTATTCTGTCTCGTCACATGTACTTTCAGGTCAATGCTCCGGGACTCAAGGGTTTACGTGGACCCGGAAAAGTTCAACCCCGACCGCTTCCTGGCAACTAAAGATCATGTCCCGGAGATGAATCCCAGCGACGTCGGTCTATTTGGATTTGGGAGGCGGTGCGTCAATACACCAAGTGGAACGAGAATGAAGTTTACTGAGTGTTTCTCTTCTTTCAGCAAGTGCCCCGGCCAATATCTGGCTGAACGGTCGGCTTGGCTTGGTGTAGCATCTGTCCTTGCCGCCTTTGACGTCTCACCAGCGTTAGACGACAACGGAAATCCTATCGATGTGCGATATGCTTTGGGTGGAATTAACCATATTCTCAAGTGAGTTGAGAGATTCTTGTGGCGCAAAGAGTCGCTCATTGACCTTTTGTTGCAGTCGACCGCTTCCGTTCCCCTGCTCAATCAAGCCCCGATCCGAACAAGCCGCGAGTCTAATTACTGCAATTTAAGCGGTCACTCAACCTCTGTGCACCACATTGCTATGCCAGTGCAGACCAAGAGGAGATTGTGCGACAGGCTTCTAAATCCACAATATCACGACCCCAACGAAAAGCATAAATACAAAATCTTCCTTTCTTCGGGCGGCGTTGTACTATACATTTTCTGGTATGGAGTTTGCCGAGGTCGATAACTAAATACCAAGTTTGTGGTGGTGGGAAAGAGCTAAGGATACTGTTGTTTTTGGAAAGTTTTGCTGGGTCATTCTGTCCTTCTGTTGTGATTGTTGTGCTGTTAGGGTATTTCATCGGTGGTGGGTTTCGGCTTCGTCCTCCAATCCTGGAGGATCAAGACATAAATTTTGATTGTGTAGTGTGTCCTCCTTGCTGGATCGTTGACAACGAAATAGTCTCACCTCTCATATGAGTGTATGCAATGTCCACACTGTGCAGTCAAAAGTATTGGCTCACCAATTTAGCCACAACATTGAAGGAGTGGTGCAGGGAACCTTCCATAATGTCAAAAATCAATGGGGTGGGGAATCTTGATGTCCTATCTTGACATCTTTTTCGGGTCATTGGCCGTGTATGCCCTTCACGGATATGCTATTGAAGGCTAGGAGGTCCACTGTTTCCAGTCCATTGGAATCCCCAGTAAAGTTGGTGGTCTCTATCTTCCATACATACAGTTCAGTTGTGGGAGTCAGTAAATCTGAGAAGTGTCCATGGAATTTGTCTCACTCAAATTAATGGCCGCGGACTGGACAACCGAGTATCACGCGTGCCCAGGCAAAACGGCGATAGTGAAGTTGGGTTTGTTTTTTGGGAAAAAAGCACAAAGCACAGATTTCCACAGGGTTCTCAATGACTACTACGTCCCATGACCCCGAGTTCACAACACCCGAGTCAGTGTAATCGAACTGGAGGGTGGCTCCGCGGATGAGACGACTGTGTTGAGATTAGGTAAAAACAAGGGTTAATCAAGGCTAACCAGGGACTGCCATATGTGTTGGAATTTCCGCGCGACCGAGAATGCGACGAAACGAATTGAATGGTGCTTATCTTTGGCCACTCCAAACACGTAAAGGGCACAAAGCACAAGGATCGAGACCTTAGAATCGAGATGTTGCCATGTCTCGGGCGTATGGTCCAGGAACAATCGGAGCGCCAAGGCTCGCCGCGCACAAAGCACCTCAATTTCCTACAATATAATATGGGCGTTGCTGCTCGACCATCCACAGTACGTGAGAGGTTCTTGGAAATACAACGGTGAACGGGTAACCCATTGAGGTTCTTCTTTCTGTGTTAGAATGCCAGTGTGCTCGTCACATCACATATGATCCACCCACGCGATCACTGCACCCTCAATCCTTTTCCCTCGAACGTTCTGGGGGAACCATTTATATGTGTAGGATTCCCTATTCCAGTCTAACGGCAGCAGTCCGTTATGGTACCCCTCGATCTGAGGTTCGTTCTCCGTCACTTTCACACCACTGACCATCAGGTTGCTGTCTGGAGACGTAGACATCTGACCTTATATTTTTGGCGACCACAGGAAGGGAAGGGCAGAAAGAGCCCTTTTTAGAAGCAAAGGCATATCGATAACCACGGCAAATCGCAACCTATTTGAAGATTCGAAATCATTCAGCGGAGAAGGTCTAACCAATGCGAACGATGGGAAATGAGGCGCATTTGGTCAGGAGACAGTGCCCAATGCAAAAGTCCTAGATAGATACGCGGCAGACGGCTGGTCGGTCAGGGCCCGCCATGTCCTCCCACGGTCTCAATAAAATCTCGCATCACTCTTACACAGGGCCAAATACGGATAAAACGGTAAATCGTTCCATCCCAGAGGGTACCCTCATTTATGGTGCACTGACCGGCACGACTCCGGAACATCGCAGTCCCGCATCTCAACTCTGTTCTGGACGCCTCGTTTATTCTTGTCGGGTTGATGTCAAACCTGATGCTTGGCGCAACGTAAAGCAACGCGATGTAATATCAAATGGAAGAAGGCCGTAAGGCTTCGCTTTTCTATCTTTTATCGAGCACTGTATTACACCTCTTCCAGCTCCACACTCGACTTCTGAATTCCTCAGAGTGCGTTTGTGTTATCAAAGATCGCCGCGTGGCTATACTCGGATAAACAAGCTTGCAACTTAATTTTACGGAGGGCTCCCAGTTATTGTTCCGGACCGAAGGCACTCATTTGTTTCCAGATGAAACTATCCATACAAAAGCACTCAAGGACATTTGAGGAACCGGTTTCCTTCACCGAACAATCGTCAGCCGATGACTGTCAAAGTCATCGCATAACGGTTGAGCTCTATCGGCTGCTCTTACCTTCGGGTTAACTCCTCTCCTCCCCGTCTCTATCGACGACTTGGTTCTAAGGAATGGAGCCCTCGTCTATTGCAGATAACAATGTCGTAGCACTTGCTATCGGCAGTTTTACTCTTCTCAGTATACTCTATGTCTACCGCAAGACTCGCCCTTCCGTTGTTCTTCCGCCAGGTCCACCACAGGCACCCGTTGTGGGAAACCTCTTTCAAATGCCGAAGGAGCAGCCTTGGATTAAATATGCAGAGTGGGCAGAGCAATATGGTGAGAACTATTTGGCTAAGGAATGGGAAATGATTAAAACTTCCGGCTAGGCGATATCGTGCATGTTCGGGTGTTCAATCAGCACGTGATCATTCTGAACAACTACGAGGATGCAACTAGACTTATGTATGAAGCAAAATATTCCGATCGGTTGCAAACGGTTATGCTAAATGAATTGTATGTTTCAGTAACTACACCAATTATGTCACTGATCTTGTTTTACAACAGGATGGCGTTTGGCTGGGGCGTTTCGCCATTGCCCTATGGTCCACTGTGGCGTCTTTACCGCAAACTCTTACATGAGCAATTCAACCAACACGAAGTCATGCATTACGCCGCCCACCAAGAGGAAAGCACTCGTGTGATGTTACGAGACCTGTTGGGTACACCCAATGACTTCTGTGCACATGTGCTACAGTGAGCCTTTCATCGCCAACTCCGTCTGATCCTTCCAATACTCTAGTAATACCTTATCCAGGTGGGCGGCCCGAATCGTCATAGATATCGGTTATGGGATTGATATCGGCAGTGATACCTCTTACGTCGCCATCAATAAAAGAGTCGCTGGATACTTTTCGCTCGGCCTGGAACCGTTCCGTTGGCTCGTCGATAGTTTTCCCTTTCGTGCGCAATTCAGCTCAAAAACACGTCGCAACCACACCTGACTACATCCTCAATAGTCAAATATGTTCCCGACTGGATGCCCGGAGCCCACTTCAAACAAGTTGCAAAAGACGCCAGAGCTGCATGCAAACAGCTCCTCGACGAACCGTTTGCGGAAGTTGAGAAGCGAATGGTAAATATGTGACGCGGCTTTGCGGGGTTATGCTCAATTTATATAGGCAGAAGGGTCCGCTCGAAGGAGTTATGTCAGCAATCTCATTACACAGCTGGATAAATCCGATCCAACGTACAAGCAAACTGAACAGGCAATTAAGTATACCGCCGGCTCAATCTATGGAGGTATGTTGCTCATAGTTCGAAGCCAGATGTGATCTGAAATTATGTGGTTTACATGGCAGCTGGTGCTGATACTACAACAGCCACTGTGGAGAGCGCGATTTTGTATATGGTACTCCACCCTGAAGCCAAGAAGAAGGCACAAGCAGAACTCGACGCAGTCGTTGGGAAGAATCGTTTGCCAGTACTTGGCGACCGGTCAGAGTTGCCATATGTAACTGCATTTGTGATGGTACAGTGTTCCGATACTGCTCATCATCAGTATAACTCAGTTGGGTTTCAGGAGGTGATGCGGTGTTTTGTTCCTCTGCCAATCGGTGGGTGACCGGAAAAGTGGAAAGTGATAGACGATTTGACTGCTGGGTGCAACGCTCTAGGTGTACCCCATTTCCTCAACGAAATGGATCATTACAAGGGATATGTATTCCCGAAAGGTTCCCTAGTTATTCCTAACGCATGGTACGCTTGCTCATCCATAACCTTATATTCTGTCTCGTCATCGTCACATGTACCTTCAGGTCAATGCTCCAGGACTCGAGAGTCTACGTGGACCCAGATAATTTCGACCCCGACCGCTTTCTGGCAACTAAAGACCATGTCCCGGAGATGGATCCCAGCGAGGTCGGTGTATTTGGATTTGGGAGGCGGTGCGTCAACACACCAAGTGGAACGAAAATGAAGTTTACTGAGTGTTTCTCTTCTTTCAGCAAGTGCCCAGGCCAATATCTGGCCGAACGGTCGGCTTGGCTTGGTGTAGCATCTATCCTCGCTGCCTTTGACGTTTCCCCAGCGTTAGACGACAACGGAAATCCTATCGATGTGCGATATGCTTTGAGTGGAATTAACAATATTCTCAAGTGAGTTGAGAGATTCTTGTGGCGCAAAGAGTCGCTCATTGACCCTTTTGTTGCAGTCGACCGCTTCCTTTCCCCTGCTCAATCAAGCCCCGATCCGAACAAGCCGCGAGTCTAATTACTGCAATTTAAGCGGTCACCCAATGTCTATGCACGACACTGCTATGCCAGTGGCTTCTAAATACACAATATCACGACCCAAAGAAAAGCACAAATACAAATTCTTACATTCTTCGGCTGCGTGTACTATACATTTCCTGGCAGGGGGCTGACAACTAAATACCAATCTCTGGTAGTGGGGGAGAGCTATGGATACTGCTGTTTTTGGAAACTTTCCGCGCGCTCAGTCTGCCATTGTGTTGTGCTTGCCATTGGTGGTGGGTTCTCGGCTTCGTCCTCCAATCCTGGAGGATCGAGATATACAACCAATTCCAGCAGGGGGCTGCTTCCGCGGTGTGCTAGCCTCATGCACTCCAATTGTTACGGGTTCACTCGCCCAGGTATCACACGGCAACGTCTCGGGGGGATATAAGGTCTATCCCTGTGTTTTGTATCCATGCTTGTTTGTAGCGGGTCCCAACAAACACGTCTACCTTCGTACTATCAGTCTCCGAGTGGCTGGGTGTTAGAACTTGGCGCAGCCGGAATAACGATCAAATGAATCATAGTTGTAAGGATACAGGATGCGAGGGTAATACTTATTTAGCCGAGAGGTGGCCGAGGCTCGCCGACAGAGGCATTAAGTTGACCTCTCCTCCAACTCCACACCCAATTCCCGAATACCACAGCGCTCGTTCGCATTACTGAAGATCAACCATGCACCCTATACACTTGGGAACATGAGGTCGTAGCTCGAGTCAGCCGAGGAACTTTACTGGAACAATGACCAGCTTCGAAAACGGAGTTCTTTCGCTCCACTGGACACAATCGTCAGACGATGACGGTTGATCTCTTACAATAGTTTCTACTTCCTCTCAAATACTCTCCTCCCAATCTCCATCGTCGAGGACTTGATTCTAAAATGTCGCGATGGTGTTATCGTTTATTGAAGACAACAAAGTCGTAGCAGCAGCTGTCGGCGGTCTTTCGTTTCTCAGCATATTCTATGTTTATCGCAAGACTCGCCCTTCCGCTGTTCTCCCGCCAGGACCCGTTGTGGGAAACCTCTCTCAATTACCGAAGGAGCGACCTTAGCCTAAATATGCAGAGTGGACAGAGCAATATGGAGCGGAGAAAGTCTAACCAATGCGAACGATAGTAAATGAGGCGCACTTGGTCAGGAGATAGTTCCCAATACAAAGTTCAAGATAGATGTACGGAAGAGGCCTGGTCGTCCAGGGCGTATCATCGCAGTCTCGCATTTCAACTCTCTTCTGAATCACTCGTCTATTTTTGTCGGGGTGGTGTCAATCCTGGTCCTTGGCGCAACGCAACATCAAGTGGAAGAAGGGTTTAGGATTTTGCATTTCTTTTCATGGAGCACTGTATTACACCTCTTCTAACTCCACACTTATCTTCCGAACACCCCAGAGCGCGTTTGTGTTATCAAAGATCGCCGCGCGGCTATACTCGGATAAACAAGCTTGCAGCTCGATTTTACGGAAGGCCCCCATTTATCGTTCAGGACCGAAGGTACTCATTGGTTGCCAGATAGACTTATTCGCGAAAGAGCGCCTCAAGGACACTTCATAAACAGGTTTCTTTCACCAAACAATTGTCAACCGATATCTGTCAAAGTCATCGCATAATAGGTGAGCTCTATCGGTGGCCCTTACCTTCAGGTTAACTCCTCTCTTTCCCGTCTCCATCGACGACTTGGTTCTAAGGAATGGAGCCCTCGTTTATTGCAGATAACAGTGTCGTAGCACTTGCTATCGGCAGTTTTGCTTTTCTCAGCACACTCTATGTCTACCGCAAGGCTCGTCCTTCCGCTGTTCTCCCGCCAGGTCCACCACAGTCACCCGTTGTGGGAAACCTCTTTCAAATGCCGAAGGAGCAACCTTGGCTTAAATATGCAGAGTGGGCAGAGCAATATGGTGAGAGTTATTTGGCTAAGGAGTGGGAAATGATTAAAACTTCCGGCTAGGCGATATCGTGCATGTTCGGGTGTTCAATCAGCACATGATCATTCTGAGCAACTACGAGGATGCAGCTAGACTTATGCATGAAGCAAAGTATTCCGATCGGTTGCAAGCGGTTATGCTAAATGAATTGTATGTTTCAGTAACGACACCAATCATGTCATTGATCTTGTTTTATCTCAGGATGGAGTTCAACTGGGGCCTCACGCCACTGCCCTACGGTCCACTGTGGCGTCTTTACCGCAAACTCTTACATGAGCAATTCAACCAACATGAAGTCGTGCAGTACGCCGCTCAACAAGAGGAAAGCACCCGTGTGATATTACGGGACCTGCTGAGTACACCCGATGACTTCTGTGCACATGTGCGACAGTGAGTTTTTCATCACCAACTCCGTCTGATCCTTCCAATACTCCGGTAATACCTTATCCAGGTGGGCGGCCCGAATCGTCGTAGATATTGGTTATGGGATTGATATCGGCGGTGATACCTCTTACGTCGCCCTCGCTAAAAGAGTCGCTGGATACTTTTCGCTCGGCATGGAACAGTCCCGTTGGCTCGTCGATAGTTTTCCCTTTCGTGCGCAATTTCAGCTCAAAAACACATCGTAACCACACCTGACTACGTCCTTAATAGTCAAACATGTTCCCGACTGGATGCCTGGAGCCCACTTCAAACAAGTTGCAAAAGACACCAGAGCTACCTGTAAACAGTTCCTCGACGAACCGTTTGCGGAAGTTGAGAAGCGAATGGTAAGTATGTGACCGCGGCTCTGCGGGGTTATGCTCAATTTATATAGGCAGAAGGGTCCGCTCGAAGGAGCTATGTCAGCAATCTCATTACACAGCTGGATAAATCCGATCCAACATACAAGCAAACTGAACAGGCAATTAAGTATACTGCCGGCACATTCTATGGAGGTATGTTGCCCCTAGTTCGAAGCTAGATGTGACGCTGAAATTATGTGGTTTACACGGCAGCTGGTGCTGATACTACAGGGGCCACTGTGGAAAGCGCAATATTGTATATGGTACTCCACCCTGAAGCCAAGAAGAAGGCACAAGCAGAACTCGACACAATCATTGGGCAGAATCGTTTGCCAGTACTTGGCGACCGGCCCGAGTTGCCATACGTAACCGCATTTGTGATGGTACAGTGTTCCGATCCTGCTCATCATCAATATAACTCAGTTGGGCTTCAGGAGGTGATGCGGTGTTTTGTGACTCTGCCATTCGGTGAGTGACCGGAAAAGTGGGATGTGATAGACGATTTGACTACTGGGTGCAACGCTCTAGGCGTCCCCCATCTCCTCAACGAAATGGATCATTACAAGGGATATGTATTCCCGAAAGGTTCCCTAGTTATTCCGCACGCATGGTACGCTTGCGCACCCATAACCTTATATTCTGTCTCATCATATGTACATTCAGGTCAATGCTCCGGGACTCGAGAGTCTACGTGGACCCAGAAAAGTTCAACCCTGACCGCTTCCTGGCAACTGAAGACCATGTCCCGGAAATGGATCCCGGCGAGGTCGGCGTATTTGGATTTGGGAGGCGGTGCGTCAACACACCAAGTGGAACGAAAATGAAGTTCACTGAGTGTTTCTCTTCTTTCAGCAAGTGCCCCGGCCAATATCTGGCCGAATTGTCGGCTTGGCTTGGTGTAGCATCTATCCTTGCTGCCTTTGACGTCTCCCCAGCGTTAGACGACAACGGAAATCCTATCGATGTGCGATACGCCTTGAGTGGAATTAACCATATCATCAAGTGAGTTGAGAGGTTCTTGTGGCGCAAAGAGTCGCTCATTGACCTTTTGTTGCAGTCGACCGCCTCCTTTCCCTTGCTCGATCAAGCCACGATCCGAGCAAGCGGCGAGTCTGACTTCTGCAAATTAAGTGGTCACCCAACCAATTGTAAACCATATTGCTCCAGTGGGGACCACGATGGAGATTATGCAACAGGCTTCTAAGATTCTCAATATCACGATCACAAAGAAACCCAAAGGATCCAAGTTCATCCATTCTTCGGTTGCGCTGAACTATATATTTTCTGGCAGGGGACCGACAACTAAATACCAATTTCTGGTAGTGGAGGAGAGCTAAGGATACTGTTGTTTTTGGAAACTTTCCGCGGGCTCAATCTGCCATTGTGTTGTGCTTGTTGTGCTGTTAAGATATATTTCTTTGGTGGTGGACTCTTGGCTTCGTCCTCCATTCCTGGAGGATCGAGATATACAACCAATTCCAGCAGGGGGCTGCTTCCGCGGTGTGCTAGCCTCATGCACTCCAATTGTTACGGGTTCACTCGCCCAGGTACCACATGGCAACGTCTCGGGGGGATATAAGGTCTATCCCTGTGTTTTGTATCCATGCTTGTTTGTAGCGGGTCCCAACAAACACGTCTACCTTCGTACTATCAGTCTCCGAGTGGCTGGGTGTTAGAACTTGGCGCAGCCGGAATAACGATCAAATGAATCATAGTTGTAAGGATACAGGATGCGAGGGTAATACTTATTTAGCCGAGAGGTGGCCGAGGCTCGCCGACAGAGGCATTAAGTTGACCTCTCCTCCAACTCCACACCCAATTCCCGAATACCACAGCGCTCGTTCGCATTACTGAAGATCAACCATGCACCCTATACACTTGAGAACATGAGGTCGTAGCTCGAGCAAGCCGAGGAACTTTACTGGAACAATGACCAGCTTCGAAAACGGAGTTCTTTCGCTCTACTGGACACAATCGTCAGACGATGACGGTTGATCTCTTACAATAGTTTCTACTTTTTGTCAAATACTCTCCTCCCAATCTCCATCGTCGGGGACTTGATTCTAAAAGGATGGTGTTTTCGTTTATTGAAGACAACAAAAGTCGTAGCAGCAGCTGTCGGCGGTCTTTCGTTTCTCAGTATGTTCTATGTTTATCTCAAGACTCGCCCTTCCGCTGTTCTCCCGCCAGGACCCGTTGTGGGAAACCTCATTCAATTATAGATGGAGCGACCTTAGCTTAAATATGCAGAGTGGATAGAGTAATATGGAACGGAGAAGGTCTAACCAATGCGAACGATAGTAAATGAGGCGCATTTGGTCAGGAGATAGTGGCCAATACAAAGTTCAAGATAGGCGTTCGGAAGAGGCCTGGTCGTCCAGGGCGTATCATCGCAGTCTCGCATCTCAACTCTCTTCTGAATGCCTCGTCTATTTCTTGTCGGGGCGATGTCAATCCTGGTCCTTGGCGCAACGCAACGCAACATCAAGTGGAAGAAGGGTCTAGGGCTTTGCATTTCTTTTCATGGAGCACTGTATTACACCTCTTCTAACTCCACACTTATCTTCTGAATACCCCAGAGCGCGTTTGTGTTATCAAAGATCGCCGCGGTGGCTATACTCGGATAAACAAGCTTGCAGCTCGATTTTACGGAAGGCCCCCATTTATCGTTCAGGACCGAAGGTACTCATTGGTTGCCAGATAGACTTATTCGTGAAAGGGCGCCTCAAGGACACTTCATTAACAGGTTTCTTTCACTAAACAATCATCAACCGATGACTGTCAAAGTCATCGCATAACAGGTGAGCTCTATCGGTGGCCCTTACCTTCAGGTTAACTCCTCTCTTTCCCGTCTCCATCGACGACTTGGTTCTAAGAAATGGAGCCCTCGTTTATTGCAGATAACAAAGTCGTAGCACTTGCTATCGGCAGTGTTGCTTTTCTCAGCACACTCTATGTCTACCGCAAGACTCGCCCTTCCGCTGTTCTCCCGCCAGGTCCACCACAGGCACCCGTTGTTGGAAACCTCTTTCAACTGCCGAAGGAGCAACCTTGGCTTAAATATGCAGAGTGGGCAGAACAATATGGTGAGAGTTATTTGGCCAAGGAGTGGGAAATGATTCCAACTTCCGGCTAGGCGATATCGTGCATGTTCGGGTGTTCAATCAGCACGTGATCATTCTGAGCAACTACGAGGATGCAATTAGACTTATGTATGAAGCAAAGTATTCCGATCGGTTGCAAGCGGTTATGCTAAATGAATTGTATGTTTCAGTAACGACCAATCATGTCACTGATCTTGTTTTATAACAGGATGGAGTTCAACTGGGGCGTTTCGCCACTGCCCTACGGTCCAATGTGGCGTCTTTACCGCAAACTCTTACATGAGCAATTCAACCAACACGAAGTCGTGCATTACGCCGCTCAACAAGAGGAAAGCACTCGTGTGATGTTACGAGACCTGCTGAGTACACCCAATGACTTCTGTGCACATGTCCGACAGTGAGTCTTTCATCGCCAACTCCGTCTGATCCTTCCAATACTCCGGTAATACCTTATCCAGGTGGGCGGCCCGAATCGTCGTAGATATTGGCTATGGGATTGATATCGGGGGTGATACCTCTTACGTCGCCCTCGCTAAAAGTGTCGTTGGATACTTTTCGCTCGGCATGGAACAGTCCCGTTGGCTCGTCGATAGTTTTCCCTTTCGTGCGCAATTTCAGCTCAAAACCACATCGTAACCACACCTGACTACGTCCTTAATAGTCAAACATGTTCCCGACTGGATGCCTGGGGCCCACTTCAAACAAGTTGCAAAAGACACCAGAGCTACCTGTAAACAGTTCCTCGACGAACCGTTTGCGGAAGTTGAGAAGCGAATGGTAAGTATGTGACCGCGGCTCTGTGGGGTTATGCTCAATTTATATAGGCAGAAGGGTCCGCTCGAAGGAGCTATGTCAGCAATCTCATTACACAGCTGGATAAATCCGACCCAACATACAAGCAAACTGAACAGGCAATTAAGTATACTGCCGGCTCGATCTATGGAGGTATGTTTGCCCATAGTTCGAAGCCAGATGTGACGCTGAAATTATGTGGTTTACACGGCAGCTGGTGCTGATACTACAGGGGCCACTGTGGAAAGCGCAATATTGTATATGGTACTCCACCCTGAAGCCAAGAAGAAGGCACAAGCAGAACTCGAAGCAGTCGTTGGGAAGAATCGTTTGCCAGTACTTGGCGACCGGTCAGAGTTGCCATATGTAACTGCATTTGTGATGGTACAGTGTTCCGATACTGCTCATCATCATCAATATAACTCAGTTGGGCTTCAGGAGGTAATGCGGTGTTTTGTTACTGTGCCATTCGGTGAGTGACCGGAAAAGTGGGAAGTGATAGACGATTTGACTGCTGGGTGCAACGCTCTAGGTATACCCCATCTCCTCAACGAAATGGATCAATATAAGGGATATGTATTCCCGAAAGGTTCTCTAGTTATTCCGCACGCATGGTACGCTTGCGCACCCATAACCTTATATTCTGTCTCGTCATATGTACTTTCAGGTCAATGCTCCGGGACTCGAGAGTTTACGCGGACCCAGAAAAGTTCAACCCCGACCGCTTCCTGGCAACTAAAGACCATGTCCCGGAGATGGATCCCGGCGAGGTCGGTGTATTTGGATTTGGCAGGCGGTGCGTCAACACACCAAGTGGAACGAGAATGAAGTTTACTGAGCGTTTCTCTTCTTTCAGCAAGTGTCCCGGCCAATATCTGGCCGAATTGTCGGCTTGGCTTGGTGTAGCATCTATCCTCGCTGCCTTTGACGTCTCCCCAGCGTTAGACGACAGCGGAAATCCTATCGATGTGCGATATGCTTTGAGTGGAATTGACCATCTCATCAAGTGAGTTGAGAGGTTCCTGTGGCGCAAAGAGCCGCTCATTGACCTTTTGTTACAGTCGACCGCCTCCTTTCCCTTGCTCGATCAAGCCACGATCCGAGCAAGCGGCGAGTCTGACTTCTGCAAATTAAGCGGTCACCCAACCCATAGTATACCACATTATATTGCTCCATTGGAGACCACGATGGAGATTATACAACAGGCTTCTGAGATTCTCAATATCACGATCACAAAGAAAACCAAAGGATCCAAATTCTTCCATTCTTCGGTTGCGCTGAACCATACATTTTCTGGCAGGGGGCCGACAACTAAATACCAATTTCTGGTACAGTGGTCAACCACTCAACTGACACTCAGTTTTGGAAAGGCCCTGACGAGAAAGGGCGGACTCCAAACGGCCCGGTGACAGTCATATTGTGTATATATATAATGTTTCTTGATATACAATAAGT
>Ga0307515_10009867_pt1 | contig 18397 bp, 4 predicted proteins | sample 17_EM_MG_FD_194513 | JGI IMG/M metagenome (GOLD analysis project Ga0307515, IMG submission 194513) | Populus trichocarpa ectomycorrhiza microbial communities from riparian zone in the Pacific Northwest, United States - 17_EM | ecosystem: Host-associated > Plants > Roots > Unclassified | place...
TAAGTTAAGCTTAATTTAAAAGTAATATAGAGTCTAATTAATATTTGTATATATATATAAGGCTTTCTAGGGGGAGACCCCCTAGACCCCCCCTTATAGAGCTTTTAGAAGTAGTAGTAAAGCTAAGGCGCCTTAGTTACTGCTAGGTAGTATTATCTTATTAAAAGGATCTACTATAGTGACTAAGGCGCCCTACTTAAGTTAGGCTTAATTTAAAAGTAATATATATATACCTTCGTCGTATTGCGCTATAGGGGCTGCTTTATAGTAAGGGGTAAGCTTTAGGTAGAGGCTTATATAGAGCTTTAATAGAGACTTATATAGAGCTTTGATAGAGGCTTGTATAGAGCTTTAGTAGAGGCTTATATAGAGTTTTAGTAAAGGCTTATATAGAGCTTTATATAGAGCTATATATAGAGCTTTACACAGAGCTATATATAGAGCTTTATGCAGAGCTACGTGTAAAGCTTTATATAGGGCTATGTATAGAGCTTTGTGTAGAGCTTTATGCAGAGCTATGTATAGAGTTACGTATAGAGCTACGTGCAGAGCTACGTGCAGAGCTATGTGTAGAGCTACGTACAGAGCTACGTATAGAGCTATGTGTAGGCGTATAGGCGTGCAGACGTGTAGACGTGCAGACGTTTGTACTGGCAATTAATTGCAGAGACGTTTATAGAGACGATTGTATGGGCAATTGTATGGACGTTTAATTGATCGTTTGTACGGGCGTTCGTATAGGCGATTGATTGATTAATTAATTATATACACGTTTGTAGAGCTGTACGTAGAGCCGTTTATACGGGCGTTCGATTGATCAATTGTATGGGTATTTAATTAATTGATTGATTGATTAATTATATGGGCGTTTATACGGGCGATTGTGTAGACGTTCGTAGAGCCGTTTATAGAGCTGCTTGTGTAGACGATTATAGAGCCTTCCTAGTATATCAGTGCTGCGTATTAGTAGAGCTTTAGAGCTCCGTATTAAGCTTTAAGTAAAGCTTTAAGTAGAGCTTTAAGCTTAAGGGGGAGACCCCCTTGGACCCCCCCTGCGCACTATATGCTATATTTACTACGTGGGCAGAGGTCTTATAGAGGCTTTAGTAGAGCTTCTGCAGAGCTTTATATAGAGCTTTATATAAAGCTTTATATAGATCTTTTATAGAGCCATATATAGGTATGCAGACGTTTATACAGGCGATTAATCGTAGAGACGTTTATAGAGACGATCGTATAGGCAATTGTATAGACGTTTAATTGATTATTTATATGGGCGTTTATACAGGCAATTATGCAGACGTTTATAGAGCCGTTCGTAGAGCCGTTTGTAAAGACGATTGTATAGCGATTAATAGGCGTTTATACGGCCAATTGTAGAACCTTCCTAGTATATTAGTACTGCGTGTTAGTACTACAGGTTAGTAGAGCTTTAGAGCCCCGTATTAAGCTTTAAGTGGAGCTCTAAGTAGAACTTTAAGCTTAAGGGGGAGACCCCCTTAGAACCCCCCTACGTATTACATACTCTATTTACTATATAGGCAGAGCTCTTACAGAGGCTTCGGTAAAGGCTTTAGTAGAGCTTTTAGTAGAGGTTTATACGGAGGTTTATGCAGAGCTTTTATAGAGCTTATATTTAGGCTTGTTTTTAAAGGCCTTATAAACGACTTTATATAGAGCTTTAAGCAGAGCTTTGTATAGGCGTTTGTGCAGGCAATTATATAGGCGTTCGTGCGGGCGTTCGTATAGACGTTTGTGTAGGCGTTCGTATAGACGTTTATATAGGCGTTCGTATAGGCATTTATATAGACATTTATAGAGACAACCGTAGACGTTTATACGGACGATTGTATAGGCGATTGTAGACGTTTATAGAGACGTTTGTAAGACTTCCTAGTATATTAGTGCTATGTGTTAGTAGAGCTTTAGAGCTGCGTATAGGGCTTTGAGCAAATCCGTCTATGGAGCCGTAAATATTTCGCTAAGCTACTACTTAGAATCTACGTTTTTCCATGGCCCTTACGGAAAACTAACCGTTTTATTTAGTAATTTCTTTTCTTTTCCTAACCCTACCTCTTGTTCTTTTTAAAGTTCCGCGCCTCTATTAAAAACGCTATCTAGTTTTTTAACCTTACCACCTCTCTCTTTCTTGCTTACTTGCTCCTCCCTCCTTTTCCTCTTTCCCCTTCTTAACCTCCGCGTAAGCGCTCCTAATTATACGCCTATGCTATACCGCCTTTTTCCTTCTACCTCCTCTATATTCTTAGCCCGCTATAAAAATGCAGGCCTATCTTTCCTGTACTGTACTGCCCTTAACGCCCAGTTTAACCGCTAGGGGTCCTATTTTGGGCCCCCCCTAAGATAAATAGAGATATATATATCCTTCGCCCACCGTTCTACCTATAGTCTCTAGCAGTTTTATCTTCTTCTCTATCCCTAACCTTAAATTCTAACCGCTCCTTTCGCTTGTTCGCTATCGCGATTTTTAACTAGTTAGCCCACCCACTATCCTTCTAATCCCTCCGTCCGCGTCTATCCCTCGCCACTTCCATTCTTCTATGCCCTAAAGATAGCTTCCCTTAGGCAGCAATAAGCACCATATAATACAGCAACGGCCGTTCTATAACGGTCTCTATATCCATCCCTATATCCGTCCCTATATCCGTCCCTATATCCGTCCCTATATCCATCCCTATATCCATCCCTATATCCGTCCCTATATCCGTCCCTATATTTATCCCTATATCCCTTATTAATCTATATCCGCTAGAGGAGGTAGATATAGGGCCCTTTAAACCTAAGCGCTGCTTTCTTAATAACCTAGAGTTGCGGAGGCAGAGGGCCTTATTAGCCTTAAAATTATACGCCTCCTAGCCGCTAGATAACCGCTTAGTGATTACGGACGTAATGGGCTACTATCGCGATCGTACTATAGTAGTCTGGAGATTGTAAGTAAGCACGCCCTTACCTATCTATCTAACGTCTCCTATTACCCTTCCCTCCTCTACCTCTCCTTTTATTTCTAGCCGCCTTTTCCTTACTAACCTACGCGCCTCTCTATACAGATTTATTAGGGATATCCTATAAGTAGACTTAGATAGTATCTAGCTTAACCTATACCTCGCGTCTAAAACAGCTAAGGATTATTACTAAGTATTTCTCTAGGCGTATATTAAGAACTTAGAGCAAAGATATCTAGTCCTTAGACCATAAGAGTATAAATATAGGCAGATAGTAAATACGGCTTTTTCTATTACGCAGTTCTGGAGGGGGCTTATCACTTAAGCTGACTTTATAGTCCTACTAAAGAAAAGGCGGCAAGATTCTAAGAATAAGGCTCTCTAGAGACTAAAGTTTATTAACTATACTAAGCAACATGTGTAAGGGCCGATCTTTAAAATATCTAAGGTCGGTTACACTAATAAACCCTACACCCCTCCTCCCTATCCCCCTTCCCCTTCCCTTTCCTCTTATTCCCCTTTACGGATCCTCTATATAGGTATATAAAAAGGTTAAAATGTCTATTCTAACCCCCCTCCCCCTCTTAGTAGATCTATAATGGCCTTATAAACGAGCTTAGTCTTACGGTTAATTAGACCTTTAAGAAGGTTAAGGCGACAGCCAAAGATATTATCGTTATCCTTAATACGCTATAGGAGCGTGCCGGGGATATTAATTGCGAGCCCGATACCTAGCTCGCGTTTTATACCGTCCTCCTAATAGCGGGTATTAGCGGCTTTAGACTAGCCTCTATAATGCGCCTTTTATACTAGTAAGTTAGTCTAGCGGTTATATAGGACCTAAATGACCGAACGAGGATGAGGCTTGTCGCTATAATTGTAGTTAAGAAGAATAAGAAAAAGTAGGCTAGCCGTAGCTCTAGAGCCGACGCGTAAGCCCGACCCTATCCTTACTCTACGTCTTTAGAAACTCCTCGCCCTACCCTAATTACTTTCCCTTACTTACCTCCTTTATTTTAATAGGATATCTTTTTCTATTACCCTTATCCCGTATCTAAATATATGCTTTACTAGCCTTATTACTACGCGCGCGATTATAGATAACGCCTTTAAGCCTAGCTTTAAGTCCGTTAACGCGCTACTCTGTTAATCCGCCCTTAAAGGAGTAGACTTCCTCCCGCTAAAGTAGAAGAAAGAGATACTAGACCGGCCTATTTTTCCACTTACTTACTTAAGTTTTAACTATCTATAGTACTAAATATACCTTATAGCCGGTTTTTAGGAGGATTTATATATTTACGCGCTACGGGTTAGTATAGGAGCTAGACTTAACGGTAAGAGAATCTAAGGTAAATATATATATATGCATATGCATATATTAAGCAGTGCGTTTCCCTACTACTTTCCTTTTTAACTCCGCGAATAGTAGGGATAGCTATTAACTTCTTTAAACTACTAGGCGTTCTCTCTAATATACTGCGTAACTATATTTTATCTAATACAACCTAAGTATTTTAAGGTAGCTATTAGACTAAACGCGTCCGCGAGGATCTTATAGGGTTAGCCTTTAGATCTATAGCCGGACGGAATAATACTTTCTTTTAGCGCCTCCGTAATATATCCCTATAGAGGGATATAAATACTCCTATTAGCTTAAGCGAGGAGGACTTACGGGAGTTTAAATAGCGTAAGGATATATGCGATCTCTGCGAAAGCCTAAAAGCGGCAAAGTAAGCGGGAGATTATAAGGCAGCGACGGCGCTTAATAGGCAGCTCCGCTATATTATTAAGATTTTATTGTCTCTAAAGGTACAGGAGAAGAGGGCGGAATACTTTAGTCGCGTTAATGGATTAAGAGCCCTAGGTTTACTAACTATAGGTACGCCCGTTATATAAACCGCCAAATCCACTTCTAGCGAGGGTGCTCTAGGCAAAGGCACTTTAGGTAAAGTCGCTTTAAGGAAGCGCTCTCGCGACGTAGTGGCTGTAATTGCTTAGTTTCTATAGAGTCGCACCTAAGACGTTAATAAATACTAGCCCTTTAAATAGTATTCGGAACGGTTTATAAACCTACTTATTAGATACTTAACTTGCTAGCTAAAAGTAGACCCGTTTTTAGATGCAGAAACTTTAGAGCGTAAGGTAAATAATATAGATTAGGTAACACGTGAAGAAGATAAAGAGGATAAAAAGGATTAAAAGGACGAAGCGGGTAACGTAGAGGGCGAGTAGGGTGCGCTTTTATCCTTAACTAGAATAAAGGAAACGAGGGGTTATAAGGAATAGCCTAGGTGCCTTCTTAGCTATAGCGTTTATTGCCGCCGTAGCGAACTTATAAAGCACTATAAAAAGATTTATATTAAAAACGGGATATTTAAGCAGCCCTTTTAGTGCCCTAAATGCCGCCGCCTAGGGATAAAAGATTCTTAGATTAGTAGGGGCAAGTTTATATAGAGCAACCACGTTAAAACAGTTTATGGCAAGATTTATACGCCTAATTTCCCCTTCTATATAAACCTGGTTAAGGACCCATCTAGGTATCTTATTTATTTTAGCTCCTTTCTTCCTAGGCAAGGTTTTATAAGGCATTTTAGACTAATTTATATCTAGAAAGAAAGTATATTTAAGCAGCCCTTCCTATATCCCAAATGCCGTTACTAGGGAAAAGAAGACACTTAGATTAATGGACTCTCCGTATAGCCTGGTTATATAGCATCGGTATATAGTAGGGTTTACGCGCCCGACTTTCCGTCTGGTCCGTCCAGTCCGTCCTATTCACTTAGCTTACCCTTAGATAACGGAACTCGGAAGATATTTGGCGGGAAAAAGCAAAAAAGGGATAAGGGTAACGCCGGCGCCGGCGCCGGCGGTAGCTTAGCGGAAGTAATAACAGATATAACGACAAATACGGCGATAGATGTGACGATGTCTAGTACCTAAACTCTAGCGTCTTTTATGGACTCCGATATTCTTCTAAGAATTAATCCTCGCCTACTAATAGGTAAGATAGAGGTAGAGGAACGGGAGAGAAAAATAAAAAGGTATATACCGGCGCCTGCCTTACCGTTTATATTAAGATAGTCCCACTATATAAGTCCTTCGGCGTAGAGACTAAGCTCAGTTAAGACGGTTTGGCCCTAAGATACTAGGCAGTTAATATATTATATAGTACTAAAATTAATCTAAACCAATACTGTAAAATACTTCCGGCGGAAGCATTTCTTTAATATTAAGTAGGGTAAACGGATTAAATGCAAAGTCTATAAAAACTATGCTCTTAGTATATATGGGACTATTTCCTAATCTATCCTTTAAAAGCTTACTAGTAAGCTATTAAGCTAGTAAAGGGCTTTTCCTTTAACTAGATACTGGTTATTGTGTTAATTAGAGTTCGCGTAATAAGTAGCCTATATAAGTAAGATTTAAGAAGGAGAATGAACTTGCCTTAAATTATAGTAAGCGGTTAGACCCGCAACGTATAGCGGCTATATTTAGGTATAGGAGCGGTAGTAAAACTTAATAGAGACGTTTTAAGACCTTATAGAGCCTCTTTAAATCCGCCCTATTTGCGGCCTATACCGATTAGCGCTAAAGCTTAAAGTATGTAAGAATCGGCCGTACCTTGCTGATAATTAGCAGGAGTACCTCTGTAGAAAGTTTATTAAGTATCTTTATTAATAACTACCCTAAGTTACTAATAGGGTAAAGGGTAATAGATAAAGTAGTAAATTATAGGCCAGATAGATTTACTCTAAGAAAGATATAGAGCTTCCCTACCTAGTATACCTTATTTATATAGGTAATGGCGAGTTCTTATACAAAAAACGGATACGCTATATACCGCGAAAAGACGTCCTTAAGAAGTATATAGATACCTACTTTCGACTCCCCGAATATTAGAGAGAGTTTTAATATTGCTACTATAAATGTTCTACTAAGCTAGGTGGCATAATACATTTTAAGAGATATATATTTAATGTATATAGAGTGTCTTACTAATATACGCGGACTTCCCCTTTGCTGGTATATATTGCAAGGGGAACGCATTATTATTACTATATATTTAAGATAATGAGCAAAAAAAGAGAGGGAAGGGAAGAAGGGAGGGAGGAAGGTATTAGTAGGTAGCTCCTTCTCTCTTTGGTAATAGATTATGTTATATTAAGAAGTTTTTATTTAGAGAGAATTCTTAATTAGAAGGAGCGGTAAGTAAGTAGGGAAGTAAGAGAGATAGGGGGTAACTTAGCCGCGAGAGTCTATGATAAGGTCCTCTTTATAGCGAACGGCATTAGTATTGCCACCTATTTACTATTTATTTGGCACTTACTTATCGCCTATAATAAGTAGATAGCTTATATATGACGTTTTATTACTTATCTGGTTCTTTATAGGAATTTTAATTGCTAGTGAGCTAGCAAACTTAAATATATATTAGAAAGGAGAGCGGATTTATAACGTAGCTAAAACTAGCCTTACGATCTAACGTGAATATATGCCGCCTAAATAAGCGGATCGCCTCTCTTACTCTTGTTTACTTTGTATTCTAACGGCCTTAAACGCCTTATAGTTCTCGTTCTAGGTTCTAGAATATCTTCCCCTTAGACTTTAAAGGTCCTATAGATCTCGCTTTACGCCTTTAGCTTATGCTACCTTAGCCTTATAGCCCTATATATACTAGGTTAAGGGATAGTCGCTTATAAATCGGCTTCCGGTTTTTATACTTTAGAAATTTTGCATATAGTTACCTGTTCTGTATATCTATTATACTAGAGATATATTAGACGTATTAATTCATTAATAGTAGTAATTACTCTCGTACTATTATAGGTATAATAAATATATAAGAGGATTTAAGTAGTAGAGAACAGTATAATAAGACATAATCTATATATATATATAAAAGAAAAGGGATATAAATATATAAAAAATTTTTAAGAGAAAATAAAAGAAAGTAATATTTTAGGTAACCTGGACGGCTTAATAGATATAAGAAGATTAACCTAGGGTTTGCTAGAAAGCCATATATATAGTTTATAAAAATCCTATTTAGCTCTAGGTAATGGAAACTAGTCAACACCTATAGAGGAGTAAGATATTAATTAAAGGCTTAAACTAAGCAGAATAGAGAGGATCTAAAACTTAATAAAACTAGCTAGTAACTGTAATAATAGTATAGATTGCTATAATAAGAACGCCTTTAAGCCAGTCTATTTTAGTATTAGTTGTAGTAGATTACTTATATAGAAAGGAAAACTTACTAGATTTGCTATTTTGGATAAGATAATTTACTAGGAGTACGGTAATAAATAAAATAGCGATTAGAAAGGTATTAAAATAAAGCGTTATATAATCCTGGCCTATAATTTAACTAAGTATAATAATAAATGGGAGAACTAGAAAAGCGATTTATATACTAGATTTAATAGTAATATTAATTACTAGACTTATTTTATTCTTGTAAGCTACTATAACCACTATTATATGCTTGGCAGCGTTCCTAATAATTAGGAGTAGGATAAGACCGATAAAAGTGGTGGAGATAGTGCCGCTTGCCGTAATATTACTAATGCTATTAACCATAAACTTAGAATAGAAGGCGACTAATATAATAGAGATTCTAAGGATTATAATTGTACCCTAGATCGTTAATTAGGGCTCCTTAATCTTGTCGTCTTCCTTTTCTGCGTTTAAATCCTATATAGGCTGTTCTTGGTTTACTCTACCTCTAGATATAGCTAGCGCTTTAGCGCCGATTTATATAATACTATAAAGAGGTATACCCTGCTTATAGGAGGACCTGCGCTTAGGAGCCCTTTAGCTTGGAGTATTATATATTTTGGTATGTGACTTTAATTAAAATATAAGGTAGCAAACGTATATAATTAGAAGGATAATAGCTATTCTACGGGAAAGCTCTAGATTAAGTGTAGAGCTATTAGGGCTTATAGCTGCGTAGGTTAGTACCTATTATAGGTATAAAGCTATTATTAAACTTACTTAACAGCGTAGAGTAAAAGGTAGTTAAAATAATTAAACTGCTAACGCATAGAGCTAGAAGACCGGCTATAGTACCTACTACTGTTATATTGAAATATTGTTCTACCCAGTTAATGCCTCTAAAGAAGAAGTATATGCTAAGGATAAGGAGTAAGTTTAAAAGTATACTGCTAATTAAGGAAGTTTTAATAATAGTAATTTGGCCCTTAGTTAGGGCTAAAATAGAGATAATTAATTTAATAGCGTTTCTGCGCTAAATATTAGATAATATTAGGATAAATAAGAAGCGGAGAAATGTACCTAAAAGTTATGTTTAAAAGACTACCTAATATATTACCAGCGCGGAGCGTAATCTCTTTAGTAGTATAACTAAGCATTATAGTAAGCGGAATAATGGTAATAAAGTTAACGATAAATATAGTAATACCGTTAATATAAAGATAATTGACTATAAAGCTAACGGGAATGGTAAGAAGAAGTATATTTATCTATAAGCTAAATAGGACGGTACGAACCTAATCCTAGGTAGGTATATTACGCTTTAAAGCTACTTTTAGCCTTTCCTCCTTGGTTGTTGGCTTAAGATATAACGATCTTCGCAGGCCTATACCGGCCTCTTTATTAGGTTGTTTGCCGTTAGGCCTTATCTAGGCTACTTAATAGGCTTTTAAGAGTGTTACTAGATTTAAATATGCTATTATAAGCACGGTTTTTAATTTTTCCTAAAAAGAGTATAATGGAGAAGGGCGATTTTATAGTCTAGAGGGTACCTATATATAGTAAAGACTGAGAAGTCTAATAGTACTTAGGCTAACACTAACGCCTTAAATCCACAATAGTGCGTTTAGCTTTTTTTTTTATAGTTAATTTTACAAGTAAGGATCTAAAGCAAATTCTAGAATAGTTGCTATAGAGGAGAGAAGGATTAACGTTAATAACTAGATAGAACGGCTAGTAAAAAAAGGAGAAGGTAGAGTGTTCTAATAGACGAATAATAAGTAAAAAGTAAACTAACTACTTATAGAAATGAGGACGCAGTAGAATGTATAAATAAGGGTATGGGTCTATACGCCTAAGTACTAGCTGCTTAGTGCCTTAAATATAAGTCCTCCCTTAATATAAGGCAGATTAATAGGAGTTATTATACCGCCCGTATAAGGCGGAGCGTTTATAAAGGGCTTAGCTAAAATGCTAATTAAACTACCCTATAACGCACTAATAGCTCCTTTACTATAGATTAGGGTTAAATATATAAGATTAACTGGCTAAGATAAGTTACTGCTTAAGCAGTGTCCGGCTCTGTAAAGGGTAGGCGTTAGAAGTAGATTATATAATGCTATTCCTGCTAGGTAAGGCGTTATTAGGGGGTTATTCTTAGCTTCCGGTTTTAGTTTATAACTTTATATAAACGCCTCTAAACCCTATACTATTAGGGCTATCTAAAAGCTAAGTTACCTATTTACCTTATCTTGACCTTAGGCTAGGCTCGTTAGCTATTAATTTATTAAGGCGATAGGAAGTTACATTAAGGCGCGTAATAGGGCTTAAGTGAAGCTACGCAACTAGATAGGTATTACTGTGTGAAGTAACACTTAACCAGCTGCCTCTATATCGCCGTCTTGGAATAATTAGAAGAAAGGGGTTGACGTTAACCCTTGCCGTTTAATATAACCCTCCTATAGAGGTATAGCAAAGTAGGGTATAGATAGGGAAGGATTATGCTCCTGTCGTGGCTGTATTATAGCGCATTTGTAATACTATACTAGTACCTCTAAGTTAGTAAATTGGCTTGACTTTTAAGGTATAGTTAAAGTGGAGCCTACCGTCAGCTTTTCTATTAGTTAAGTAGTAGAAAGGAGTAGGATATAAAAGGCCTCTATATCCTTTAACCAGACCTATATTAAGTATAATATCCTTTAAGGAAATCCCTCCTTACTTTCTCGTAAAGATACTTAAACTATTAGCTGCCTTATTTCTTTAATAATAAACAACTTAAACGCTATAATAGAGGATACTATATTGTATTAGATTAAGGTGCGCTTTAAATATTAAATCCTTTATAGGATACCGCTAACGGAGCTAGGATATACCGCTTATTTCTAATCCTAAGGGCTCTAATAAGGCCGTTAATACAGTAGGGTAAGTATGCGATAGTTGCTTCCCTGTGGTTTTGTCTATTCGCCGGCTTATATAAGTAGGATATCTAGTTAGCACCGGAACGTAAGAGTGATTTAGAGAACAATGAGGCTAATACAGAAGAAATTGTAAGGAAATACTCGCCCCGCACTAATGAGATAAAGAGGTTATCTTAATATAGTCCGCCTGGTAACTCTTTCTAATAAAGCTTATTAACCCCTAGCTTACTCTATTAGGGGTAATAGAGAGACTAGGTAGCTTAGTTAATTAACTTAGCTATAGGCTTAGCTAAATTGACGGGAAAGTTAGTAGCCTTAAAGAAAGTAACTGCTACATTATAAGTTATCTAGGGAAGGCTAACAATTAGATTGACAGCCTAAGAAGTGACTGGAGAGAAATAAAAGGTACTATTAGGCGGTTTTAAAACGAAATCCACACTCTTAAGGGAGGTAGTAATAAAACTTTAGATTATGGAGATAAATAGGGTGTAAAGGCTAGAAATAAGATTACGGTAAAGAGGAAAAGGGCACGTTTAGCCTTAGGATGGAGAAGTCTGCAGAATTAAGGAGGAAATTTATTAGCTTAAATGGTACGCTCTTTAGTTATTTATATCGTTTGCTTATTAAAGAAATTTTATTAAATTTAAGCTAGAACTAGCCCTACCCTTTATAGCAAGTGTTTACCGTATTTAAATGCTTAATTAGCAATAAGTTAGTAGATCTAATTAAGCTTAGCGTCTAAAGTAAGTAGAACTACGTTTCCCTATTACGTGTTTAAGTCTAGTTACTCTTTACTAGCGTCTTCTTTACTAGTAAAGGATAGAATTTGTCCTTAAAATAGAAGTTAGTTTATAAAATAATAGAAGAAAATGAGGGTTTTTAGGTCTGGAGGCCATAAAGGCTAATCTATAGATGTGTAGATAACTAGATAATATCGACTATTACACCGCGCTATAATATATATATCCGCCGGTAATACCACCATAATCTATTAGCTTTATTTAAGGTCACTATTTACCCCTAAAAATTCTTATTTATAGCTTACTTCGACCTTAATTATACTTTCTGCTTTAAGGAATAAGAAATTTCTTATAAAGATTTTCGCAATCACGTTTATCTCTTTTAGTATTTATTAAGGATTAAGGCGTTAACTAGGATTTCCTTAGCTTGGTATTTTATTTCTATATAGTTGCTTCTATATTAAGAATCTCTTGTTTTTATCTATACGTAAATAAACAAGTTCTTATATATTAGATTAAAGTTAGAGACTTACTTATAGCAAGTAAGCTTAGTAAGTCCTCTACCTTATATACTTAGTAGTAATAAGTCAGCTACCCTATAACTCGCTTAGTCCTTAAGGTCGTCGCTTTATAGATATCTTAGAATTAACCTTCGTCGACCTATTTTCTTTACCCTAGTTAAAATGTGCTAGAGTCTTCTTAACTAGAACAGGATAGAACCTTTCCTTTAAAACAGTTAGTATATTCTATATAGTAATAGAAAGAAGAGGGCCTATTAGGTCTTGTGGGTTTAGAGGCTATAAAGGTTAATTTGTGGATATATAAATATAAAATCGACTATTGCGCCGTATAAGGATATAGCAATCTACATTAAAGTGTCCCTTTAATCTATCGGCCTTTTCTAAGAAAGTCTCCTTTTGCTTTTAAAAGTTCTTATTTATAGCTCGCTTTAACCTTAATAGTGATCTTTGCTTTAGATATATAACTATAATAAATAATTAATAGCTTAGTAGCTCTTTAGTGTTTTTTTAGGATAACTAGGGTGTAGGTTAACTCTAAATTTTATATTAATAAGATGGGAATATTAAGAATAAATATAGGATATATCCCTTAATGTTAGCCTAGGTTGTGACTCTAAAAATTAAATCTTGTTTTAAGAACTAGGTCTAATTTTAAAGACTATATTCTAATTTTAAAGACTATATTCTAATTCTGTTTTTGGGAAACGGGCCTATTAACTATTAGGAACGCCTACTAAGCTAAATACACTAAATATAGCTAAAAAGGTAAACCTACTTGTTTATAGGCGGTTAGTAATTCTACCGCAATACTTTAGTAGTTAAGGTTTTAATATTCTTATAATCGCGCACGGGCTATATCTATACGGCTGATAATGGTGTAAGGGATAGTGTTAAGCTAAGCGGCTTAATAGTCTTGGGAGGGGTAAGTATAGGGCTATTTTTACCTTAGCTTAAATCGCAACTCTACCCTAAAGCTAAGGCCCTAACCCTAGCCTTAGGAGATAGCCAATTAACTACTATAAAAAGGGCGCGATCCTAAAAACTAGATCCGGTTTTAAGAAACTAGATCCTAATTTCAGGAAATAGGTTAATTAATTGCTATGAAAAGAGGTTGACTATCTGGTATATTAGGTTTAGCTTATTTTAGGACCAGCCACGTAATTATACGTAGGCGCTTATATAACTAACCCTAGTTAACCTACTTTTAGGAGCCCTACTATATTAGAGCCTTACGTATTACGGAATAAACTAAAACTAGTTATTATAGCTTAGTATTTAACTAAGCCCTATAAAGCCTTAGTCTGAGCCACGTTAGGTTAGCTTAACTTTTCTACGCCTAACCTTTAATTTTCTGTATTTGCTTCTACCTTGCTCCCTTCCTTACACTTTTCCCCCTAGTTATTCCCTTATTATAAGACGCGCTTAATGTGTTCCTAGCCTCTCTATACTTACCTACTACTATACCATCCTTATATGCTAGCCCCTTTAATCTCCCCCCCTTGCCTACCTACCTACCTGCTATGCGGCCCTCCTAACGTAGCTCTTAGCGCGTTTACTCGCAATAGTAAATCTCTTTAAATTAGAGATAATTAAAACAAAGCCTATTAGGGAAGGACTAAATAACTTTTATAATTTATTTAACTTAACTTATTAGGATCTAGGCATCCCTAGCTCTCTAGACTTATTGTATTAAATAGGCGATAAAGGTATTTGTTAATTTATCTAATAAGTCCCCTCTAACACATATAGGGCTTAAAAATCTTATAGTTGACCTTATTTTGGCATTATAAAACCTTCCCGCTGCTTAATTACTGCTATCTAGCGCTAGCCGTAGTACTCTTTATAGTAACCTTCTCCGACTTAGCTCCTTAGTTAATTCTAACGACTTTAATATTAAATAGTTTACTCCTCTCCTAAAAATAGTTCTTAATCGCGAATCAGATAAGGACGTATAGAGTAATGCTATCGCCACCGTAATAGAGTCTATACCTCCCCCCCCAACCGCTACTACTCTACGTTTAAACCCTATATCGATGTAATATAAGCAGCTTTGCCAATTTATCTAAATATAGGAAATACGTAGACGACGTTCTAAAGGAGGAGCTAGGCCCTCTTTACATTGGGATTCTTAACTTATATAAAGTATTCTTTAGGGGAGTAAAAGGCCTTAGGGCGGTAAGCGCCGCCGTTTTTAAGAAATGTAAGGAAGGGGATAATCCATTATACGCTAAGGGCGGCTAGCGTAACTGGCCTAAAAGCGTAAAGTAAGATAATGTCCTGAAGTGGTTTAATAACCTAATTGGATTATTTTTAGGCTTTGTAGAGGAGTATGGGTCCGCCCTAAAGATATAACGAAAGCTCGTTGTATATACTAAGTAGCCCTTATAAGGGTCCGCAGCGAAGCGAAAGCTAGATATTAGTTTTATAGATAATCTAATAGCTAGCGAAAGCTCCTAATACTATTAGTCGTATATACTCGTGCTAGGAGAGCTAAAGAGTAATCTAAATAATAATATAGCCTTAAAGGTATGGTTTAATTTGGGAAAATATGTAAAAGAAGTCTTTGCTGCTTAGGATACTCGTCGCTTTATCTTAGGCTTTACCCTCTGCGGATCTATTATATGGTTATAGAAGTATGACTAGGTAGGAGGTATTGCATCTTCACTATTCGGTATTAATAAAGATAGACTATAATTTACCTTAGCGATGTTAGGATTCCTCTAGATAAATAAGGAACAGCTTAAATTTAACCCTACTATTTTAATATTAGACGGCAACCAATATATTAAAATTGTACGTAACGGTTAGACTAAGCGCCTTATTCTTAATAAAGTTATAAAGTAGGCACGCTATATTGCCAATCGGGCGATAACTTGCTAGAAAGTATACTATAAAGGTAATATCTCTAAGGCACCCCTTATTATTAAAGACTTATAGCAGTACCTAGAGTGCGAGGAAGAAGGTAACCTACTGCGTAAGGTAATAGACAAAGGAGTAGTTAATATGGCCAGGTACTATTACCATGAGACTATTTGCGTAGGTGGATAAGATAATAATATCTTTAATATCCGCAAGGGGCTAGATATTACTAAAGTGATAAACTATAGGCTAGAAGGCTTAATGATGCCTTTAAGATTAACTAGAGTGTAAGGTAGTATAAGGATAAGCCAAAGTATTAGTAGAAAGAGATCTTTTAGCTATACTAACGCCCCATTACCGCCTAGTAAGCGTACGTGTTTAACCTCTCCGATTAAGTACCCTATTATATAGAATTAAGTGCATTGATATATTGTTACTTATAACTATAAAAAGGCTCTTTATAAGGCAAGCTCTTAGGCTATAATACTTACTGCGCTAAAGGGTGGCATTAAAGGATATAAGTCTTTATATACGCAGGCCGGCATCCTCTAATATAACATTTTAATAGGCAACCTCTTGATGAATAAGGAAGATGATAATCCTTCTTAGCGATTATTCTTAATTAACCTTAATCTTACGATTAAAGAGCGGCAGGAAGGGCCTTTAGGAGTGTGGGGCAAGACCAGTATAAGAGTGTTTATGGCAATTGGAGTGCTTCTTAGTGAGAAATACTCCTTTAGGCATGATCTGGAGTCGTTCTTTTAGGTGCTTTTTTAGATATACGTATACTATAACGGGCTAGGTAAAGATATTAGTATAACTAAGTTTAAGTGCTAAAACTATAAGAATACCACGAAGCTGGCTAAGTTAAAGTCTAGGCTAGTAAGTAGGGAAAGGCATTTTCTTAACCGTACTAAGATATTTACGCCTTATTATAAACCGCTAGTCCCGTAGGTTAATAAGCTATAAAAGGTGGTTTTCCTAATAGATAGGAGGTGGGAGAAGGAAAATAGGGGGCTTTATTCCTAGATAAAAGAGATTCTCTAGTAAGTATAGAAGGATTTAAAGGTGTCGGCCAGTTAGATAGAATAATATTTTACTTTCTTATACTCTTCTACTATATATAAGTGAAGTTTTACTAAGATTCTGGTAGGGGCTTATAGCTAGCGGTTAGTAAAACGTATGTAAAATAGGGTAGGGCGAGTTGCCTAGGCTAGATAACCTAACCGCCCTATAATATATCTTGTTTTAACTATAGTATAGTTATAATCGTAATTATAATTGGCCTTTAATAAGGTATAAATAACATCTCCTCCTATATAGAGACGTTATTGCATATTAGCATCTTCGCACTAGCTAGTCTACCCTATAAAGAGCTCTCATATTAGTTTAAAAGTTAGGTGGCCTTTTAGCGCTCTTAGAGAGAGTAAGTAGGATAGAGAAACTGTTTTCCTAATTACTCTTCTAGTTTCGCGAATCCTAAAACCGTAATTTGGGAAATAGGATCTAGATTTATAAATCGCAGAATTATAAATTAGGAAACAGAAAACTAATTTTAGAGACATAACGTTAACTTTAATGGCGCTAGCTGGGGGAGCGAGCGAAAGAAAGGCCCCTATTAAGCTAGATACCCGCAATAATATATAAAATAGGATGGGATAATATCTAAGTAATTTCTTCCACTAAACAATTTGCTATGCTCTTTAAACTCCTTATTAAAGCTATTACTATTACTCTTCTTATTTGTATATTTATTATTTTATAGCTTAAAAGACTAAGAGAATATATACATTATTGTCTATATCCGCAGATATTCTTTAGGACCTTTCTATTATATAGGATAAAGTACTCCTTTAGAGATAACCTATCTTCTATAGGACCGTCTAAGACGTAATCTTCTTAGTTAAGCGTAAGAGCTAGCCTATAACTTCCGTTACTAGCTTTATAGGGGCTACGACACTTATAACTATCGGCCGTTAAATAGGGGACACCTACTTACTTACGATAATAATCTAAAAGATAGTCCTCTAACGCCCCTAAATAAGGAGGACTACCTAAACCTTATATTTAAGGATAAATATAAGCGCTCCTATCTTCCTAAGTATAAGGGTTAAAGTTAAGTCTTTTAGGGATGTTAACAGTAAGTAGATAATGCGCGTAAACCTTTTATACTTTACTAATATAATAATAGTTAGCTTTAAGTAATATTAGTAACGGTTTATAAGTATTTTATTACTTTTATACTTTGGTTAAAGTGTTTTTAGTTACGGGATTGCGCTATTAGATGTTTTTATATCTATATAAGATACTTTAATAGAACTATTAAGAGATGCCTTTATAGACTTGCCCACGTATCTCTTTAAGCATATTCTATTAATAAATAGTTAGGGTTCCTACTAATAGTAAATTCTACGGAAAGAGCGTAGGGTAACTCTTATTAGATATGCCTTGTTCTTAAAAAAACTAAAATAAATATAACTTTATATTGCCTAACTAACGGATTCGCCCTCCTGTTTTAGTAAAACGGCTACTACGCTAAGGACTATACTAAGATTTTCTTCTATATCCTAACTATTAGCTAACGCTACCTTTTAGTTAATTACTTATGTGAAAACTATATATTAGCGAAACTGTTTTAGATAGCCTTTTAAGCTCCGCCTAATATATATTTATACTACGTATAAAAATAGCCTTTAAATATTACGGACTGAAGATTTATTTTAAGTTATAGTAACACTACTTAATTAATTTAATTCTTCCTTAAACGGCGTATGTAAGCTAAAACCCTTACTATAAAAGGAGTACGAGCCCCAAGCTCTATAAGGAATTTAAGAATATTAGCTATACCTAAAATAACGCTTACGCTACTCGCCGCTATGCGCCTATACTAGCTTAGTGCGTTAATATTAGTACCTGCCTTAATAAGTAGCCAAAGTACATCTATATGTCCGTTGTTGGCCGTATAGTATAGTGGTGTATTAGCGCCTTAATTAAACAGGCTTATATCCTAAAAGTCCCTCCCTAGATCCCTAATCTAATTAGCGGAGATATCCGCGCCCTTGTTAATAAGAAGTTAAATAGCGTTTATAAATCCCTATTTAGTAGCAAAATATAATAGCGTAAAGCTAAAAATATTACGCTCTAAGACATCTACTCTCGCCTTAAGTAGTAGCTTTATTAAACTA
>Ga0307515_10009868_pt1 | contig 18396 bp, 7 predicted proteins | sample 17_EM_MG_FD_194513 | JGI IMG/M metagenome (GOLD analysis project Ga0307515, IMG submission 194513) | Populus trichocarpa ectomycorrhiza microbial communities from riparian zone in the Pacific Northwest, United States - 17_EM | ecosystem: Host-associated > Plants > Roots > Unclassified | place...
TTCTAGCGAGTGTAATAGATTATGCTTTGAAATTATATTTTACTTGAAAAAAAAAAAAAATTTAAGTAAATTTTTATAAATTTTATTTTTGATATTAGCAAATTAAAATGATTTAAAAATACTAAAAAAAAATTAAATAAATAGTATTTTGATGGCATTCTCAAAGGCCGCCTAAATTACATGAGATATATTCATAGCTTCAACCATGAAGTGATGACTAATTAAGATGCTAAATAGCCTAAGAGACCTTAGCCCCACTTGTGTTGAATACTTAGCTTAAGTTAAAAAAAATGGAAAACAAAAATGACTTTTTTATTATAATAAGAACAAAAATGACTTGGACGTACTACATATCACTATAAAAGTTAACCTAGCTAGTTTGGAGTTCATTAATATATATTTCTTGAGCATTAAAATGCTTACCTCAACACTATTTGTGGTACAAGATTATGTAACCTAACACTCTATGAAAACAGTATTGAAAGGGTTCAAACAAGTTCAAAAGCACCCACCGATGGTAACTACACATGAAGGATAATAAAGTAATGAAACCAAACTAGATGCCAAGATTTTCCAACACATAAACCTGAGGGTATATCCATGGAGATGGAGAGAGAGAGAGAGAGGAGAAGAAGAAGAAGAAAAGTCCCCACTCTAGCTAGAAAGGGATTGTGTAGTAGGGTTAGGGTTCATAGGCGTAATCAATGACGACAATAAAGAAAGGGATACAAAGAAAAGTAGTTCATTTCCATTGGTCTTGAAGCCATGGAATACATATATTTCTCTCTTGTTTTTCTTTCGAATATACAAGAGAGAAGAGTGTCGACATGCACCCTCCTCAGTGCTCCCACTCCCTAGAATTGCATGGACCACGTTTAATTATTATTTTTCCTTTTTGTTTGTAAGGCATCCAATTCCCCGTGATTGTATATCATTACCATACCCTTCTTTTCTTTTACTTTTTTTTTATGGATAATTAAATTTATAATAAAATAATATAAATCATATCATAATACTTCACTTAACAACTTAAACTATTAAATTAAAATAGTTCTCTAATAGGGTATCAGAGTATTGATAACCAAGCGGTTACGAGTTTTAATTTCACTATCCACATTTATTTGATAAAAATTAAGTATAAAGTAGTATGAATTTGTATAAGTTTCAATCTCAAAAGACTTTCATTTGATGGAATGTGTTAGACAATAATATAAAGCATATCCTGGAATCTCACCTAACAGCTTAAGCTATTAGATTGAGAAAGTTCTTTGACACGAAGTAGCAAAAAAAATACATATAATCTAAAAGAGAAAAGAGAAAAGTAATGTCATGAAAGTTTGAATCAAAACTTCTCCAAGTTATTGGATTTGATTTAATTATGGGCTTAAAGGTATTATGGTTTGGTCTAATAACATTAAATCAAGACTTTAAACGTGGCACATTAGCTCATTTAGTCCTGATGTTTTTTTTTTAATTTGTATCTGTTGGTTTTTTATTTTTTATTGTCTGCTTTTTATTTTTTCAAGTTTTTGTTTTCTTCTATAAGCATCTTTATTTTTTATTCTCTGTTTTTTTTCTTGTATCTTACTTTTGACTCATTTTATAAGCATCTTTACCCGGTAAACATTAATTTTCTATCAGCTGTATTCAACTATAAAGCAATAAATGTAAAACTAGCTCCAAAATTGAATTACAATCCGCAACTCTTCATGAAATATCAATTGATTTCTAGCCATCCAAATCCTCCACAAAATTCCATAAACCAAAATGATGATAACTTGACATTGAAACTTACCTTTTACCAACGTGCTCCACTCTATCCGAAGTTTTGGGTTATTATTTTGGTTTGTTTTATATGTTATTATTTTGGGTTCAATCCAAAAAAATGTTTTGTCATAGATATACTAATTTACGTAATTTTTTTTGTCATACATAACTTAGTTTTGATCATATACGAAAAGGAATGAAAATACATGACTGTTGGGAAAATACTATGAATAGTAAAGAGTAAATACCCTCTTGCTTTCTCTGCAACTATTTTTATTTCTATGTTGTAAAATATTAAAGAAGAAGACGAAAGAATTGAAGAGTGAGAGAAGAAAGGAGAGAGAGGTGCATGGCATGCTTTTTTCCCCTCATTCTACACTGAACATTCCATGTCCCTTGAAGAGTTAAAAGGGACAAGATATAGAATCTGGACTGTTATTGATTATGAGTCATCAAAATATGTTAAGGAATGAACGGCTAAGATTGAATACACACACACACACAAAAAAAGGGGTTGCAGTGCTTTTAATCTTTTGGTTTCTTTATGGGATCATATATATGATACTTTCCTGCAGAAAGAAATGAGAAAAGGCAAAGAAATTAAGCAGCAGAAAAAGAAGAGAAGCAGAAGTAGAAGTGAGTAGCTAGCACAGAGAGGAAAGAAAAGAAAAGAGAGTAAAGCTATGTTCAGTGTTTACAGCTATATAAGGCTTTCATATTATAATTATGGCATGGCATTAACAATATTGTGAGAACTACTGCAAAGAGTGGCAGCAGATCCCAGAAAGCAGCCACAATCATATAGGGTGGTGTTGATAGCAACATCTCATTATAGGTACACACACACCCCTCCAAAACAGCCGTAAAGATAAAGGAAAACGCATTTACATCATGCATGTGTATAGATCTGTCTTCTTCTTCAAACCATTAGGGCATTCTTGCACTAGTTTTTTACATGCCAAGTCTAAATCTTTACCACGTCCAAAACCTAGATCCATACATTTCAAAAAAGTTTCTTTTTCATTGTCTTTCATTGGATTCAAATATAAAATAATAACGTGAAGAATAAACCCGATTGTGGCTACAAAGAAGTATATAAAAATACTATACTTGAGTATGTTCGATGAATGAGAGGATGATGATAAGGAAAATGCATTTACATCATACATGTGTATTTTGGGACTATTTTTATGTTTTAAATCTAAATCCTTATTACGTTTAAAACCTAGATTGATAAGTTAGTGTTTCATTGGACTAAGTTTGGGGTTTGGATACGAAGTAATAACATGGAGAGCAAATCCTTTTTGTTAGGTATTCTTTGGTTACCGATTCAAGGCAGAGAAGATAGAGATAATAGATATTGTTAAAAAATCATTTCAACCTAATAGTTTGGCTTGAAATTTATACAGGTACACTTTATCTTGTGTTTAATTTTTATTAAATAAATAGGGATGATGAGATTCGAACTCGTAACCGTTTAGTCATCAAGGTTCTGATACCGTGTCAAAGATTCATCTCAACCCAATAGCTTAAACTGTTAGGTGAGGTCACAGGATATGATTCATATTATTCTCTAACAGATATAAAAATATTTTTTGTTAGAGAAATAAAGATAAAAATATAAAATATATCTATTTCTATAATATTTCTAAAATGAATTTTGTAATTTCAAAACAAGAATTAATAACATGGAGAGCAAAGTCATTTGCTAAAAGATAAATTTGTTTCTGAAATGATTTTAAAATGATTTTTTTTTTTTATGTATGAGATATATGTTTTATTTGTTTCTATTATCTCTATTTTTTTATCCATAAATAATAATCAAACACTCCCTTATACAAACACTAGAAAGTTGTGTGTAAAAAACTTAAATTACTACCTTATACGTACAAACACTAGAAAGTTGTGTGTAAAAAACTTAAATTACCTGAACTTAATAAATACAAGTGAGATAGATGAAAGGATAAAAGAGAGGACGATAATAATAAAGGGGTTGGCAAGAGGAGCAACATCTTTCTCTGAAATCTCTGACCCACCTGGATGGGATAGGGCTGGTATATTTTGTCCTACACATGCATTGATCTCCCTCATTCAATGCCGGGCGCCCAGATTATTGCTCTAAGGTAACATTAAATAACTGCACCATATTCCAGGCCCAGTTGCCTATTCCCCAACATCTCTTTCGTCTCTTCCTTCACCTCCATTTTTTTTGTCTTCTTTTATCTCGACCTACACAGTCATCCCTCTCTTTTCTTTTTCTTTTTCTGCTTTATATTCTTTTACCCTACCACCAGCTGCCGTCCTGCTTGCTTCCTGCCATTTCTTTCATCTTATGATCCTACCTTTCGTGATGGCAATAGAATCATTTCGGTTTCATGAAATAATGATTAAGAGAAAATACGCCATACGAACCATATGGAGAGAGTAAAGAAGATAGTTTTTCTCTTCTCATGTAAGCTAAAATGCATGCACCATGTGGTTTGGCAGCATTGATCCTTGAACCACAAAACAGACTGATTTCTTCTCTTTTCTTTCTGGCCATCTACGAAAGAACATTATAATTTGCATAAACTAAGTACTGATACTTGCAAGTTTTGGAGTTAGGGTACATGGTAACAAATTGCCAAGTTAAAGGTCCCCTCCATTACAGTGACTAGTCCCTTTTGTCCTTGTGGCTTAGTGACTACATGGGTTGTCCCTTGTACTTTCCAAATTCCAAGTGGGTACACATATCCTAAGCCTAGCTAATACGTTTCATGTTGTGGTACCACTCTACAGTAAATGAGAGACAAATGAAGTTGTTCCTACCCTCTCCAATCTCTGGCCATGGAATTTCCATCTTATTTCCTTACATTAAGACAATACAGGAAGCATAGATTTCTAATGACCATTTACCATGACAAGGTAAAAGAACAATAAGCAGCAAATGGTTAAAATTAAGGAAAGCACCACATGTGAAAGTGTATGTATCCCCTTTGACATGAGATCATAGTTATAAGAAGCAACTGGTTAATTTAACAAGATAGCCTGGTAAACTAAACTACTGAACCAAGACCTTAACAAAACCAAGTGAAAAAAAGTAGGTTTTTTTCTTTCAAAACAACATCGTTTTAGAGTTTATTTTTTAAAAGTTTATTTTAAAAATAAAAAAAAACCTTGGATTGGCTTGGGTCTCGTAACCATGCATAATTAAATGCTGATATCTTCTTCAGATATGCTGATGAATCATGGTGATGTGCATTTGCATCCAACATTGGAGGCTCCAAGCCCATGTTTTTCAGTGGGCATTAGACATTACTTTGGGATGAATTGGTTCTTGGCACTCCCATGTGACAGGTATTAGACAAGGTGATGAAGCTAAAGAGTCGATGAGATGATGCCAATCTACAAGTAGCATATCACAACATGCTATGACTCCACCACTACTGTCTGCTTTCCTAAAATAACATTGGTATCCAATGTGCAAATTGGTTATGCAGTTAGGGCAATCAGCTCGGGAGTGCCTGAATTTAGTTATTTTATGCCCAAAAATTCAGACAAGTCTTAATTTCCTTTTCCTAAACAAGAAATAATGAGGTACACCATTATGGTATCTCTGAAGCCCATGAAGGAACAAAGCTAGGCCAATGAAATAGAAAAAATAAGGGCAACCATAAAAAAAAAAAAAAGGTTGCATCTTTAATACTGAAGCTCAGCCAATGTGATTTGAGCTCTTTAAGTAAAGCTGCAGTAGGTTAAAGGAAAGGACACATATTGAGCCAGGCACATAGCCATGAACTCTTGTTTGGATCACAAATCAAAATGGCATGGGAGCAGGTCAAATTAGAGAACTCAATCAGTTCTGCAAAAATAAAATTCCGAGCCAAAGCATATATGGACATACTAGGTTTTATAGCCTAGTGATATTTATTCCCCTTCAAATAGTGAACTTGCAGCATTTGAATTATATGGACAGTAGTCTTTACTATACTCAATTGTTTGTCAAAGAAATAAAAAGATGTTTCCTTCCCTTAGCCCCATCAATGAAACAGTCAATTGCCCATGTGCCCCAGCAGTATCAAATATAAAGTCGAGTGCTTTGACAACTTCTGTCAAACCAGTATAACTTACATGTATATACATCTGGATGCAAGGTGGGTTCCCAACGCAAGAACTTTACATTAAAATCACCAACCTCACAGCAGAACCTCACAGCAGAGGGCAGGAAGAACAGAAGGTTGCATCGAAAGCCCTTAAGGGAGAGCTCAGGTAATTACAATATCTTTTATCTTATTGCCATCTTTATCTTTTCCATCTCAGTTTTCATACCCAGAACAGAAGCTTTATACTTCATGGAACAAAGAGCTGCTTCAGCCTCGAGCCACAAATTCTTGTAGAACAAAACTTGAGGGTTCTCTTCTTCCTCGAGTTCATAATGTCCTTCCAGAGCCTTCTCATTGACCTGCATCACCAACAAAAATGCAAAGATTTGGCTGCTTAGAAATAAATTCTACCCACAAGTTCCAGAAATTGAGATTGGTACCTGAGTAATGTGTTCATTTTTATTGAATCCTCCATTCCTTGCATTTAAAGAATCCAGGAATCTCTCCCTAAAACTAGTAGAACTCATCTGCCTTTCATGCTTATTCTGATGCCCAAGTTCATGCGAAACCATCACAGCCTTTGTCCTTGTTGTTTGAAGTTCCATGTTCGAGCACTGCCGAAGATATTATTCAGGTTCGCAATAAGTAATGATGAAAGGCCAGATGAAATATCTACTGCAGTCAAAAGCAATACCAGACAAATCATAGCACAAAAGGAGAAAAGAAATTCTTCATTCAACTATAACCCGGAAGAACACAAGTTATTTATCATGGAGAAAGAAGACAGCAATTGACATGAATAAGAAAAGTTTTGAGCAGCAATCATATCGGATGTGAGTAATGAAGGTATCAAACAAAAGTCATTCTCAAGAAAATAAAACAGTGAACTTGATTGTTAGTAATAACATAGACCATGTGCCTACATAACTATAGCAAGACAACCTTGATACTTCTACAACGAGCAATATACAAAACTTATAACTATTCAAAACCCATTATGAGCCTGAAAATGCTAACAGAAGTTGAGATATAATTTACAGAAGAAAGTGAAGTTCTTCCATCTCCTCAAATCAGATTCACAACTTTTAGAAACCAAAACACCATACCTTGTTTAGATGAGTTGATTTCCTAACACAATATGAAGTGTGAGGATGACTTGATTCAGACATAAGAGTATGTTCTCCAACCCTGTTTCTGATACACAGAGTAAGATTATGGATAATGCGCTTGATTATATCATGTTCATGCTCATTCAGAGAATCTAAATCATTTGTGCAGTTTTGCATAAGCAATTCTGACAGTTCATTCATTGTTTTAACCACTATTTGAAAATCTAATCTTGGAGGTGAGCACAAAGGCTTAGTTGCACCCCCATATGTTTCACTTAAATCAGTAGAAACACCTTCTCTACAGGACGATGAATCGAAGACATGTTTGCTTGCAAACAACGACACACTAGTTGAACCATTAGGTGCTGTATCCTTGATAGCCTTCCCAAATCCACCAACACATTGCCCAGTCAGAAGCTGGCCACTAGATGTGAAGTAATCTTCCAGAACAGATGGTAGAACCACACAAGATGAGCCATGCATGGAGCTACTGCTAGAGTCAGTGAGTAGCTCATATTCCTTATTAGGAACATGCATGTCACTATAGCAATGTGCCTCAGTAATACTGCTCTGTTCTGAAGAAGATGATCCAGCTGTAGCGGAATGTTGTAGTCTCTGTTCTCTGGAGACTAAATTAACCACAGAAGACGCAGTCTTCTGGAAAGAAAAACAATCATTTCCATCACCTTCATTTCCACAGTAATTTACTTTTTGTTTGTCACTGCTGGGGAAAAAATGAGGCGCAAGAGGATTTAAATAACTGCATGCTTCTTGTTCGCTTTTAAGATGCTGGAAATTATCAGGTACAGAAACTTCACAGCTTGATTGCTCAGCGGCAAGTTTTCCTTTCCAACAAGGAGAATCCAGATCAGAATCATTCTCGTTGATTATTTTAGAAGAATTTTCAATAGGATCACTTTCTTTAATACCAAGGGATTCCAGGGTCAAATCAATAAGAAGACTGGGACAAGTGATTTGCAGCTCAGACTTTGCCATTGGCACGGGCTCCATAACCTCATGGGTGACAGGTTTGCCCAATTTTCCTTCTTTGCCTTTATCTGCCAGGACTTTATGATGGAAAACTTCCTTGCTTTTATCCACTTCCAGAGTCAAATCAATAGGAGGACTGGGACAAGTGATTTGCAGCTCAGACTTTGCCATTGGCACGGGCTCCATAACCTTGTGAGTGACAGGTTTGCCCATTTTTCCTTCTTTGCCTTTATCTGCCAGGACTTTATTATGGAAAACTTCCTTGCTTTTATCCACAACAGCATGAGGCTTCTTTAAACTTGCTTGACCATACCCAAGAAAGTTATTTTTGCTGACTCCACCATCTCCATCAGAATCTAGGTTCTCTGACAACACATGATTAAAGGGTAAATAGCCTGTACTAGCTACTGATGGCTCGGAAACTAAAACTGGCAAAGAATTGATATCTGATGAAGGGGGAACATTCTGTTTGGCTGCATGAAAATCAAGTTGCTGTGATAAGCTTCTCCCAAAATAAGCAATGTTTGTATCACAGGAGCTCCAAGATACTGATGGTGGTAGGTAATTTATCCCGCTTTGAGGATCTTGAAGTATGGCAGAAGAGTTCAAATCTGATGTCGTTGAGAACTTCAAAGAGATTGGCACACATTGAGAGTCAATTTCCCTAGTTCTTTTAGGTCTGACTTCATGATCCTTTAATGAGATCCCAGAGAGTTTTCCGCACAAACTATCAGATGTTTCGGGACTCAGCTTCAATCCTTCAGCAGGAGATCCTGCTGGGAATATGAATAGCATGTGAACTAAAGCTACCACAAAGATAGTAATTTCATTCATTAATATGCATTCGACATTTTATAAAATGTCCAAAAACCTAGTAAAATTGAAAAGATTAAATGAAACTACATTAGCCAGAAAAGAAGAAATAAACACATACCCACTAGCAATTGAAAAGACTATCAAATTACTTCATCCAATAGGGGAAAAAAAACCATTGATAGAAAATCTACTTTAAGAAGAAAGGTTATACCAGGAAAATGAGCAATAAAAAATAGAGAATCAAAAAATAAATCAACCCCTCAATCCCATGCATGGGATGCATTATATTGCACAGAATGGATAATGTTTAACAAGACACGTGAATCTCATTTCACAGTGAAAAGGTTTTAATTTCCTCTGAAAATGAACGCTGCTTTGTTTCTCAAGAAGGATGGGTTGTGCCATGCAAATATGAAAAGTTAGCATGTCAGATACTAGCAGTCAACAACAAGCATTCCATGATCATCCAAAGCACCCGCCTCTGCTTTTGGTTTTAACTGATGATGATGTGCATTTTACATCTCATCAGAAAAAACACCACGCAGGTTCTATTCTCTTCAATATACAAGTTCAGCAGGCTAGCGATGCCCAAATGCCAAACTTTGCTAAGCTACTACTGCTATCCCATTGATGTTGAAACCCCATCAGCAACATTTTGATAGCCAATTTCATTGCCAGAATTTCTCAAGAGAAAAAGACACAAGGAAACACTTATGTTCATCACATACAGTTCTACACAGACTATCTTGTCATTTAAATGAACAATCAATCAATTAGTACTTTTGGCATTGTTGAAGCCATTTTAGGAGCTATCAACAATTTATACGGTTTTCCTAATCAAGGAAGTTATTCAAGCTGAATTCATGGCCTAATATTAAACATCAAGAGCATTAAATTTATGCTGGAATGAATAGGTTTTTCCTCTTATCTACTTGCAAGCTTCAGAATTTAGCCATAAAGAGTAAACAAGCCATATTCAGTCTTTTTATACAGCAAAAAAACTAATATAACAAAATTATAAAAACATTGACGAGAACTAATTTACACGACTGATTCTCTGCCATGAAATTTAAATCACACCTTGTTTCGTGGAGTCATCATTAAACATTGAAAAACCACCATGCTTATCTTTCCAGTGAAGAATCCCTCGAAGATCACCACTCTTGTGAGCCTCATAGCCAAGTTCAGTGGACTTGCTTACAGGCACAGCATCAAAGTCTGACTTTGACTCAGTAAACAAACCAAAATCAGCTGAACCTTGCAAAACCCCAGATGGGTATTGAGGATAATAAGCAAAGGTGTCGCCTTCTAAACTGAAACTTGAAAAGGACCGATCAAGCATGGAACTGGAAGGGTTAAAGCTTGTATCTTGAAGTGAAGAATCGCGGGCAAGACTTGAAAAATCAGCTGAAACTTGCAAAACCCCTGGTGGGTATTGAGGATAGAAAGCAAAGGAGTCACCTTCTAAACTGAAACTTGAAAAGGACCGATCAAGCTCAGAATTTGAAGGACTAAAGCTTGAATTATTGGGTTTGCTCAAGGTAAAAGGCCTAGCTAATGGTGATAAACGAGAAAGAGACCCTCTTTTTGTGTCACTGGCCATTGTGTTTCTTGGTTTTTTTGTACAAGTTGACGATGATGATCGAAACCCCAAGAAAAACACAGAATTTGATAGAATCCACACAAGGGTTCAAGGAGAATGTGAATTCAAGACAAAACCTTTATACTTTTATGAACAAAAACACGAAAAATACGAAAGGAAAGTGAAAGTTTGTGTTGGGGTTTCATGTTTTGTTGGTTTGGTGGTCGTGGGTTTCTTCCGCGTCTCCGCTCCTTTTCTCTTCTTTGAGACTGTAGGAATTGGAGAGACAAATGGACACTGGAAATTTTGGTCTCTTGTGAAATTTCTTTTGGTGGCCCAATTTTATTTTTTTTCTGGTATTTTGTTTATTATTATTTTATCAAGGTATTTTGTTTATTTGGTCACTCAATTTTGATCAATGTTCATTTTGGCACCCAATAAAGAAAAGGAATTAGATTGTGACTCATGTAGTTTAACAAAACTAATTTATTTATTGAGAATAAAAAACTAATTACAACGTATTCTAAATAGTGTGGAGGAAGCACTGTTTCCTCCACACACAAAACATTATAGATTACAACAGTAATTCACAGTGTTTTTTTTTTTTACTAACTTTTTCCTTTTTTCTTTTTATTTTCGTTTTTTTTCATTTTATAAATTTTTTTTTCAAAATTACTCTTTTTTTTCAACTTTCCTATTTTTTCTTTTTTTTTTCATTTATTTTTTCTTTTTTTTTCTAAAATTATTTTTTTTATTTTACTTTTTAAATATTGACCTGGTTAAAATTTTTGCTTTGTAATTTTTTTCTTTAAAATATTGTGGATTACTGCGATGTTTTTTCACATAATTTTTCTATTTTATTTCTTTATTTTTCAAAATTATATTTGTCGATTTTTTTTTAATATGGAGCTGATTGAGAATTTAGTTTTGTAATTTTTTTTCTTTTAAACATCGTTGATTTCTACAGTGTTTCTCCGCATGGTTTTTTTTAATAATTTTCTCCGAAATTATCTTTTTTTATTTTATTTTTTAATATTGAGCTGGTTAAAAATTACAGTTACAATATGTGAGGAAAGCACTGTAACTTTCCTCGAAAATTACTGTTGATTGTTACAGTTTTTTTTCCCACATGGTTTTTTTCTGTTTTTGTTATGTTTTTCCCTAAAATTATCTTTGTCAATTTTATTTTTTTAATATTAAGCTAGTTAAGAATTGCAATTACAAGTAAATACAAGTTTTTCCTCACAAAACACTATGGATTGATACAGTTTTTCCTCACATGGTTTTTTTCCAGTTTCTTTTGTGTTTTCTTTTTTTGTAATATTTTTTTCCAAAATTATCTTCGTCGATTTGATTTTTTTTAATATTGAGTTGGTTAAAATTTAACTTTGTAATAAAGCTTAATCATGTGGGGAAAGGATTGTAGCTTTGCTCATAGAACATTGTGGATTCCTACAGTGTCTCTCCGCATAGTTTTTTTTTGTTATAATTATTTTCAAATTATCTTTTTCAATTTTATTTTTTTAATATTGAGTTGTTTGTGAATTACAATTACAAGTCATTACAAATAAGGCTAAATCATGTGGGGAAACACTGTAGCTTTCATCATAAAACACTGTGAATTGCTACAGTGTTTCCAACATGATTTTTTTTCCTTTTTTTGGTGTTTTTTTTTTCTGAAATTGTCTCTGTTTTTTTTTTTTAATATTGAGCTGATTAAGAATTTAGCTTTATAATTTGTTTTTCCTTTAAAACACTGTGAATTGTTGCAGTGTTTTCCCATGTGATTTTTTTATGATTTTTTTCAAAATTATCTTTGTCGATTTTTTTTTAATATTGAGTTGGTTAAGAATTATAATTACAATAAAGCTAAATCATATGAGGAAAACGTTGTAGTTTTTCTCACAAAACACTGTGGATTGCTACAATATTTCTCTAAATGGTTTTTTATTTTATTTTATTTTATTGGGAAAAGTGCTATAGTTTTCCTCACAAAACATTGTCAATTGCTGCAACGTTTTTTCTCATGGGTTTTTTTCCTTCCAAAATTATCTTTGTTGGTTTTTTTTTAATATTAAGTTGGTAGAGAATTTAGCTTTGTAATTTTTTTTGCTTTTTATTAATTGAAAAGCTAAATCATGTGGCAAAAGCACTGTATTTTTCCTCATAAAACACTGTAGATTGCTACAAATTATTTTGTTTAGTCTTTAAGTTTTTGATCACCAACATAATTTTATTTTTTTCGTCATGAAATATTTGCTCCATCATACCTTTAATTTTTATTACTTATCTAGTGTTGGTTCACAATTATAACACTATCAAGTACATTTATTTTATAAGTCCGCAACAGCGCGCGGGCATGTCATCTCGTCTATAGCAAATCACGTCTAATATACAGTGTTTTCCAACTAGAATTAACTTTTCTTTTAATTTTTCGGTAAAAGTAGATTTTACATATAAAAAGATAGGCACGTGCACTATAACCAGCCCTCACGTGATACTGTTGACAACAACACTCCAGCAACCAATTAAAGGTCCCCGACGCAAACACTATCTTTTCTATAAAAAAAACCCTTTTATTTTTTGGGCCCGGCAAAATTGTACGGTCATCGACTAAGATATGGACACATCAACATCACCAAAAAGCTTAAAGGGCGTTGATTTGACTATAATGATCTGACGGCTAATAATTCATTAATAATTCCACGTGTCGTATTATGGTTGCCCGACATGAGCCATCAAGACACCTAGCCCTATGATCTTGATGGGCCTTAAAATGATGGACCTATAATTTGCAGCCATATATAACAAGGAAGAGGTCTCTTTCAAATAAGGCTGTTTTGTTGGTGTGTTCGAGAAGTCAAATACTAGCTAGTGATATGCACCTTTTCTTGGAGGGTCCCGAAAGAATTTCTGAAATTTTCGATGCCGACGAGAAATAAAAGAAAATTTACGCCCAAAGTGCAAGATATTGTGGTTTTTTTAAAAAATATTTTAAAAATTAAAATATTTTTTATTTTAAATTAATTTATTTATGTTCTCAATGTGATAATATAAAAATAAAAAATATATTATTTTTATATATTTATAAAATACATTTTAAAAAATAACAATGACCACAATACTAAAAAAACTTTAAATTACTCCTTAAAAATATTTTATTTTTTAAAATATTTTTATTTGAAAATATATTAAAATAATAATAAAATTTAATTTTTAAATTTTACTTTTAATATCACTATATTAAAATAATCTAAAAATAAAAAATAATAATTTTAAACTATAAAAAATTTAAAAATTTAAAAAATATATAGTCACGTTACATTCCCAAATATTACTGTAACTTGCCCGTACTCAAAGCACAAAAGTAATCCTTAGGTTATAAGAAGTCTTCTAGGAAAAAAAAAAAAACAACCCAAACATATTGCTACATCAAAACCCGAGAAGAGTTTTAAAATGTAATAACAGTTATTTTTTAAAATATTTTTTATTTTAAAATATATTAAAGTAATGTTTGGTTATATTTTTTAAAATTATTTTTGACATCAACACATCAAAATAATCTAAAAATATAAAAAATATATTAATTTAAAGTAAAAAAATTAAAAAATATTCAATTTTTTTAAAAAACATTTTTTTAAAAAAAAACAAACAGTCTATAATAATAATTTCAAACAAATCTTGGAATATATTGAGTAAAAGGACCAACGACTGATTAAAATATTAATAAAAAGCAATCATACGAAAATCAGACGGATTGTCGGCAAATGAGAAAAGGGAAGAACACACATCTAACATGTGATAGTTCACACGGTAGCCAAATTAATGATCTTCTTCGGGCCATTATTTGTTTGCTTTAGTAATTAATTAATTGCATACAAGATTTTTGTACATGTGCTCTTAAAAAGTTTTGTGGGGCCAAGCACAAGATTAATTAATTACTTGTAATATTTGCTGTACGTTTACACAATTTCTTTTTTCAATCATATGTCAAATAAGATATTTTTCACGTCAAATTTCTTTCACTATGAATGATTTACTTGCACAAAACATCCAACAACTATCCCAATTGTCCTTCAATTTTCTTATGTAATTGAGAATAAGATTGACTAAATTTATGGTTAGAGTGTTTTCAAGTGTTCAAGACAGTAATAATGAAAGGATTTCATTGTTTTCCTATTGAAAGGATGAGGAGACAATTTTAGAGCCTGTTTGGAAACGCGGGTCAACTTGTATTTTTAAAAAATTTAATTTTTTTTGTTAAAAATTAATTTTTTTATATGTTTTGGATCGTTTTGATGCGCTGATCTCAAAAATAATTTTTAAAAAATAAAAAAACATCATTTTAATACATTTCAACATAAAAAAACACTTTAAAAAACAATCACGTATGAACAGACATTTAGTCTTCAACGAGGACTTTGTTTAGAGGAAGCAACGACAAGAATGTGGTTTCGTGGTCACCAATCTTATGTCAAAATAGACACAATTTAATTAATATCATCTTCCATCTTTACACAAGAAGTTGCAGAAATAATAATAATAATAATTTGTCTCAGCTCTAAATTAACTCTATTTAATTATTTCATCCAGCACAATTACTGGATGGGTGCTTGGTCGGTTGAAGCCATGTGGGTTCTACTTGTTGAAGAAAAAGAACACATATTGATTAATTAACTTAGGAATTATGCACAAGCTGGCATGGAGGCTGATGGATTTTACGTTCACATCATAAGGGATTTCTTGCTAAGTTGCACCATGGTGATGTAAACTCCTTTTTTTTTTTTTTAATTGAAATGTTCTCTGAACATTTAATTTTGGAATATGCCTAGAAATATTCTTTGAAATATTCTAGAATACCTTTTAGGCTTATCACTACCGATTCAATATTTTAATATTCAATTTACCGATGCAATATTCTATTTGTAATTAAACATTAATTTTGTTGATTTAATTTTTACCGATAGAATCGTGGATGATTAATGTTCATCAAAAAACTTCTCGTCAATAATTCATATTATATCATTATGATAGATTTACAGACAAGAAAAGTATGCTAGGCAAAAAAAACTACCGGCATCATTTCATCGGTATTTTCATTGGTGAAGATAGCACATCACTAACAAAAAAGTTGTTTGTAATTCCTTTAATTATTCATGTTTAAATGATCAATGAAATAAATCTATCGGTGATTAAATAGTGTTGGTGGCATTTCCAATAATTCTTTTCCAACTCTTTCTAATATACCAATGAACTTATTATGTCGGTGATATCATCATTGAGTTGTTAAAATCTGTTTTTAATAAAATCTAATAAACAGAGTAAACAAAATAAATTAATTAAAATCAAATAAAAAAATCAAATATTTATTATAAATTTAAAAATTTATTAGTTCAAATACAATTCTTCTAGAAGAGACAGGCTAAAGTAGGAGGAGGAGGAGGAGGCGGGTCTTTGCTGGGACCAGGAGGCGACAAGGGAGAGTGCATGTACAATCCATTTGTGATTTCACTTCCATATAAAATCATCGGAGTTCGGTCGTTTCAGCACTATCATTTTCATTGCTATTTCTGTCAAAAATTATCAACAAAATATTTTTCATCGGTGTTTTCCTTGTTATTTGCTAATCTTCATGTAGTGATTTAAAACTATCAAATTTAATTTCAAGGGATGGTCGTTGTATATTAGTGTGAATTAGCTCTAAAGGAGCACTAAATCTATGACCAAAAACTCTTAAAGACAACCTAGTAGTTGAACAAGAAACTTCTTAATTTATCTAAAACTAATTGATTTAAAATATCTGAACTAGGATGTCCTTGCCTCCGGTGCTAAGTCTCCATAAGAGCTTGACAGTAAAGCCCAAGGAACAAACATGGTTGAAGACTCGAAAAAGTCAAGAGAGACCATCGGAGAGAAGGATTTTCTTGGTAATGAAATCCTTAACAAAACAAAAAAAAGGGATAAAATTTAAAATAAATATTATTCTCACGAGAAAATTGTTGAAAAAAATAAATCTTCTAATGATATGTGGTATAGGAATAACATTGCTTATGGTTAAGGTATGTGTAGGTGTTTTAAAGTGAGAAGTACCAATACTTGTAAGAGAAAAAGGTTTAAGCCTTCTAATTGAAAAATTGGAGATGTAACTAGGAACACGTTTTGAATATAACACATGAGTTATTGGACATGCTAATTCGATGTAGCCCATTTGATATCTTCGTATCCGAGAATCAACAAATTCGATTGCATTATTCACAAAATTTTAATTCTTCCTTTTCATCTCCAATTACTCGATAATTTGCACAAGCACAAATTCTATTTTTTATAGGTTCAAAAATTATTTTACAAAATAATATATTTTTTTTAGGTTTATTAGTTTTGTAATGAAAAGTATAGGGTTTTGTAACCTCTCCAACAATCTTTCCATGAGGTAGGATTTTATTAGTCCAAGCATTTATTTGTTGAGGCGGAACTTATCTGATTTAAGAGCTTGTTTATTTTTTTTATTTTAAAAATATTTTTTAAAAAAGTATTTTTTTTATTTTTTTGTTTCAAATCAATTTTTTTTGTTTTTAAATTGTTTTAATGTGTTGATGTAAAAAATAATTTTAAAAACAATTAAAAAAATTATTATTTTAATACATTTCTGAGCAAAAAACACTTCAAAAAACAATCACCATCACACTTCTAAAAACCCCTAAATATAAAAAGATATTCTCAAATGATTCTAGGGTTAGAGTTGATGATCGAGTAAACATCATTTTGAGATGAAAATAGGGACTAAATTGAAATACAGGGGATGGATTAACAAAAATAATTGTTGAGGGCTCACTAAAAAAAACAATTAAATGGAGCGATGGGCCAGCTTATAAGCCGGGGAGAAAACGACTCCGACCTTGAGGCAATGCGACCTTCAGTATCTAATTATTTTAGTTCTTTCACCTTATTCAAATCGTTGAATTCAAAATCAATTTTGGAATTTAAAATATGACCGGTTATATTTAAAATAAAATAAAAACATGATAAGATTCGAATTTAATTTTTTGAAACTTATTTGGCAGTGTAATGGATATTGTTTTTTAAATTATTTTTTTTAAAAAAAATATTTTTGATAGCAATATATCAAAACGATCCAAAAATACAAAATAAAATTTAATTTAATGTTAAAAAAAATTAAAAAAAAACCTTCAAAAAAATAGTTGGACTACAATGCTAAATAAGACATTAATTAATCTTGATGTTTGAAACATAACACATAATGTAATGAAACTGATTCGATGTGTTTGTTTTTGTGATTGAGATTGAGATTTGTGTTTAAGTCCACCAAAAATGCTAGAAAAAGCAAGAAAAACTAGTTTCTGTGGTTAAATTTTGTGCATTAATAGATTGTACCCAACTTCAACCTCAATATAATAATAAAATCTTGTTGGAATCTATTATAAAAATATAGAATATATAACAAAATTTGTACAAACAAAATCAACAAAAACTCCATAGAACATCGAACAAGAAGCTACATATACGAAATCTAGAAGGTTTAGATTACCTAGTGTTTTTCTTAAATTCTAGAAAATTAGTCTGGTTATATCTTACTTAAATTTTATTATTTAATTAAGGAGGTAAAGTTTAGAAAAATAATATATTCCTGTAAATTATATACGTTATTAAATAATTTCAAATCAATTTTCTTTTTGGAGAGGGCGGGGAGCCAAGGCTCCTGCAAGCTGTTCAAATCATAACCACAACCTGTTCAGGTTGTGTGTTTTAAGCAAACACACCACGTTAAATTTATGCACTGTTTGGTACAAAGAATTTCCATTCCGGGCCACCGCTTCTCTGTGGTAATTCATTAGTTCATGTGATAGCAGGTTTTTGTGGGTCTTCGATGCTGACTTGAGCTAATTTACTCGCAGGTATATGGGGTAATTCTGTGTTATATTTTATTTAAAAATATATTTAAATAATATTTGTTTTATTTTTTAAAAATTATTTTTCATATTAATACATTATATATATATATATATATATATATATGACACTACCTTGTTAA
>Ga0307515_10009869_pt1 | contig 18393 bp, 8 predicted proteins | sample 17_EM_MG_FD_194513 | JGI IMG/M metagenome (GOLD analysis project Ga0307515, IMG submission 194513) | Populus trichocarpa ectomycorrhiza microbial communities from riparian zone in the Pacific Northwest, United States - 17_EM | ecosystem: Host-associated > Plants > Roots > Unclassified | place...
GAAGCTAATTCCTAATACGAAAGAATTAGTAGTAGAAATATAATAAGGAGTCGTACGACTAACCTATGCCTTTTAAATAATATCCTAAAGAGTATCAATTAATTCCAGAACTCTTTCTAGTGTCGTACAATCTCCCTAAAGAAAAAGAGTTGCGTCATAGAAAGCTTAAAGGAAGTTGTAAGTCGTATAAAGCTAAATCCAATTATCTATTATAAGAACGTCCTCTCTTAGAATATCCTTCTCATAGTGCTCTACATAGAGTTAAAGTCCAGCCTTTATTTTATCCTCTAGAGCTATAGACAACATATTAAACCAGCTATTCCATCTTATACGATTATTAAGAGGAATAATCTTTCTAGCTTTGCCCTTAAACTATATTATACAATTCGCTAAAGAACGGATATAGACAACGTTATTATAAAGCTTTCCCATTGGCCCCATAATATCTCAAATATTTCTACGCCTTTCGTCCAACTTACCTTTTATAGATAAGGGTTCTCTATCAGCTATTTTTTTTATCTTTACTTTTGCCTTTACTGGCGTCTTTACTTATCGTATAACTTCTTTCTCTAGTTCTGCGGCCTTCTTTCTCTCCTTTCCTCTCCCCCTAACTAGCTTAGGCGTCTTTCCTTATTATACGGCGTCTTCTTCGCTCTCCTCTTTATCCTCCTCCTCCTAATTCTCCTCCTCCTCTCCCTCTCCCTTTTTCTTCTCCTCCTCTTCTTCTTATTTCTTATCCTCCTTATTATACAACACCATAAGCTTCTTATACTTCTTTAAGATAAAAAGGAAGGCCTAAACAATAAGGTTAATAACGTGCCCCTAACAACAAATCCTTTAATACTCTGCGTTCCAGGAAATCCCATGCTTAAGCCAGAGCCATATAGCAATTGTACAACATAGAACGTTATTTAAGCCGGCATTATCGCCAACAAGAGCTCTAATCTTAGTTACGATTCCGTATAACTTAAGAACTGGTTAAAGGGCATTCTATTAATCTTTACCACTTTAACTATATACCATACGAAGGCCAATTAAGATATTTTAATATTAATCGTGGATATTAAGGAAGCTGGCGCAGATTCCAAGTATAAGAGAGTGGTTAGGAGAGGTCCAGATATCAACTGCAAGGTGAATATTTATTTTTACAGATTAAAGAACTCGTCGTACGACATCCTGGCTTTTAGAAAAGTAACTATAAATCTATTCCGTAATCGTTAAGTGGTATATAGGGATAATATTAGGGGTATCTACTTTTCAATTTAACGCTCTAATAAAAGCATAAAACTCTGGCCATTCAATATATAAGAATAGAAGCCGTCGTACGATAATAAAATCTAGGAGTGTTTGTTTAATAGCACCCTTCTCTACCATATGACGTAGAACCTTACCCTCTAGCCCCTAAACCTCTCCCTTTGCAAGAAGCTTTTTGTATAGGGCTTGAACTAAGCTCTCTCCTGCGTCTTATAGTGTCGTATAAGGCTCGTTCTCTTGTCGCGTCCAGGTAAGTTTATATTTAGTTAAAAGGTAGCAACGAAGTCCATCTGTTGAGGTATAATACCCTTAAGTATCTTTAGGGGGACAGTATCTACAGAGGTATTTCTTCTTCGTACGAGTCTTGTCTGCTTTAGTTACTAGACGAGTATGTTTATAAATTAAGGAGATAGTTTTTAAAGCTCTAACTTTCGTATAACTTGTTGAGATTAAATCTGTATTAGTATCGGCGCTAAAGAGAGCAGAATTAGTATTTGTTTCGAATAGAATATCACTCTAATTAGCCATTTTGATGCTGCTTTGTACGATAAAGAGAAGGGAAAGATAAAGTTCAAAAGTGGGAATGCCAAGCCCTGTCCGACAGGCTGTCGGGGCTGTCGGCTGTCGCCCGCAAGCCTGGGGTGCACGAATTCCGTGCGCACGGGCCATAAACGCCAAAACGCGAAGCTGGCGATTCTGCCAACAACAACATTAACTTTTTAACTTCTAATTATGGCACCACCAACGCGTCTAAATCCTCTGCGGACCCCTAGCCCTGAACCTCTTGCCGGCAGAGAAGCTACAACTACTAGGAAGTGTAAATTCTATGATGCGTTAGCTCGTGACGGCAAGTCTAAGTTACTACGTTGGATTTCAGCTGACTATAAGATTTTAGAAGGTTGTGGCCGAAAATAGAAGAAGCAACTTAAAGAGATAGGCCCTATTGCAAAAAGGAAGACTCGGCAGAGGTCTTAAGTACTTAGGCGCAAGTCTAAAGTCACCAAATTGATGTGCAAGCTACTTATTTCGCCCTTAAGAAATCTAGTCCAGAAACAGCCTTACGAAGCTCAGATCGCATACCACAAGATACCTGTTAAGAGGCGTTAACTTTAGCGGAAGTTAAAGGAGCATACTAAGGGCGGCGGACGGTATCTTTGCCTTTATTAAGAAGGTTATTTCGGAGCAAAACTATACCAGTTAAGCTACCTACGGCGAAGCTTACTTGTATAATCCTCTCTTTAGTTTCTTTAATTATATTGTCTATACCAATAAAGTATACGTCGATCCTATATTATAGGCACAAGGCATAGTCCTTAAGGAGTAAGAAAAGCGAGATAATCCAGAGAATATTAAAGAAAGGCCTCCGCTTAAAGGTATCCGGTATTACATCGCCGCGTAGATCTCTTAGTGGGGGAAAGTAGAGAAATTGGAGTTCTATAATAACGAAGAAGATAAGGTTAAGCACCCTCCTTATCCTATAAAGCCTTGACGACGTCCAAAAACCGAGACTAAGAAGGAATATTACCGCTAAGTATAGGAATGGGAGGCAGGCAAGCCTTATAATGTTAAACTTAAGGCTAAGGGCAATGCTATAACCCAGAAATACTACGTTAACCGCCTCCTACCTCTCTACGTTAAAGCTATTAAATCTATAAGGCTTATTAACGATAAGCTATGGCTTCTTTAAGAGGATAGGGACCCTTTTTATGGTATAAGAAAACGAGGCCTCGCGCAGGAGTATAAGGAGGCCCATAATATTTAAAACCTTGTCCATCCTGCTTAGAGCCCTAATCTTAATTCTATTAAAGGTATCTGGTCTATTATAAAGCAACGGCTACGCCGTAGAATATTTAATTCTAAAGAGGAAATAAAGGAGGCTCTTTAAGAGGAATGGGATAAAATTACTATGGAAGAGATACGGCACCGCATAGCTGATATGCCCCGAAGATGCGCCGAGCTTATTAGATCTGGTGGGAAGCCCATTAGAGGCAATAAATGGTAATGTCGCGCTGTAATATACAAATAGATGCATTTTCTAGACTTATTGATTTTTGGTGGTTGTGGCCCGTGCGCACGGAATTCGTGCACCCACTGTTGGCGGCGTTCCGTAAAGAAGTAGAAGAGACCCTACCACGCGGAACGACGGCAGACTAAAGTAGACGAACGTACCAAGACCCGGCAGTAGACGATGAAGATTCCGTGCTCTCCCAGGGAGACCCCTCAGGCGTCAAGAAGCAGGTGCTCTCTGTTAGGGACATGGCTATACAAGTAGACCTGCCGAAGTATGCACCTGTCAAGGTACCGCCAGGACAGCCATCTGGGACACCCTCTGTCAGGACCACGGCCATGCAAGCAGACCTACCGCAGCGTTCACCCGTGACACCTAGGACCGATGACCCTCAGCAGACGAATGATATGAGCCGCAAGGACCACCTGCAAGCTCCCGAGGAAGCTCTAGATGCGTCACCCTATGACCAGCAGTCGACGACTCAAGACAGGATCTACGTTGTGACCCAGCCTATGCCAGCCCCAGGAACTATTGGAACTCCGTACTTTATAGGACTGGACGTGTCACAGTTTATCGAGCAGTACGAACGACTATGCGCCCGATATTACGTCACGAGCAAGGAGAAGCACCAGGGTCTTCCAGAGTACTGCGATTACTGGATGGGAATGTGGATTCGAAGCTTGCCTGAATTTGCAACTGGTGACTGGAGCTTGTGAGAAAGCTTAGGGCAGAGTACCGAGGAAGTGACCAATTTCGGCAAATGGAAACGGTAGAATTCTTAGAAGCCTATATACAGCAGTGTAGAGACAATCCGCCGAACAGCATACGCGAGTACTGTAGACAGTTTGCACTGATCTCTTAAAAGGCTACCGAAGCTGGCAATTTGGACAACGGTTAGCGAGGATACTGGTTTGTAAAAGGACTTCCGCTTAAATATTAAAGACACGCTATGGCCAAAACGGGAGCTAATCCAGATAGACGAAAGTCCTTTGACTTCTATCAGTTACTAAGAGCCGTAGAGGACAGGCTTAGCTTATATGAGGGCGCAGATCGTCTGCCGAAAATGGACCCTAAGGAGCAGAGCCTTCGTTAGCTGGTTAAACAGTTCCGTAATCAGCAGCCAGTTGAGCTACGGCAGCAAAGGAATGAGATTAACTGCAGGAGAGAAGGAAGACTTCTTAACCCAGCTAGACCAGGTGTACACGGAGGAGCTCTAATGCAGCAGCAGTTACCTACCGCAGATCAGGCTATAGCTTAAAGCCTAGCACAAGGATACAAGGACTGGCAGAACAGCACCTGAGCTCCCTTTGTCCTGCAAGACTGTCGACCTCCGCAAGGCTGTTGACCTCCGCGAGATTCCCGATATCCGCAAGACTCCCGATATCCGCAAGACTCTACTGCCTTTGGACGGCCGCAGTGGGACGCACGGGGTTAGTAAGGTACGCGAGGACAAGGCTAGTGGACCTGTTTTGGATGCGGAGGAAGTTACCGTTTCACCGAGTACGAATGCCAAGGGCTAAAGGATCTTATTCAGCAAGGATTTGTACATCTGTCTAATCGAGGAAGACTAGTAGCTGGGACGCGCGAATGACCTGGACCTGAACTTCCGTGGCTCGGTAATGAAGGACGACTAAAAAGTATTAAGAACTGGCTTCGACAGACGCAGCAACAGGCCCCTATAGTACGAACGGATTTCACTGCTTTCCATGATGGGGTAGTGCTGAGGAACAGTGACAAGATGCGTACAAACTGGGAGGACTACTATCAAGTACGGTCCGCAGACTTAGTAGCGCCTAGCCAGCGTCCGCAGACTCGCCCGACCCTTAGAGACAGCAGGACAGCCATTAAGCCGCAGGCTCCGCAGCGGGTTCCGCAGCAGGTTCCGCCGCAGGAGAAGAATATACGATCAGGAGATTACATCTAGATTAGGTCACGGCCTGCGGATAAGACAGCTGAAGCTAGGAAGAAGAATGGATCGTCCGACCCTTGGGGACGGTCTTGGAGACGGAGGCTTGACCAGGTCAGCCATTAACCCGTCGCAGGCTCCGCGGCAAGCTCTGCACCAGGTGTAGAATGTTTGACTAGGGGACAGTCAAGTTCTAAGGTGGGGGAGGGGACGCAGGTGACGGCCGTAAAAAGATTTCTATTTTGTCTGCTTAATTACAGTATTTCCTAAAGCTCCTTTTCTTGTTTACTTTCTTGATCGCGACGCGTCGAGACGCGTTGGTCGCGACGACCTACTGTAAAGATGTCAGTTTAGCTCACCGCCTGTCACCGAGCCAATAGCGATTTTCCATCCCGGGGATGGAAAATCCTGATTGGTCCATTCAGCAGTAGAACCGGCAGAACTCTATACCGCCCCTGGAATTCAATGATGCGCCAGCTGCACGATGAGAACGGATACCAAGATCCTCAATTGATTGCACGGATGCAGAGCCAATTGTACGATGCAGAGCCAGACGCAGAGCCAGACGCAAAGCCTTGATCGAATGACTGCACGGAAGCCTTGATCAGTCGAGCGACCGTACAGAAGCCACGCCTGGTCGAAGAGTCGAATCAAGCCAGAGCCTCGATGTCAGCACGTTGCCGTCATTGAATCAAATCAGTCGAATGTCGTCAAATTAGAGCCTTCGACCGGGCCGACCTTGTTCCTTAATCGAACGACAGCCGATCGCAGCACGACTGTCACTGCCATCGAATGCGGTACTGCGCCAGCTGCACAACGAGAACGGACACCGTGACAAGGAAGGGACTTATACAAAGGCAGCAGCACGATATCAGTGACAAAGCACCGCGGAAATGGTAAAGCGGCACTGACAAAGATGCTCTGCAAGAGGTCATATACAGGGCACAGCTGACCACGTTAAGCCTAAACTATTGTGCAACTAATGACGGAACCAAGCCGTATCTGGCCAAGCCAGTAAAGGACTTTATCAAGGATTACAAGGGGAACAGGAATTGGACGTACAGGAACCGGCGCTTTTCCTCGGAGGTCGTCTTAACGACGGACTGTATTATGGACACAAGGACAAGGGATATGCGACGGAAGTAGTCACAACAGCCGAGAAGCCGCCACCGGATGGCTTTAGGAAGATACCAAGGACAACTCAAGCAAAGCGTAGAGCCAGGACAGCGACAAAGGGACAAGGAGCAGAAGGCAATTCTAAGGTTCTTAAGCCGGAAGAAGATCAAGGATACGCGAGCATACTGTCAGCAGCGGGGGCAAAGAAGTAGCCGCAAAAGCCCAAGGATATGCCGAAAGAGTCAAGCAAGGACGGCCTAGAAAGAGAAGAAAAGGACGTCCTAGGAAAGCAACGGGCCCGCGAAAATGGTCTACTGGAAGCTGCCGTTTATGCTCACGAGGAAGGAAGTCTTACGACAGGTCTCTGGATTGGACGTCTGGAGGATGCCGAGAGCCTTAATTATACGATGCGGAGCCTTGATCGATTGCATGGATACAAAGCTTTGACAGAACGACTGCACAGCCAGAGTCTTGATCGATTGTCCGCAGATGCAGAGCCTACTGATGCAGAACCCAGGTCGTACGTGCAGCAGAAGACACCTTGAGTCAAGCCAGAGCCTCAGTTAAATCTTGATCAATCGGACGCCGCCTCTACAGTCAAGTCGGATCAAACAGAGCCTTCGGTCGGGCCGACCTAATACCCTATTTGAACGTCAGTCGATCGTACGTTGTTACAGTCAAATCGAATCAGTCACCGTCGCCGTCAGACGTCTTCGATCAGCAGTCAAAGATTCTACAATAGCAGACAGACAGGCACTAGGCCTAACCAGGAAATCAGTATACGGCCGACAGAACGTCAGAAGCGCAGTTAGTCAACGTCTTAGAGCCTCTGCGAGAGCCTCTTCCCGTGGCCGCCACCCCCGTATCGATCGACTGCCGCCCGTCTCGACGCCCGCGGATTGGTTAACCAAAACGATCTTTCCTGCAGACATAGATACGGAGCTTTACACGGAGTCTCACACGGAGCCTACGGATATGGAGCATACAGGTGCAGAGCCTTGATTGGACAACAGTACGGCGGCTTGACTGGACGCCTATAGATGCGAAGCCTTGATCGAACGGACGTCTACACGGAAGCTTTGACCAACTGTCTACGGATGCAAAGCCCCGGTCGTACGTGCAGCAGAAGACACCTTGAGTCAAGCCAGGGCCTCATCAAATCTCGATCAGCTGAACGCCGTCTCCGCATTTAAATTAGGACAATCACAGCCTTTGACCGGGCCGACTTTCTACCTTAATTAAACGACCGAACAACCAGTTGCAGCACGTCGTCGCCGACCAATTAGACAGTCTTCAGCTAGCAGTCAACGCAGGCATACAGGCACGCACGCAGACACGGACGCAGAATATGGAATGCAGAGCTACTGATGCACGGCTAGATGCACAGCCAGACGCGCAGCTAGATGCAGGGCCTGATGCAAAGCCACGGGCGGAGCCTTGACTAAGAAGCTGCGTACGATGCAGACCGATGCAGTGCCAGATGCAGAGTCTTGATATCAAACGGCCAACCGAACGATCAAGCCAGAGCCTCTGCTACCTTGATCGACTGCCCTGCCGCCACCGCTGCTGCTGTCTCTATTCCGTCCGGCTATTTTATCCCTACTGTCTTAGCCGACTGCTCTGTCTCTACTGTTCTAGATCTGTACCGTTGCTAGATCTATTTTACTGCCAGATCTGCTGGGTCTATTATATCGTCTAGCTGTTCCAACCGACCAGTTCTAGGCATAATACTGTTCTGGCTGCTCTACTGTTGCTCTGCCGACCGACATACCCTACCGTTTAATCGTCCCGCCGCCGCCGTTCCGACTAGCCGCCTCCGACCAACTGCCATTGACCGTCTGTCGCTGCTACTGCTGCTACTACTACTACTACTATTCTGACTGTACCGACTGCTATTCTGGCCGTTCTGTTCTGCTGTTCCGATTATTCTACCACTGCCGTTTCGATAAACTGCTACCGACCAACTGCCATTAACCGTCTGCTACTACCGAGATTTCTATTACCGGATATCCTGCTGCTTACTAACTGTTACTAGGTTCTTCTACCGACTGTTCTACCGCCAACTAATTCTATTTTATTTTACCGCGCTAACTGTCTACTTTTATTACTATTGCTATTACTATTACCATTACCGTTACTGCCGCTACTGCTACCGTTATTGTTTCCAGTTTACTACTGTCCTAGTTGCTACTAGCGGGAAGATTAGATCTTAGCTATAGATAACGGAAGGACGCCGTAGAGCAGTTCTATGGAAGGGCTAAGGATATAGTTACCTGCGTTTATTTAGGGATATGCTTTCCTTTATCTATTCTGCTTTTACTATACTCTCGTTTTGCTATTCTTCTATATTATAGAACGTTAGGGGACAACGTTCTTAGTGGGGGAGGTATGTGGTGGTGTAGATTAGACATCGCCTACTGTTTTAGCATTTTCCTATATTTATAGAGCCTTCGGCTTCCTTCCTTCCTTCCTCTATTATATACATATAACGACCCTACCAGTTACTAGAAATATACTTCTTTCTTTCTTACTAACTGTTTTACTAACTAATTATAATTAACTAACTAACTAACTAACCGACTAACTAACCGACCGACCGACAGACAGATAGATAGCACTATAACTTTCCTATTTTAGAGAGGTTGTACCCTCCCACATTATAACCTAATAGGAATCTAGATACTACTTAGCTCTACTAAAAACTAGTAATATTCTATTATACCTATAATAAGAAACTACTAGCTATAGTTAACTGCTTTAAATAGTGGTAATACTACCTTAAACACGCAAGCTATATTACTTATATACTTTTAAAGTATTATAATTTATATTACTTTATAACTATAAAGGAGCTTATACCTTAATAAGCTAAATAGGTAAAAGACCTTATATAATTTAATTTTAAGATTAAATATAAATTAGGGTAAAATAACCCTACTAATAGACTGATATAATAGCTAGAGTATATTAAAGGCTTTAAAATAGTAGAAGGAAAATAAATAATAAATATTTTACTCCCTATATTATAGAATAAGCTCTAGGTATAGAATAATTAAGTACCTATAGCTCTATATACTAAGTCTTAGGTAGTATAAACCCAATTATCTTCTACTAATATTTTAGCTAGTACCTAGTCTATAGCCAATAAGGGTCTAAATATACTTAAATAGGATATCTCTAATATAAGTTTAAAACCTACTAATATATTACCCCTAATTACTAACCTATTTCTTTAAACTAATAGTAAAGCTATAGAGTATTTAGAACTCAGAGCCCTATAATAACTAAAGGACTTTAGCCTTATAACAGGCTTCCTAATATATACGTACTAAGAAGTTATAAAATCTATAGTACTATTTAGACTTATACTTGGAGCAGTATAAGGTAAAATAGCTTTTACTTAGAAACGATTTAAAAGATTAATAGATTTTATCTATAAGGTATAGCAGAGGGGCGGCTCCTATACTACCTTTAATATAAAAGTAGACCAGAAATATAATAAAAAGGAAGCTACTAGGCGTTACTATTAGGAACTAAATTTAATAGGCCTACTATATAGATATAATAAGGTTTAGGTGCTATAAGAAGTAAATCTATAATAGAAAATTCTTATAAAGAATTATAATAATCCTTTAGGCGGCTACTATAGTTAAGCTAAACCAGTAGAATTACTTTATTATAAATACTATTAGCTAAAGCTTAAGTAAGAAGTAAAGGAGTATATTAGCTAATGTATTCTACTAGCGAGCCGGCCACCCTACCGAGCCGGCCACTTCAAAATACACCAAAAAGCCGATATTTTAATCTTAAATATCTCAACCACTACTTAATATTATTTTCTAAAATTTAAATACAAGCTTTTATATACCTATTTTAGTACTTATTACAATATAAGAGTATGCGCTCCGGTAGTTGTTAAGATATTTAGAAATATCTCTATTTTTAACCCCTAAACTCTATATTATAATAACCACCAAGCTGCACGCTTTAATATTATAATATGCACTAAAATAGGTATATAAGGGCTTATATTTAAATTTTCAGAAAATATTATTAAGTAGTGGTTGAGATATTTAAGATTAAAATATTGGCTTTTTGGTGTATTTTGAAGTGGCCGGCTCGCTAGTAGAATACGTTACTATAAAAAGTATTAAGTATATAAAATCTAAAGGTATAAGCTATAGAGTTTACTTAAATCGGTTTCTTCTACTAGTAAACTAGAGTAATATTATACTATAGGTTATATTATAGATCTTCCGCTATTTAAAGATAAGTAAGAATAAATATACAATTTAGTCCTTGTACTTATTAATAGGTTTTTAAAGTACGTCTAATACCTTCCTTAATAAGATAGTTAATATATAAGTGCTTATAAATCCAATAAAGAAGAAATGTTTTTTAAAAGTAGATTAACTATACTCTATTATTACTAATAGGGGTAGTATAAGGGATATTATTGCGGTTACCTTAGGTTGCCCTTAGGATAACTATTAGGCACCCTTTAAATAGCTATTAGTTACGTACTAGAGGCACGTACCTATAGTATATAGTCTCTATAGTCCTAAAGGCCTTACCTTTTTAATGATTTATTTGCTCTATAATTTATCCTATTCTATAATTATAGCCTATAGCCCCCTATCTATAAACTCCCCTTATATTTAATCCTTTATACTATGTTTAAAAGGATATCTGGCTTTAAAGACTAGATTGTTGATATATATATATTTATACCTACTATTTCTTCCTTAAAAATCTCGTAATAACCTAAATGGAAACTCCATAGATACCCTATAGATAGCCATCGCTTTAAGGTAAAAAGGTCCCTCTAATAGTAAGAGATTATAATAATATAAACCTTTAGGTAAGATAGCTAAATCAGCTCTAATATCTAAATACGCTAGCATCTTAAAGACTCTTATATACATATAGTTACTAGCAACGCTAAAGAAAATATAAATACCGTTTATAATGGCTATAACGCTACTAAAAAGTAGCTAGAACCTCTTTAGCCCCACTTAAGCTAATTAGAAGATTAAGCGCTAGAGGTAACTCTAAGATCTTCCCCTAAGCTAGAAATACTAGAGAAATACACTAATATATCTAATTAGGGATCTAACCAAAACTCTCCTAGAAGACTATTAACCTATAATTGGCATAGTAGTAGTATATAGGCTTTTTATAAGCTAAGTAGACCTACCCCTTTAAGTAACTTAACCTAAATACTAACTTTAGACTTGAGTTATATAGGGCAACCTATACTAACTAGTAGCGCTAATACAATCCCTATAGTTAGAGTTTTCCTAAGCCTAAGCCTAGGGAATTAGAAGCCGTAAACCAATCTTCTTTAAAGAGGATGTTAGAAAGTGTAACCGACTACTAGACCTTGCATATTACCCTATTTTACCTGCGTTAGGACTACCCTCGTATGTCTTGGATACGTTTAAAATGAGTTATAGGCTTTGGAGTTTGGGGTCTACTTTCATGTATTTATACCACTTGATTTCCATAGATTTATAATTAAGTCGCTCGTTTAATACCCATATACTGCAAAAGCTTACAGAAAGCTATATAAAAGGGAGCTACTAATAAATATATTAGAAACCTTTAAGGGTAGATCTAGATCTAGTAGAGCTTAATTTAGGCTAAATAAAATCTTTTATAACCTAGCTAAGATTAAGGGCTCTTTAGGAGTTACCTTATACCAACCTAGGGAGGTATAAAAGACTTAGAAAGGTATCTATATAATAAGTAGAAAAAAGATATTAACTAATTAGCTAAGGCCTTTAATAGTTTAGAGTTCCGCTATAGACCTAAGGCCTATAACTTAGATAACTAGGTTTGCAAAGTAGATAACTTTTTTTAAAATGCTACTAATATAAGAGAATACTAGAGAATATACCTAATAGATTATTAGCAAGATTAAAGATCTATTATAAACCTAAACTATACTTTACTAGCTTAATAAAGATTGGGTTATTATATAGCTATAGACCTTTTTTAAGAACTAGATTTAGGATCTATATATTATATAATATAGTAACGCAGAACAATTTTGGAATAGTATAGTATATAATAATAAAGATTTCTGCTATTTTATAAACTTTATAGGAACCTAAGCGTAATAGATAGATCTAGAGCCCTTTAAAAATAGGAATAGCAATATCTATAAGAAAGAGAAAATTGGATCTATCTAGGCTGGAATTAAGCTACTGATTTATAATAAAATAAGGCGCGTGGGAGCCCTATTATCGATTACTATATATATTAATTTTAAATAAGCAGTTCTAAACACTAAGGACGTGGTAAGGAACTAAGTCCTAGGGGCAATCTAGTATCTATTTAATACCCTTATAAGAACACTTTAAGAAGCTAAGAGAAAACTTCTTTAGAGATAAAGCTTATTAGAAGAGTAAGTAGGGCAATAATTACACTAATAATCTAAAAGAGAAAAGCCCTAGTTGTGGACCTTTCCTGGCTATAGCTAGGACAAGATACGAAAGGGAAAACTCTTTATATTGCTATTAAGCTAGAAATAGTCCTCTTTATAGGCAAGTAATTAATATATATAACCGCATTAAGGCAGCTAGCCCGCAACCCTTTTAAGCGGCTAACTTTATAGATTATAACCTTATTCTTAGATACCCTTAACTTATAAAAGTAAATCCTAAGATACGCTTTAAATATAAACCTTTAAATAGTAGAACAATAAGGAATTAGAAGGGCGTATATTACTAATAAGCCTTAAATATATTTTAGATAATATGGAGTTAGGTAAAATAGTATATATTCTATACCTAAAGGAGTATTAGATCTAACCCCTATTCTATAATAAGGTAGGTATAAAGCCTAGTATAGGCGATAACCCTTTTATAATAAATACCCTATAAGGTACTACTAAATAAATTATAGAGATACTCTAAGGAGGTAGCAATCTTAAAGATCTTATAAGATACTTCCACTACTATAGGTTACTATAGCTTAAATAATACGCGAAGAGTTGTAAGGGCGCGGAGAGACTTCGGGGAAGATTTAAAGGAACGATGTAAATTCTATCTAAATCTAAGGGTATATAGCTCTCGCTAAGAACAAGACGTTATATAAAGAAGAGAAAGGAATAACAAGAGAATTATATAATTAAATAGTCAGGGGCTTGGTGGTCGATGCGTGCGCATATACGCACGCGGTCTTTGACGGACTTTGGTAATTTAATTGATCTGGCAGATTTTGGTTAAAGCGTTGGAATTTATCTATTAAGTGTTTTACCGAGACATTCCTACTATAACTAGGCTAGTCCCGTTATAGTACCCCCTTTTAGCCAAAGGTCTAAATAATTTAATTTTAGTTAAGACTTATAACTTATTGCATGTCGTGTTTTCGCGTCGGGTGGTGGTATAGGGTTTTGCCGATTCTATCGTTAAATGGACTAATTAGGATTTTCCATCCCCGGGATAGAAAATCGCTATTAGTTTAGTTAAGGCGGTAAGTAGAACTAATATTTTTATAGTAGGTCTTAGTAAGGCAAATTTGACTAATTAGAGAACTTTAACTAGCGGTTAAAGTTCCTTAATATTTTATATGTTACGTAATTATATTATAAATATTTTAACGTATTTTAAGTCTTTTTTAATTTTAAGCTTCCTACTATTATGTTTTATATATTTATATTAGGTGGTAATTATTTGCTTTTATATTATATCTATCTAGCTAAAGTAGGCTATAAAGGATAGTCCTTATAGAATTCTTTTACTAGGGAAGGCGTATTAGTCTTAATTTGCTTATAAGGTTTCTAGGTTTATATCTTATATCCTATTTATTTAATAAGAAGTTTAAATTATTTAGACTATATCTTTTATTATATATTATTAATTAAGTTAATAAAGTAAGAACTGTTACCGTTATTAACAATTATAGGAGGTAGTAGTAGCACTTTGTAAGTTATAGGTTTGCCTTTTAAGGGTTATAGTAAGTTTACGTAAAACGTTAGATATATTTTTATTTTAGTTAGTAGTTTAAGCTTATAAGTGTATAGGCTTAGTTTCTCCTTAATTTAGTATAGGCCTATAAACTTCTAGTCTAGTTTCTTTAAGAGTTATTAAGTCTTTAAGTTTTATATATTTAGGTAAACTATATTACCTTCCTTAAAGTCCTACGCGGAAGCTCGTCCTTTATTTACATACTATTCCTATACCGTTTAAGTATATACTAATTTACTTTATAATAGTTCTATTAACTATTTTATTTAATTAGCGAAGTTATACACGTTAATTAGTTAAATCCTCTTAAGTATAGGTCCTATTATATTAATATCGGGTTATAATTTAAATCTAAGTTAAGGGTTTTATCTATAGGTTATATAGAACGGTATTACGCCTATTAATTTATTTCTTATATTATTTACAGTAAACTTAGCTAAAAGTAGCTACTTTTCCCAGTCGTTTTATAGGTAGAAGTAGTATATTTATAGGTATTATTCCATAATTACGTTCGCAATTTTAGTTTAACTGTCTATTTTAGGATAAAATGTAGTTAAAAGTTATATTTATATACTTAATTATTTATATAGGGCTTACCAGAAGTCTAAAACGAACTAGCTTCTATAGTTAGATATTATTAAATTAGGAAGTCCGTATAGCTTAAAGACGTACTTAATAAAATATTCGGCTACTAATATTACATTAATTAAGTCTATAGGAATTATATATTGCATTTTTATAAGATAGTTAATAACTATTATAATATTCGTAAACCTATTACTATTAGGCAGGTTAACTACAAAGTTAATTAAGATATCTTGCCATCTTTGTATTAGAATTAGCAATAGTTAAAGTACTCCTTCCTTCTTTATATAAGAGGTCTTCCCACACATATATATTCTGTATACTTAAACGTATTTTTGTATATAGTTATACATTATAGGCCAGTAATATGCTTATTAGATAATCTTATAGGTCTTTATACGGCCAGAGTGCCCTACTATAGGGAAATCGTATACGAATTTAAGTATTTTAAATTATAAGGGTTTAGAATTTAGGACTACTATCTTCTATTAATAGTATAACCAATTATTACGGATTTTGCATTTAGCGAGTGTAATATCCTTATATTGCCGTTTCTCTATTTAAATTACTTTTATTATATCTACTATCTAAGGGTTATTCTTATATTCGTACTCTATTAATTTATTAATTTCTATATTAGTTAGTCTATAAATCATTTCTTAAACGTATTAATTAGATTATAATATTCTTTAGGTATAAGAGGTCGGGGGTTAATATATTGCTTAGGTTCTAACGCCTTTTTAATATCTTTTAGTATTATAGTAAAGATCTTATAGTCTTATTTTCTTACTAATAAATAAAAGGGTGCGGCTTATACTATATAAATTTTAAGGGGTTTTAATATATTATCTTCGCATTCTTTATCGCGATTAGTAGTTATAACTTTATTATATTAGTTTGAGGTTTATAGTAAGGGTGTAATGGAACCTTGTAGTAGGAACTACGGTGGGCTCGTTATTAGGCTAGGTGTGTAGGAAATGCAGATATAGAAGTCAACAAAGTAATAATAACTAGTGAAGTGGTTGCCCAACAGATTAACTCTAATTATATTTTGAGAATTACTATAAGGAAGGAACTATCTAGGTAGGGATTAAGGGTCCTTAAATACATAACCGTACTCCTATAAAATCCTTCTTATACATAATATACGTCTTATATATAAGGTACATAAGTTCCTCCCGTTCCTCTTGTTTAATATATAGCATATTATATAACCTTAGTTACTATTCCTTGTTATATAGTTTTATCGGCTCTATTCTAGACCGTGCCTAAATTAACTAACTAGCTTCTTCCGTTTTTTCTCTAAGTAGTTATAATATCGTACTTAAAGCGTCCGTAATACTATCTCCCTCCTCTTTATCTTTGTCCTTAAAGATTTAAAATATCTCTAAGTTATTTACTAGAGGTATAATATCCGTCTAATTAATTTAGTTAATATTATTACTTATTATACCTAAAGTAATTTCTTCTTTATACGCCCAACGTCGTGCTCGCACTATTGCTATAATATTATCTCTTAGTAAGATTATACTATCTCCATATTCTCGCTATTTAAAAGAGGGGTTAGTTTATATTACGTTAGTAAACCCATCTTTGCGGCAACCGTCCTCTTGCTTAGAGTGCACTAAAGCGAATATTTATTTATCCTATAATGTTTGCTTTACCTCTAATGCTAAATATACGTAACCTATTACTCTTAATAGTTATCTAATTCCCTAATTAATTTATCTTAGGGTTTTATATTTAATCTACTACTACGTAGCTAGATAGTAAACTGTCTTAAGCCCTTATAGAGTTAAAACGTTCTTATAATGCTAAATAGAAGGCCCTAAATACTTAAATTGCGGCGTCTACTTATCTGCTTCGTCTTAAGAAGGTTTATAAGAAGGTTTATTCTAAGGAGTAAAAGCTTATAGAATAAGGTTTATAGGAACTTAGTAATAAAAAAATAGATTCTCTTCTAATAGAGAAGGAAATAGATTTAAGTAGTTTAGTAACTGCTCTTCCTAGGTCCCCCTTAGGTAACTTATTCTTTAGTAATCCTTTTTTTTTAATACTGCCTAACCTAATTTCTTTTAATACTCCTGTACCTTTCCTATAGCGTTCTTTAAATTCTCTAGTAGTTTCTAGGTAGTCTTATTATAGCCTATCTACTTAACCTTATACTATATTTTATTATTAACGTCCTTATAACTAACGATCTTTAAAACTTACTATTTATCTTCTTCCTATCCTCTATATATATCTGCTTTATAAACTAGTAGCTTAATATTCCCGTATACTGGCTCTAGTATTACGATATACTATATAGGGTAGATCTTTATTTTAGTTAGTAGGTTTAACTTAAATATAACCAGTAAAATCTTCTATATAATTTTAAAAGGTCCTAATCTAACGTAGTCTAACTTTTTGCTTAGTCGTCAACTCTTAAAATTTTTGTATAGTAGCTATACTTTATCTCCCTCCTTAAGATCTAGTCCCTTAAATCTCTTAATATCGTAGTACTTTTTTATTCTCTCTTATACTTTCTTTACTAATTCTATAAGGTTTATATAAAGATTTATTAACGTCTTTATTCTTTTTTTAGCTGTGCTACTTATTTTCTTTACTTACTATAGTAATAACAATATTCTTAGCTTATATCCATAATTCGCCTTAAATAGTAATATACCTATTCCTTTTTAAGGTGTTGTATTATATATAAACTATATAACTAGTAATAGTAATACCTAATTATTCTATATATAATTAATATAATACCTTAAATACTATTCTAGCGTCTAATTTAATCTTTCTATTTAACCGTCTATCTACGGATAATATATAGTAAAAGTTACTACTCTAACTCCTTACTCCGCTAAGAATACCTCCTAAAATACTACTATAAATCTTAGATCTCTATCTAATATAATCTTACTTAGTGCTCTATATCTTATAAATACTTCTTTAATATAGATTCTAGCAATATCTTCCGCTAAGATTTCTTCCGTATATGCTATAAAGTATCCCCACTTTATAAGCTTATCCACTATTATTAAGATTGCGTTATAATCTTATCTAGTAATAAAATCTCTTAACTTTAGCAACTTAATAATAAAGTCCTATAATATAACCTCCTATAGCCTTTCTAGTGTTTTAATAGGTTATAACCCTCTATATAGTTTATACCTTATTAGTTTATTCCTTTAGCAATCTAAATACTCTCTAATAACCTTTCTAGCTATCCTTTAGATCCCGTTAATAATATACTCCTCCTAAAGTCTTAATACTAAGCCTATAGCTCCACTATATCCTTAAGTTAGTCCCTTATAGAAGTCCTTTATAAACTATTCTGCTATACTTTTTAGGATATACTTTACTTCTTAATTTTTGTATATATTTGTCTATAGATCTTCTAGCTATGCTTCTAGAATTCTTTATACCTAAAAGCTTCCTAGTAACTTATAAACTTTTTCTAGTTCTTCTTAAGTTGCTATAATTTTTAGATAATTATATCTAATTAATCCGTCTATATCTTTTTGTAGTAAAGCCCCTAATGGCTTTTTATTATT
>Ga0307515_10009870_pt1 | contig 18392 bp, 13 predicted proteins | sample 17_EM_MG_FD_194513 | JGI IMG/M metagenome (GOLD analysis project Ga0307515, IMG submission 194513) | Populus trichocarpa ectomycorrhiza microbial communities from riparian zone in the Pacific Northwest, United States - 17_EM | ecosystem: Host-associated > Plants > Roots > Unclassified | place...
AGAAGGTTGCTAGAAATTTTAAATTGTTATTGTTTATCAAGTTTTCTATTTTTATTTAAATCACTTTGTATGAATAGATGCATGTCTAATAACCCTTTAAACCAAAGTTTTTAAATGATTGGTTTTTATTTAGTTTCTACATGATATTTATATATTTTTTTTATCTTAAATGGTATATTCATGCTTTTTGTTTAATTATTAAAATAAGTTTTTATGATATGATGTATGTTAAAATCTTATTAAACTAAAATAAACAAAAATGATTAATATTATCTTGCATGGTTTCAATACTTTTGTTTATTAAGTTGTTTTATTATATTACTTTTTTTGCTTGTTGAGAAGCCAAAAATATTTATGTAGAAATATATTTGGCTATTACTTTTTTTATATAGATTTTATCATGATTTCAACTCAAGAAAAGGTTGTTCTAACCTTTGTTGCTTCGGCAAGTACTATTTTGGTAGTACGATCCCACCATCACTTTTTATGATGCATGTTGATAAATATAAAAAGTTTAATGGATTGAACTTTAAAAGGTGGCAGCAAAAAATATTGTTCTATTTGACCACCTTGAACTTGATAAAATTCTTGACTGAAAAAACACCAAAGCTATCAAATGATGAATATGATCCCACTAAAGTTCCAGCTATGGATGATGGGAAACACAATGATTTTGTGTGCAAAAAACCACTTCTTTAATATATTGGAGAGAAAGTGTGTATAGTTCACCAATAATGCAAAGAAACTTTGAGAAGTCTTCGATAAAAAGTATAAGGCTAAAGATGCTAGTATGAAGAAGTTCATAGTAGAACCGTTTTTGGATGTCAATATGGTTGACTCAAAGATAGTGATAAACTAAGTCCGAGAATTTCAGCTCATCGTGCATGATATTCATGTTTTTATTTGTTCGTCAGTATATCCATCGGTAAATATAACATATCACCAACATAATATCATCTGTGATTTTATTGGTGAGTTAACAGTAACAGTGGTATTTGTAGTAATTCTTTTTTAACTCTTTTTGAAATATACCGACAAAGTTGTTTCGTCGGTAATCTCGTCAATAATATTTTAAAAATATTTTTTAAAAAAATGTTGAACAGAAGTATAAAAATAATTCAAATAAATTGAAATAATATAAAAATCAAATATTTATTACCAATCCAAACATTTGTACTTTCAAATACAATAAATCTAAAATAGAGGCAGCGCTAGAGAAGGAGACTGGTCGTTGCCAGGATCGTGGGGCCAATTAGAGGGTGTACATCACCCATCTATGATCTTATCTCCATTACCAATCGACAAAGTTTTTCATAATCAACAGTGAGTCGTTCACGTTTTTCATTAAGATGGGTTGTCTAAGTATGTACTTGTTGGTCTAATATTATCGCGAACTCTGGAGTTTGAGTGCTCAAAATCATTGCAATCATCCAACGGTTAAAACACTACATGCCATTTGTAAGTTCTTTGTCGTAGTGTTAGAGAGTCGGTACATTCGATTCCTATTAGATCCACCGGAAAATCCTGCCTCCAACCACAATTCAGTATCGAGATTCGGATGGGTTGAAGGATTGTCCCTGTATTTCTCCATCAATCGGTTGTTATATATATCCTAGAAAGAAAAAATAAATTCATCAAATTTTCATAACCTATTTATGGGTTATTCCCCAAATTCATCTTTTTTTTCTTTCCAAAATTAAAAAAAAAATAAAAAATCAATAATAATTGCAAGAAGACTGGCATTTTGGCAAAAGCAAGAAAAAATCAAACTATAATTTTGGATGAAATATGAAGCATAATTGTACCCTATTATACCCAAAACTAAAGAGACAATGTAGATTCAAGGTCAAATTAAATTATTATTGGACGAATCTGCATAAAAATTAAGTCTAGTGGTATAATTAGTTTTTTAATAGGCCAATTTCATTTAATCATGGGTCAAATTAAAGTTTAATTATGTTTAAGAATTAATATGGGTCCAATTCAAGGATTTAATTAGGTGCAAGGACTTAATTATACATTAAATGAGTTAAATTAATTTTATTAATGGGTTTAATTGGTGAAAAATTAAGTTTGGAAGCCCAACTTGGGTTTAATTAAGAAAATTGAAATTTAAGAGACCAAATTTAATTTTTATCAAGTCAATTGATTGAAATCACAGGTAAAATTGCAAGAAAATCAAAGTTTTCGGGTTAATTAAAGGCTAAATTGAAGAAATTCATAGTCAATGACCATTTTACAAAAGGCATTGAGCTATGGGGACTCAATTGATTGAAATCATGGGTGAAATTGAAGAAAATTGAAAGTTTAATAGTCAATTGAGGGTCAAATTGCATAAAATTCGGGGTTGACATTAAAGTTCAGCAGGGGCAAAATTGCATAAAATTGGAAGTTTATGGTTAATTAAGGGTGCAATTAAAAGAAATTAAAAGATGAAGGATCAAATTGAACTTTGATCAAATTCCTAAATTAAAACCCTAATTCCCAAAAATGGCGTCGTTTTACAGCAAAACAAAGGGACCACACAACGCGTTGTCTGGTGACTGTTCATCTTCTTCTTTATTTTAGCCAGAAAAGCTGCTCGAGTGGTTTTCTTTCCAAGGCATTTAATGCTCTATCTCTCTACCATATTTGATAAAACCTGAACCCAAACGATGGCCTGATATTTTGACTACACCCCAGTATGGTCCTTTTTGGTTGATTGACGCTTCAACGGTTGCGGTGCCACCCCAAAGTGGTCAACCCAACCAGCCTTCAACTAATAAAATTGATAGTTCATGATGGCCTCTTTGAGCCAACAATTAGGATCCTTTGAGGCTGAATCAAGGGCCAGGATTTGACACCATTAAAGACAAAATATCGCTCTTTTACCCCCTATAAATAGGGGTTGATTTCATGGTCTGAAGGAGTAGAAATCAGGGTGCAAAGTTGGTGAAAAATCATCTCTTCCTAAAAACATTTCTACTCCTCCACCAGCCCCCCTTTCCCCTTCTTTTTCTCCACCTCTGGCAACACCACAACCTCTAGCCACCATGCATGACCTTCCCTGCACAACCAAGAACACCGCTAGCAATCATTCGCCTCCTCCCCAGACAAGGTTGCCACCTTTTTTCCTCCCCCAACATCTTTTCCCCAACCAATGCATGTAACACTGCCTTTTACATGCAATGGCACAAATAATTAAGCATGATCACTGGGCTGGGCCAGTGACCATGCAACATTGGTCTGAACCCATCTCGACCCAGCCTAGCCCAAAACAAATGTTAGGTCTGTTGGGCCGCTATCGGCCCAACCCGATATGACTGGGTCCAACCTAGATGGTTGGGTCGGTCAACCCAATACAATAACAATAATATTGGGGGGGGGGAGTGGCTGGTTGTTACAGAAAAAATACATAAGGAAGAAGGAGAAATGGGAGAGGAGAGAGAATGATCGACCGCAGGTCATATATTAAATATTACCGACTACATGACCAACATAATTATTCTATCAGTAACTTCATTGGTTATTTTGTCGATAAAAATGCTACATCATTGTACGATTTATCTTTTTTGAATCCCACTGTAATACCCTCTGTAATTTTCTTGGTATATACCGAGGAAAGTTTTATGTCGGCATATTTACAAACGTGCTTTAACATCGAGTTAATTCTATCGATAATGTTATTTGTAAAATTTACATGTCATTGTTCTATTTGGGTTTTATTTTTTATTCTTTAATTTTTTATTGCAATTCCCTCAATATATTCTGTTAATAAGATTTTCATCTTAAAGAGAGAATATTAAAGCAACTACAATTAAGTTTTAAAGTTAGTTGTCTATTTTTTTTATATAAAAAAAAAATTACTTATCTATCGACCCATCTACTTGTCTACGGAAGAATAAACGAGAAAAGAAAAAAATAGTATCTTGTATGGTAGCAATGGCTGAATAATAGTCGATACGTCACTTCAGCGTGTCAGTGTCAAACGAGGCCCCTCCTTTGAAATTCTTACAAGGAGAGAAAGAAACACGAAAGCCCAGAGAAGAATGAAGTGTTTCGGCCGACATGAATATCCAGAACCAATTAGTATGATCTGTACCAAATATGGAGAGACCACATCACGTGAAGTAAACGGCTTTATCGTTGTGTGAAGACATTATTTGTTTGGATTTTCCTTCAAACATGCTTGCCCTACATGTCCTGTGACTATCTCACTAGCACAGATCAAAAACCTGCATTTTCCTGCCACAAAAAATATTAGGTATGGACAGGAAAAATACTAGTATTGGACCATTGCTATTAATTGGCTAATGTACACATGCTACTGCTTCTTCGCTTGCATACTTGCAAGTTTCAATTGTCTAGTTGCTTCTCGTTCGATACTTGTGAGCAATTCATCATGCCATTGGGTAATGTGAATGCCTCCTCGTACTCTAGAAATTGCATCAGAAATCTAAAGTGAGAATTTTAGATTGTGTTTAATTTCAAGAAATAATATTTAAATTTCTATCTTTAGTTATCTTATTAACCAAAAACTATAAAGGAGTTGAATTCATTGTTAACCTCTTTGTAAAGCACTATTTACTTGATTAACTCGGTTTAATTTTTTTAATTTACCTCGATTTGTTTTTTATAGAGTTTTTCGAGTCTCATGATTTATGTTTCAGGTATAATTGGTTGACTCAAGAGTTTTTTTATTGATTTATTTTTTAATTTTATTCTTAAAACATTGAATTTACCAAACAAATTTTATTTTATTTTATTATAGAGAATCTAGAAAACATCTATGTAGCTGTTTTCAGTTTTCTAAAAAAATTAGAAAACATGCATTTTTAAGAAAATATATTTTTTTAACTTACTTTCTTTTAGTTTATTATTTCTTGAAAAATAAAATAGAAAACTGGAAAAATTTTCAGATATAAACACGAGTACATATTTCTCTTACACATTTTTGCAATAATCAAAATAATAATAAATTGGAGACGTCCGCACAAAAATAGAATGTTTCCCATTTTTATTTATGAAATTATTTTCCTATATCTTGGAAGGAAAAATTCTATCATCTTTCCTACGAGAAAAGTCACTCTAGCACTATCAATTTAAGATTTTTCAATATTATTTTTATAAAATCTTATGCAATACATTGTTAAATATCTATCAGAATAGTTAGGGTGTGTTCAATAATAATAATAATAAATTATTTTCTTTTTCAATTTTAAGTTTTCTTTTTTTTTCTAATAAAGAATTAAAAAACATATTTATTTGTTGAAAACAAGGATGAATTTTTCTAAAAATAAAGTAAGCAATACAAAAAGTTTATAACTATTTTTATTAAAAAAATTAATAGTCTTTTTAATATTTTAAATTTATAATAATCTAATTGCAGAATATTAATTTTATTTCATTCAAATTAAAAATTATCATAAAAATGCTATAATATTACAAGTTAATTTTTAATTGCAAGAGAAAAAGGCAATAGTGTTAAGAATGTGTTTTATAGTATCATTAAAAAAAATATGAAATGATAAATTATATATATAAACATATGAAAGGTAATTAAAGACTAAAGTGAAAAGTTTGATTTTCCCCGTTAGTAATTAAAGATAGATGTGTATACAAATATTTTATATCATTAGTCCTTTTAATTTAATATATCTTATTTTATTTATCTTGGAGGTTTATTCTTGTTGCTAGGTACATATGATTTTTTATCTTGAAAATGCATCATGCAAATACAACAAATTCAAGGCTTTAAAACCCCCCCTAAAAAATAAAAAAAACAAAACAAAACAAAAAACTAGAATCTCAACTTGTTTTCACATAAAAACATCCTAGGAACATCATGGTTGACATTTATCACGCATTCATGTTTTTATATATTTTAAAGATAGAAATAAAACGGAATAATAATATACTTTGGTGAGGATAAACTTTAAACAGGTTTTATACGAAGAACATATCAATAAGTATGATGATTTACATGAAGAACTCAATCTAGAAGTTCAAGAAGGGAGCAAAGTGAACACTTAAAATAAGTTTTCATTTTAGTGCTTAAATGTAAATCTTTATATCTTACATGATAGCACAATTAAAATGAACTAACACACTTCATTTTGCATGCATTAAAGAAATGATAATAATCAGATAAAATCTAAGTTAAATGATTCTAAGAATTCACCTAGGCTAAACTATTAAATCTGGAATTCTACATTAATCAGTTCACCGTTTGGGGTTACCAAATGAATCGGTCGATCATTTTTTTATTAGTGATGAACACCTGAGAATTTTATAGGAATTGATCGGCCGATTGACATGACTAATCTGAACTGACTGTTTTAGTTGTTAGTGGGACTGTAACAACTATAAATGACTAGTTTTTCTTATAAACGTGTATATAGCTTGTCTAATTGTAAAATTAGAAAGAGAATCCGAACACATATGATATACAAGCTATTCTAAGAGTAAAACAACATTCAAATCATCAATCATTAATCATTAATCATACTCTAGTTTATGTTATTAAACCTTCATATTCTAGCATAAAGAGTATTTAATCTCATTGTCACTACACTTAAACACCTTTATATTTTATAAATGTTATCTATTGAGGTATAGAGATATTAGAACTTCAAATTGTAATATACATTCTATTGAGAGAGCTTATTGTGAAAAAAAAAATCACCATTGTAAACCTTTAAGAGTTAGGTAAAAACCATTGGTATTGATGAGAGAATTTAACCAAAGAAAAAAATCTTCAAGTATATCTTCAAGTGAAAAAAAATATTAAATAAGGGTTTTCTTCAAGTGGTGTAGAAAGATTGGTGTGGATTCATCAAGTGAAATTATACTCTTAAGCTTGGACTAGTGAAGGAATACAATACTCAAGTATAGTTTAGTATTTGAGGTGTGGATGTAAGCTTGTCAAATCATGTTCAAATGAGTTTGCAAATTCTCTTCATAAACTCTTTACTTTAAGTACTTTAATTATATTATTGGTTATTGCATTTACTTAAAGTAATTTGTCTTAACTGTAAAATTTAATGATACACCTAATTCACCCCCTCTTAGGTGTTAAGTTTCCTTAATCCTTGAACAACAATTAGTATTAGAGTTTAGTTCTCATATATAAAGTTTGCTTAAACTTTGAGTAGAATGACAATCATTAGTTATAATCTCCAAAATAAAAGATCATCCACATCTAGGCCACTATTTTTTATGGTAATGAGTATGCATATTAAAAAGATACAATGATAATTTTATCTTCAATCTATTAATTTTGATTGGTAGGTGGTTATTCGTAGAAATAGACCTATTAAAATTGAAAATGGTGTTGAGATTCGTAAAACTAGTTGTGAATATACAGATAATGATAAGAAATTATTTTTCATGGATGCCAAAGCCATGAACATCTTATATTGTATTTTAAGTAAAAGTGAATTCAATATAATTACATCATGTTAAAATGCTAGAGACATTTGGCATACTTTAGAAGTAACTAATGAAGGAATTAACCAAGTTAAAAAGTCTAAAATTGACATGTTAGTTTATTAATATGAATTGTTTAAAATGCTGCCTAGTGAATCCATTACTAGCATGTTTACTAGAATGACTACCATTAAAAATAGTTTGGATACACTTGGTATAATATACACTAATGTTGAAATTATAAGTAGAATTTTTAGGTCTCTACAAAAACTTGGGAAACAAAAGTGACAGCAATTTGAGAAGCCAAAGATCTCACCAAACTTCCATTTGATAAGCTTATTGGTTCTTTGATGACTCATGATATCACTATAGATAAGCAAGAGCAAGAAGAAAATCCAAAGAAGAACTTGGCATTCAAAATCATCCATCACATTGATGATTATGATCATCATCATTATCATTATCATTATAATCATAAAGGCATGGAAGGGGACATTGCCTTAATCACAAAGCACTTCCAAAGTTTCCTAAGAAAGAAAGGAAGAAAAGATTCTCAAACTATAAGAAAGATGGAAACAAGAAAGATTCAAGTAAGGAACTCCTAATATGTTATAATTACAACAAAATAGATCACATCAAAGTAGATTGTCAACTTCTTCAAAACAAGAAGAAGAGTCATCATCACAAGAGGGCAAAGAAAACTACTTGGAATGATGATTCAGATTTAAACTCAAGTGATGAAGAAAAAGATTAGGCAAACATGTGTTTTATGGCAGTCAAAACTGAAAATAAGGAATCAATAGAGTATGGAGAATGGTTTTTTTACAGTGCTTGATCAGGACATATGACTGGAGATAACTTATTATTCTCAAGCATTACCAAAATAAAAGGAAATGTCACATTTGAAAACAACTCAAAAGGAAAAATAAATAGAGTTGATAATATTGGAGATAAATTTTCTCCTTCCATTAAAAATGTTTTTCTTGTTAATAACCTGAAGCACAAGTTGCTTAACATTAGTCAATTATGTGAAAAAGGTTATAAAATTATTTTTTTATGATGCAAGTTATTTAATTCTTGAAAATGATAAAATAATCTATGTAGGAAATAGAAAAGGAAATGTCTACAAGATTATAATTGATGCATGCATGAGAATAAAAAGTTATATCTTTGCTAGTATTAATGTTAGTTTTCTTTGGCATAGAAAACTTGGTCATATTAGCATGGACATCCTTTCCAAGCTAGTTAAAAATGAACTAGTTAAAGGTCTCCCACATTTAGCATTTAAAAAAGAAAAGTTGTGTGATGCTTGTTATTAAACTTCTTTTAATAACAAAAATCATATTTCAATCGAAAGACTTAGAGAATTACTACATATAGATTAGATCCTTGAGGACTAGAAGTATTCGTGGTAACAAATATGTGTTTGTAATTGTTGATGACTTTACAAGATATACTTGGGTATTATTTTTAAAATCTAAAGATGAAACAATTTATCAATTTTTAAAGTTTTTTAAGGAAGTTAAAAATGAAAAGGGTTTTTCTATAATAAACATAAGAGGTGATCATGGTGATGAATTTATAAGTGATTTATTTTAAATGTTTTGTGAAGAGAAATATACCACCATAACTTTTTAACTCTTAGAACTCTCCAACTAAATAGGGTTGTGGAAAGAAAAAATCAATCTCTTCAAAAAAAAATGCAAGAACTATATTAAATGAATTTGACACACCTAAATGTTTTTTTTTAGGAAGCCAAGAATACTTCTTGCTATGTTTTAAATAGTGTTACTTTGAGAATAGAGTTGAAAAAGACTCCTTATAAGTTTTGGAGAGGAAGAAAACCTAAAATCTCTTATTTAAAAGTTTTTTGTTCAAAATGCTTAATTCTCAATGCTAAATATAATTTAGATTAATTTGATTCAAAATTCGATGTTGAAATTTTCTTGACTATTCGTCCTCTAGCATAGTATATAGAGTTTATAACAATAAAATACTTTGTCTTGAAGAATCCATGCATGTCGTATTTGAGAAAACTCAAAATGACAAAATTGTTGAGATTCTAGATAACATAAATGAAAATGTTCAATATTTGAGTCTTGATGATAAGACCCCTATAGAGGAAAACAACGAAGGCATGGACAAGCACCAACCTAGCTCAAGCAATCAACTAGAGATGGTAAGTAACTCATGTGTGCCCCTAAAGGAGCTAAGGTATATAAGCTCTCACCCTTCTTAATTAATTATCGGTAATCCTTTTAAAGGGACAAAAAACTAGAGCTTTACTTAGAAATATTAGTGGTCACTTTGCATTTGTTTCTCAAATAGAACCTAAATTATTTCTAATAGACAAAAAGGATGAAAAATGGATTTTAGTTATGCAAGATGAGCTAAATTAATTTATAAGAAATGATGTTTGGAAACTAGTCCCCAAGCATAATAATCAATCAATAATTGGAACAAAATAGGTGTTTAGGAACAAGGTTGATGAACATGGAACCATAGTAAGAAACAAATTTAAACTAGATGTTAAAGGTTATAATAAAGAAACAGGTATAGATTATGAGAAAACCTTTGCACCGGTAGCTAGAGTATAATCAATAAAAATTCTATTAGTCTATAATTGTCATGTTAACTTCACATTTTCCAAATGGATCTTAAAAATGCATTTTAAATGGATTTATCATAGAATAAGTGTATGTTGAGCAACCACAAGGTTTTGAAAATTTTCATTTTCCTGATCATGTTTTCAAACTTAAAAAATCCTTGTATAATTTAAAACAAGCACCTAGGGTATGGTATGATTGACTCAAGTCTTTTCTTATTGATAATGATTTTAACATTGGTAAAATTGACACCATCATTTTTACAAACAAAATTACAAAAATATCTTGATTGTACAAATTTACATTGATAATATTATATTTAGTACTACTAATGAATTTCTTTGTAAGGATTTTGTAAAATGCATGTAAGATGAATTTGAAATGAGCATGATGGGAAAGTAGAACTTTTTTCTTAGATTGCAAATCAAACAAACAAAAGACATATTCATCAACCGAAGCATGTACATTAAGGATCTTCTAAAAAGATTTGGGATGTAACATGTCAAAGTAGATGACACACCCATGTGAACATTAACAAAGCTTGATATAGACAAAAACAGTAAAAATGTAGACATCACCAAATATAGAGGTATGATTGGATTACTCTTATACTTAACAACTAGGAGATCCGATATTATATTTTGTGGATGTCAATGTGCATATTTTTAAGCTTACTCTAAAAAATCACATGTTAGTGTTGTAAAACACATTTTTTGTTATTTACATAGCACTATTGATTAAAGGTTGTGGTATTCAAGAGGAAGTGAGTTGAGCACGATAAGTTATTCAAATGCAGACTTTGCATGATGTAAAGTTGATAGAAAAAGTACTAGTGAAACATGTCATTTTATAGGATCCTCACTAGTATCTTGGGCTAATAAGAAACAAAACTATGTATCCCTATCAACAACTAAAGCAAAATATATAGCAATGGCTAGTTATTGTGCTCAAATTTTATGAATGAAACAAATCTTAGAGGACTATGGACTTAAATCTGATCATATACTTATAAATTGTGATGACACTATTGCAATTAGTCTTTCTAAGAACCCTGTCCAACACTCTAGTACAAAATATATAGAAGTGAGACATCATTTTCTAAGGGATCATATTGTAAGAATAGATGTCATACTTGAGTTTATAGGCACAAAACACCAACTAATAGATATTTTCACAAAGCCTTTAACTAAAGATCTTTTTTTGCAAAATAATAAGGAATTTATTCTTTATTCATGTGAAAGATATTTGAAGTATTGATTTTATGTGTATACATTAATGGAAATAAATTGGACATATTTAAGAGATAAAATATATGTACTTGCTAAACATGAATATCATGAAAAAATTGTTCTACTACAAATTTTATTGTTTATCTAGGTCTGAGACGAACATGTTGACTGTTTCATAATGGTTAGTTCAATCAGCCAACTAATTGATACTGAAAAACAGAGGATAAATATTGTGTGAACAATAACTTTTTAAGTATTTTTTTGTTGTTGAAGACTGTTTTTTAGTTTAAACTTAAACAAACTAATGTATTTCAACTCAAAAAACATATTTTGAGGAAAACATTTGAAAAATCTGGTTATTATGTGAATTGATCAATCGGTTCATATAACTAGATCAACTGGTTAATCGGTTGAGTCAGAGCATTGGCAGTGAAGCTACCACCCAATTTTTTATTTTTTTAGCCCCTTGATTTGTTTGCTTTTTGGATATATTTTTTATATATATAAAGAAAGAATCAAAAGAGAATTTTAAGAAATTCTCAGCTTGGGTTTCAACTAACTAACTAATTGAACTTAACTTATAGCAATCTGTCGACTGGTTGCTCGACAATATAAATATGACTGTCACTATTCAAGTTGAGAGCAAAAACACTAAAAAACCTAACCCCTGATTCTCTCTCTTAAGATTTCACCAAATTGCACTCAATTGATTATGTTTTTTAGGTGTTTCTTGAATATCAAAGTGTAATGGCACCCAAGAAACATTTAGGAGACATCAAAACCAGAAGCAAAAGAGCCAATGATCCTACATCTTATCAAGGTGACAATATTCAAAGATTTTTAAGTTCTTTTTCTAATAGAGCTATAGTTGTAGAAAAAGGATTAGAGAATGATTTGATTACTTTTAGTATATATACTATCTTTAATCAATTGGGTTGGATAACTTTGTTTGATTTGAAAAAACCTATATATCTTAAGTTAATTGAGATGTTCTTTGTAAATATGAGAATTACAATGGAACCTAAGATATCAAGTAATATTCAAGATAAACCCATTGAATTTAATTGTCAATTGCTTGCTAATGATTATAGGGCTTTTGAAATGCCCATAATTGAAGGTTTTGTTTATGATGAAGGGCTTTTAAAATAAAAGTAATTCCCATGATTGAAGGTTTTGTTTATGATTAAGCAATAATTATGTATAATGGTAAATATAATTTTTTTTAAGTGCTAAAATTAAAAGTCAAGATTTGCTTATAAGACCTAGGATTTTTCATAGAATTATAGCACATAATATCGTGCTAGAGAAATGACATTTTGATGAAGTAACCTTTATAGATATATGCTTAATAGATTGTATGATTAGAGGTAGAAGTTATATTATGATAAGGAATATGTTTATGGCATAAGATCAAAACCAGAAATCTCTTCTCTATGATCAAGTTTTGACTTCTATCTGTAAGCATTTTGAGATTTTATTAACAGGAACGAATAAGAAGTCATATTCTAAACTAATAGAGATAGATGATAGGACCCTCACTAAGATATGGATGGTGATATAAGAAGTAATATTTTAAATGTGGATGGTGGTTGGGTTCCTGAGGATGAAATAGGAATACATGTTGAAGAATAGCATGATGTTGATAAAGAAGAACAAGGTGGTAGTGATGATGAGCTTGAGGTTATGCTTCAGACACCACCAATTACTTCCTCGCCGAAAAAGGCTTCTACTAGTATATGGTCATCCAGGATGGAAAACCACCTCATCCACCTTGAGACAGATGTGTGTCAAATTAGAAAAACTCAATCACACATAAGAGACGAAAATGCTCGATGACTCGAGGGATATCAAAAACATGATGGCTTCTCTTCTCTCTCACTATCCACCACCTAGATCATATGTATTGGGTTTTGTATTTAAATATTGTTATGCTTTATTTGTCATTTCTTTTCTCATTGTAATGGATATTGTATGCTTTTGTAAGATTATGTACTTATAAATGTTTTAACTAAGATTCTTAATTTTCATTGACATTCTACTTTTATATTCTTACCTCTCCATTATATATTTTTTGTTGAAGACAAAGGGAGAAAGAGATATTATAAATGAATTAAGGGGGAGATATATGATAAATGATATGTTAATAATATATGCATACATTAAGGGGGAGAAACTTGAATTTCTAAATGCATATGTAAAGTGTTAAATGTTTATATTATTATGCCAAAATGTTAAAGTTTCTTACATATTGCATTGCAAAAGATAGGGGGAGACTCACTTTAATATCTAAACTATCTTTTTATTATCATCATAAAAAAAAAGGAGAGATTATTGACCTTTAGAATAACAAATTAATGTTTTTATATATTTTGATGATAACAATAAAATGAAAAATGAACAAATAATATGCTTTCATGAGAATAATCTTTAAAAATATTTTATTCGAAGAACATATCAACAAGCATGATGGATTATATGAAGAACTCAATCTAAAAGTCCAATAAGTGAGCAAAATGAAGACTTAGAATAAGTGTTCATTTTAGTGCTTAAATGTGAATCTTTATATCGTACTTAATAGCACAATTAAAATAAACTCACACACTTTACCCTGTATGCATTAAATGATTGATAATAACCAAATAAAATCTAAGTTAGATGGTTCTAAGAATTCACCTAGGTTAAACTGTTAAATCTAGAATTCTGCATGAACAAGTTGATCATTTGAGCTTACCAAATGAACTGGTCGACCATTTATTCATTAGTAATGAACACCTAAGAATTTTATAGGAACCGGTTGACCAATTGGATTGACCAATCTAAACTGGATAACCATTTTAACTGTCAGTAGGACTATAAACACTATAAACAACAAGTTTTTTTTACAAAACATATATATAACTTGTCTAATAGTAAAATTAGGAAAATAATCTGAACATATATGATATACAAGTTATTATAATAGTAAAACAACATCAAAATCATCAATTATTGATCATACTCAATTTTATGCTATTAAACCTTTATATTCTAGTATAAAGAATATTTAATTTCATTATCACTATATTTAAACACCTTAATATCTTATAGGTGTTATCTTGTTAGGTATAGAGATAGTAGAAATTTTAAGTGTAATATTCACTATATTAAGAGAGTTTGTTGTGAAAACAAAATTATCATTGTAAATCTTTAAGAGTTATGTAAAAACTTTTGTGTTTGTGAGAGAATTTCATCAAATAAATAAATCTTGAAAAGGGTATATCTTCAAGTGAAAAGATCCTTGAGGAAGGATCTTCTTTAAGTGGTGTAAAAAGCTTGATGTGGATTCATCAAGTGAAATTGTGCTCTTAAGCTTGGACTAGTTAAGGAATACAATACTCAAGTACGGTTTCGCACTTACATTATGCATGTAGGCCTGTTGAACTATGTTAAAATGAGTTTGTGAATTATCTTCCTTAACTCTTTATTTTAAGTACTTTAATTATATTATTGGTTATTGAATTTACTTGAAGTAATTTGTCTCAAGTGTAAAATTTAGTGATACACCTACCCCACCCCCGTCTTAGGTGTTAAGCTACTTTAAACCTTGAACAACACCTCAATAAACCATTTTCAACTCCAAAACATCGATAATCAATCAATAAATTTAAAATCAAACCAAATAAAAAAAAAACCTTTTATGGGTCATTAACTACCTTTCTAGCATGGTTAAAAGATAAAATCACCTCCATCGAACTCGTCTTTCTAAAAAGAACTCATTAACACCAACATTAACTTTTTATAGTCAAAACATGGCCAACCAAACCATTTCTCTCTCCTCTCTCTTTTCTAATAAATTTCTCTCTCCTCCCTCAATATCTATAAAATGAAACATGGTAAAGTAGAAGTTTAGGATCGAAACATAAAAACAAAAAACAACAAGGATAAAATATGTAAAAAGCAAAAATTTTAGGGATCAAATTGGAATTTTTCATGTCTTTTGAACAATGAAAAGGAAAAAACAACTATAATTTTTTTTGCTAATTTTGGTACTTATTTTTTAGATTTTTTACCATAACCTAAAACTCTATTTCATAATATTGAACTTTAATTTAACACAGAATTATTCTCGCCACATAGGATAGAGCATACAACACAAAACAAATCCCAACATAAAATAACTACCCCAACACAATTGCAAGGATAAAATAAGAAAGAAATAAAGTTTAATTTCTAAAGTGCAAAAATTCCAAGGACTGAAAAGGAAAAAATTAGCCATGAACAGTGACTTGAACATGAAAAATGAGAAAAGGGTCGTCGGCCACTGCCAATCTATTTTAGTTCTTTGTAATAGTTATAGTGTGCTGATGTTATCACAAGACATTTTAAAAAATATATTTTATTTGATTATATGGCAATTGAAAGAGATAATCATAAGAAAGGCAGCGATTAAATATATGGACGAAAATTGCATTTGTTTTAGGTTATAATTATCTTTTCTTATTCATGTAGTTTTTTTTGCTTTGATAATAACAAGTTTTTATCATTAATATAGTTTATTGAATAAAAACTAATTGCAATTAAAAAGAAATTCATAAAAATTCTAATGATTTGAATTAAATATGAAAAAATATAACTTTTTAATAAAAACTTCATTTTCTTATTCAATTATTTCTTCTTTTTTTTTAACAAAAACATGTTTGTTTTATCAACAACATTGTTCTATTAAATAAAACTTTATTATTATTGTAAATGGAAGTTTCCATAAAAATAAATCATAATTTTTAGGCACATGTATGAAAAATATAGGATAATACATATCAAAAAATTAAATAGAATATTTAAAGTAAAAATAATAAAATTATATTATTATTGAATATTAATGAGAAAACTTCTTAAAAAAATATGCAGAGTAAGTTAATATATAATTATTCATAAAATAAATGTTTATATTACAAAAACAAAGCTCTAATATTATCTATGGAGAAATTGAATAATTATTTAAATACTATTTTAATAAGTTTATTTAAAATATTTTTATTCTAAAATCAAAAAACAATTTAAGGTTTATTTAACAAAAAGGCCAAGCACTTGAAGGAAGAGCTGCCTAGACTAAAAGAAAATCCTTAGGCATGAATGGACCTAGAAGGCTAGGTCCATGTATTTTGATTTATTTTATTTTATTTTTAAAATAGAAATACAACACATCATCCATTCTGATATTTTTTTGTGGAAGGAATGATGCATCGTTCATATATGGACAAATGAATTTTTAGATTTTAAAACTCCAAATTTTGTTCTTATTTTAACCTAAAAAAACCCTAAAAAAAATCCTATAAATTCATTTATAACCCTAAAATATCATTTAATTAGTGCAATAATTATCAATCAAACCAAATCAAAATAAAATTATGGGTCTTGATTTGCTTTTCTTGACATATTTGAAGAGCAAAACCACCTCCATTTATCTCTGATCTCTATAACAAACTTATTGACACTAAAATTATTTTATTTTTTTTTGTAACTGGTTGAATTCTTTATCTCTCATTTTTCTTTTTCAATAACTTTTTCTTTCCTCTCTCACTATCTACAAACTTAATCATGATAAAATAGATGTTTAAGACTTAAATGTAAGAACCTAAAATAACAAGGTTAAAATATGTAAAAAGAAGAACTTTTGGAGACCAAATTGAAGTTTTTCACACCTTTTGAACAATGAAAAGGAAAAACAACTTTGATGCTTTTGTGTTAATTTTGATTCTTGTCTTTTCAACTTTTTACCATAAATTAAAATTTTATTTTATAGTATCAATAATTAATTTAGTGTTGAAATATTCTCTTTCACACCGCATACAATAGAGCATGTAACACAAAACAAATCCCCGCATAAAAAAACCATGCCAACACAACTTACAAGGATGAAATAGAAAGTTAATAAATTATAATGTAAAAAGAAAATGATTGCAAGGATAGAAAATGTAAAATTAGCTTCGAATAGCGACTTGAACATGAAATTTTCAAAGGGTGTACAACATGAAAATTATTAATATTACTATAAAAAGCTTTAATTTTCTTGAAAACTTTCCCAAAATTAGATAAATATTTAAATATTATTTTAATGCATCTATTTAAAAAAAACTCTATTTTAAAATTAAAAAATAAAAAATTCCAAGGGCTATTTAACAAAAATGTTAGGCAATTCGGGATCTTGAAAGACAAGCTTATATGCCTAGACAGGAAGAAAAGGCCCGAGCATGAATGGGCCTTAAAGATTAGGTCCGCACACATGGCTTTCTTATTTTATTTTTTTTTAAAAAAAGAACATACAACACATCGTACACACTGATTTTTTTTAGTAGAACAATGACGCGTCATCTACCTGTACAAGCGAGTTTTTGGATTCCAAACACACAAAAATTCTAGTTATTTAAACATAAAAATCTCTATAGATCCATTTTCAATCATAAAACACCCTTTAATTAGTTTGAAAGTCATAAACCAAACCAAACCAAATCAAAATGACATTATGAGTCTTGATCTATTTTTCTTGATATGTTTGAAAGGAAAAACCATTTCCATTGATCTCTCATCTCTATAACAAACTTATTGACACCAAAATTAATCTTTTTTTAGTAACTTTCAAAATGCTCTCTCTCTCCTCTTCTTTGTATGATGACTTATTCTCTCTTCTTTTAACATTCAAGAACTAAAACATGATAAAATAAATTTTAAGATCAAAATATAAAAACCAAAAAGAACATGGATCAAATATGAAAAAAATAAACTTTGAAGGACTGAACTGAAGTTTTTCATGCCATTTGAACAATGAATGAAAAAAGGATATGTTATATAATGTTATTTTATTAATGTGGTCTTTTGATTTATTTTTTTTAATAATAACCTAAAATTATATTTCATATAATCCATCTTTAATTTAACGGTTGGATAAACAAGGGCAAGCAAATCAAAACATATCCCAACATATAAAACTATTTCATCATAATTTACAAGGATAAAATTGAAAAGAAATAAAGTTCAATGACCTAAGTGCAAAAAAAATGTACCCTTAAAGGTAAAAAGTGGCTATGAATAATGATGTAAACACTAAAATGTGAGAGAATGTGTAGTTTATCAGTAGTACAATGAAGATATATTTTAGTTATATTGTATAATA
>Ga0307515_10009871_pt1 | contig 18391 bp, 15 predicted proteins | sample 17_EM_MG_FD_194513 | JGI IMG/M metagenome (GOLD analysis project Ga0307515, IMG submission 194513) | Populus trichocarpa ectomycorrhiza microbial communities from riparian zone in the Pacific Northwest, United States - 17_EM | ecosystem: Host-associated > Plants > Roots > Unclassified | place...
ATTGAAAAACACATTATTTCTAGTTTTTTACTATTTAAAATAGTAACATGTATTAAATAATAAAAAAGAAGAGAATAAAAAAGAAATAAACAAAGGAAAAAAAACCTCGAAAACATATAAATACTTCAATTAAAACACTGTCAATACTATCAACAAAATCTCGAAAATATAAATTTAATTATATCAAGTAAAGTCAACAACGATGATCCGGGTGGATCATACTTGTTGTCCAAGGATGAAAGATGAATCACTTGTTTTTAACGGCAAGTGTGACCCACTCAATTTACCGTTGCTGACCTTGTTTTATTTATTTATATCGTCGAAATAATTTCGATGATAATAATAATGTTATAATTAGAGTTTTAATATATTTTCAAGATTTTTTTCTCTTTTCTCTTTCATACTCATTTAATATTTTTTTTATTTAATGCTGCATGATGTAAATTTCATGTTTCTCAACTGCAATATATTTAAATTGTGTTATTTTACTTTGGTTATTTCGCTAATATTTTTCTAAAAATGTACCAATAATATATATAAAAAAAAGAGAGCCTGATTTCGAGCATTCTCCAATGATGATGCCACAAAGGTTAATTAAATAACCCATAAAAAATATTAGTATGCACGGGTATTTCTCAGGCTCAAGTAGAAATTAAAGGTTTTTGTAATGGCAAAGACGCCACCAAGCCAACTTTCACTCGTCAAACCTAAGTTTTTTTCTAATTTTTCTAGTCACATGTCAGGTCGAAACAAACATGGGTGATGAGATAAGGTTGTCATAAATGAACATTCGTATCTTCTTTTTCTTCCTTTTTTTTAATGAACATCAAGCTTTAATCTTGATATGTACATTGTATATTCAAGATATCTCATGCATTTCTTGCCGATATATTCAAAGTAATTTAATAGTTTTTTCTAATACTAAAAATAAAATTTGAATCTAAAAAGTCAACGAGCTGATCAAGCCTCCCCAACCACCAAACAAATCCTTAAAACTCACCACTATATTACTACAAGATTTTATACTAGATTAAATTTAACTGAGTTAAAAATCATAACATAACAAATACCAACTTTAAGAAATTATCAGATGAGGGTATTTTTACATTTAATATTACAGACCAAACCAATGAAGTTTCCAAACACGATAAAACCTGTTTGGGAATGTGGTTGTGGTTATTTTTTAAAATGTTTTTTGTGCTGCAATGCATCAAAATAATATTTTTTTTATTTTTTTAAAATTATTTTTGAGATCAGCGCATTAAAATGATCCAAAACATATATAAAAAAATTAATTTTTAACAAAAAAAATTAAATTTTTGTAGAACACTGTTTGCACCACGTTCCCAAATGGTGCCGGATCCGTCTATATTAAATTGATCTGTTAATTATTATTTAACTTTATAATTTTATAATTATGCTTATGCTACTAAATAAAAAAAATATTCTAGATACCACTTGCTAGATTAATGATTTATAAAAAAACTCACCGATTGGTTTATGATCTTAGATTGCTTACTAATCTCAGTTAATAATTTTTCAACAATGTTTTAATAGATAAGGGATTTTTTTTATTCTTTTCTCCTGCCAAATATAAACACATTTTCTTGTTTAAGTTCCTAATGGTGAAAATCTTCGTTAATTAGGATTAATCTAAATAAATCTCTTCAACAGATTTAAATTAGAAAAATCTTGCCAATATCTAATCAACCTAAAAGGTACTTTTCTTTTTCATCTCAGTAAATCTCAAGATTAGAGGATCGTGATTATAAATTTTAAAAATAAACTAGAAATATACATAAATTATTTATTTAGTTAGTTTTGTCTATTCCAAGCTTCGTAAATCCCGCTTACGACCTCTTTTCCATTTATTTTTTCCCCATTTGCCAAACAAACATAAATAAATAAATAATAACTCACTTTCTAAAATAACTGAAGAAAGAAAGAAAGAATGAGACCGATATAAAACGCCCGTCTTCTCCATTTGCCTTCTTTGTATTCTACCTCCTCCTTTTTCTGTTTTTATACGCTCCGTTCTCTTCTCCTTGTTTGCAAACAAGGACAAAGTAATCCACAACATCTACAAATAACTGGAAAACCAAAGAAGAAACCAAATTTTTTTTAAAATGAAAATCTAGCAATTTCTTTTTTTAAAAAAAAGAAACAAAAAGGAGAGAAATAAGGAATTTCAAGATTTTTTTCTTATTAATTGATTTGCTGCTATAATGGCGACGCCATTTTCTGGTATAGACAGAGGTGGAGCAGGAGGAGTAGCGGTAATGGCAGGTCCATTGAATCCAATCGATCCTTCAACACCGTCTAAAACTTGCCTGAAAAGTTCGGCTTTGAAATCTCCAATTCTTATCTTCCTTTTCTTCCATAAAGCTATTAGGTCCGAGCTCGATGGCCTCCACAGCGCCGCCATCGCTTTTGCTACTACTGGTGGCGATATTGAGCCGTTACTTGAGCGATATCACTTTTTTCGCTCGATATATAAGCATCACTGCAATGCTGAGGACGAGGTTGGTTTACTAATTTCTGTTTCAAATTTGCTGGGTTTCAGGCTTTGATTGATTTATTATACTTAATTTGTTCAGTTCAGTTTTCCTCTTTTCAGCTTTCAATCTTGCGTTAGATTCTATGGTGTGTTAGTGTCTTGTAATCGATTGAATGGGAGTTTTGGAGTTTTTTTAGGGATACGTAATTGAATCTTCTTTCTATTTTATTTGTCGTTTCAGAGATGATTTCGGGTGATTATGGCTTAATTGTGCTTATTTTTTAGTTGTGGTCATTCGAGTTGATTGTTTTGGATTGGCTGAGAGTATAATTTGATTTCTCAATAGAGTGAGTAGACGGTACCAGTTGAAGCTTTGTACTTTGATGCATTGACACGTATGAACGGTATCTTTATAGTTTATATTCTGATACTAGTGCGGTGGTGATGAATATTTTCTTCTTGCAAAACGAAGTTCTGTGGAATCTGAATCGCCAAGAGCAATAGCAGTTCAATATATGGCCTTGTAGGGATGGCAAAATTACCTGCCCCCGATGGATACCCGACAATACCCAACCCAATGGGGGCAGGTAAGGTATGGGACGCATTTTTACCCTGATAAACAAATGGGGTTGAGTGTGAGATACATGCCCCCTGCTCCGTGGAGAACCTGGACCTGATTATAGTATCCATAAATATATATATATATGGAATAATTAATCTTTTAAAATAATTTTGTTGCTGGATTTATATTTAGATTATTTATATTTAACTATGTATGAGAGTTTTGGTAAAATTCAATGGTTATATGCACTTAATATTATTTTTTCATTGCATATTAACCATCAAATATTAATTGTAAATACAAAAAATATAATTTTTTACTTAACGGGGAATCCCCAGATCAGCTCCAAACCTGATGGGGGAAAAGTTTTCTTCTCCGCCCCGGACCCAATTAACATGGGGCATAGATGGGGAAGTATAACCTGCCCCATTTCCATCTCCATGGCCTTGTGATTAAATTTGATGTGATAGCTTTGATTGTGGGTGTACCGGATGGTTAAGAATCAGCATGCTCTGTTGGGTCTGTTAGTGCCTAAACAGCAGGTTTTAGAGGAGATCAAGTACAGTGTGCCTCAAAGTCATGGTTCAAAGGAGCATACTATCCCACTGGGAAGACATTGTTGGTAGTTACTGTGTGCATGTTCACCTCAATGACGTATAACACTGCTACGGTATGATATGAGAAGCTCACACTGTGTATGTAACATCCATGGTATGTTTATGGCAAGACCCTTTCAATTGTTAGCATGACCGAACTATCAGATAGCGTTTCAATTGTCATTATCCATGGTCTTTTGGTCGTTAGATTAATTATAATATGGTAGGATATGGACTCCATATGTTTTAGGGGGTACTTAATGACTGGGGTTTCTTGATTAAGGTATGCACTGTTCACTATAATTGCTTCAAATGAAGTCATTTATTGCTTCTCATGTTACTTTGGGTATGTGTTTTAATCTCCCTCTCATTTTTTTGCAAGTTATTAGTTATTGAATTAGCATTGCATTTATACTCCTGTCCTCCTTTCTTAAGTCATGGAGTATTCCATCTTGTGACTACCTTTGCTCGATGGTTATTGTTTACCTATAATTTGGGGGTTGAGAGTTATTTGCATCTGTATGAGCTACAGGGTATTTGACACAACAAAATGAAGCTGGCTTGAGTTTAGAAGTAACAGATATCATAAATATGTAAAAAGTTTGCTAAATTGAGAAGGCTGAGAGGGCAAGATAATCTGATAATCATTGTTTTGCACAACAGTAATGCAATCTACATTCCTCAAATTAATTTAGCCATGAAATATCTCTATGATACATGATCTCTGAATTGAGGATTTATTGTGGGATTTATCACTAGTTAATTAAGATATCATTAAGTGCGATGAATGAAAGCGGTATATTTTGGAGAATCTGCTACATTTTCTTGCAAGAAGTACTGGCTCTGCAGCTTTTAGTAGGTACTGTTTTGTCAAATAACAGTATAAATTTTCTGTGCCACGTGGGCCATAGTACAAGCTTTGGAATCCTGTCGCATTTCCTGTTTGTGATACAGTACTAAGTGAAATAGGAATAAGAGATTTGTTGATGTAATTTCTTGCCCCTCTTCTTGCTCCTTAAACTGACCAAAGGTAGAAGGTGCTTTCAGAAACAATTATGGCATGGACTTCCAGATTTCCATAGTCATCTATCAATTGAAATTGAAAAATTAACTTTAGGATCAAATCAATTAGAATTGAAAAGCGGCATTGCTTACATAGGTTTGTAATATCTGATTTTTTTTTTAATTTTTTAATAAAAACAGTGTGTTCTGGGACTGTATTGAAACACACAGGGCTGGTATTTGGAATATTGACTTGGAAGATTTTTTTTTATTCGTCTGGAGGCCCATCAGGTCTTGTGCTGCAGAACGGTGTACCATCCTTTTCCTTTAATCTCTAGTTCTTAATGTCTCTTAAGATTTAATGGCAGGCCGTTTTGTATCATGCCAAGTGTCTTTATCAGCTAAGTTAGGCAGCATCAACTAATTAAACTATCAGCTGTACAAAATAAATAGTGTCTACTTGGATTTTCATGGTCTGTGCAACTTATTTTTGAGAGAATCATAAATGATGTTACCAGCCACAAATTTCATGCTTGAAGATGGATTATTTCTCTGTTCTTTAGGTTTAGCTGATACACAAGTAGTTGAGGATTCTGACAGTGTTATTTTGCAACTGTAGGTTATCTTTCCTGCTCTTGATATCCGTGTGAAGAATGTGGCACGGACTTACTCCCTTGAACATGAGGGGGAGAGTGTTCTTTTTGATCAATTATTTGAGCTGCTTGATTTAAATATGCAAAGTGAAGAAATCTATCGGAGAGAGTTAGCCTCTCGTACAGGAGCCCTTCAAACATCAATTGATCAGCATATGTCAAAGGAAGAGGAACAGGTAGTCTTTTGTATCAGTTATACAAGGATAGCTTTGCAGTTTCTCATGATAGGTTTAAGGCAATTTGAACTCGATCCTCCTATTCTCTAAGTTGACTGTGAACGAGATGCTCTCTGAGTTGCCAAATCCATGCCATTGAAACTTCTCTTACTAACTGGCAATCATATTTCACAAATAATTCAGTAGTTGTTTGATACACTTGGTCAATAATAAATTTGAGTTTCACCAATTTTTTGGTGAATGTGGCAGGTCTTTCCCTTGCTTATTGAGAAGTTTTCATTTGAAGAGCAGGCTTTCCTGGTATGGCAGTTTCTGTGCAGCATTCCTGTTAATATGATGACAGAGTTTCTTCCTTGGCTTTCTTCCTCTATATCAACTGATGAACAACAAGATATGCACATGTGCTTGTACAAGATAATCCCAGAAGAGAAACTTCTCCGGCAGGTGAGGATCTTTTTGGCAGTGAATTTGATATATATATATATGTTTTTGGATGGACTTAAGGGTAGGAGAAAAGCAAGCTGACTCAAACTTCTGTTAATGAAGGTTATTTTCTCCTGGATGAAAGGGACAAAATTGTCTGATACGTGTAAGAGTTGTGAAGATAATTCTAAAGCCTGTTGTCAAGATTCAGGAGCACCAACTTTAGAGTGTCAAAGCATGAAAATACACTGTGCATGTGAATCTTCTGGAGTGGGTAAAAGGAAATATATGGAGCTAAATTGTGATGCTATCATTTCCACTGAATTCCATCCAATAAATGAAATTCTGCTCTGGCACAATGCCATTAAAAGAGAGTTGAATGATATAACTGAGGCAGCTAGGAGCATACAGCTTTCGGGAGATTTTTCTAATCTGTCTTCATTCAACAAGAGGCTGCAATTCATTGCAGAAGTTTGCATCTTTCACAGGTGCAGTTTTTCTGTGTTTTCATATTTATGTCCTTATTATAACACTGTTGAAGGATGGACTTTATTTCACTAGTTGTGCATTAAATGTAACTTTCTTTGTGCCTAAAGATAACCATTTGGCGTGAGTAGTCCATCATAGTATGGTCCACTGAATAAATTGTGGCATCCTACCTCTTATCAGTCCTTTGAATCCACATTTTCCTTTTTGTTTTAAAAACCCTTCGCCTCAATAAAGAATAATAAAATCTCTTCAAATTGTTCATCTTTAAAGGCACTCGAACTTCACTGGATCCTTCCTTTTCCTTTCACTGCCTTTACAGGAACCAAAGAAAAGTGTAATAGAAAGAGAACATGAATATTAGTTATTTGTTATTGGAAAACTAGAAAGAGATCATGAATACTAGTTTTGTGTTATTGGCAAACTTATGAACATCCAATTTATTTGAAATGCTTGTTCTCTATGACTGCAGTATTGCTGAGGACAAGGTTATATTCCCTGCTGTAGATGCAGAGCTCTCTTTTGCCCATGAACATGCAGAAGAAGAAATTCAGTTTGACAAGCTTAGGTGCCTGATAGAAAGCATTCAAAGTGCTGGAGCCCACACATCTCTTACTGATTTCTATACAAAGTTGTGCTCCCAAGCTGATCAAATCATGGACAGCATACAGAAACACTTCCAAAATGAGGAAGTTCAGGTAAGCATGTTGTTGCATCACTGTGTGGATATTGTCTTACCAATGGAAGATGCATGTTCATTTTTTAGTTTCTGCTATTCTTAACTGGAAAAAAAAAGAAATAAAAGAAAGGTAGAGCTACAACGTCACCTGCATATTAATTGGTATTTAAAATCAACAATCGTACACATCTTGGCTCTTACTGGCTTGGAGAGCTTTCTGACAGGTATATTGCATTGGCAGGTTCTTCCACTTGCTCGAAAGCACTTTAGTGCCAAAAGACAGCGTGAACTTCTTTATCAAAGCTTGCGTGTGATGCCCTTGAAATTGATTGAATGTGTCTTACCATGGTTGGTAGGGTCACTTAGTGAAGAGGAAGCAAGGTCTTTTCTTCAAAATATGTACATGGCAGGTTCAGTGTCAATTCACAACTTCGCCTTTTTATTAATACTAATTATACCTTATTGACATTTTATTGAGGGTTGTCCACTGTGGTATCCATCTTATCAGTGCTTTAAACCTGTCAATTACTAACTTGCAGTGAGATTTCTTGCAGCTCCAGCTTCAGATTCTGCATTGGTTACACTTTTTTCTGGTTGGGCATGTAAGGGTCGTTCTAAAAATGTTTGTTTGTCTTCAAGTGCCACTGGTTTTTGTCCTGTGAGAATCTTGGCTGGGACCGAGGAAGTTACCAAGCAGCGGTTCTGTCCATGCAACTCTCGGTCATCTGTTGGTGATGAGCCTTCCTTGGTGCAAGCAGATGGAGCTGATGACTCTAGAAGGCCGGGCAAATGTGGAAACTTGGTAGTTCGGGAAGACAACAATGCTTGTCCCTCTACAGAGCCTGTTGATACCCAAAAATCATCTTGTAGTAATAATTCTTGTTGTGTCCCTGGGTTAGGAGTAAATACCAACAATCTGGGAATTAGTTCTCTTGCTGTGGCCAAATCTCTACGCTCATCTTTTAGCCCTTCTGCTCCTTCCCTTAACTCCAGCCTTTTCAACTGGGAAATGGACACAAGCCCCACCAATATTGGTTGCTCATCACGGCCTATTGATAACATATTCCAATTTCATAAAGCCATCCGCAAAGACCTGGAGTATTTAGATGTTGAATCTGGAAAACTAAATGATTGCAATGAAACTTTGCTGAGGCAGTTTACTGGTAGATTTCGTTTGTTGTGGGGTTTGTATAGAGCTCATAGTAATGCAGAGGATGAAATAGTATTCCCTGCATTAGAATCTAAAGAGACACTTCATAATGTTAGCCATTCTTACACTCTGGACCACAAGCAGGAGGAGAAGTTATTTGAAGATATCTCCTCTGCACTTTCAGAGCTTACTCAGCTTCATGAATACATGAAGAATACAAATCATGCTGATGATTTAATTGGAAAGTGTGCTGATTCGTCTGATTGTAATGATTCTGTTAGACAGTATAATGAGCTTGCAACAAAGCTTCAGGGGATGTGCAAATCCATTAGAGTAACTCTGGATCAACATGTTTTCCGGGAAGAACTTGAGTTGTGGCCATTATTTGACAGGCATTTTTCCGTAGAGGAGCAGGACAAAATTGTTGGTCAAATAATTGGCACCACTGGTGCAGAGGTGCTTCAATCGATGTTGCCATGGGTAACATCTGCTCTCACCCAGGAGGAGCAGAACAGGATGATGGACACGTGGAAGCAGGCAACCAAAAATACAATGTTTAGCGAGTGGCTTAATGAATGGTGGGAAGGAACTTCTGCTGCAACACCACTTAAAACAGCATCAGAGAGTTGTATTTCACTAGGTTTCTTGACTCATTTATTCGTTCTATCAATTTACCTTTTATTCACTGTTGAATGTGGCATAATTTGTGTGAAGAAAGCTGCTAACTTGAGACATTCTGCAATGTTGTTTCTTGAAGGTGGCATTTTATTTTTTATTCTGGCTGGTATTAGAACATTTTAAGTGTTGCTGTATTTATTTTCTGTTTAGGTAACGATCTCCATGCAAGTCTGGATCAAAGTGATCATACATTTAAGCCTGGGTGGAAAGATATTTTTCGGATGAATCAAAATGAGCTTGAAGCCGAGATTAGGAAAGTTTCTCGAGATTCAACTCTTGATCCAAGAAGAAAAGCTTATCTTATTCAAAATCTTATGACTAGGTTTGTGTACACTGTGCAAACTCCCTGCAGTTTTCTGGATTGCCATACTTCGACTTGCTCTGATCAACATATTTGATCGATTTTGTTAGCCGCTGGATAGCTTCTCAGCAGAAGTCACCTCAAGCAAGAACTGGTGACCATTCAAATGGTGGAGACTTACTTGGATGTTCTCCTTCATTTCGAGATCCAGATAAACAAGTATTTGGGTGTGAGCATTACAAAAGAAATTGTAAATTACGTGCTACTTGCTGTGGCAAGTTATTTGCATGTAGGTTCTGCCATGATAAAGTCAGTGACCATTCGATGGATAGGTAATTTAGTGTTATTCGTTCATACTTGGTTTTGATTGGACTTTCTATAGACTTTATGGTATTTTAACTTTTTACTTTCAGGAAGGCTACATCTGAAATGATGTGTATGCGCTGCCTCAGAATTCAGCCTGTTGGACCAGTTTGCACCTCTGTTTCCTGTGGTGGGTTCTCAATGGCAAAGTACTATTGCAGTGTCTGCAAATTTTTTGATGATGAAAGGTATTCAGACTCCCTTTCACCTTTGGTTTATTGATTCTAGAAAACATAAAAGAAAATAGTGGTTTCCGGTTTTAGCCTAACTAGGCCGTAGATTTTCTGGATTTCAATTAGAAATGTGATGTGCATCTTCTATCATGAATTTATTCACTTGTTCTTCCAAAATTTATAGCATGCAGTTTCTCTTGTTTGGCAATTCAACTTTTTCAATGATTATGATGAGAGGGTGCGTATGAAGTCAGCTAACATGTCTGGAAGCATATACCAAAAAGAAAAAGTTTGCATGTTACCCTCTCGTCCATTTTAATTACAGAATAACAAATACTGATTACAATGATAACTGACTGGAAATGACCTATTTGCCTTTTCATTTATTTTTTAAGCCATAGTGAGAGGGGTGAACGTCTAATCTGTTTAGCATAGCAGTTCAATCCTTTCATTTATTTCTTAAGCCGTGGTGAGAGAGGTGAAGGTCTAATCTGTTTAGTAAAGCAGTTCAATTCTTTCAACTCTACCATGGTCTTTAAATTTATAAGAGTAACTGCTTCTGAACCTATCCCTGCCACTAGATTTCCAGCAACTAACTGAATTTATTTCAGGGCTGTTTATCATTGCCCTTTCTGCAATTTATGCCGTGTGGGAACTGGTCTTGGTGTTGACTTCTTTCATTGCATGAAATGCAATTGTTGCCTGGCAATGAAACTAGCTGACCACAAGTGTCGAGAGAAAGGTCTGGAAACAAATTGTCCCATCTGCTGTGATGACATGTTCACTTCAAGTGCAAGCGTCAAAGCTCTTCCCTGCGGTCATTTCATGCATTCAACTTGTTTTCAGGTCTGTTTTTTTTATTTGTTTTGTCATAAGATTATCGTCGTTCCTTTTTGTTTCAATTTTTGCCTGTTGCAATGATAATACATATATATCATGAGGATAGTATGAACCATTTTTTGTGTGCCTGGTGCTTGATTCTGTTTGCACTTTTCATTGTGGCAGGCATACACTTGCAGTCACTACATCTGCCCAATTTGTAGCAAATCTCTGGGAGACATGTCGGTAAGATGTAACCATTTTTTTTAATTAACAAGTAAAATCTATTCTGTTGATCATAAAAATTTATGATTAATTACAAAGTATTGTCAACTGTCTCATTTCTGGTACTTGCTAACCTGGCTACTTATCTTCTCCAGGTATTAAAACTAAATGGTTGGTGTGATCTTTTCTGAACCTTTTTAAAATTCGAATGGACATTCAGCAAATTATTGAAAAGATCCACGATACCAAATAAAGGGAAAAAAAGAAAAGAAAGGGAGCCGTGACAATTTATATGTTCATAAAGACATCCTTTTTATTGTGTTAATAACAGTCTTGATAAACTTTGGTTTCTTTCTCGTATATTTAAACAATCTTGTGAAACTTGAATTTGTTTGACTGGGTTAACGTTATGCTTTACTGTATAACGAGGGGGGTTTGCGGTTCTTAGTCTGTTCATCATGTACATTTTATTGTTTGTGATCCTTATTTGGTGCTAGATGTGCAGTCAGTTATTTTGACTGGATAGTACTTTAAAGTATAGAATGGTGGTATGCTTGTTACTTGGACTCTTCAGTGGGCTTGCGATTTCTTTTTATTAAACAGAATCTCAAAATCAAATCCTTCTATTCCATGTACCAAAAGATTTATGGAGAGATACACTTCCCACAGAAGATGCTTGGTGATTCTTGTGATCTTCAACTAGTGGGCTGCTACGAATTAGACATTGCATGCAGGGATCTTTTCAGTTTCCCTCTTTTTTCTTGCCAAGCAAGCGAGAGGAAATGAATAAATTATAAAATTATATCGTGATTAGACATGAAAAACACTTGAATTTCCTTAGTGGTTCCAGGAGATGAATGTAAATGAAATAATATTTTTTCATAAGCTCCTTAGCGACCTGTATCTGTATTAAGTGAAGTATTCCATTGAAATGTAAATGAAAACTTATTTTGTAGTGGGGAGTGTTTGTTCATGTCCATATTATGTACCGAGGCTGAAATAGTGATGAGGTGTATTAGACACTTACGAAGGCACTTCTCTTTGTTCAGGTTTACTTTGGTATGCTTGATGCACTATTGGCTTCTGGGGAGCTTCCAGAAGAGTACCGGGATCGCTGTCAGGTAATTATCCCAAGTTTCCTTTGACATCCTTTGTCATTTAAGCAATGCTAAGATTGTTTTTTTTTTTTTTTAATGCAGGATATATTGTGCAATGACTGTGACAAGAAGGGCACAGCACCTTTTCATTGGCTATACCACAAGTGTAGGTTGTGTGGGTCATACAATACCAGGGTAATTAAGGTTGATTCAACAGATTCAAACTGCACAACTTTGAACCAGTGAGGGCATATGGCCTCGCATTGCATGTATAGGCATGTATCCGTGCACCCAACAGTTACACATGGCTTTGTAAATGATATGCCATTACAATACTCATTTCAATTTTACCGTTTTTTCCTCGGCTGTATTCTTTTCAGCTATTGAGGGCGTCCATGTTATGCCGCATAGCTTTTGTTTCTTATACCACCGATCATTTGCTTGCTGGGTAGAAAATACTTCTGAAGACGAGTGCAGGAAATTTGAAAATTTTTGTTTTGGTTGTTGAGATTAGCCAAGTTAACTTTTGAAATATTACTGTCCTCGATTTTACAAGCTGTGCTCTGAGCATTTGTTTCTTCTACCACGATCATTGTCTTGCTGGGTAGAAAAATACCTCTGAAGAAGTGTATAGGAAAAATGAAGATTTTTTGTTTTGGTTTACATGCTGTGCTCTGACTTTGGAAATCTTGGGAAAGCATATATCAGCTCCCTGAGATTTTCTTGAGAAATCCCTTGGGAATGCTTCACATAAGCTGGGTGTTTAAACGTTTTAGCTATGGGATGTCGGTGTTGGAGACAGTTGGATGGAAGAAGTACATTCAACCATATCACAAGCACTCAAGTGGAGCATACTCTCTGGCTTGTATCTGCTAAAATGCAATTTAGGGGAATTTGACACGGCCAACGCTTAACTGTCTTCAGTCTAAATGCTGCTGCTAATATATCGTGGTCCTGACCCTTGGTCCAGGGGCAATGAAATCCATCACTCCATCTTTTATCCGGCGGTGGAATTTCCTTACAGGTGCAATTGTATTTCGCAAGAGAGCATGCTTGGAACTTCTAATTTAATTTTCTTGTTTTTGCTAGGAGTGACAAGTTACTCTGACAGTTTTGGTAATTAAAAGGACGCAGAAGCTGTTAGTTCTTGGCCAGTCGCATTCTGAAGAACCCTATTCTTTTAATTTTTTTAATAGCACAGTGGTTAAAAATATTAACCAAGTTAATAACTTATTTATGAAAATGGCATGGCTAGCCGAGAGGCGCAAGTGTTTCATGCACAATTGTTTTTAAATATGCACAGATGTACAATTAGTTGCATGCTGTGCATTTTTCCTATAATATGCAAAATTGTGCATGCATCTTGTGAAAGCACTGCCATAATCGTATTCTTTGATATTTTTGCAAAGAAAAGAAAGCTCAAATCTAGGTTCATCTTTAAACAATATATTGTTATTACAACATTTTTTTTGTAGGAGAACTATAACAAAATTAATTAATAACACAATATGTGTGCAATATGCACCTGTATAAACAAAGGAGCTGCAGGAGATCAGCTTAGAGCGAAGCTAATTAACAAAACAGCTACAATGAAAGAAAAATTAATTGAGTCGTTCTCGTATTTGTCTTTTCATCACTACCGTGAAATGACCTTTTATTCTTCCCATGAAAAATTATTTGCTTTTGAATTAGGAATATTTTCTTTTTTTCTTCGTGCAGTAAATTAATTATTAGGGGGGGGGGGTTGGTTTTGGCTTTTCCAAGTATAAATAAATAAGAATGCTACCACTACTAATATTGATAACACCACTAGCAATAATCCTAAAGAGCAGCTCAACTGGTTAAACATTGAGTTTCTTCTTTAATAATCACAAATTTGAGTTCTCTCAAAACTATTAAAAATTTATAAAGTCGTTAATTTTAGAATCCGTAGGATTAGTTGAGATATGCATAAATTAACTTGAACAACCATATTAATAAAAAAAAACAATTGAGTTCGTTTTTTATTATAGTCCAATTATAGTGAAATATTTATAGGATTGTAGTAAAATTAAATTGTATTATTTTACTCCTCATCCTTTGATTTTTAAAATTTTACTTAAGAGGTAGAGAAATCTTTGCATATGGGCCAATTTATCATTAATAATTTATTTAAAAATAATATTATCTTTTTATTTTTTTATCAAAAAAATTATCCACGATAAATCACAAATATACAACTAGTGTATATATATTGCACGTCAATCCCTCTCAACGTATTTTGAGCTGTAAAGGTATATGAAAGTACTAAACTTTCATCATATCTCATTTCACTCCATTTCTTTTTTACAACTAATATCTCAGATAACAAAAACATAAAACATAAAACATAAAATTTTAATTTACAGTAATATTTTTAAAATTTCAACAGAACTTGCATGGAAGGAAGAAGAATTACATCCTCTATACATGTTTTAAGACATTTACATAATGCTGTATTATTGCATGAACGTTAATTAATTAGAATATTACTTAATTAATTAATAATGTGGTATTCAAATATCTATAGAGAGATTTCACTAATCCAATAGCTCGCACCTTGCTTGTTTGTTGTGGAAAAATAGTAAAAACTGACTCTTCTTATATCAAAAGGTACTCTTACTATACGACCCCAAAGAAAAAAAAAAGATAATAAAAATCAATGAGCGAATGTAATTGAATTGAAGGAGCAGAAGTAAAAATAGAAAAGGATTATTATTATTATTATCATTAAATGTATCTGGATCTTTTGTAATTCCTATTATTATTTTTATATTAGCAATTTCGCCTTCGTTTTCCTCGAGAGAGAAAGAAACTGATTAGGGATCCAAAACTTTGCTTGAATTCTGTGTTTCTTTTTATCAATTAGGTTTTTGCAGATTCAAAGCAGAATAAGTAAACCCCGCTCTCTTGAATACTGTATACAAAGAAAGAGGGAAGAGTTTTTGCATTTTATTCTTAAGAGCAGAAGAAGAAAAGAGAAGACAGTCTGAAGGGCAAGTTGGTGGAGAGATGGATTCGAAGAAGACAGAAAGTACATCAGCACCGCCGCCAGTCCTTAGAAAAGACCCATATGAAGTGCTGTCCGTATCAAGGGATTCTACTGATCAGGAGATTAAAAGTGCTTATAGAAAACTTGCTCTCAAGTATGCCCTTTCTTTGTTACTACTATACTATTCAATTTTTTGTTTGGATTTTCTTGTTGTATGTGATTTCTGAGCTAATTATGGGCACTGCTAGTTTGCGATTTCTGACCTAAATCTGTTTCCTTGAACCATGCTTGAATACAGCATTATGTAAATTTACTCGACCGAATTTGTTGTTGGGTTGGTGCTCCTGTCGCATAATTAAGTGACAAAATTGGAATCAGAACAGTGGGAGCTGATTTATGAATTTATGAACAGTATATTATCAGATCCCCCCCCGCGGAAAGATAGCAGCTCCATGAGCTGGAATTTCATTTTAAGCATGCGAATAAATTGAATAATCTATGAGTATGATGCATTCATGTTGTGTGGGGACTGTTTGGTTGCTATGGGAATCATTGCGTCCCAATGTGTGCTCTACTTACAGTCTTATGCTATCATCCAAAATGGGTTTCGTAAATGCAGGCCATCAGCCTGATTAAAGGTGGGAAATTGAGGCCGATGAATTGATGAAATTGCTTTCCCTTGATTTTTCCATCCTGGCAAATGAACCAAGTAACAAATGGTCCTTCCTTTTCATCCCACCTCTTGCCTCCATTTCCTTAAAACGGAGTACCAGGCTGCTTTTAACTGTAAAATGCTTGGCCTTAGAAATTGTACATGTTGACCCTTATGGGTGTTTTCAGATATATTGAAAATTGAGTTCCACTCGATTAACATTTCGAATCTATATATCCACATGATATAAATGGAATAAGATAATAACAAAGTCCTATAGATTCTTTTCACTGTTTAGACAATGTGATAATGAAAAGATGCTTTGGAATTCCATAAGAAAGAGAATCTATACATCTCATCATCAAATCCTTTCTTATATTCTCTTTTAGATAAGTGGAAATGTTTTTTGGCAAATTCCATATATTCTTCTCTTTTGCAAGATCTTTCATGCTCGTTGCATAACATCCCATTTTTGTTGTATGGTAATCATTTGTTAAATGACAAGCTTGTTGGTCAATATTGATTCAACCTGCTTACAATCTGCGTTAACTAAGAATTATACTTGGACAGGTATCATCCAGATAAAAATGCCAGTAATCCTGAAGCTTCAGAGCTTTTCAAGGAGGTTACATATTCCTACAGTATATTATCTGACCCTGAGAAGAGAAGGCAATATGACAGTGCAGGTTTTGAGGTGCTTTTTTGTAGCTGCCTCTCTGGCTCTGTCTCTGTCTCTGTAATTCTGTACTATATTTTCAATGCGAAATGTTTAGTGCTCCATGTTGTGAAAAATGATACTGGATAGAGTAGCTTGATTAGCCTTTTTGTGCAGTTCGCATAAACTGGAACTAACCTATGGGAGTTATAAAAGACATCAATCAGGACATCAATCAGGATCGCTTCGGCACACTTTATAAAATGCTGAAATTACCAAAAATAGGAATGACCAGTGAAACCTAAAAGATAACAATAAATAGAGGTGCAGCACCAAGACAAATAAACTTGGTAATAGCTTTCTCTTGGCCATATTTGCAGTCCCACTTTGCGTGCGTCTGGTTTTCAAGGGATGTCAGGGCATTCATTTACTTTCTTCTGCCAGTTCTGAATAATTGCATTTTTTTTGCACTACATAATGTTTCATGTTAACCCTCTCTAGAGTTATTAACTTGTCAATTCATACAAGCTGGAATGATATTTGATCTTATTTTCTGTCTTCTCTTAATGTTTGCATGTTATGTGTATTTATGGTGACTTGTCCTAATTTTTTGGACTTCTATAATCATTTCTAATCAGGCTGTGGATGTTGAAAGTGTGGACATGGAAATTGATTTGTCAAATCTGGGAACTGTCAATACTGTGTTTGCTGCATTATTCAGGTAATTTGAGTTGGAAGTATTTGGATATTGTATTCTTTTTTTGGTTCAAAGGAGAGGTTCGAACCCAAGACCTCTTGATGGGAAAGGAACACTGATGCCAGTTGAGTTACAGCTCCTTGGCTATCGTATTCCTTTTTTTTTAACTGTTTTTAAGTTTCCTATTCTGTTGTGTATAGCAAGCTTGGTGTCCCAATCAAGACTACAATTTCTGCTAATGTTCTTGAAGAAGCTCTCAGTGGAACTGTCACAGTCAGACCCCTCCCTGTCGGTACATCAGTTAGTGGGAAGGTACTTGTGATGTTTATGTCTGGTATAAGTTATAACCATACTCTTTCATTTTTATTGACCTGTTTTGAGCTTAATTGCAGGTGGACAAACAATGTGCCCACTTCTTTGGCGTGACAATAGATGAGCAACAAGCTGAGGCAGGGATTGTTGTGAGAGTAACTTCAACTGCACAAAGCAAATTTAAGGTTATTTGAGTTCCAAGTGCAATGAATATTAGGAGTTTTTGGTCCCATGCTCCACCACTTTATATCTGCTTCCACTACTGTTCTTTATGCAAATATAACAAGCTTTGTATTGCATTTCTTGATTTGCAGTTGCTTTATTTTGAGCAAGAAGCTAATGGTGGCTATGGTTTGGCCTTACAGGTACTATTATTTTCTTGCACACCTTTATGTTTATAGTTTGTATTTCTTAAAGGAAAAAAAATCTTTAAAGTTTTGGACTGTTGTGTTATTTGATAAAATTATGAATGAAAGCTTAGAGAACTTTTGTGCTGTTTTAGCTTTAATTGCCATATTTCTCCATAAAGTAAGCATGAATGAAGTTTTGTACCTTTATTCATGGTATGACAACATTTTGTTTGTTTATTGCCATATCTTTACTGCTTACCATGACTTTGGATGGCAATTTTACTTATTCTTATGATGAGGGCTTGTTGTTATGACTTTTTTTTTTCCCACTTACTACCTATTAAACCATCCAAGTTCCAAAACAACTCTTCAAATTCCATGAATATCAATTTCCAACCACTTAAAGGCACCCTTTGAGGTTTTGAATCTCAATTTTTGCAAGCATAATAATGTAATTTTGTAGTTTCAGGCAGCAAAAGTTAATTTTTAATCCTTTCTCACCAGTAAATATACCAAAACAGATTATACTTTTTCAAACTAACAAATAGTAAATAATTTATATAATAAGATGAAAAGAGAGATTTAAAGAAGAGTCAGAGATGTGGAGAGAAGAGAGGAAAGAAGAAACAGAGAGGAACATATAGCTTCCTAACGAAGTTAGAAGTTCAATGTTGTTTATTAGGCAAGTTGTACCAACCATAGTTCAATGTAGTACTAGCTTGTGGATGATAAAGGTGTTGATCATCATAAAATTTTCTTGGACACGTGTGAATGGCATTCTCTTAGTCAGGAAGATAATTGTGGCTTGAACATTTGGTGATGAGCTCCTTCTATC
>Ga0307515_10009872_pt1 | contig 18390 bp, 18 predicted proteins | sample 17_EM_MG_FD_194513 | JGI IMG/M metagenome (GOLD analysis project Ga0307515, IMG submission 194513) | Populus trichocarpa ectomycorrhiza microbial communities from riparian zone in the Pacific Northwest, United States - 17_EM | ecosystem: Host-associated > Plants > Roots > Unclassified | place...
CTCCAAGTGCATCTCCAAACTCGCTCAATCACGGCCTCCAAGTGCATCTCTGAGTTCACTCAATCTCCGTCTCCAAGTGCATCTCAAACACGCTCGATCAAAGGGGTAACGGAGGTGGACAGGGTGATGGGGAGTATATATTCGGCAGACCGCAGCCAGTCCAGATATAGCGTGTGTAGATGGGTAGCTATACAGATACATAGATTCATAGATACATAGCTGAGAATACAAACTGAATCCATGACTGTGATTCAAGGTGCTCCCAGACATGTCGCCGGCGCTCCCAGGTGCTCCCAGGCCTGTCGTCAATCGCCAGGCATTGTGTTAACGGCTTCAGCATAACTGCAGCCCCTGCAAAGAGTGTAACACACGTGTCGTTCTGATGATGTGTATACGTCACCACAAAGTAAAGGAGGTACGTATGCAACGTGACCCGTCGCCTGGGCGACGGGTAGCGTGTAATTCTCCGTCAGAGCGTATGAGGTTCCGTCAGAGCTGCCAGAGCCATCCGGAACACCCAGATGTTTCAGACGGAAATTAGGGTCGTTGCTGATGACTGCATTTTCTTCAATCAAGTTTCTGGAAGCTGTATTTCATCGTTGCGATGACCAATTACAATGTGTCATATGTGAAATCCCACAGCCAATTGCATGTTGCTGATTTTGCACTTGGAGATTAGTCTTACTAACCTTGAACCCCTGCAACCTTATTTCATTTGCTTGAACTGTATTTGCAGCGTGATCACCATCACCATCACCATCTTCACCCTGACAACCATTTTGACCCCTGAAGCCTTAATTTACTTGCTCCTACCTCTATTTGCATCATCGCCATCACCCAGGCCATCACAACTTACTAATTCGCTACACAAATCCTTATCGCAATCTTCTTCTCTACAGCTTGTGCAGTCTCCAGGGCAGACCCCATTCGAACTTTTTCAGATCAACTCAGATTCACTCGCAGCTATGCTCGGTCGATTTGGCTCGTCATGTATATCAAGATCATGTAAGCACGCTGGCATACATTGCTTATTGGCTTTCGATTCGCAGTTCTACAGCTTCTGCAGTCTCCAGTTGTTTTAGCAACAGTTCCGGGTTGCCTGGCTGCGGTCCGGGTTTGGAACTGGACCGGATGGTCGGGACCGGGTTGTTACCCGGCAAACAGGGGTACCCAGTGGGTTCGGGGATGGGTTCGAACCGGACTGCGGTTCCATTTTACGGTTCCTACAATGTTGGCTGCAATTAAGTATTTGAATTCTCATCATATCGCAACATGATCTATACATACAATGTGCAGATTGATGCCCTGTTTCATCTCCCATTCTCAGATTTGCAATCCGATCAATATTCATTGATTCGCTTTGGAACTAAGCTGAATATCATGCCGAAATGACCGGATTTCCATCGCAACTCAATAACTATTGATACCATGGCAAATCGGAGAATGGGAGATGAAAGAGGGCATCAAACTGCATATTTCACGTATAGATTATATCGCGATCATCAGCAACAACTCTAGTTTCCGTCAGAAACACCTGGGTGTTCCGGACGGCTCTGACGGCTCTGACAGAACCTTGTATCCTCTGAAGGAGAATTACACGCTACCGGTCGCCCAGGCGATGGGTCGCATTGCATACGTACGTCCTTTACTTTGTAGTGACCTTTACGCACCATCAGAAGGACAGCTGTGTTACACTCTTCGCAGGGGCTGCAGTTATGCTGAAGAGGTTTACACAACGCCGGGCGATGTTAAATCATAGCTACTACTTATTGTTCAACGATTTTCAAAACTCATGGGTTCAGTTTGTATCCTCATCAATGTATCTATACAGCTACCTATCTACACACGGTATATCTGGACTGGCAGCACACGGTGATTGTCAGCAATTCGAGGTACACCTGAAGATGACGATCGAGTGAACTCAGAGATACACTCCGAGGCCATGATCGAGCAAGTTTGCGGATGCACTTGTAGCAGGCTATGATCAAGCAAGATTGGAGGAGTACTTGGAGGTGGTCGATCTGGAGGCGGTCGATGGGAGGCGTGCCAGGTGCTGAGACTCTGTTCATCGGTTAGTGAACTCGAACCCATGGGAATGTGACGAGGCGACTTTATATTTGAAGCTCTTATGGAGAACTGGCTAGTGGCTGTCGATCGGTAGGGAGGTATGCGGGAAGCTGAAGCTACATTCAGGGGTCAACTCGAAATCGAGAGAATGAAGAGATGACAGACAATCTTAGGTGTATGCTGTACTCGGTATATGCTGTACTCGGTGTTTGCTGTACTCGGTGTATGCTGTACTCGGTGTATGCTGTACTCGGTGTATGCTGCACTCGGTGTATGCTGCACTCAGTGTTAACTCATGATCATGGCATGGAGAGATAGAGAGGGATGACTTAACTTTGTGTTCTTGCGATGATGGCAGAGTTGCGGACGAGACAGAGAGAGATAGGAGATGAAGATGAGAATGATATGGAGGATACGAGCGGCTATGAGAAATCAGGGGAATAACTTGGCTGATTGGGTTTAGAAGACCGCGTATCAGTGTTGTTACCCGCCGGATTGGGACTCGAACCTGCTGTATTGGGGATGGTCAATAGACTCGCACACGAAATTCTCTAAGTCCCAGTTTCTCATGATGATTTCCCCCATCTCCTCTGATCTCTATCTTTCTTGTGCTCAACTCTACCATCACCTAAGAACACGAAGTTAAGTCATCCCTCTCTATCTCTCCATGCCATAATCATGAGTTAACACCGAGTACAGCATACACCAAGTACAGCATCATCCTAAGATCGACAGTCTCTCGCTCCCAGCCAGTTTCTGATCCAATTACAAGTTAACCAATGAATACAGTCTCAGCTGCCGTTGCGCCTCCCTCCAAATCGACCGCCTCCAAGTACTCCTCCAATCTCACTCGATCAAGCCTGCATGTGCATCTCCAAACTCGCTCGGTCACAGCCTCAGAGTGCATCTCTGAGTTCACTCGATCTCGGCCTCCAAGTGCATGACCAAACTTGCTCGATCACGGCCTCCAAGTGCATCTGTGAGTTCACTCAATCTCGGTCTCCAAGTGCATCTCCAAACTCGGTCGATCACGGCCTCCCAGTGCATCTCTTAGTTCACTCCATCTTGGCCTCCAAGTGCATCTCCAAACTCGATCGATCACAGCCTCCAAGATACCGTTCAGGAGTGACGGTGGATGTATGGAGATACAGGGGTAACGGAGGTCGAATGAGCGACACGGAGTATATATTTGGGAGACCCCGGGGTAGATAGACAGCATCTCATTTTCATCTCATCTTGTCATACAACGAAAATACACACTCTATCTTTCCCAACTGTTGGTCTCACTTGCTCTTTCCGTGGATCCACGCAATTGTGTGGGTTCTCACGGCCGGGTAGTATCATATCTTCTCACCTTCTTCCTACGCTCCTCGAGCTTAATGTAGAAGGAACGCGAGGTGAGATATTTGCAGCATCACCCATTGCATTGCAATCCTGATGCAAGCGTGTACCCAATGAACCCATTCCGACGTATGGTCACAGTTGGCAACAACACCAGAGTGTTATTCCATTATTACAGCGAAAGTCCAAAGAGATTTATTAGAATCTCAAAAGAAGAATACGAAGAAGAAGTATTGCAAGTATGACGATTTCAAGAAATGTTCGAAAGACAAGCATATACTGAGAGGAGAATTCGAGAGGAGATATTGTAGTATTCCGATCGATGTCTGAGCAAGTCTAAAGAACTGTTCTCTAACCGGAGAAACAGTATCTATATATACAATAATAAACAGGTGATTGTCAGTGACCACGGTCGCGGATCAATAAACAAAACAGGAAGAGAAGAACTCTGCAATTGTACATAAATACATAAGAACCGTAAGGAATATAACAGAACAATCCAGGCGCGTTCTTTAAGATAAGCGCAGATAAATCCCTCTTCCAATGGAACCCAAAAAGAAGGTTCTAGATAAGTTCTAACTGGAACGTTCTAGATAACCTAAACATACAAGATAACAAAAGTATTAAAGGTTATTGACACACCACATTATCCTTATCCATAAAGTACCATCTTATCGTAAGGAGAATACTTAAGAAAGTACAAATATTAGTAAGAGAAATGTAGATACTCCTGAATTTTCAATAAGTGTTTGTTTAAAATAGGAGACCGACAGAGTGAGAAGCAATGGCGAAACAGGGATCAGAGGGCAATATGCAACCCAACGCGTGGTACTGACGCCGAGCGCTGACTGATCCGCCACCGGGGTGTCTCTGACGGCTCGGACGGAGCGCGTCCACTCTGACGGAGACACTCCGCCCTGACTGAAATGTTTTCTGCTGATGATACGATTAGAACTCCAATACTTCATTGGAGCAAGAAATGTTGACTTTTGAGCAGTGGGTTTTGTGTGGAAACCCATTGCTGTTAGGCGTTCTCCCCTAATTGAGGTATTGGTACCAGTCTACTTCGAGATTTACATAAAGGTTCTGTAATACCGTCAAGTACATAACACCGATCTGAAAAATGAAGTAGTGAGCCGCCCTACGTAATGATCTTCAGTGGGACATTACATACCTCATGTCGATTCGACAGCGAGCCTCAATTCTGGTAGATTCATTGAAAGTTCGCATACTACGGTAGAACTGATTTGATGATGCAATAACTTTGGCCTGTTGATAAGCCTTCAGGGCTTATAGTGATGCCAGTTATTTCTTACCACATTCATTCAAACTGAGCTAAGGGGACTGGATGCGGCAGATGATAGCCAATATGTTATTAAGAGGGACCTTGAGCCAATCCCTTGTGGAGCAGAACAACGTGGGTACTCCCCGGTCAAAGAGAACAGTCTCGGCCTATGCATGGTGAGTCTGATTAATGAAGACATTGGGCAAAGTCAATAAGCCCCAATAAGCTCCCGACTCCCTGGCAGGGAATAAACGAGTTGAGTTAATCCCTATCAGTTTAATAATACTGGCGTGGTACGTCAAGTCAAACATCGACCGAGCAATGGTGGGTTGCCATGTAAGTCTCTGAGAGCTGATAAACCAAATAGCCTATATGGTGAAGGTTGCGTCTTAGTTTATTAAGCAATCTGCTCGAAGCCCTTCAAAGAACCACGTCAGGTGACGGAGAGGTATTGGCTATCCGAACTAAACGAGTTGCAAGATATCTAAGTTGAAGTTAGTATTCGATTAAGTCTTATGGGGGTTGGCACCCTATATGGGAGTGTAACGCTTTAAAACAAACCAATCATACCTATACACGATAACCTTTGGGATGCGTGGTCCTCTATCTTAGAGCCTGGCTCGCAGTGAAAGAGTACTCTAAGATATGACAGATAATATCATACCTAAAGTTCGGACATAAACTTTGGTAGTCCAAGAAAGGGTATAAAAGAATGACAAGAGCTGTGGCTGTTGGAAGGGTAGTCCCACAGTTACGAATGATACCTACCTGCGAAAGACAAAGCTGAAATATTATAAGTTTCAAGTTTGTATTTATTATTATTATTATTCTTATCAAGTATAATAGTATCATCTATTAGAATTGTACGCGGTTCCCCCGCCCCATGCCTGAGTATAAATTCAATAATGAACACGACATGATAATATTTGCCTTATCTGCAATACTCGATCAGCTCGAAAAAAAGGATCAGCTGTTTGCTGCCCAGTGTGTCTGGTGGCTGGCGAGTATAATTCAGGATACGAATATGTTACTCTTCTATCGAAGATATAATATATTTCCATCTTATTACGTTATGAACTGCATAGTAACTCTGACATCCGAAGCGAATAACGGAGTGCTATCAGATCAAGAACAACCTGAGCGAGAGTTAGCAGAAAGTAGTATCAAAGACTCGGAACATCTAAGCTTACGAGGCAAACTGAATTCCAACCAAACAGTATTAGAAATTACTCGAAGTGGGAGAGTGTTCAAACCTCAGAAGCTCATTCAGAAAGAGCTCAAGCGACGATATTCTGGACGAAGCAATAAGCAAGTGCAAGCTATATGAAATTTGTTACGAAAAGACTGCTTAATATTATAAAGCCAAAAAATATAAAAACACAGTTAAGTAGAGTTGATATCTACTATTGAGTCTGTAAAAGATGAGGATTAGAGAGATTACGCTTTTGACGTAATATTGCCGATAGTATCTCAATGCCCAATTTATCCAGGAATTAATTGAGGGTTGTTGTGAAGATATGTGTCAATTTAGATTGCACTATCAATGGGCAAAAATAATACCGCCACGATAATACTTAATCACCGAGATTAATTATATGAAATATATGCATTGCCAATACTGTATTACACCATGATACGATTTAGTTGCTATTTGTTTAGTAGCTTCCGATACAACAATACATATTTGTCCCTTGTGTGTTTACGATCTTCATCGACTCCCAATACACGTTGTCTGGAGATACGCATAAATATGATTACAATAAGAGCTATGGCAGTGTACCAAGTACTTACTTAAAAGTATCTTTGCATACATATAAGTATAGTTACTTTGGTGGAAGCACCCCCATAACAGTTGCAACGGTCTGGTTCCAGGTCGGAACCGGACCTGGAACCGAACCGGGAATTTGGACCCGTTGCTAACACTAGTCTCCAGGGCAGACCCCTTTCAAACTATTTCAGATCAACTCCGATTGACTCGCTGCTAAGCTCAGTCGATTCGGCTCGTCGAGTACATCAAGATGGTGGGAGGACTCTGGCATACATTGATTATTAGGTCTCGATTCACTGCTCTACTGCTTCTGCAGTCTCCAGGGCAGACCCCTTTTGAACTTTTTCAGATCAACTCCAATTGACTCGCTGCTAGGCTCAGTCGATTCGGCTCGTCGAGTACATCAAGATGGTGTAAGGACGCCGGGATACATTGATTATTAGCTCTTGATTCGCTGCTCTACTGCTTCTGCAGTCTCCAGGGCAGACCCCTTTCGAACTTTTCCAGATCAACTCTGATTGACTTGCAGGTAGGCTCAGTCGATTTGGCTCGTCGAGTACATTAAGACCTTGCAAGGACGCTGGGGTACATCCATTATTGACTTTTGATTCACTGTTTTTCCTGCTCCTTCTCTTCCTGCTCCCCCAGGACCCATTTCGAACTTTTGCAGATCAGCTCTGATTGACTCGCTGGTATGCTCAATCGATTCGTCTCGTCGAGTACATCAAGACCTTGCAAGGAGGCTGGGGTACATCCATTATTGACTCTCAATTCGCTGCTCTACTCCTCTTCCTCCTCCTCCTCCTCCTCCTCCTGCTGGGCTGACCCCCTTCGATCTTTTGCAGATCAACTCCGATTGACTCACTGGAAGGCTCAGTCGATTCGGCTCGTCGAGTATATTGAGCCGGTGCAAGGACGCTGGGGTACGTCCATCATTGACTTTTGATTAACTGTTCTTCCTGCTCCTTCTCTTCCTGCTTCCCCAGGTCTGACCCATTTCGAACTTTTGCAGATCAGCTCTGAATGACTCACTGGTATGCTCAATCGATTCGTCTCGTGGAGTACATCAAGACCTTGCCAGGACGCTGGGGTACGTCCATTATTGACTCTCAATTCGCTGCTCTAATTCTCCTCCTCCTCCTCCTCCTCCTCCCGCTGGGGTGACCCCCTTCGAGCTTTTGCAGATCAACTCCGATTGACTCACCAGTAGGCGCCGTCGAATCGGCTCGTCGAGTAAATTATGATGGTGTAACTATGCTGGGGTATATCCAATATTGACTGGGCAATGGGGGCGTACTGAGATACAAAGATAACTTATCATATCATCATACAACAAATTACACACTCTATCTTTCTGTGCTTCTGCTCTCACTCGCTCTTTCCAAGATTTCATAGATCCACACAATTGCATGGATCTTCATGGCTGTGTAGTATCATATCGTCTCACCCACAGTCTTTCTCACAAATTCCTTGTAAATCCCACCAGAGGTGCGGCGGAGTGTTGATGATGGGCTTTCTGCCTTCTAGCTCCACTATTTCACCACATCGCCCTCCAGTGCTGCACCCCATAGATTGCAGCCTAGTAGGTGTTTGTGTGGGACCCTAGATTTTAGTGTCAGAGATAGATTTTAGTTTAATGAGAACTGGTATACCAGTAATCTGTGGTTCGAAAATTGCAATTGTGAATTTGTGACTTGGAAAGAGTAAAATTTGCGTTGAAATGATTAATTTCCACCTTCCAGGGTGAGGTTTCTGAGGTTCATGAAATGATTGCAACTACTCCTTGACCATTCAGAATCTTAGAGCGACGCCATATGTCAGGGAAACCTCAATTTCATTTTTCGGGGTTTGTGGCTACAATAAGCTGATTAAGTTTAATGAGACAAATTTTGTTTTTGCTGATGTCTATGAAAGCTCGGCAAGGGTGCGTGAGACCAAGAGCTGGGAAAGAAAGAGTGTGTATTTCGTATAATGCGATGATGTCTATCTATCCCGGGGTCTCACAAATATATACCCGCTGTCGCTGAGTCCATATCCGTTATCCCTATATCTGTGTATGTACATATATAGAGAGACTTAGATATTACATGCCATATCATGATGTAGCAAATCTTGTGACTGGAAAAAAGACGAATATGATCAACGACTCAATGCCTTGCGGTTGTGGAATGCTAAGAACCACTGCTGTCTAAGAACCACTGCTGTGAGAATTTGGCACCAAGTCTCCTGCAGAGCTTGCGCAGAGGTCTCAGCTGCTCTCGAAGTCTCCTGCAGACCTGTGCAGAGGTCTCAGCTGCTCCAAAATTTGACTATTCTAATAGTCAATCTCATAGCATTCTGAATGCACCTCCATAACTGCAGGTGCTTTTGGGAGCACCTGAGAATGCTCTTGCAGAGTCCGAGAGTACATTGCAACGCTCCAGGTGGGCCTCGGAGCATCTGGAAGTACATAGAAGCACTGGTGAGGGCTACCGGAGTGTCTGGGAGGTTTGTGTGAGGATTCCGGATCGAATTACATTTTACTGATGTCGCCCATAGCCGGTGCCTCTGCTGAGAGGATCAGACTGGCTGGCGCTCGGCTGCAGCAATCAACAACCCAAGCCAACTACCGCCAGGATCTCCAGCTCCGGCTCCACTGATAGGGAGTGGTGTCACAAGAAGCCAAGGTAAAGCCTCCGCAGATGCATTCATGGCATCCGCAGCCACTGGAGATCCGTCCACCTTGGCGGAAGCTATGGAAAACCCTAGTGTTAGCAACGATTCCGGGATGGCCAGCTGCAGTCCGGGTTTGGAACCGGACCGGATGGTCGGGTCCGGGTGATTAACCAGAAAATAGGGGTACCCAGCGGGTTCGGGGACGGGTTAGAACCGGACCGCAGTTTGATTTTACGGTTCCTACAACTTTGGCTCCAATTAAGTATTTGAATTCTCATTGTATCGCAACGTGATCTATACGTGCAATGTGCAGATTGATGCCCTGTTTCATCTACCATTTTTTGTGGGCAAATAGCCTCTCCGTACGTATAGAAGTGAATGTTATTGATGACCGAACTGACATCTCACTCGAACTAACTAATATGCGAGTCTTCCGCAGAGCCGCAGTAATGCCAGAGAGCCACACCTAGTGCAACAGAGCCACACCTTAACATGACCAGAGTCGTCCACCTACATCACAACCTTCTCCAATTATCTTCTAGAAACCTCTCGAAGAACCAAAACACCCTGATCTAAAAAACACACATGCCTCTGCGATGTCTCCTAATCATCCAAGACACGCCTGCTCTGCACACCTTCTTTCGTTTCGTGTTTCTCTTCGCCTTTGGCCGCCCGCCCATCTTCTTCTAATACTGCTCCACCATTTCTTTTGCTTTTGCCATATTCTCCTCTGGCTCCCATGTATTATCCTTCTCATCCCAACCTTCCCATTTCACTTCGTATTCCCAACTAGTTCCGTTAGAGCTTGGCCGGTGTTTTGCGATTGATTCAACGACGAAACTTGTGCCTGCATGGCTGGTACATACCGGAGGAGGTGGCGGCCGCTAGGCAATCCTAGAACCATCCGTGCGGTCTACTTTCAGCCTGCTGGCGTTAACTGTGTTGTAGATCTTCATGTCGTTCGGGTGATCTAGTTCGATGGCGTCATTGGGTATTTGCAGGATCTCGTATGGGCCAATGTAGTGCTGTACTGCATCAGCAAAATGTTATTCAGGCCGGAAGCAACACACAATCCTCCCAGACACTCTGGGTGACCTCACCAGTGCTTCTAAGTAGTTCTTGATGCTCCCAGACCCCCCTTGAGCTAAGCAAAGTGCTCTCAGACTCTCCAAGAGCATTCTCAGGTGCTCCTGGAAGCACCTGCAGTTCTGGAGGTGCATTCAGGATGATACGACATTTGACTTATAGAATAGTCAAATTCTGGTGCTCCTGAGACCTCTGCGCAGATCTGCGGGAGACTTTGAGAAAAGCTGCGACCACTGAGCAGCTCTGCGGGAGACTTTGAGAGCAGCTGAGACAGCTGCGCTGCACTGCAGGAGATTTGGTGCCATATTCTCACCCCAGTGGTTCTTAGATAACCACGAGGCATTTCGTCTAATCATATTCGTCTTTGTTACAGCCACAAGATTTGCTACATCATAATATGGCATGAATTAATTAAGTCTCTGTATATATACATCTGGTCAATCTGGCCGCAGATGGTACTTGAGCATAACCGGAGGAGCACCTGGACACGCCCATTGAGAGACATCAGCAACAACCCTAGATTGCATCAGAAACACCCAGGGGTTCCGGACAGCTCTGACGGCTCTGATGGAACCTCGTCCCCTCTAATGGGGAATTACATGCTTCCCGTTGCATAGCATCGGCAAAATGTATTGTAGTCAGTGGAAGCCTCCAGGAGTGTCTGAGAGGATGTGGAGTGTAAACTTTGATGCGTCAATTTCAGGAGAGTATCAGACCCTAGGAGGGCATTCCTGCCGGCCTTCAGAGTAACTGGGAGCGCCGACGACAAGCCTGGGAGCACCTTGAATCACAGTAGAGCAGTCTGGGAAAACCAACATCTTCTTTGGGAATGCTGCTGGTGTGCCTGGAAATCATAGATACTACCAATCGTTCAATGATTTTTAAAACTCATGTATTCAGTTTGTATTGTCATCTATGTATCTATGTATCTATATAGCTACCCATCTACACAGGTATATCTGGACTGGCTGCAGGCGGTGCTTGAGAGCAATTCGAGGTGCGCCGGAAACTCACGCTCGAGTGAGCTCAGAGATATTCTCCGAGGCCGTGATCGAGCGACTTTGGAGATGCACTTGGAGGCGGTAATCAAATGTATTTGGAGATACTCTTGGAGGCCATGATCGAGTGAACTTAGAGATGCACTCCGAGATCGTGATCGAGCGAGTTTGGGGATGCACTTGTGGAGGCCATAATCGAGCGAGTCTGGAGATACACTTGGAGGCCGTGATCGAGCGCGTTTGGAGATATGCACTTGGAGGCCATGATCGTAGGAACTTGCAGGCAGTAATCGAGCGAGTCTGGAGATACACTTGGAGGCGGTGATCGAGCGAGTTTGGAGATGCACTTGGAGGCGGTGATCGAGCAAGTTCGGAGATACACTTGGAGGCCGTGATGGAGCGAGTTTGATGATGCACTTGGAGGCCGTGATCAAGCGAGGTTGGAGATCCACTGGGAGGCCGTGATCGAGCGAGAGTTGATGAGTACTTGGAGGCTGTCAAAGGACAGCGCGCCGGAACTCAATTCATCAGTTAGTTAACTCGCAACCATGGGAATGTGAGAAGGTGAATTTACCATTGAAGCTCTTATGGAGAACTGGCTGGTGGCGCTCGATCGGTAGGGAGGTATGCCGGAAGCTGAAGCTACATTCAGGGGTCATCTTGGAATCGTGAGAATGAACAGACGACAGACAATCTTAGGTGTATGCTGTATTCGGTGTATGTTGTACTCGGTGTATGCTGTACTCAGTGTATGCTGTACTTGGTGTATGCTGTACTTGGTGTATGCTCTACTTGGTGTATGCTGCACTCAGTGTTAACTCATGATGATGGCATGGAGAGATAGAGAGGGATGACTTAACTTTGTGTTCTTGCGACGATGGTAGAGTTGTGGACGAGAAAGCGAGAGATAGGGGATGAAGATGAGAATGATATGGAGGATACAAGCGGCTATGAGGAATCAGGAGTACGACTTGCCTGGTTGGGTTTTGAAGACCTTGTATCGGTGTAATTACATGCCGGATCGGGACTCGTACCTGCCGTATCAGGGATGGTCAATTGACACGCACACAAAACTCTCTCAAGTCTCAGTTTCTTATGATGATATCCCCCATCTCCTCTGATCTCTCTCTTTCTTGTGCTCAACTCTACCATCACCTAAGAACACGATTTCCCCTTTACCCTCTCATCTCTCTCTTTCTTGTCCTCAATTCTACCATCACCTAAGAACACGAAGTTAAGTCATCCCTCTCTATCTCTCCTTGACATGACCTCAAGAGTTAACACAGAGTACAGCATACACCGAGTAAAGCATACACCGAGTACTGCATACACCACGTACTGCATACACTGCGTACTGCATACACCGCGTACTGCATACACCGTGTACTGCATACACTGCATACCGCATACACCGAATACTGCATACACCGCATAATGCATACACCGCGTACTGCATCATCCCAAGATCGACAGTCTCCTGCTCCCAGCCAGTTTCTCATCTCTCGGCGGATGTTGTACTCAACTCTCTACATTCCCACAATTACATGTTCACCAATGAATAGAGTCTCAGCTGCTGTCATGCCTCCCTCCGAATCGACGGCCTACAAGTACTCCTCCAATCTCGCTCGATCATAGCCTGCAAGAGCATCTCCAAACCCGCTCGGTCACAGCCTCAGAGTGCATCTCCAATCTCGATCGATCACGGCCTCCAAGTCCATCTACTGAGTTCACTCGATCTCGGCCTCCCAGTGCATCTCCAAACCCAATCGATCACGGCCACCAAGTATACTGCGAAGGTGCGACAGTGGGTGTACGGAGATGCAGGGGTACTCGAGGTGGAATGAGCGATGCGGAGTATATATTCGGGAGACCCCGGGGTAGATAAACAGCATCTCATTTTCATCTCATGTTGTCATACAATGAAAATACACACTCTATCTTTCCCAACTTTTGGTCTCACTTGCTCTTTCCGAGATTTCGTGGATCCTCACGGCCAGGTAGTATCATATCTTCTCACCTTCTTCCTACACTCCTCGAGCTTAATGTAGAAGGAACGTGAGGAGAGATTTTCACAGCATCACCCATTGCATTGCAATTCCGATGCAAGCATGTAAACAATGAACCCATCCCGATGTATGGTTACAGTTGGCCACAACGCCAGAGTGTTTGTTTCAAATAGGGGAGCGACAGAGCGAGAAGAAAGAGCGAAACGGCGATTGGAGGGCGATATGCAACGCGATGGGTGGTATTGATGCCCGGCGTGGAGTAATCCCCCACTGGTGAGTCTCTGACGGCTCTGACGGAGCGCGTCCACTCTGATGGAGCAATTCCGCCCAGATGGAAATGTTTCTTGCTGATGGAGATGCACCACTTGGAGGCCATTGTGGTGAAACAAAGGAGCTAGAAGGCAGAGAGCCCAGCATCAATACTCCGCCCCACCTCTCGCGACATCCAAAGGGAATTGATGAGATGGAAATGAGATAATGTCTATCTACTCCGGGGTCTGCTGAATATATACTCCCAGTCACTCTGTCCACCTCCGTTTCCCTTGTATCTCCGAACAACTGCCGTCGATCCTTGAAGATGTACTTGGAGGCCATGATCGAGCGAGTTTGGAGATGCACTTGGAGACCGAGAGATTGAGTGAACTCAAAAATGCACTTGGAGGCCGTGATTGAGCGAGTTTGGAGATGCACTTGGAGGCCGAGATCGAGTGAACTCAGAGATGCACTCGGATGGCGTAATTGAGCGTGTTGGGAGATACACTTGGAGGCCATGATCGATCAAGATTGGAGGAGTACTTGGAGGCGGTTCATCTGGAGGCGATTGATCTGAAGGCGGTCAATCTGCCAGAGGCAGTCAATCTGGAGGCACTGAATCTGGAGGCAGTAGATTGGGAGGCATGTGCGATGGAAGCTGAGACTCGATCCATTGGTTAACTCGTAATTGTGGGAATGTAGAGAATTGAGTACAACACGGTCCGCTGAGAGCTGAGAGACTGGCTGGGAGCTGGAGACAATTCGATCTTGGGATGATGCAGTACGCGGTGTATGCAGCACTCGGTGTATGCAGTCCTCGGTGTATGCTGTACTCGGTGTTAACTCTTGATCATGGCATGGAGAGATAAAGAGGGATGACTTAACTTCGTGTTCTTAGGTGATGGTAGAGTTGAGGACGAGAAGGAGAGAGATGAGAAGAGATGAGGCAAATCATCATGAGAAACTGGGACTTGGAGAATTTCATGTGCGAGTCAATTTGCCATCCCCGATACAGCAGGTATGAGTCCCGATCTGCAGTGTAATTACACTGATACGAGGTCTTCCCAACGCAATAAGGCAAGTTGTACCCCTGATTTCTCATATCTGGTCGTATCCTCCACATTGTTCTCATCTTCATCCCCCATCTCTCTTTCTCGTCCACAACTGTACCATCATCACAGAACACAAAGTTAAGTCATCCCGCCCTATCTCTCCATGCCATGATCATGAGTTGACACCGAGTACAGCATACACCGAGTACAGCATACACCGAGTGCAGCATACACCGAGTACAGCATCCGCCTAAGATTGTTTGTCTGCCCTTCATTCTCATGATTACGAGTTGACCCCTGAATGTAGCATCCGGTGTGCCTCCCTACACGATCAACCGCCATCAGGCAGCTCGCCATGAGGGCTCAAAGGTAAAGTCACCTTGTCACATTCCCACGTTTGCGAGTCAACTAACTGATGAATAGAGTCTCAGCACCCAGTGCGCCGTCCATCGACCGCCTCCCTGTACTCGTCCAATCTCGCTCTATCACGTCCTCCAAAGTGTATCACCAAACTCACACGATTATGGCCTCCAAGTTCGCATGATCATGGCCTCCCAGTGAATATCCAAATTCGCTCAATCACGGGCTCCAAGTGTATCTCCAAACTCGCTCGATTACGGCCTGCAAGTGCATCACCAAACTCGCTCAATCACGGCCTCCAGATGCATCTCTGAGTTCACTCCATCTCTCGGTCTCCAAGTGCATCTCCTAACCCGCTTGAACACGATCTTGGAGTTCATCTCTGAGTTCACTCGATCATGGCCTTCAAGTGTATCTCCAAAACGCTGGATTACCCCCTGCAAGCGCATCTTCAAACTCACTTGAACACGGCCTCGCAGTGTATGTCGGAGTTCACTCAATCGTCATTATCAGGCGCACCTCAACTCCCTCTCAAGCACTGCCTCCGGCCAGTCCAGATATACCGTGTGTAGCCATATAAATAAACCGATGAGAATACAAACTGAATACATGAGTTTTAAAAATCGTTGAACGATAAGTGGTAGCTATGATTTCCAGGCGCACCAGCAACATTCCCAAAGAACATGTTGTTTTTCCCAGACTGCTTTACAGTGATTTGAGGTGCTCCCAGGTGCTCCCAGGCTTGTCGTCGGTGCTCCCAGACTTGTCGGTGCTCCCAGACTTGTTGCTGGTGCTCCCAGACTCGTCGCCGGCGCTCCCAGGTGCTCCCAGGTGCACCCAAAGTTCTCTCCAGTGCTCCGAGGTGTTCTCAAACTTCTCACAATTACTCCCATGGTACTCCTGTACTGGTCATCAGAGATCCCAGTGACTCCGAAGGCTGGCCCGAATGCCCTCCTAGGGTCTGATACTCTCCTGAAATTGACTCATGTAAGTTTACACTCCACATCCTCTGAGACACTCCCGGAGGCTTTCAGTGACTAAAATACATTTTGCTGATGTAGTTTGCGTCGCGTGGGGTTGACATTGGCGTATGTGATTGGCAAATCCTTTGTATGTAATGATACTTTCGCTCCAGTGGTGATGGTGGGGTCATTTGGGCATCGTGACTTATTAGCCTCAGCTGTCTGTTTATTCTGAGCATCGCACGGCTCGTCCCTGGCAACTTCCAAAATGCGCTGCAATCGTTCGACAAATTCGCGGCCTTGTAAGGTTTTTGCTCATTCATTGGCCTGTGGTCGTTGGAGGTCTGCAATTAAGTCTAGCGGCAAAGGCGGCTCATAACGAAGACCAAGTTCAAAAGGCGTCTGCTTCGTTGAACGGTGTGCTGAAGAACTGTAAGCCTCCTCTGATAATGGCAGGTAGTTGTCCCAATAGGCTTGATTGTGAGTTGCGAAGCCACGCAAATAGCGTACAACCGTCTTGTTTGAGTTTTACGAGAGATCATCCGTTTCAGGATGGAATGCCGTAGACATGAGCAGCTTTGTCTGTAGAATCCTCGCAACTTCCCTCCAATAGACTGCTGTGAAAAGTAAATCGTGGTCCGATACAACGTTTTGAGGCACTCCATGCAGGCGGACGATGTTGTCGATGAATATGCGCGCGAAGGCCGAGGCACAGATTGTTTTCTCGCAGGATCGCCAATGTGCTCTCTTGGTCATGTGGTTGACAAATGTTACAATGCAGTCGTGGCGATTTCCCCAGATCGGCAGGTCAGTTATGCAGTCGTTGCCAATTCTTTGCCAATGGCCTTTGGCCATTGGAAGTGGTTGTAGGAGGCCCATGGGTTTCCCACTCCAGTGGTTAGTTCGGTGGCACAAGTCACAACCTGCAACGTTTCGCTGGGTATCACGACACATTTGCTTCCAGAAATACCGGTCTTTCATACATAAGTACGTTCGGTCAGCACCGAAGTCTCCCCCTGCTGGAGTGTTGTGGGCTTCATGGATGATTCATCGCTGCATCGTCCTTGGAATACACAACTGTCCTCTCATATCTGCCTTTCCGTCTTCCTCCTTGCCTTTTGCCCTTGCTGTTTTGATTACCTGTGTCTTTTCCAAATCTCCACGTAACCATAGTAGGCCATTCTCTTCCAAACGGAATCGTTGCGCTGCCACCCATAATTTGCTTTCCTTGGTAGATGCAGTGGATGGCGGGGGGCGGGGACTTGGGTTGGCCAAGCAATGTGCAACAGGCCCAAACCATTCATCATCAATTATGCCCGCCTTGATGACATCAACCTATTCTCCGGCCGCAGGAAGTCCCAGTGCCGTTGAATTGCATTGCTCCTGTCGGATATCGGGGCAGTGAAACACTGCGTCTGCAACCTGAATCTTGACACCCAGGATGTGCTTGACCTCCCAGTCAAAATTCTGTAGGACTGTCAAGATATCCATCTGACGTACGGTGAGGTGTGGTTGTGTGAGGATCCAACGCAAGGTTCCATGGTCCGTGTGTACCAAAAATGGCTGCTTGGCTCCGTGTAGGTTGAATTTCCAGTATAATATCTCACCTCGGATGCCCAAGAGTTCTCTGTTGTATGGAGGGCATCCCGTCTCCGCATCGTGTAACTTATGGCTGAAATAACCCAGTACCTTCTCTGTCTTATCTTGCACCTGGGAGAGCACCATGCCCAATGCATATTGGCTAGCATCGATGTGCAGGCGGTATTTGGCTTCAGGGTCCGGTAAAGCAAGGACCAGAGCATTGCAGAGAACCTTTTTGGGCGTGTCAAAAGCATGCTGGCACTCTCTATCCCAAGCGAATGGAGTGTGCCTGAATCTCCTCGGTTCTCCATGTCACCACCCCAAGTCCCATGTTCCTTTCAGAGGTGTGCCAATCGCGCACAACGGCATCGCAATGTGAGCATAGTGTTCAATGAATTTTCTATTCGAACTGGTCAGGCACAGGAAGCCTCTGATGTCCTAACTATTCTCAGGTTGAGGCCAATCAATCACCGCATGAGTCTTATGCTCCTGGGCATGGATGCCGTCCTTGTCAATGTCAAAGCCGCAAAAATCAACTTTCTGACAAGCTGTTATGGGTAGTGTTAGCAAAGAGTCCGGGTTAGAACCCGAAAAACTGTTCAGATTGGTTCCAGACCCATCCAAAAACCCGACGCGCAGCTTCTTGGCGGGCCAAACCCGGACCTGTACCTGTCAACCCACGGGTTTAGCCAGGTTTGGCTAGACCCGTCAGGTCCAATCTCTGGTTCTAGTTTTCGGGTTGTTCGATTTATGGTCGCATTCAGATATCCCACTGTCTTGTCCACAATATTAACTTTGGTACATCATTGTCTTTGTTCGATGTATTGGCTGCCTTTATAATCAAAACGAGCAGAGACATGCTCACTGCTACATCATGAAGTTGAGTGTGAACGATATTTCGTCTTGCATCATTAGTAAGATTTGAGGTACAGAACAGCCATATTGACAGTTAAGGCAGTCATTAACCCGCAATTGGA
>Ga0307515_10009873_pt1 | contig 18389 bp, 20 predicted proteins | sample 17_EM_MG_FD_194513 | JGI IMG/M metagenome (GOLD analysis project Ga0307515, IMG submission 194513) | Populus trichocarpa ectomycorrhiza microbial communities from riparian zone in the Pacific Northwest, United States - 17_EM | ecosystem: Host-associated > Plants > Roots > Unclassified | place...
GTCATCCGGCTGGCGCGCCCGCAGTCGACCCGTGCCGGCCTACACGCGCTTCGTCCCGGCGGTCGCCAGCGACGAAGCTCTTGTAGCCGACCCGCGGCCGCCTCATCGACGTACCAGTCACGGCCGGCTTGCATCCGTTGCGGCGCGGCGAACCGTGCCCAAGCTCTGAGGCTGCTATCATCTGGCGTGGCCGATTCACTGCCGCCTGACGTTGCGCGCCTGTTCTGGGACACCGACCCGGCACAGGTCGATCTGCGCGCGCATCGCGACTACGTGCTGGAGCGCGTGATGTCGCGCGGCGGCTGGGCCGCGATGCGCTGGCTGCGGGACACCTACACCACCGACGAGATGGCGGACTTCCTGGTCCGCAAGGGCGTCCGGCTGGCGCCCCGAGAGCTCGCGTACTGGTCGCTGATCGCCGGCATCGAGATCTCCGCGCCTCGCGGCGGCGCCAGGCCGCCGTGGGCGGGGCCGTGACCACTCTCTCTGACGCCCAGCGCGCAGCGCTCGAGATCCTCGCGAGCGTGGTGGATCCGACGACCTACGTGGGCGGCGGTGTGGCCGTCGCACTTCGCCTGGGTCACCGCCAATCGCGTGATCTCGACCTGTTCGTGCCGTCCTCGGATCCCGTCGCCATGTCGCCGGCGCTCGAGCGCCCTGGCATCCGGATCTTGACGCGCGCGGACGGCACGCTCCACCTCGAGGTATCGGGCATTCCTGCCAGCATCCTGCGATATCAATATCCGCTGCTCCAGCCGGCCGAGCACATCCTCGGCGTCCCTATTCCGGTGGCGTCGTTTGACGACCTGATCTGCATGAAGCTCTCGGCGATCGCGGGCCGCGGGGCGCGACGCGACTTCTGGGATCTACATGCGATGCTGACGGCACGCCGGCAGCCCCTGCGTGAAGCGATCGAGGCCTACGGCCGGAAGTACGCGACGGAGGACGTGGGCCACGTCGTGCGCAGCTTGACGTACTTTGCCGAAGCCGAGTCCGAGCCCCTGCCGACCGGGCTCACCCAGACGGACTGGGAGAACATCCAGGCGGAGCTTCGCGCGTGGGTGCGCCAGCTTTGATCTGCGCCACGAGCTCTCGACAGTTCAACGCCAGGTTCCGCGTGGTGCGACCGCCGCGGGTCGGCTGATCTGCTACGTTGCCGTCGATGCGTGGGCTGACGACCGACATGTCCAGGCGGGACCTGCGGCCCTACTTCCTGTGGGACGAGGACGTCTCGATCGAGGAGCTTCGCGGGATCCTGGCCGGGCCTGATGGTCCGCGCCGCGACCAGTTGCTCGGCAAGATGCTGCGCGAGGCGCGCGACATCGACGTCTGGCAGTTCGTGCGCCCGGCCGAGGTGGCGCGCGTGCTGGAGCGCCTGCGGCGGCGGGTCGGTCGCCGCTACGCGTTCTGGAGCTTCCTGATCGAAGGCTGGCGCAGCCGTGGCCTCCTCGTCGCATAGCAAGCTGACCACGCGAGATCGCGCCGGATCGAGAAGCTGCAACCGACCCACCCCGAATGCTACCCTGACCCGCGTGTCGACCCGGGCCAAGGCACCGAGCGACTGCGTGGTCGGCGATGGCCCGACAGTCGTGCGACCACGACACCTCTTCTGGCGGCCGACGCCATCCTCAACGGATGAGGGCGAACCTTGACTGCACGCAGGCAGCCCGAACGTCCACCGCGCGCGAGCAAGAAGCTCGCGAAGGCTGGCCGGAAGAAGGTCGCAGCACCGTTGCGACAATGGGCCAGCGCCCCGACGCAGCGGACGATGTTTCACGGTACGCGGGCGCCCGGCGCGCTCGAGGTATCCACGCTCGTGCGCGACCTCGGCTCGATGATCGACGCCGCACGCGCGCAGGTGGCGGTCGCCGCAAACGTCACGCTCACGATGCTGTACTGGCAGATCGGGCACCGTGTCCGCACCGAGGTTCTCCATGAGGAGCGCGCAGAGTACGGTGGTCAGATCGTGGTCGACGTCGGAAGGCAACTGGAGGCGCGGTACGGCCGTGGGTTCGGCGAGAAGAACCTCCGTCGGATGGTGCAGTTCGCGGCCGTGTTCGCCGACGCCCGGATTGTCGCGACGCTGTCGCGACAATTGGGATGGTCGCACTTCATCGACCTCATCCCGATCAAGGACCGGCTCAAACGCGAGTTCTACTCGGAGATGTGCCGGATCGAACGCTGGAGCGTTCGGGTCCTTCGCCAGAAGATCGACAGCATGGTCTTCGAGCGCACGGCGCTCTCCAAGAAGCCGGAAAGCCCTCATCCGCCAGGAGCTCATCGCTCTACGTGACAAGGGCGAGCTGACCCCGGCACTTGTGTTCCGAGACCCGTACATGCTCGACTTCCTCGAACTCGCCGACACGTACAGTGAGAAGGACCTCGAGTCGGCGATCCTCCGCGAGATCGAGCGGTTCCTCCTCGAGCTCGGGGCAGGCTTCGCCTTTGTCGAACGGCAGAAGCGCATAACGCTCGACGGAGACGACTATTACCTCGACCTGCTGTTCTTCCACAGGCGCATGCAGCGGCTCGTCGCCGTCGAGCTCAAGATCGGCGACTTCAAGCCCGCGGTAGATACGATGGAGGAAGATGCAGGTAACGGCATCGCGCAAGTCGTCGCGGCCGTCGGATCGCAATGCGCGCCATCGTTGATCGCGTATGAGTTCACTCCTGTGAAGTATGTTGTGAGCCAGATAGGGCAGCCGCTCGCTGTCACACGCGTCTACGCGACCGAGTTTAGCGTGGCGATCCCTGTCGAGTTCGCCGAGCGCGTCGTGGCCTCCCTGGAACAACTGTCATTCTTGCGGATGATGCACGACATGTTCGAGGTCGAATGAGTCGCTGAGAGCGTCAATTGGAGCCTTTGTCGGAGCTCGCGTTTCAGCGAGGTCGCTGATGCTCGACCATCAGCGCTGTGCTGGAATCAGAAGCCGCGGAGCGGCAGGTCGGGGCTGCGCTGTAGCCAGTTGTCGCTGCGGTAGTGGGCGCCGGCGTCGATGACGTGGAGCGAGTAGGCCTGGCGCGAGCGGGGCGAGCGGTTGGGGCCGCTGTAGTGGGGCAGGAGGCCGTGGAGGACGATGCAGGTGCCGGCGGGGGCCTCGAGCGGGACCATGCCGTCCTGCGACAGCTCCCGATCGTCGAGGACGTCGAACGCGGCGCCGCCGCCGGGGGTGCGGTGGAACCGCTTGCGCGGCGGCTCGGTGTGGCCACCGGGGCGGGCCCAGAGGCAGCCGTTGTCGATGGTGGCGTCCTCGAGCGCGAACCACAGGCCCAGGACCGACGGCGGATCGGTCCACAGGAACGTGTGGTCCTGGTGCGCGGTGACCTCGCCGCCGATCAGCGGCTGTTTGAAGATGACCATCGACTGGACGAGCAGCGGCCGCTCAACGCCCAGGGTCGCGACCAGCTCGGCGCACCGCGGGTCGCGCGAGAACCGCGAGAACACCGGATCGAGGTCGTGCAGGGCGTGGCCGATCTTGTTGATCGATTGCGCCACCGGCTGGCGGAAGCTGCCGTCCGGTGCGATGGCGTCCTCCTCGAAGAAGAACCGGATCTTGTCGCCGGAGTCGAGGAAGTAGTCGTCGGTCGTGCGGGTCTGCTCGCGGGTCGAGAACACCGAGCGGGTCTCGGGCGCAAACCCGGCGACGAGCTCCGCGGTGCGGTCGATCAGCCGGTCGCACGCCGCGGGCTCGAGGAAGCGGGGCAGGATCAGAAAGCCGTCTCGCTCGTAGTCCCGGCGGGGGTTCATCGGGCCAGCGTACGCGAGGTCGGGGCCCGTGGTCGACCGCGGCGGGCGCCGGCCGCAGCTTCGGCGCGCGATCGCGGAACAGTGCTTGTCGATCCGTGCTGGGCCGAAGTAACGTCGAGCCAGGAGGGACGCATGCGCGACATCGCGGCCGAGCGAAGCGAGATCGACCGAGCGATCGAGGGCCAGACCCTGTGCAGCGTGTTCGCGCAGACCGCGGCGCGGCTCGGCGACGCCGACGCGCTGATCTGCAAGGGCCCCGACGGCAAGCTGAACAAGGTGTCGTGGACCCAGTACCGCGAGCGGGTCCGCGACGCGGCGCTCGGCTTCCACGCGCTGGGCGTGACGCCGAGGAGCTTCGCCGTGATCATGGCGCGCAACCGGACCGAGTATGCGATCGCCGACCTCGGCCTGGTCCACGCCGGCGCGACCCCGGTCGGGCTGTACAACACGCTCGCGCCCGAACAGATCAGCTACATCGCCAACCACTGCGACGCCAAGATCGCGGTGGTCGAGGATCCCTCGTTCCTGGCCAAGTTTCAGGCCGTGCGCGGCGAGCTGCCGCAGCTGGGCCGGATCGTGATGCTCGACGGCACCAGCGACGATCCGTTGGTGACGACGTTCGACGAGGTGCTCGCGCTCGGCCGCGCCGCCCACGCGCGCGACCCGCAGGCGTTCGACCGGCTGTGGCAGGCGGTCCAGCCCGATGACGTCGTGACCCTGATCTACACCTCGGGGACGACCGGGCCGCCCAAGGGCGTGATCGATACCCATCGCTCGGCGCTGTGGGTCATCGAGTCCGGGCGCCGCGCCGCGCCGAACAGCGAGCACGACAGCACGCTGAGCTACCTGCCGCTCGCGCACGCGGCCGACCGGTTCCTCAACTACTACGGCGGCCTGGCGTCCGGGCACACCATCGTGTTCTGCCCCGACATCACGCAGATCCTGGCGCTGTTGCTCGAGATCCGTCCGACGGTGTTCGGCGGCGTGCCGCGGATCTGGGAGAAGCTCCACGCCGGGATGACCGCGGCGATCACCAAGGAGCCCGACGAGCAGCGCCGCCGCATGGTGCTCGGCGCGCTCGAGCTGTCGCGCACCATCATCGCGATGGAGCAGCGCGACGAGCCGGTGCCCGCCGAGCTGCGCCAGAAGCGCGCGATGTTCGAGCCGATCTTCGCCGCGATCCGCGCCCGGATCGGCCTGGACCGCACCCGCTACACCGTCACCGGCGCCGCGCCGACGCCGCGCGAGGTCCTCGAGTTCTTCCACGCGATCGGCGTGCCGATCGCCGAGGTCTGGGGGATGAGCGAGATCGGCGTGGTCGGCACGCGCAACCCGGCGGAGCGGGTCAAGCTCGGCTCGATCGGCATCGCGCTGCCCGGCGTCGAGCTGCGGCTCGCGGCCGACGGCGAGCTCCAGGTCCGCGGCGGCATGGTGATGCGCGGCTACTACAAGGAGCCGGAGAAGACCGCCGAGACGATCGATCCGGACGGCTGGCTCGCGACCGGCGACATCGCCACGGTCGACGCCGAGGGCTACTACACCATCGTCGATCGCAAGAAGGAGCTGATCATCACCGCGGGCGGCAAGAACATCTCGCCGGCCAACCTCGAGGGCCTGCTCAAGGCCAATCCGCTGATCGGCCAGGCCTGCGTGATCGGCGACAACCGCGCGTACCTGACCGCGCTGATCGTCCTCGACGGCCAGAACGCGCCGGCGTGGGCGGCGGCCCACGGGCTGGGCGGCCCGAGCATCGCCGAGCTCGCCGGCCACGCCGAGGTCGCCGCCGAGGTCGCGCGCGCGGTGGCCGCGGTCAACGAGCGGGTGTCGCGGGTCGAGAGCATCCGCAAGTGGACGATCCTGCCCGCCGAGTGGACGGCCGAGAGCGCGGAGCTCACGCCGACGCTCAAGCTCAAGCGCCGCGTGATCCGCGACAAATACGAGAAGGTGATCGACGCGATGTACGACGGCGAGCCGGACCCGACCGTGTAGCCCCGCCGCGCCGGCGTGTACGTCAACGTGTGCACGCGCGGCGCCTCGTCGAGATCGGCCCCGGAGAGATCAAAGACGCGGCGCGTCGTCAGGAGGCGCTCACGCGGGCTCGCCACGGCGGGACCGCTTCGCTTATGTTCGCCCGGCCGTGGCCGCGGCGGTGAGCTCGTTCATCGCCGCGGATCTCTCCCCGGCAAACCGCCCGCCGATCGCCGGTGAAACCGCCATGACGCACCGCACCTCTCCGACATCGTGTCACCTCCTGCTCGCGCTGGCCGTGGTCTCGACGGGCGCGGCGTGCAAACCCAAGGCGACGCCGGCCGCCGATCGCACCGAGATCCTGATCGGCGCGACCTTGCCGCAGACCGGGACCGAGGCGCGGATCGGCGGCCAGTTCAAGCAGGGCTACGAGCTGGCGTTCGAGGAGGCGAACCAGCGCGGCGGGCTCGCCGTCGGCGGCAAGAAGCTCCCGGTCAAGCTCACGCTCTACGACGACACCAGCACCCAGGCCACCGCGGTCAGCCTGGCCGACAAGCTGATCAACAGCGACAAGGTCGACTTCCTGCTCGGCACGTACTCCACCGCGCTGGTCCAGGCGCAGAGCACGACCGCCGAGGAGAACAAGGTGCCGTACGTCAACGGCGGCGGCGCCGCGGCCGAGATCTACAAGCGCGGCTACAAGTACGTGTTCGGCGCGCTGTCGCCGGTCCAGCTCCTGGGCACCACGCTGATGACGTGGATCGACGAGCAGCAGAAGGCCGGGAAGCTGCCGAAGCCGTCGAAGATCGCCCTGCTCTGGGAGAACACCTCGCATGGCAAGGAGTTCCGCCAGGGGATCTCGGAGTTCGCGGCCAGGTCCGGTGGTGGCTACGAGGTCGCCGTCGATGAATCGTTCCAGCTCAACGGCAAGGACTTCAGCGCGCTGCTCGGCAAGGTGAAGGCGGCCGGCACCGACCTGATGCTGGTCGACGCCCACACGCAGGACTACATCACGATGCACCGCCAGTACATCGACGCCGGGCTGTGCCAGAAGGTCGTGAGCTACGGCGCGCGCGGCGCCGAGAGCGATGCGGTCAAGGCGCTCGGCCAGGCCAACGTCAACTACGTGCTGTCCGGCGTGTGGTGGAACGCGCAACTCGCCGCGACCAACCCCCTGGCCAAGAAGTTCGTCGAGGCGTTCAAGGTCAAGTTCCCCGACAAGACGCCGGAGTGGGGCCAGGCGCTCGGCTACGAGGCCGCCCGCGCGCTGTTCACCGCGATCGAGCAGGCCGGCGCGATCGACCGCGAGGCGGTGCGCGCCAAGCTGGCGGCGCTGAAGATCGACTCGCTCCTGCCCGGCGGCGTGCTCGAGTTCCCGGCGGCGACCGGCGGCCAGATGCAGGCGTCGTTCGTCGTGCAGCAGAACATGCCGGAGGGCGGCTCGCCGATCATCTTCCCCAAGGACGTCGCCAGCGCCGCGGGGATCGCGCCCAATCCGCAGTGCAAGCCCTGAGCGGATGTCGCGGTTCGCCGATCTGCTGGTCTCCACCGTGCTGCTCGCCGGGCTGTACGCCACGATGTCGTACGGGCTGGGGCTGATCTACGGCGTGCTCCGCGTGGTCAACCTGGCGCACGGCGGCGTCATCATGGCCGGCGGTTACCTGGGCTGGGTCCTGTACGTGCGCCTGGGGATCGATCCGTACCTCACGATCCCGCTCGTGGCGCTCGCGAGCTTCGGGCTCGGTGTGGCGCTCTACCAGGGGCTGGTGCGCTGGCTGCCGCGCGGCGCGGCGGGCGGGCCGGCGTCGCTGCTGCTGTTGTTCGGCGTCTGGCTGGTGCTGCGCAACATCGCCTACGCGCTGTTCACCGGCAACGAGCAGTCGATCACCACCGCGTACTCGACGCGCTCGCTGGCGCTGCTCGGCGTACACCTGCCGGTGACCCGGCTGGCGGTGCTCGGCATCGGCCTGGCGATCGCGGCGGCGCTGCACACGCTGCTCCGGCGCACCCAGGTCGGCCGCGCGATCCGCGCCGTGGCCCAGAACGCCGACAGCTGCACGCTGGTCGGCATCGACGTCGATCGGATCTACACGCTGACGTTCGGCATCGGCACCGCGCTGTCCGGGATCGCCGGTGTGCTGCTGGCGACGGTGTTCTCGTTCAACCCGAGCTCGGGGGCGTCCGAGCTGCTCAAGGCGTTCGTCGTCGTGGTGCTGGGCGGGCTGGGCAGCATCTGGGGCATCGCGCTGGCCGCGCTGGTGCTGGCCGCCGCCGAGACCTACGCGGTGCTGATCATGCCGTCGTACCTGACCACGGCGGTCGGCTTCGTGCTGCTCGTGCTGGTCCTGGTGCTGCGGCCGGGCGGATTCTTCGGCCACCGGATCCTGGCATGACCGCGCCGCCGTTGATCCCGCGGCGGATGGCCGGCGTGTTCGTCGCCGGCTGCGCGGTGCTCGCGGTCCTGCCTGCGCTGGATCTGTCGCCCTACGCCCACAACCAGCTCACGCTGTCGTACGTGATGATCGCCGGCGCGCTGGCGTGGAACTGGATGGGCGGCTTCGTCGGTCAGGTCAGCTTCGGGCACGCCGCGATGTTCGGGATCGGCGGCTTCGTCGCCGGTCGGTTGATGCTGCACATGCAGCTGCCGCCGCCGGTGTGCTGGCTCGCCGGCGGGGTCGTCGCAGGTGTGTTCACGCTCGCGGCGCACCCCACGCTCCGGCTGCGCGGCCCGTACTTCTCGATCGCCACGATCGGCATCGGCGAGATCAGCCGGCAGGTGTTCACCTACTGGGAGGAGTTCACCGGCGGGGCGACCGGGTTGTCGCTGCCGATCAGCGCCGTGCAGAAGTACCAGCTCTACTGGTGGGCGCTCGCGCTGGCCGCGGCGGTCGCGCTGGCCTCGATCGCGATCCGGCGGTCGAGCTTTGGCCTCCGGCTCCTGGCGATCAAGGCCGACGTCGACGCCGCCGCCGACGTCGGGATCTCGGCGGCGCTCTACCAGGATGCGATCTTCGCGCTGTCCGGCGCCGTGGTCGGCGTATCGGGTGGGATCTTCGCATCGTACTTCGTGTTCATCGAGCCCGGCGACATGTTCGGCTTCGATCGCTCGATCACGTTCGTGCTGATGGCGGTGATCGGCGGCGTCGGCACCTCCCTGGGGCCGGCGCTCGGCGCCATCGTGTACGTGGTGCTACGGAACTACCTGCTCGCGTCGTATCCCGAGCTCCACCTCGGCCTGTTCGGCGTCCTGGTCATCGTGATCATCCTGTTCCAGCCGCTCGGGATCACGGGCCTCGTCCGGTGGCTCGTGCGGCGGGTCCAGCGAGCCGCGTCACCGGGGCAGCCGTGACGGCGCTGCTCGCGGCCCGCGGCCTCACCCGGCGGTTCGGCGGGCTGACCGCGCTCGACGGCGTCGACCTCACGCTCGGCGAGGGCGAGATCCTCGGCGTGATCGGCCCCAACGGCGCCGGCAAGACCACGCTGTTCAGCCTGATCGGCGGCTCGCTCGCGCCGTCGGCGGGCGAGATCCTGCTCGACGGCCGGCCGGTCACCCGGCTGGCGGCGCATCGCCGCGTGCGCGCCGGGATCGTCCGGACCCACCAGATCGTGCGGCCGTTCGCCAACCTCACGATCTTCGAGAACGTGATGGTCGCGGCGATCCACGCCCACCGCCGCACCGAGGGCCACGCGCGCGACCGCGTCGCCGAGGCGCTCGAGCTCGCCGGCCTCGCCGATCGCCCCGAGCGCTACCCGGCGTCGCTCACCCTGGCCGGGCGCAAGCGACTCGAGCTCGCCCGGGCGCTGGCGACCGGCCCGCGCGTGCTGCTGCTCGACGAGGTCGTCGCCGGCGTCAACCCGGCGGAGGCCCAGGCGTTCGCCGCGCTGATCCGCCGGATCCGCGACCAGCGCGGCGTGTCGATCATCCTCACCGAGCACGTCATGCCGGCGGTGATGAGCCTGTCCGACCGCATCATGGTGCTCGAGTACGGCAAGCGGATCGCCGAGGGCACGCCCGGCGAGGTGGTCGCCGACCCGCGGGTGATCGCCGCGTACCTCGGCAGCGAGGCCGGCCAGGGAGCCGCCTCGTGACCGCCCCGGGCGACGCGCACCCGTATCGCGCGGCCTCCGCCGCCGAGGCGCCGCTGCTCGAGGTCGATCGCATCGACGTGTTCTACGACGATGTCCAGGTGCTCCATGGCCTCAGCTTCGAGGTCCGCCGCGGCGAGATCGTCACGCTGCTCGGCTCCAACGGCGCGGGCAAGACCACCACGCTGCGCGCGATCATGGGGCTCCGGCCGCCGCGCGCCGGCGAGGTCCGGTTCCTCGGCCAGTCGCTCGCGGCGGTGCCGGCCGCGACCCGCGCCGAGCTCGGCCTCGCGCTGGTCCCCGAGGGCCGAGAGCTGTGGCCGCAGCTCTCGGTGCTCGAGAACCTCGAGCTCGGCGCCTACACCCGGCGCGCCCGGCGCAACGCGCGCGATAACCTCGCCCGGATGTTCGCGTTGTTCCCGCGGCTCGACGAGCGCCGCCGCCAGGCCGCGGGCAGCCTGTCGGGCGGCGAGCAGCAGATGTGCGCGATCGCCCGCGCGCTGATGAGCGAGCCGGCGCTGCTGATGCTCGACGAGCTCAGCCTCGGCCTGGCGCCGCTCCTGGTCGATCAGCTGATGCAGACCATCACCGAGCTCCACGCCGGCGGCATGACCATCCTGCTGGTCGAGCAGAACTTGAAGAAGGCGCTCGCGGTCGCCGAGCGCGGCGTGATCATCGAGACCGGCCGGCTGCGGCTCGCCGGCACCAGCGCCGAGCTCGCCGACAATCCGGAGATCCGCGCGGCCAATCTCGGGATGTGAATCCGGGTGGATCAATCGTCTTGTTCCGGATGGTCAATCACGACGACGAAGGGGTAGGCTCCCCGGGCCGCCATGATCACCGTCCACTACCTCAACGAGTCGCGCGCCCAGCGCATCCTGTGGCTGCTCGAGGAGCTCGCCGTCCCGTACACCGTCGTCAGCTACCAGCGCGAGAAGACCCGGTTCGCGCCGGCCGAGCTCAAGCAGGTCCATCCGCTCGGCAAGTCGCCGGTGATCGAGGACGGCGCGGTGAAGCTCTCCGAGTCGGGCGCGATCGTCGACTACCTGATCTCGACCTACGGCAACGGCCGGCTCAGCCCGCCGCCCGGGACGCCGGAGCGCCAGGCGTACGCCGAGTGGCTGCACTACGCCGAGGGCTCGGCGATGCTGCCGCTGTTGCTCAACATGTACGTCGCGCGGCTCGGCGACAAGGGCGCCGACCTCCACCCGCGGATCGAGAGCGAGATCAAGAACCACCTCGATTACTTCGCCGGCGAGCTCGGCGACCGCGCGTTCCTGGTCGGCGACCAGCTGACCGGGGCCGATATCCTGATGGGCTTCGTGTGCGAGGTCGCGCGGGCGATGGGCAAGCTGGCTGCGTACCCGACCCTGTCGGCGTACCTCGACCGGCTGCACGCCCGCGACGCCTGGAAGCGCGCGCTCGAGCGCAGCGGACCGTACAAGCTGGGCGCGTAGCCGGTACGCTGCTCGCGCGATCTGTCCCGGAACGCGGCGCTCGCCGCAGGAGTTGATCATGACCGTCACCAATCGTCGCTTCGTCCTCGCCTCCCGACCGGCCGGTGCGCCGCAGGAGGACAACTTCCGGCTCGAGTCGGTGCCTGTCCCCGAGCTCGCGCCGGGCCAGGTGCTGGTGCGCCACCACTACCTGTCGCTCGATCCGTACATGCGTGGCCGGATGAGCGACCAGAAGTCGTACGCGACGCCGCAGCCGCTCAACGAGGTGATGATCGGCGGCACCGTCGGCGAGGTCGTGGCGAGCGAGTCCGACAAGCTCGCGGTCGGCGATCACGTCGTCGGCATGGGCGGTTGGCAGGAGTACGAGGTCGTCGCGGCAGACTCGCCGATGCTCCGCAAGGTCGACACCAGCCGGATCTCGCCGTCGGCCTACCTCGGCGCGGTCGGCATGCCGGGCGTGACCGCGTGGTACGGCCTCAACATGATCTGCGAGCCCAAGGCCGGCGAGACCGTCGCGGTCAGCGCCGCGTCGGGTGCGGTCGGCAGCATGGTCGGCCAGCTCGCCAAGGCCAAGGGTTGCCGCGCGGTCGGCATCGCCGGCGGCAAGGACAAGTGCGACTACGTGGTCGGCGAGCTCGGCTTCGACGCGTGCATCGACTACAAGGCCGTGGCCGATCCCAGGGAGCTCCACGCCAGGCTGCGCGAGGTGACGCCCAACGGCATCGACGGCTACTTCGAGAACGTCGGCGGCGTGATCCTCGACGCCGTGATGGCGCGGATGAACGCGTTCGGCCGGATCGCGATCTGCGGGATGATCGCCGGCTACGACGGCGCGCCGATCCCGATGACGTATCCCCAGCTGATCCTGGTCCAGCGCCTCAAGGTCCAGGGCTTCATCGTCTCGGAGCACGGCGCGCTGTGGCCCAAGGCGCTGACCGAGCTCGGCGCCGGCGTCGCCGGCGGCAAGCTCAAGTACCGCGAGACCGTGGCGCACGGCATCGAGAGCACGCCGGGCGCGTTCCTCGGCCTGCTCAAGGGCAAGAACTTCGGCAAGCAGATCGTCAAGCTCGTGTGATCGGAGGGCCCCATGGCGCGCATTCCCTATCCCGATCCCACAGCGCTGTCGCCCGAGACCCAGGAGTTCCTGGCCAAGCTTCCGCCGCTCAACCTGTTCCGCATGATGGCGGGCGGCGAGAACCTGCTGCGCGCGTTCGTCCAGCTCGGCAACCACCTGCTGTTCAAGTCGAAGCTGCCGCCGGTGCTGCGCGAGATCGCGATCCTGCGGGTCGGCGCGCTGTCCGGCGCGCACTACGAGGTGTTCCAGCACGAGCGCATTGCCCGCAGTCTGGGCATGACCGACGCCCAGCTCGCGGCGATCCGCCACGGGCCCGACGACCCCGCGTTCGACGACCTGCAGCGGCTGGTCATGCGCTACACCGACGACGTCGTCCGCAACGTCCGCGCGTCGGACGAGATGTTCGAGGCGCTGCGCGGCAAGCTGTCGCTCCAGGAGCTGCAGGAGCTCACGGTCGCGATCGGCTACTACATGACCGCGAGCCGGTTCCTCGAGACCTTCGGCATCGAGCTCGAAGCCGACGGCGCGCCGCGCTCAGCGTGACGCGCTGCGCGAGCCGGTTCGGTGAGCGAGGAGCCGCTGCCCCGGGCCGCGTGTTCATCCTCACAGCAGTGCCCGGCCCGTAGTCTCGCGGTCGGCAGGACTGGCCTGGCGAGGGGACGCCGCGGGCATCCTCGGAGTACGCTCGCGGCGGGCCCGCCGTTGCGCGGGCACGAGGAGGTACTCAGATGACGAAGCTTCGAGCGATGTTGTGCGGTATTGCCATGGTGTTTGCAGCGTGCGCGGACGCGCCGGTGGTGGATGAGCCCGCGGCGACGGAGGCCGAACAGGTCCAGACCATCACCCGGTCGATCGGCCCGCGAACCGAGACCTGCACGATCACCACGAGCGCGTGCCGCATCGGCCAGTGCGAGCTCGGCGCGCGCGACTCGGTGCAGCGCATCACCGAGGTGTGCTGTGACGGCGGGGTGTGCACCACCGAGAACTATCGGCTGTGCGGCTGCTGAGCCGCGCGATCAGTTGCCGAGCCGGGCGGTGAGCGCGACGCCGATGCCCGGTCCGTAGCGCACCGGGCTCGCGTCGACGTCCTGGTGGACCACGACGAGCGCCGACAGCCAGCGCTCGAGCTCGAGCTCGACGCCGGCGTGGAGCAGGAGGTTGAACGGCCCGCTCTGCACGTCGCCGTCGTTGTCGTTGAACGTGATGTCGGTGTTGAGCTCCTTGCGCTGCGTGGTCGGGTGGTTGCGCACGAACGCGCCGCCGAACAGCGTGATCGCGCCGGTGCGGAAGCTCGGCGTGACGCCCACGCCGAGGGTCATCGGGTTCGCCCGGCCGTGGTTCATGATCGTCCACGGGCTCGAGCAATTGGTGCAGGTCTCGTACTCGACGAACGGCACCGACCACGCCATGACCTCGAGGGTGGAGCCGATCGACAGGCCCGGCGTCGAGGTCTCGAACGAGTAGCCGCCGGAGATGCCGTAGCCCTGGACGTCGCCGTCGCCGACCGGCGCCTGGGTCGCGTCGGGCTGCTTGGACGTGGACGCGAAGCCTTGCTCGTAGATCGCGCCGATCTGGCCGCGCTTGCCGATCCGGAACCGCAGCTCGTCGCGCATCTCGGTCGAGGGCACCTCGACCGCCTGGGTCGCGTCGCCGACGCGGGGCTTCATGACGTCGGTGACGTTGCTGAGCCCGGCGGCGAGCTCGGCGCGGGTCGCGAGCGGCTGCCCCGAGCCGAGCGGCACGCCGGGATGCGGCACGCGAGCGCTGCGCTGGATGTTGCCGACGCAGGCGGTAACCGCTGGCAAGACGAGGACAAGCAAGGGACGGAGCGACATGCGAACGGTCAGCAAGCAATCGTCGCGCCGAGGTGGTGCGCCGCTGCGCCTGCGGACTTGCCCGGCACCGCGGCCGCGAGGTGACGAAAGCCTGTCGCCGGCTGGTCGGACCTCACCGGGTCGGACACAGCGACTCCGCGAGGCACGGGCGCGGGGGCCGAGCCCGGGGCCGAGCCCGGGGGCCGAGCCCGGGGGCCGAGCCCGGGTCCGGATCGACCGGCTGGATGGATTGATCCGCAGCGACCGCTTGCGTAGCCTCGCGGGCATGAGCGTGCTCTCCGACCTGGTCGCCGCGATCTCCTCGGGTGCGGTCGAGGTCATCGACCTGACCGCGCCGCTGTCGGCGCAGACGCCGATCCTGAAGCTGCCCGAGCCGCTGGGCCAGACCTGGCGGTTCGGCCTGCAGGAGATCAGTCGCTACAACGAGGCCGGGCCGGCCTGGTACTGGAACAACATCACCACCGGCGAGCACACCGGCACCCACCTCGATGCACCGATCCACTGGATCACCGGCAAGGACGGCGCCGACGTCTCGCAGCTGCCGGCGACCCGGTTGATCGCGCCCGCCGCGGTCCTGGACTTCGCGGCCGAGGCGGCGGCGAATCCGGACTTCGTGCTCGAGATCAAGCACGTCGAGGCGTGGCAGAAGCAGCACGGGCCGCTGCCGAAAGGCGGCTGGCTGCTGTACCGCACCGGCTGGGCGGCGCGCTCGCAGGACGAGGACGCGTTCCTCAACGCCGGCCACACGCCGGGGATCTCGGTCGAGTGCGCGAAGTGGCTCGCCGCGACCGCGCCGGTGATCGGCGTCGGGGTCGAGACCGTCGGCACCGACGCCGGCGGCGCACACTCGTTCGACCCGGCGTTCCCGTGTCACTCGTTCCTGCTCGGCCACGACAAGTACGGCCTGACCCAGCTCCAGAACCTGGCGAAGCTGCCGCCGACCGGTGCGGTGGTGTTCGTCGGGCCGCTGCCGATCGTGCGCGGCTCGGGCAGCCCGTGCCGCGCGCTCGCGCTCGTCGAGCGCACATGAACGTCGCCGAGGCGGTCGGCCGCGGCCTGGTCGCGCACGGCGTCGACCACGTGTTCGGCGTCGTCGGCAGCGGCAACTTCCACGTCACCAACGCGCTGATCGCCGCCGGCGCGCGGTACGTCGCCGCCGCGCACGAGGGCGGCGCCGCGAGCATGGCCGATGGCTACGCGCGGGTGTCCGGCCGGCTGACCGCGCTGTCGGTGCACCAGGGCCCGGGGGTCACCAACGCGCTGACCGGGATCGTCGAGGCGGCCAAGAGCCGGACGCCGCTGGTGGTGCTCGCGCCCGAGGCGACCAGCCCGCGCTCGAACTTCTACATCGACCTGCCGGGGATCGCCGCCGCGATCGGCGCGGGGTTCCACCGGGTCTCGGCCGAGCGCGTGGCGAGCGACGTGGCACAGGCTTGCCGCCGCGCCCGCGCCGGCGCCGGCCAGACCGTGGTGCTCGGCCTGCCGCTCGACGTGCAGGGCCAGGCCGCCGGCGAGCCAGCCCTGCCGCCGCCCGGCGACAACGACGACGCGCGCCCCGCCGCCGCGCTGCCGGCGATCGACGGGCTGGTCGACGCGCTCGCCGCCGCGCGCCGCCCGGTGTTCATCGCCGGCCGGGGCGCCGCGCGGGTCGCCGCCGCGGCGCGGCCCGAGCTCGCGGCGCTGGCCGAGCGCTGCGGCGCGCTGCTCGCGGTGTCGGCGGCGGCCCGCGGGCTGTTCGCCGGCGATCCCTGGTACCTCGACGTCTCGGGCGGGTTCGCCACGCCGCTCACCGCCGAGCTCGTCGGGAACGCCGATCTGATCGTCGCGTGGGGCAGCACGCTCAACATGTGGACCACGCGCCACGGCCGGCTGATCTCCGCCGGCACCACCGTCGCGCAGGTCGATCTGAACCCGGCGGCGCTCGGGGTCAACCGCGCGGTCGATGTCGCGGTGTGCGGCGAGCTCGCCGCGGTGGCGCGGGCGTGCAGCGCGGAGCTCGACCGGCGCGGCGCGCGGTCATCGGGGTGGCGCAGCCCGGAGCTGCGCACGCGGATCGCCGCCGAGGGCCGGTGGCGCGCGGTGCCGTACGCCGACGACACCGGCGCCGGCCGGATCGATCCGCGCACGCTGTCGATCGCGCTCGACGATCTATTGCCGGCGCAGCGCACCCTGGTGATCGACTCCGGCAACTTCATGGGCTATCCGTCGATGTTCCTCGGCGTGCCCGACGCGGCAGGGTTCTGCTTCACCCAGGCGTACCAGTCGATCGGCCTGGGCCTGGCGAGCGCGCTGGGCGCGGCGATCGCGCGTCCCGATCGCCTCACCGTCGCGGCGCTCGGCGACGGCGGCTTCCTCATGTCGGTGTCGGAGCTGACCACCGCGGTCCGGCTCGGCCTGCCACTCGTGATCGCGATCTACAACGACGCGGCGTTCGGCGCCGAGGTCCATCACTTCGGGCCCCACGGCCACCCGCTCGACACCGTGACGTTCCCCGATGGCGACCTCGCCGCGATCGGACGCGGCTTCGGCTGCGCCGGCGTCACCGTGCGCGCGCCCGGCGATCTCGCTGGGGTGGCCGACTGGCTCGCCGGTCCGCGCGACCGCCCGCTGGTGGTCGACGCCAAGGTGGCCTCGGGGCGCGCATCGTGGTGGCTCGAGGAAGCGTTCCGCGGCCACTGAGGCCGGCCGCTACTGGAGGCTGCCGAGCGCGTCGAGCGCGTCGACGGCGAACGCGGCGACCTCGCGGGTCGATTCGAACGCCTTGAGCGTCTGCTGGATGTGCGCGGCCGAGTGCAGCGCCGACACCATCAGGCGGATCCGGGCCTCGCCTTCGGGGACCACCGGGTAGCACAGGCCGTGGCAGTAGATGCCGCGGTCGTAGAGGTGGTTGATGGTCTCGCGCAGGATCTCGTAGGGTCCGACCTCGACGATCAGCAGCGGGTGCTGGCCGCCCAGGACGCGGAACTTGCGCTCGATCAGGCCGTCGAACAGCGTGCGGACGTTGTCGCGCAGGCCGGGCAGCGGCGCCTCGCCGCTCTCGAGGATCTGCAGCGCGGCCATCGCGACCGCGGCCATCGCGGGCGGCAGCGCGGCCGAGAACATGTACGGCGACGACTTCTGGCGCAGCCACTCGATGATCTCGGCGTTGCCGGCGGCGAACCCGCCGGTCGCGCCGCCCAGCGCCTTGCTGAACGTGCCGGTGATCAGGTGGACGCGGCCGAGCACGCCGGCGTGTTCGGCCGCGCCGCGGCCGCGGTCGCCGAGCACGCCGATGCCGAGCGCGTCGTCGACCACGACCATCGCGTCGTACTTGTCGGCGAGGTCGCAGATCGACGCCAGATCGGAGATCCGGCCGGTGAACGGGTGGACGCCGTTGGTCACGATCGCGCGGAACCGCGCCCACCGCGACCGGCGCAGGATGTCCTCGAGGTCGTCGGGGTCATCGCTGCGGAACGTGACCAGGCGCGCGCCGGCGAGCCGCGCGCCCTCGGCCAGGCTCGGGTGCACGCCGCCGTCGCAGATGATGCAGTCCTTGGCGCCGAACAGCGGCGCGAACAGGCCGATGTTGGCGTGGTACCCCGAGCCGTACAGGATGACGTCGGGCACCTTGAGGAAGCCGCGCAGCCAGTCCTCGAGCTCCTTGTGGATCGCCAGCGTGCCGCACATCACGCGCTGCGACGACAGCCCGACGCCGTACTTCTGGATCGCGTCGATCGCCGCCTGCTGGAGCTGCGGATCGACCGACAGGCCGAGGAAGTCGTGGGTGGTGTAGTTGACCACCGGCTGGCCGGTCTTGCCGTCGACCATGCCGCCCGCGGCCATGCCGCCGGAGCGCGAGAACACGACCTCGCGCTTGTACAGGCCGGCGTCCTTGAGCCGGTTGGTCTCGCTTCGCAGCAGATCGCGCAGCGCCTGGCTCATGAGCCACCTCCGACGAACCATACCAGGGCGGCGACGCAGCGCGACCACGGCAGGCTCGGCACGCACGCCGCATCGCCGGCCTCGCAGGCGTGGAGCGCGAGGTCGCGGCGCGCGCACACTTCGTCGATCGCCCGCGCGTCGTCGGCGCCGCTCGCGCCGGCCAGCACGAGCTCGGTGGCGAGCACCGCGTAGCGCCGGCGGAGCTCGGCGGCGAGGGCGGTCCGGTAGTCGGCGCTGCCGCGTACCAGCCGGATCCGGGTCGCGTCGTCGACCAGCGTGCTTGCCGCGCGCTGGTTGGT
>Ga0307515_10009874_pt1 | contig 18388 bp, 14 predicted proteins | sample 17_EM_MG_FD_194513 | JGI IMG/M metagenome (GOLD analysis project Ga0307515, IMG submission 194513) | Populus trichocarpa ectomycorrhiza microbial communities from riparian zone in the Pacific Northwest, United States - 17_EM | ecosystem: Host-associated > Plants > Roots > Unclassified | place...
GTAGACCGTGTCACCCATATAGGCGACCGCGCGGACGGGCCCGTTGAAGGAGGCGCCCGACCTCGGCATCGACGGAATGGCCGCGTACGCCGGGCTCGCGGTCCCTCCCAGCAGCAGCACCAGGACCAACAGGAAGACCGGCCACTTTCCGCGCGTCACGTCAGCTCCTCACCGCACCACGAGCGACGAGTGTGTCACACGGAGTGTCCGCATGCGGGGATATGAGAGCCTGTGTCGATGCGTATCGGCGTCATCGGACTCGGACTCATCGGCGGCTCTCTATTGCGTGCCCTCCACGCGGCCGGGCACGAGGCGACCGGCTACGACACCGACCGCACGACACGGCTCGCGGCCGTCGCCAGCGGGCTGCGGACCGTCGACGCCCTCGACAGCTGGCGCGTCGACATAACCGTCCTCGCCGTCCCCCTGCCCGCCCTCGGCGCCGTCATGCCCGCCCTCGACGGCTACGACGGGCTGATCACCGACGTCGTCTCGGTCAAGACGCCGCTGCGCGAGCGCTTCGCCGGGCGCCGCTTCGTCGGCGGGCATCCCATGGCCGGCAAGGAGACCAGCGGCTTCGAGCACTCCGACGCCGACCTGTTCACCCACCGCGTCTGGGCCCTGTGCCTCGACGAGGAGACCTCCCTCGACGACTGGCTGAGACTCGCGCGCCTCTACACCGCGATGGGCGCGCGCGTCGTCCCGACGACCGCCGCCGAGCACGACGCCGCCGTCGCCGCCGTCAGCCACGTCCCGCACCTGCTGGCCGCCGCGCTCGTCGAGACCGCCGGCGACCCCCTCCCGCGCGCCCTGGCCGCGAGCTCCTTCCGCGACGGGACCCGCGTCGCGCTCACCCGCCCCGAACTCGTCGCGGCCATGGCCGGAGGCAACGCCGACGCCGTCCGCGCGGCCCTCGACCGCACCCTCGCCTCCCTCAGAGAGGTGCGCGCCGCCCTCGACGCCGACGACCCCCGCGACGCCGTCGCCGCGTGGTTCACACCCGCCTGGCGCAGCCGTCGGGACTGGCCCCCGACGCCCGGTCCGGCGCAGACGACACCCGTCGACAGGGAGCGTCTCCTCGCCCTCGGACGGGCCGGCGGATGGGTGCACTCCATCGAAGACGATCGTCACATTACGGTGATGCGCCCCGCCGCCGCGGTGCCGTAGTGTCGCCGCCATGAGACGTATTGACGAGATCGCCGACAAGTTCGTTGAGGACTCGATCGCGCTCTCCCCGATCAGCGCGACGTACCAGGGCGTGGCCGGCCACGACCACGAACTGGACGACTTCTCGCCCGCCGGCCTGGCCGCCGAGGCCGACCTCACCCGCAAGACCCTCGCCGACCTGGAGGCCGCGACCCCGGTCGACGAGCGCGAGCAGGTCGCCAAGGACGGCATGGTCGAGCGCCTCGCCCTCTCGCTCGAACGCCACGACGCCGGCGACACCGCCGCCGACCTCAACGTCATCGCCAGCCCCCTCCAGGGCGTCCGGCAGATCTTCGACCTGATGACCATCGGGACCGAGGAGCAGGCCGCCAACATCGCCGCCCGCCTCGCCAAGATCCCCGAGGCCCTCGCCGGCTACCGGGAGACCCTCCGCGCGGCCGCCGCCGACGGGCGCGTCGCCGCCGTCCGCCAGGTCCGCGAATGCGCCGCCCAGTGCGACAACTGGAACGGCGCCGAAGGCGACGACTTCTGGGCAGGGCTCCTCACACGAGTCACCGTCGACGGCTCGGCCGCCACGGGCGCGCTCGCCACCGACCTCGCGGCCGGCGCGGAGGCCGCCCGCCGGGGTGTCGCCGAGTTCGGGAGCTTCCTGCGCGACGAGCTGGCGCCCCTGGCGCCCGAGAGCGACGCGGCCGGGGCCGAGCGCTACGCGCGGGCGTCGCGCTACTTCCTCGGCGCGGCCGTCGACCTCCAGGAAACCTACGAGTGGGGCTGGCAGGAACTGCACCGCATCGAGTCGGAGATGAAGCGCGTCGCCGACAAGATCGTGCCGGGAGGGTCCGTCGACGAGGCCGTCGCCGCGCTGGACAACGACCCGGCCCGCCACATCTCCACCAAGGCCGAGTTCCGCGACTGGATGCAGGAGCTCGCCGACCGCACGATCGAGGAGCTCGCCGGGACGCACTTCGACATCCCCGAGCCGATCCGCCGCATCGAGTGCTGCATCGCCCCCACCGCCGACGGCGCCATCTACTACACCGGCCCGTCGGAGGACTTCACCCGCCCGGGCCGCATGTGGTGGTCGGTGCCGAACGAGGACGAGGGCTTCTCCACCTGGCGCGAGGTCACGACCGTCTACCACGAGGGCGTCCCCGGACACCACCTCCAGGTCGGGCAGACCGCCTACCGCGCCGAGCTGCTCAACCGCTACCAGCGCCTCATGCTGTGGTGCTCGGGCCACGGTGAGGGCTGGGCGCTGTACTCCGAGCGGCTCATGGACGAGCTGGGCTACTTCGACGACCCGGGCGCCAAGCTCGGCATGCTCGACGCGCAGGGCTTCCGTGCCGCGCGCGTCATCGTCGACATCGGCATGCACCTGGAGCTGGAGATCCCGAAGGACAACCCCTTCGGCTTCAACCCGGGCGCCCGCTGGACCGCCGAGCTGGGCTGGGACTTCATGCGCGGCCACTGCCGCATCGAGGACGCCATGCTGCGCTTCGAGCTGTCCCGCTACCTGGGGTGGCCGGGGCAGGCGCCGTCGTACAAGGTCGGGGAGCGCATCTGGCTCCAGGCCCGCGAGGACGCCAAGGCGCGCAAGGGCGCGGCCTTCGATCTGAAGCAGTTCCACACCGACGCGCTGAACCTGGGCGCGCTGGGGCTGGACCCGTTCCGGAAGGCGATGGAGCGGATCTAGGTTTTCGGGATCGGGAAGGGCCGCTCGCCGGGTTATCCACATGCCGTGGGTTATGCACAGCGAGCGGCCTTCATGTTCGTCAGGGGTGCTTGAGGGGGCGCTACGGTCGAACGTAGGGAGGAGGCCGGGAGGCCCCGGGAGGCCCGGGGAGCCTTTCACGTTCTCCACCGGCGGCGCCTTCGCCGAGCTTGGCGCGACAACGCCGCGAGGCGCCGCCCGGGCCGCGCCCCACTACCTGAGGTTCCGGAACTCCTCGATGGTCATCCCGAAGATCACCAAATCCTGCCGCGAGCCTTCGCGGAACGAGGCCTTGCGCAGCCGCCCCTCCAGGACGAAGCCGAGGCTCTGGTGCAGGCCCAGGGAGGCGGCGTTGTCGCCGTACACCTCCGCCTGGCACTTCGTGTAGCGGCGCTCGCCGAACATGTAGCGCTGCACGATCCGGATCGCCTCGCTGGCGTACCCGCGGCGCTGGTCCTCGCGGAAGACGGCGACGCCGTACCAGAACGAACCCGCCGTCAGGTCCGTGCGGACGGTCGTGATCGAGCCGACGGGACGGTCGTCGTTGATGTCGGCGATCACGAGCCACATGTCGTCCGAGGAGTTGCGCTGGGTCGCGCGCTCGGCGGCCCACTTCTCGTAACTCGCGTTCGACTGCGGCGGGTAGACGCGGTCTGCGTGGCGCTGGTTGGAGCTGATCATGTCGGCGTCGCGGAAGCGCGTCCACTCTTTCGGTTCAAGGCCGCGCAGGCGCACCCGGCGGCCCGTCCAGAGAGAGTCGTGCGCGCCGATGGCGGCGTACTGGGAGGAGGAGGTCACCAGCGTAGTGTCCCAAGTCCGTCAAGCGGGCTTCGTCTCACCGCTGGACATTCCCGGGCCGACCTGGCAACACTTGGGCCATGTCTCTGCCACCCCACATCATCCGCGCCTCGGCCAAGCTCATGTCCGCCCACCGGGGCGAGAAGGGCCTGTCGTTCGTGTACTCACCTGGGCTTTCGCTGCCCGGTGGCGAGGCCGAACTGGTGGCCGTGTGGGATCGCGAAGAGCTCCCCGCCGACGTTCCCGGCGACGTCCCCGTCCGGCATCTGCGTGAGATCGACTTCACCGACGCCGTCGACGCCCTCGACGACGGCGAAGGCTGGCGCGAACTCGACGCCCCCGTCAAGCTCGTCGCGGGCTTCGCCTACGGGGTGATGCTGTCCGACAAGAGCGGCGCCGGCACCAAGACCCGCGGGCGCGTGTCGGTGTTCCCGTACCTCCTCACCGACCGCACCGAGGCCGCCCTGTCGGGCGAGGCGGGCGCCGTCGCCGCCGAACTCGCCGACTGCACCGACGGCTGGGACCGCGCCCACCTCCTCGACGCGGCCCTGCACCGGGCGTACGTCGCGTGGTTCGCCTCGCACCAGCGCTTCTGGCCGGGCCGGAAGCGCCGGTACGACTGGGTCCGCCACTTCGGGCTCAGCGAGGCCATCGCCGACCTGGAGCACGGGATCTGGAACACGTCCGGGCCCGCGGGGCAGGCCGAGTTGTACGCGGGCTTCGTGGACAGGATCCTGGCCGACTGACGTGGCCTCCGGCACTCTCGTTAACCCGCTCGCGGGGCCGGTCGGCGCTCCGCTAGTATTAGCCGGTCGCCGCCGCAAGGCGGTGAACGTGCGCCCGTAGCTCAACGGATAGAGCATCTGACTACGGATCAGAAGGTTAGGGGTTCGAATCCCTTCGGGCGCGCCAGTCGAAAAGCCCCGGGCCATGCCCGGGGCTTTTCGCGTGCCTCCCCCCGATTGTGGCGAGAACGTGGCCGGGCTGTGGCGGTTTGTCCAACCATCGACGTGGCGGCAGCAAGCCGCTTTCACGCACCTGATGGGGAGCTCACCGTGCGAAACAGAATCATCACCTTCGTCGCCCTCGCGATCGCGGCGTTCGGGCTGCTCGGCTCGACGGCGGCCCCGGCTTCGGCCTCAACCTCGGCGGGGGACGTCGGGACCGAGGCGTACGAGACGGACTACGCCGTCCTGCACGGCATGACCGACCACAAGCGCGAGTGCTACGGCGACGACACCGAGTGGAACGCCAACGTCGTCGGCTGCGTCATGCCCTACGGGGACATCTTCTGGCTCTACGACATCGACCAGGACGCCTCCAGCGTCAAGCTGACCTGGCGTGACGCCGACGGCTCGCGTCACGGCGTGTGCATCGACGACGAGGGCTACGGCGACCAGACCCGCTGCAACAAGAACCTGCCGGAGGGCCACACGATCAAGTGGGAGCTCGTCTGGTGGGAGGGCGGCGACTGGCACAGCAGCGAGACGTACAGCACCAACATCTGAGGGGGTGCGGGTCGGGGCCCACGGGCCCCGATCTGCCCGTCCGGCCGTAACGATCGGGCACTCCTCGCCGAGAGCCTTGCCCCGCGCCTCGCGCGGGGTTTTGATTGCCGTGCCCCGCCCGCGCAGAGAAAGGCCGCGACCATGCCCGCGCCCCGCAGGACCGCCTTACTCACCGCCGCCCTCCTCGCCGCCACGGCCCTCACGGGAGCCGTCGGCACCCCCGCCTACGCGGCCTCCTGCGTGAGCGCCGTCGACAACGACTTCGACGGCGACGGCGTGCGCGACCTGGCCGTCGGCGACCCGTTCACCGCGACCGGCGGCCGGGTGATCGTCACGCACAGCCGGACGGGCGCGGCCACGGTCATCGACCAGTCCACGGCGGGCGTGCCCGGCACGGGCGTGAACGGCGACTTCTTCGGGTTCGCGCTCGCCTCCTACGACCGCAACCTCGACGGCTGCGACGACCTCGTCGTCGGCGGGCCCGGGGAGAACGTCGGGGACAAGACGAAGACCGGCTCCGTCTGGGTCATCCCGGGCTCGCCGACCGGCCTGAACACCGCGGCCTCCTTCACGTTGACGCAGGACACGGCGGGTTTCCCGGGCGCCAACGAGAACAACGACCTCTTCGGCTACTCCGTCGCGGCGGGCAACTTCGGCTCGCAGCGCTTCCTCGCGATCGGCGCACCCGGGGAAACCCTCGGGACCGGCACCTCCAACGCGGGCGTGGTCGTCTACCAGCGCGGCAGCACCGTCACCGCGCTCACCCAGAACACCGCCGGGGTCCCGGGCACCGGTGAACTCGGCGACCGCTTCGGGGAGACCCTGTCGGCGACGCCGCTGCACGTGGCCGTCGGCGTCCCCGGCGAGGACGCCGCCACGGGCCAGGTCCAGGTCTTCCGCCACCAGCTCACCGACGGGAAACCCACCTTCGTCCAGACCCTGCGGCAGGACACCGACGGCGTCACCGGCGCGGGCGAGCCCGGCGACCGCTTCGGCGGGCAGCTGTCGGCGATCCCGTTCCGGCCGGCCGGCGGGAGCGGCGGCACGCTCGTCGCGATCTCCGTGACCGGCGAGGACGTCCGCTCGAACACCGTCACCGACGCCGGCCTCGTGCACACCATCTACATAGGACCCGACGGCTCCTTCCGCCAGCTCGCCGAGTACTCCCAGGACACCGCCGGGGTCGAGGGCGACGCGGGCTCCGACGACCAGTTCGGCCGCACCGTCCAGCTCGCCAACACCGGCACCGGCGCCGACGGCACCCCCGCGACGACCACGCTGACCGTCGGCGCGCGCGGCGCCGAGAACCCCGACCCGCGCCTCGGCGCGCTCCAGGTCTTCCGCCTGTCGGGCGCCCCCGGCGACGGCGACCTGTGGATCGCGCCCGGCACGCACGGCCTGCCCGCCAACGCGATCGGCGGCAACACCCGCATCGGCTCCTCGCGCGACTACCTCTACGTCGAAGGCCACCTCGCCGACGGCGTCGGCGCCGCCGTCCACGGCCTGCGCTGGCGCGACCTCCTCGCCGGGCAGTCGCCCGCCGCGCGGACCTGGCCGGTCCCGGGCACGAGTGTGCTGGTCTGGGCGATCTCCTAGCCCGTTCACCCCCTCCCGACCGGAGACGACCCCGGCGTCCACGCGATCCTCCGGCCGAATGCACGCAGAGTTGGTGAAAGGGTCGCGTACGGGTCCGACACTTCGGACATGAACCGCGTACCGGCCCTCATCATCACCGCGGGTTTAACCTTCACCATCGGCGGTGTCGTCCCCCCTGCGCCCGCCTACGCCGCCGCCTGCGTCACGGGCGCCGACAACGACTTCGACGGAGACGGCGTGCGCGACCGCGCCGTAGCCGCGCCCAACGGCTCCGACGGCGGCCGCGTCGTCGTCACCTACAGCTCGACCGGCACCACCAAGACCATCGACCAGCAGACCGACGGCGTCCCCGGAGCCGGCGCCGACGGCGACCTCTTCGGCTTCGCGCTCGCCTCCTACGACAGCGACGGTGACGGCTGCGACGAGCTCGTCGTCGGCGGTCCAGGCGAGAACGTGGGCGGGAAACCCGCCGCGGGAACCGTCTGGATCATCCCCGGCGCGCCCGGCGGCCTGAACACCGCCGCGACGGCCGCCTACGACCAGGACTCGGCGGGTTTCCCGGGCGCCGTCGAAGCCGCAGACCTGTTCGGCTACTCCCTCGCGGCCGGGCTGACCGGTTCGCAGCGCTACCTCGTCATCGGCTCGCCGGGCGAGAAACTCGACGACGGCTACGCCGAAGGGCAGGTCTACTACCTGCAAGGCGGGTCGATCGTGACGCTGCACCAGGACAAGCCCGGGGTCGCCGACGACTCCGAGCCCGGCGACTGGTTCGGCGAGACGGTCGCGGGGACGCCGACGCACGTGGCGGTCGGAGTCGCGGGCGAGAACGACGAGGCGGGTGCCGTCGCGCTCTTCACACACACTCTCACGGCCGACAGCCTCACCCCGCTGTCGACGGTCGGCCAGGACACCGCGGGCGTGTCCGGCGGCGCCGAGGCGGGCGACGGCTTCGGCGGAGTCCTCTCGGCGCTCCCGTACCGGCTCCCGAACGTCATCGCGACGGGCACGCTACTTGCCGTGGCGGCGACCGGCGAGGACCTCGGCACCGTCGTCGATGCCGGCCTCGTCCACACCCTCTTCATCGATGCGGCGGGCGGGATCACCCAGCTCGCCGAGTACAAGCAGAGCGCGCCGGACGTCGACGGGAACCCCGAGACCGACGACCTGCTCGGCACCGTCACCCGCCTCACCGACACCGCCCGCGGCGCCTACGCCACCCCGGCGACGGCACTGCTCACCCTGAGCTCGGCGGGCGCCGAAGGCACCCACCCGGGCTACGGGGCCGTGCAGGTGTTCCGCCTGTCGGGCGCGCCCGGCGACGGCGACGTGTGGATCGCGCCCGGCCACGCCGGGCTCCCGGCCGAAGGCTGGGGCGACCACACCGTCGCCGGATCCACGCCCGAGTACCTCTACCTGCCGGGATGGTCCGACGACGGCGCCGTCGTCTTCGGCCTGAAATGGACCGGGCTGCTCGCGGGCACCGAGGCGCCCGCCCGCACCTGGCCCGCCGGCGACGACCTCAACATCACCGGGGTGCTGTAGCTACCCTCATACCCGTGACCACCCGATTCGACGACTGGATGGGCCGCGCCATCGAGGCCGCGGCGGGCGCCGACCCGGCCGACGTGCCGGTCGGCGCCGTCGTCTACGGCCCCGACGGCGCCGAGCTCGCCGCCGCCGCCAACAACCGCGAGGCGACCGGCGACCCGGCCGGGCACGCCGAGATCCTTGCGCTGCGGGAGGCCGCGCGCGTGCACGGCGACGGGTGGCGGCTCGAAGGGTGCACGCTCGTGGTGACGCTGGAGCCGTGCACGATGTGCGCGGGCGCGCTGGTGCTCGCACGTGTGGGCACGGTGGTCTTCGGTGCGTGGGAGCCGAAGACGGGGGCGGTGGGGTCCCTGTGGGACGTGGTGCGCGACCGGCGGCTCAACCATCGTCCGGAGGTCCACGCGGGCGTGCGGGAAACGGAGTGCGCGGAGCTGCTGCGGGGATTCTTCCGTAGCTGATCATCCGGACGTATCCGGTCAAGATCGTCCACTATGGACAGTAGGTCCCCCGGCGCGCACACTGGGTCGGTCCGACACCGTCCACGTGTACGGAGGATCACCCATGAGCAACCTTCCGCCTCTGGCGTCGGGATCCCGCCCATTACTCGGCCACGCCGTCGCGATGTACCGCGACGCGTTCCCCCTCGTCGAGCGCGGCCACCGCGAGCACGGGCGCGTCTTCTCCCTCAACCTCGCCGGGAAACCCGCCGTCGTACTGCTCGGCAACGAGCACGACCGCTGGCTGTTCAAGGAGACCGACACGCTCTTCTCCATCAGCGAGGGCATGCCGTTCTTCGCCCGGATGTTCGACCCCGACATGTACTTCCTCGCCGGACCCGCCGAGTACCAGCGGCAGCGCGAGATCCTGTTACCCCGTTTCCAGGCCCGCCACCTGGCGAAGTACACCGAGATCATGACCGCCGAGACCGATGCCTGGATCGAGGGCCTCGGCGAGTCCGGGGAGTTCGACGTCATCGACGAGTTCGGCCCGCTGATCATGCGCATCGCCGCGAAGTCGTTCCTCGGCGAGGACTTCGGGGAGCGCCTCGGCACCGACTTCTTCGCCGAGTTCCGGCGCTTCTCGGCCGGGCTCGACGTCATCTTCCCCAGCTGGCTGCCGCTGCCGCACTTCATCCGCAGCCGCCGCGCCCGCGCCCGCCTGCACACCGCCCTCGGCGCGCTCGTCGCCGAACGCCACCGCAACCCCACCGATCCGCCCGACTTCCTCCAGGCGCTGTCGACGGCGACCTACAGCGACGGCGAGCCCCTGCCTGAGCGCCTGGTCATCAACATCGTCCTCGGCCTGACCTGGGTCGGGCAGGAGACCACGACCGGGCACGCGAGCTGGGCGCTCATCCACCTGCTCCAGCACCCGGGCGAGCTGGCGAAGGTGCGCGCCGAGCAGCGCGACCGGCTGCCGGCCGGCGCGTCGGAGCTCGGCGACTTCCGCGAGCTGCGCTACCTCGACGCCGCGCTTCACGAGACCGAGCGGCTGCGGCCGGTCGCGCAGCTGATCGCGCGCGGGGCACTGGAGGACATCAAGGTCGACGAGTACGTGATCCCGAAAGGCGCGCGAGTCTTCCTGTCGCCGGCGATCACGCACCGGCTGCCGGAACTGTTCGAGGACCCGGAGACCTACGCGCCGCAGCGGTTCATCGACGACCCGAAGTCGGCGCAGCTGCTCATCGGCTTCGGCGGGGGCGTGCACCGGTGCCTCGGGGCGCGTTTCGCCTACCTGGAGATGCAGATCATCCTGACGCTGCTGCTGCGGGCGATGGACCTGGAGCTGCTCGATCCCGATCCGCGGCCGATCGCGGGGCCGGGGACGAAGTGGCCGCAGGGGCCGGTCCGCGTGCGCTACGCGCGCAGGGCGGGGGACAGGGGCTGAGCCGAGAAGGGCGCCCGGTGAACGCCGGGCGCCCCATGTTCGCCTATCGCGTGACCGCGGCCAGGGCGATCTCTACCATGTCCCCGAACGTGCGCTCCCGCTCCTCGGCGGGCAGTGCCTCCTCGCGGAAGATGTGGTCGGAGATCGTGCAGATCGTCAGGGCGCGAGCCTTGAACTTCGCGGCGAGGGTGTACAGCGCCGCCGCCTCCATCTCGACCGCGAGGACGCCGTACTCGGCGGCCCGCTTGTAGGTGTCGAGCGAGTCGCCGTAGAACACGTCGCTGGACAGGATCTGCCCGACGTGCACGGGCGCGCCGTCACGGCTCTCGGCGATCTCGACGGCCGCGCGGAGCAGGCCGAAGTCGGCGACGGGCGCGTAGTTGAGCTGCCCGGCGAAGCGGTTGACGTTCATCGACGAGTCCGTGGCGGCACCGATCCCGACGACCACGTCGCGCACGTTCACGTCGTCCTGGATCGAGCCGGCGCTGCCGACGCGCACGACCGTCTTCACGCCGTACTCGGCGAGCAGTTCGTGGGTGTAGATCGACGCCGAGGGCATGCCCATGCCCGAGCCCTGGATCGAGAGGCGGTGGCCCTGGTAGGTACCGGTGAACCCGAACATGTTCCGCACGGTCGAGTAGCATTCCGCGCCTTCGAGGAACGTCTCGGCGATCCACTTGGCCCGCAGCGGGTCGCCGGGCATCAAGACGGTCTCTGCGATCTCTCCGGGCTTGGCGCCGATGTGATTGCTCATGCCCGGATCTTGCCATCCTCAGCCGACGGCCGACGCCGGAACCCAGCCACACGAGACGGACCCGTCAGCGCGCGTGAGGCGTGCCACGGACCAGCCGAGGCCGGTGTCGGCGAAGGTGGCGGCGACCTCGGTGAACTCGCCCGGGTCGCCCACCTTGGGGGCGCCGTCGGCGGGCCACACGAGCGGGACGGTGCCCGCCGCGACCGGGAGCGGCGACTCGTCGAAGGCGATCTCGCAGCGGTGGACGGAGCCGAAGGCGGGCGCGGTGGCGACGGGGTAGCCGTCGCGGACCTCGATGCGGAGGGTCGTCTCCACGAAGTCCTCGGGGGCGCCGGCGCAGCCGCCCGCCATGCCGATGCGGGCGAAGCTCTCGACCTCGACCTTCCCGTCGGCCAGGACCGGGTCCTCGAACATGTCTCCGCAGTGGACGCGGTCGAGCACTGAACCGGGGATCTGGACCGGGCCGCCGTCCTCCCACAGCCAGATCTGCATCCACGTCGGTTCGGAGTTCCCGCCGTGCGTGACGATCAGGGTGACGGCGTCGAGGTCGTTGTCGCCGTCGAGGTCGGCGTAGACGGGATCGGCTGCCAGCTCGGTGAAGGAGAGTTCGTCGTAGCGGTCGGCCTCGCCGTCGACGAGGGTGGTCGAGACGGTCCCGTCGAAGTTCAGGTAGGAGGCGTTGGCCCAGTCGAAGCCCTTGATGTCCTCGTTCGGCGGCTCGGGATCGCGGATCTCCGGCGCCGCCTGCCCTCCACCGCCCTCGAAGGCGTTGACGCCGACGACGACTCCGCCCGCGACCACGGCGATTCCGACGGCCACGGCACCGACCTTGAGCGCGGTCAGGCCGAGCATGCCTTTCGCGGCGGCGGCCTTCGCGCCCGCTCCCGTGCTCAGCGCCGACAACGCGCCCGAGGCGCCCTGACCGGCCAGAACCCCTGCGGTGGCGGCGATCCCGGCCGCGGCGGCACCCGCGACCGCGAGGTTGATCGACACGACGGCGTCGTTGAGCGGACGCACGTCGGCACCCGCGAGGGCGGCCGCGACGGCCAGCGGCGCCGGGCCTTCGGCCGGTCGCGGAAGGGCGAGCAAGGCGTCGCGGAACTGTGCGGCGGTCGGCCGCGCGGCGGGGTCGGCAGCGGTCGCCGCGCGCAGCAGCGCGGTCAGCTCGGGCGGGACGCCGTAGAGGTCGGCGATCTCACCCGGCCGTCCGCCGAGGGCCCGGTACACAGTGGACGCCAGGGCCGCGACATCGGCCGGTTGCCCGTGATCGGCCGGCGCGAAGGGATTCGGGGCGCCGGGCGGCTTGGCCAAACCGGGCGCGCACGCGTCGAAGCCCGCCAGCGCGACCCGCTCGCCGTAGACCACTGTGGACGGACACACGGCTCCGTGCACGAGCCCGTTGGCGTGGGCCGCGGCCAGCCCGCCGGCCAGGGCGGTACCGATCCGGACCGCCTCGGCCCCCGCGACGCTTCCCGCCGCGACCAGGTGCTCGGCGAGCGTCAGCGGTGCCGCGTCGACGACGAGCAGCGCCCGGCCGTCGGATGCGCGGCCGGCCTGCCGGACCGTCGCGATCCCGGGATCCGCCGCGGCCGAACGCAATGCAGCCGCCCAGGGCTCGAAGTCGGCGGGCGCAGGGCGGCGCCCGACGATCCGCAGGATCGGCCCGGGCCCGGCGTAGACGTCGACCGCGTCGTCGCGGTACACCAGTGCGGTCTCCATGCCATCCATTGTGGTCAGTCGTCCAGCCCGTTGTTGGGCACCCAGCCGCAGGACACCGAGCCGTCCGTCCGCGTCATGCGCACCCGCAGCCACAGCACGGGATCCGTTTCGTCCCAGGTGGTGTAGACGACCTCAAGCTTCGTGAACTTCTCGGCGGCGTCGACCGCCGGGGCCTTCTCGTCGGGCGCTACCAGGGGCTGGTAGTTGACGACCTCCATGACGGCCTCGTACTCCGCGGGCACACACGAGGCCGCCGCGCCGTGCGGCGAGACCGACACCGGATACCCGTCCTCCACGGCGATCTCGACCTTGTCCTCCTGGAACTGCGGACCCGCGCAGTCGGGCACCGCGACCGCGATCTTCCGGGTGATCGCGAAGTGCCCGTCCTTCACCGTCGGCGGCTCGAAGTCGTTGCCGCAGCGGCCCGCGTCGGCCAGCGGGAACGGGAGCTGCACGGCCTTCCCGTCCTCCCACAGCCACACGTACGGCCAGCGGTAGAGGTTGTTGCCGCCGTCCTTGGCGAGCACGACCATGGCGTCGAGGTCGTTGTCCCGGTCGGCGTCGGCGTAGACGATCGGGTCGTCGGCGAGCCGGTAGCCCGCGCTGTCGTCCTCCGAGTCGTACGGCTCGCCTTGGCCGTCGACGAGCTGGGCGCTCTGGCCGAGCGCGGCGTCGACGAAGGTGGTGTTCTTGAAGTCGAACTGCTGGATCGCGGTCACCAGCGGCCCCGGCGCGGCCGGTTCGTCGTCGAGGACGTTCACGCCGACCACGACACCCGCCGCGACGACCGCCGCCCCGGCGGCGAAGGCGCCGATCTTCAGCGCGCTCAGCCCGCCGATGAAACCCTTCGAGACGGCCGCCTTCGCGCCCGCCCCCGCACCCGTGCCCAGCGCCGACAGCGCGCCCGCCGCGCCCTGGCCCGCCACGATTCCCGCCGTCGCGGCCAGCCCGGTCACCGCCGCGCCCGCGACCGCCAGGTTGATCGAGATGACGGCCTGGTTCACCGGCCGCACCGGCGAACCCACCAGCGCCGCCTCGACCGGCACCGCCGGCAGCGTGTTCTCGGTCGCGCCGATCACCGTCAGCGCCTGGTAGAGCTGCTGCGCGGTCGGGCGCTGCACCGGGTCGGGCGACATCCCCGCCCGCAGGGCCGCCGTCAGCGGCGGCGGGACGTCGTTGAGCTCGCCGATCTGCCTCGCGGGCCGCCCGCCGAGCGCGACGTAGAGCGTCAGCGCCAGCCCGTACACGTCGCCCGCCGGACCCGGAACCCCTTCGGGCGCGGCGAACCAGCTCGGCGCGGCCGGTTTGGCCAACCCCGGAGCGCACGCGTCGAAACCCGCCAGGCGCACACCGTCGGCGTAAACGACCGTCGACGGGCACACCGCCCCATGCCACAACCCGGTCGCGTGGACCTGCGCCAGCGCCGAGGCCAGCGCGAGGCCCGTCGTGTGCACCTCCGCGACCGGCAGCGGACCCTGCCCCACCAGCCGCTCGGCGAGCGTCACCCCGGCGGCGTCGACGACCAGCATCGGCCGCCCGTCGGGCTCCCGCGCGGCCTGGAACACCGTCGCCACACCGGGAAGCCGCGACACCGACAGCAACGCCGCCGCCCACGGATCGAAACGGGACGCCGCCACCGCCTCGGCGCCCACGATCATGACCGCGGGGCCGCCGTCGGGGGCGGCCGCCGCGTACACAGATGCCGTTTCATCGCGATACATGGGCATGTCGTTCATGCCCGAGACCTTATCGACGTGCGGCAAGCCCGCTCACGGTCAGCCCGTGACCGCCGACCAGGGCACCCAGCCGCAGCCCGTGCCGCCGTCGGCCCACGTGATCGTCGCGATCGCGTAACCGTTGTCGAGGGTCGGGTCGGGCGAAGGCCGGTGGCGCACCTCGACCTTGGTGTAGTCGGCCGGCTCGGCCAGCTTCGGCGCGCCCTCGGCGTTCAGCACGACCGGCTCGGCCTTGCCCGTCACGTCCGTCGTCTCCGTCGAGACCGCCGCCGGCACCCGGCAGCGTGTCGTCGCCGAGCTGTGCGCGCCCATCTTCTCCACCGGGAAGGACGCGAGCATCCCGACCGTGACAGTCTCGGTCGCCGGGTCGCCGCCGCACACGTTCGCCGTCGAACGCGTCAGCGCCAGACCGCCCTCACCGGGCGCGATCGTCATGCGCGCCAGCGGATCGCACGTCCACTGCCAGCTCGCCTCGAAGGCGATCGGCTGCGCCGCCGTCCCGTCCCAGATCCACAGCAGGACCTGCGACCACGGCTTCTCGCCGTTGATGTCGACGAGCGCCGCCGCGTCGAGATCGCCGTCGGCGTCGAGGTCGGTGAAGACCGGCTCGCCCGACAGCGCGAAGTCCTCGAACTTGCCGTCCTCGAACGCGACCAGCTTGCCCTTGACGTAGACAGCCGCGCTCGTGAAGTCGACCGCCTCGATCCCGCCGGCCGGCGCGTCGGACTCGCCGGGGCTCGCCGAGTTGCCCGGGTTCACGGCGCCCGGGTCGCCGCCGTCGTCTTTGTTGAAGTACTCAAGGCCGAAGTACACCGAGCCGCCCAGCAGGGCGACCGCGATGACGATGATGACCACGACCGGCCACACCTTGCGCTTCTTCGGCTGGTAGGGCTGGTGGGGGGTGGGGGGCAGGGGCGGAAGCGGCGACCAGCCCGACTCGGCGGGCGGCGGCGGTCCGAAAGCGGGCGTCGGCTGCGTCGGGGCGCCCTGGTTCGGGTCCCACGGCATCCCGCCGGGCGGAGGAGGGGTCACGCTCATGTGGAGAGGCTAGTACCGCCGGTCAACGCGGGTGCCGCGGGCGCGCGGGGACGCCTGTGAGGCCGAGCACCGGATACCGCCGCGACATGGGCCGGACGCCTCAGGTAGCCTCGTCGACGGTGGCGTGTCCGAGTGGCCGAAGGAGCACGCCTCGAAAGCGTGTGACGGTGCAAGCCGTCCGTGGGTTCAAATCCCACCGCCACCGCCACGAACGCCGCTCCACCCGTACGGGTGGGGCGGCGTTTCGCCGTGCGGGCGAGGACGCCGCCTCGGTCGGGCGACGCCTCGTCGAATCCGGCTAAATCACCACACTCCAGGGCACCCATCCGCACCCCAGCTCCCCGTCGTTGAAGGTGATCACCCCGTAGGCGTACCCGTTGTTGATGGTCGTGTCGGTGCCCTTGGCGTAGTAGACGACCATCTTCGAGAACTCCGAACTCTGCGCGACCACGCCCGAGGAGGCGTCCGGGTGGAACAGCGGGTCGGACTTCCCGTACACGTCCTCGGTCTCCAGGCCGCTTGAGTTCACGTCGTCGCGGCAGTTGATGACCGCGCTGAGGTGGTCGTCGTCGTTCTGCACGACCTCGTCGTCCTTGACCTCGACGTGGATCGTCTCGGTGCTGTGGAAGCCGCCGTCGCAGAAGTTCGAGTCGGCGCGGGTGATCTCGAACTGCCCGGGCAGCGACGCGTCGACGTCGAGCGACAGCGGCGTCAGCTCGTCGCAGGTCCACTGCCAGGTCGCCTCGAAGTCGACCGGCTCGGCGCGCTTCGAGGACGCGTCGTACAGCCACACCTGCACGAACTCCCAGGGGTCGAACTCCTCGGCGCTGTCGCCGACGTACTCGATGACGGCGGCGGCGTCGAGGTCGCCGTCACCGTCGACGTCGGCGTAGACGGCCTGGTCGTCGAGCCGGTAGAGCCCGGACTTGCCGTCGCTGAGCGTCCCGGGGGTCTGGAGCAGCGAGACGTCGGCGTTGCGCAGGTCGACGTCCTTGATGCCCTCGTCGACCGGCGCCTCGGTCGGCGTCGGGTCCGGATCGGCCTCGTCCTTGCCGCCGGCGTTGATCGCGACGATGATCACGGTCGCGACGACGACCAGCGCCAGCGCGCCGACGGCGAAGATGACGCCGGTGTTCGACTTCTTCTGCGGCGGCGGCTGCGGCGCCCACGGCTGGGGCTGCGCGAACTGGGGTTGCGCGAACTGCGGCGCCGGGGGACCGGTGACCGGGAACGCCGCTGGACCGCCCGAGGTCGGGTGGTACATCGGCCCGCCGGAGGCCGGGGCGCCGGAGACCGGGTAGGGCGCGGGCGCGGCGGAGACCGGCCGGGGCGGCATCCCGCCGGCGTTGTTGATCTCGACGACGCCGCTGGTCACCGGGCGGATCGCGATGCCGACGGCCTCGGCGGGCAGCGGCGGCGCGGCCGTGGGGACGTGCGGGAGCTCGATCGTCGACAGCTCGGCGTGCAGCTGCGCGGCACTCGGCCGGCCGTTCGGGTCGGGGTTCAGCGCCGCCCGGAGCAGGCCGGTGACCTGCTGCGGCACGCCCGGCAGGTCGAGGATCGACTGGTTGCGCAGCCCGGGGTTGTGCGGGTCGTGCGCGTACGGCAGCTGCCCGCCGAGCGCGACGTAGCTGGTGGCGGCCAGCGCGTAGACGTCGGTCGCGGGGCCGGGCACCTGGTCGAGCGGGTTGAACCGGGAGTTGACGGACTGAAGGCCCATCACGGGCGCCTGGCCGTCGAGGCCGGCGAGCTGCGGGTGCCCGAAACCGTTGAAGAGCACTGTGGACGGTGCGACCGCGCCGTGCCGCAAGCCGTTCTGGTGCAGCGTGTCCAGCGCCAGCGCCAGCAGGGAGGCGTTGGTCACGGACTCCCCGACGGCCAGCGGACCGGTGTGGCACAGCCGCTCGGCCAGCGTGCTGCCCCCGGCGTCGACCACAAGGGACGGTCGTCCGTCCGGACCGGTGCCCGCCTGGTAGATCGTGGCGATGTTGGGGTGCGCCGACAGCTGCCGGACCAGGCCGGCCCAGGGCTCGAAGGTCGCCGGGTCGGCGAGGTGGTGGCCGACGATCTGCATCGCGGGAGCGCCGTCCGGGCCGTTGACCGGATAGCTCGCCGCGGTGTCGTCGGAGTGGAGGGGGGACGCAGGCGTGGTCATGTGAGTGCCCTCGTTCTCTTTAGTGTTCTCACGCAATGGTTCCAGGCGGGATCCACCCGCAGGCGACGCTGCCGTCGGCGCGGGTCAGTCGGGCGAGGTGCCAGGGGTTGGTCCCGCCGCCGAGGTCCCAGTAGGCGGACTCGATGGTGGTGAACTCATCGGTCGCGCCGACGGCCGGGGATCCGTCGGCGGGAGCCAGAAGCGGTGTGGCGCGGCCGGTCAGGTCGGCGTGCTCCTGGTTGGGCGCGGTCGTGTCGTAGCAGTTCCCGGCCGCGCCGAAGGCGGGCGCGGTCTGCACGGGGAGGTGGTCGCGGAGGCCGAGGGTGACCGTCGCGGGGCCGTCGCTCCCCGCGGGATCGGCTTCGCCGCAACGGAAGGAGAAGTCCATGGTGACCTCGACGCCGCCGTTCGCGGCCGGTGCCAGGCCGTCGACGGCGCCGCCGCAGTCCTGCTCGTGGATGGCGACATAGGGCGACTGGACGGCCTCGCCGCCGTCCCATTCCCAGAAGTACAGGTACTTCGGGCCGCCGCCGGCCTGGACGATGACCCACTGCGCGAGGTCGAGGTCGTTGTCGCCGTCGAGGTCGGCGTAGACGGGACCGCCTTCCAGGACATAGGTGTCCGACGGCCGGCTCGGGTCGCCGAGGGCGCCTGAGGCGCGACCACCGCTGAACCGCGTCGGCTCCTCGTCGTTGTCGGGATCGAAGACGCGGCCGGGGGAGAAGGCCGCTTCGGCGACGTCGAAGTCGCGGATCGCCTCGACCATCGGGC
>Ga0307515_10009875_pt1 | contig 18388 bp, 24 predicted proteins | sample 17_EM_MG_FD_194513 | JGI IMG/M metagenome (GOLD analysis project Ga0307515, IMG submission 194513) | Populus trichocarpa ectomycorrhiza microbial communities from riparian zone in the Pacific Northwest, United States - 17_EM | ecosystem: Host-associated > Plants > Roots > Unclassified | place...
TGGCAGACCAAAAACGTAGCCAGACCTCAATTACATATGTCTGCAACTTCACATTATTTTTAGTGGACGTCTGAGGCGAGCTGTAGGCGATTTTTCGCATTTCGCGGCCTTGGGGCGGCTTTTTAAACAACGCAAAAACGGCCCAGTAAATCGCACATGCTCTAGTGAACAAATTCAAAGAGCGGCCAAAAATACCTCCGACCAGGTCACAGACAGATTTTTTGTGCAAGTAAACATGGCAGAAATCACAACCGAAATGTATTTTAGTGTGCGATCGCGGGAGACGAATATAGCGCGTGAGGAATACGCGTTAGGATCATGCTAAATGGCAACAAAACAAAGTTCAAAACATTTAATATTAACCTATATACCAACCTAACCAGGGCATTACACACAGAGGCCGGTAAACCCCTCTCAATCAAGCTGCATTCGCTCGAGCGAACGACAATGAGGCGTGAGCATCCGTGGGAAACCGCGTGGAGAATTCCGGTGATCGGGTGGCTGAACACCGCGCGAGGTCTCAGACGTGGGAAACTGCGTGGCAAATGCCGGTGACTGCTGGCGCGGTGCTCATGCGTTGTGCTGCACGGATGGCCTGGTCAGGGCGTTGGGTTAAGAGATAAGGAATGCGCTCTGTATAGTAGAGAGAAAATGCAGCCAGACCTCAATTACACATGCCTGTAGCCTCACTTTATTTTAATTGGATGTCTGAAGCGAGCTGTAGACGGTTTTTCACTATTCGCGGCTTTGGGGCGGCTTATTAAAAAACGCAAAAACGGCTCAATAAATCGCACAAGCACTAGTGAACAAAGTTAAAGAGTGACAGAAATTACCTCTCATCCGGTCACAGACATAATATTCACTGCACTACTACATAGCATCAATCCGAGATCAGATATAAGCCTTGATTCTGGTTCCGACGTTGCCTGCCGAAACGATCGGCAATGCCCGAGAGCGCACTTACCATATTGGGTAAACATGCTCTCCGCGAGAAAGCCGCGTGGAGAATTCCGGTGGCCGAAGATCAGCGACCACCCGGGGCTTGTGCTGCGCTGCACGGTTGGGATGTTGGTAAGGAGGGTTAGGTGGTTAGGCAGTTAGGTGGTTAGGCGGTTAGGTGGTTAGGTGGTTAGGGTTGGTTAAGGTTAGGCTGTCTCGGAAAGAGGTCATTTTATTTCTCGGTGACGGATGCTGCGACAACGAGGTAATGAACACGCTTTGCATAGTAGGCAGAAAATATAGCCAGACCTCAATAACATATGTCTGCAACTTTGCTTTATTTTTATTGGACGTCTGAAGAGATTTTTCGCTTTTCGCGGCTTTGGGGCGGCTTTTTAAACAACGCAAAAACGGCTCTATAAATCGCACATGCGCTAGTGAACAAAGTTAAAGAGTGGCCAAAATTATCCCCCATCAGGTCACAGACAGAATTTTTGTGTCAACAAACATGGCAGAAGTCTCGACCGAAAAATATTTTAGAGTGCGATCGCGAGAGACGTATAGCGCGTGAGGAATATGCGTTAAAATCATGCTATATAGCAACAAAAAAAAGTTTAATACATTTTATATCGACTTATATGCTAATATAACCAGGGTATTATACACAGAGGCCGCTAAACCCCTCTCAATCGAGCTGTATTCGCCGGAGCGAACGATATTGAGGTTGTGAGCACCCGTGGGAATCCGTGTGGCAAATGCCGGTGGCTGCAAATGGGACCAAGTCGCGTTGACTGTGGGAAAGCCGCGTGGAGAATTCCGGTGGCTGAAAGCCGCGCCGACTGTGAGAAAGCCGCGTGGGGAATCTCGGGGGAGGACCCTCAAAGGGAAGCCGCGCCGACCAGCATAGAACTCAAGTCCTTGTGTATAATGTATTTACGCGAATCGACTACGTAGTTTAGGGAACAATGCCGGGAATACATCACACCATTGGCCACTTTCGTATGAGTCCCCAATCGCTTGACTCTGGGAACCGGGAGCGCTGACTTGGCTACCATCAGGAGGCCGCAACGTCTGACTTGCGGTTAGCTGACCCCGACTCTGCGGTGTGCACATCCCCAACCCGGGATGTCCCACGCGTAGGCCTGTTGATGTTGACCGACGGGAACTGGCTTTGGCTCTGGACGGGCGACGGATGAGAAAGGAGGTATTGAGAGCCCTCTTGATTCGGGCTTGAATTTTGAGACGCGTTGGTGGAAGGTGTTGGAGATACCGGTATGAGCTCGGCCTCTACGTCGTCCGCTGAACCGGATGTCTGATGTGATAAGGCGTGTTCGAGTTCATTTGAAGAGTGTAAGAGACGGAGGGGTTCGACCGTGGTCATCAGAGAGGCAGAGGGACCGTTAATCTTCTCAGAGAGGTTCGGGGAATCCGGGAGCTCAACTTGCGGAGGTGTGCTTGCGGGCGAAGATAACGCGTTTATTTGTGAAAAGGCTCGGTCGTCCTCCTCCTCGTCGTCTGATCGGCCGTCTGCAAAGGGTGTGAAATTCACTGCCCCGATACCGAGTGGTGTGAAGTTGCACAAAGAACATACCGTCGACAACTGAGACACGTCTTTGGTCGGGGTCCAGTTCCGGCGGTCCAAGCCACGGCGTTCTTTCGTTAGGTTTCAGAGTAAACACGTGTATCGAGACGTGGTCAATCCAGTCTGACAGGAGGTCAAATTCGTCTGAACAACCGGCCCAATTGCACCGGAGTCCTTCCTTTGTTGCGGCCATAGTGATCGAGCGAGCGGAAGGTGTCAATCCAGACTCCGGAGTCATGCCCGTCGATCAACGGAGAACGCGAAGGTTTTCCTGATGGGAAAGCAGCGCGGAGGAATCCAGTGGCTGAGTACAAGTCTGCGACGCCCCTGGCAGCGAGATAAATACGCGGTATTAGGGTTGGTTTTATAGTAATAAAATCTAATAAACGAGACGGTAAAGTGACCCTACGCCTGGAGTTTGCTCGTCAAAGAGGAGAGCTGCGTGCAGGCTCGGTCCTTGGCGTGTGGCCACTGTGGGAAATCGGTGGTGGGCACACTTGAGGTGGCACGAGGGCGTCGCACCGCTCAACTGCTCACTGCCACCTCGCTTGTTTGTGCTCTCCCTTTGTCCGCTTTTCTCTTTACCCTCCTAGTGCCAAACCTCGCTGGGCCAGCAACCGTTGTACGGGCTGGACTCTTCTCTGATTCGATCGAATTCCTCCGCTCCGACGGGCACCGGGAATCTTGAACACTGGACCGCGAATGCTCCGGGTCTCACCCGATCACTTACTGGGTCGTTATTAAGGCCTATTTTCAACGATGCGTCTTTGTTAGGTGTCCTAAGCATCTATGTAGGCGACTATCGACGATGTTTGTAGGGGGGAGGAGGGCTACCGGCCACAAGCGAGAACTGGGAGGTTGACCAAATAGGTAAGCTATCTAACCACCTCTGAGATTGTAATGAATCGAAGGTGCTCACGAAATTCAGCTCCCCGGGGCCATAGATAACCCCCACCGTCGTTATCGCCTCCTAGAACCTCTCGCTTTCGCCTCTCTCTCACTCTCACTCGCTTCACTCTCTCTCTCCCACTCGCTTCTCTCTCTCCCACTCACTTCTCTCTCTCCCACTCGCTTCTCTCTCTCTCTCTCGCTTCTCTCTCTCTCTCACTCGCGTCTCTCTCTCTTGCGCCTCCTTATCGCGTCTCTCCCTCCTTATCGCGTCTCTCCCTCCTTATCGCGTCTTTTCTCCTAGCACCAATCGCCCCCGGCCTCTTCACTTCATCCTCCAAGAGCGGTTGTACCGCTTGGAGTCACCCAACCAATCCCCATCAGACCGTTACAAGCACGGATCTCGTCTCAGGTACGTCTATTTGTTTTGGGAAGGGTTAGACAGTGCATCTGGAGGGTTGACGCGTTTGCACCCATCGGAACCGTCGCTATGCCCACCCCCGCTTTCCGGGAATGATGGGTTGCGGCGCGTTGACCCAACGGAGAGCTGCAGCCTCAGCCCATCCGTTTACCCCAACCATCGGTTGCTCACTAACCTGCCATCGTCTCGCTTTTTTACCCAATTGACCTTAGGTTAGGCTGCCATCCCACATCAAGAGTATTATCAAGGTGCTATGGACAACGAAGGGTATGTTCTCGGCTTTCAATGTTGGCTTCAGGCGTTGACGAGCGCATATAGCCTTGAACTCTGTACCTGTGGCGAGTATGTCTCCAATGTCAATGCGCATCAGAGGTTGCACCGCGACGGGATCAAGGTTTCGACGCCAAATGGCAAGGTTAGGGTCTACCGGAATGGCAAATTCTTTTGTTGTCCAAACCGCAACTGTACCTACAAGTCCAATAACTCGTGTAATTTTCAAGTGAGTTTGCCTTATTACCTTGCATCCGACCTTGATCTGACCGCATACAACTGAAGAAACACTTCAAGAGCTGCTCCAAGAAGCGCCAGTTATCCCGCATATATCCGTCTCCATCCCCGTCTGTCCCCCCCTCCTCACAGCCTCCAGATGAGGATGTTGTCATGGACGATGCGATCCGAGGCGAGGGGTCTGGTCTCCCCGCTACACCCGAGGTAGATATGTCTGAAGTTGTAGGACCTAGTGACAATGAGGGAATGGAGATGGACCCTGACGCTACTCTGGATGACGACAAAGGGTATTTGGAGTTCAACGCCAGCGATGACGAAGACTACGAGGACGGTGATGAAGGCGACAGTGATTACGAGCCGCAGTCTGCAGGCGAAGGCGATCGGTCAAAAATCCCACGAGCCGAATGGTCTGAGGAGATGGAGCAGACGGAAGGGATGATGAAGTTGGGGTTGTGCGTTAACACGGCCCTGAAGGTTGTCATCTGCCTTGGGTGCCGTTCGGTCATCAAACCTTCCGATCTCTACCACCACGTTGTCAAGACGCATATGATGCCGACCACCATTCCCTTCTGCCAGGAGCTTCAAGCCACGTACGACTTGCAGCAAGACCCTTACAACGCACGACCGGGCACCATCGTCAAGGCGATCTTTGGCCTTGACTTGTTTGAAGGCTATATTACCTGCGATACCTGTGGCTACGCCTGTGGAAGCAAGAAGGCGATGCAACGACACTTGAAGAAGTCAGACGAATGCCAGACCTTTCGCAAACGCTACGTCCAATCCTTCCGATCAAGTTCAAGACGGATGTACTTTGGCGTCAGGCTCGAGTCTGCGGAGGCTCCATTCGGCGCCAACCTCGATCCCCTCGCGTACCTCAAGAAGAAATTCGCCCCGATCCCCTTCAGCCACATCCCAATCAAATCCCAAGGAACTGGACCCGACGCAAATCATTTCTTGAAAATTGAGAAGTGGGACCTCTACGTCGAAGGCAAAACTGGGGCCGATATTGTGTTCGCTGTCAGGGAAAGGGAGCCCGAGCTTCGGAGTGAAGTCCGGATCTGTGTAGAGCGAGTTGCGGCCAGCGTCTTTCAAAATCTTGAGGCGGTGGACAACGAACCAAGGGCCGCAATGGGAGACTACATTGGGTTAGTGGGCTGTGGACCACTTCATACGGATTTTGACTAACCATCGATCTAGGATTGGCATCAGCACGAACAAGCTTAAGGAATTGCAAAACGACAAGACGAGAAAGGCTTACGCAAAGGTCGGAACCGACCTTGTCGTCTTCTGCCTTGGCATCATCACTGGGGAAATCGACAGCTTTGAGACCAGTTTTAGTCAGGATATCGCTGAAGCGGGCACGAGATTTTTGACCGCATTGCAGACAACTTCGACAACAGACCAAGACGACGCTCTCCAGTCCTTACTCTTTTCCCTTTTCAGTCAGAAGCGATGTGGGGAAGAGAGCAAGTACACCGTCCTCGCTTTTTCATTTATTGTCTTGTACTCGTTCACAGAAGAAGGGATGCTACAACCGTGCAACACTATCTCCCAACATTTTTCAAAGGTTGTCTTCTTTGCCCGAGCGGCGATATTCAATCGCATCAGGTCCGACGCCAAGCAAGAACACAAGGGTTTCTTTGAGTGAGTTTGACTATATTGTTGATGCGTATTGATTTCTAAACTTCCAACCATAGAGTTTACGAGTCGTACAAGCATCTCTTGATGCTTCGATCAGACTACCCTCTATCGCCGATATACAGCACGAAGAACCTGGCGAAGAAGGTGTCACGAGACCAGGAGTGGGATGATAAAGTGGATTTCGTTGGACCGGACAACGAGACGATCGTGCTTGGGAGGTTAACGCTCAATCTGGAGAGTTTTGGTAACTGGTACCAAAAGCTGTTGGGAGAACTGAAGGACATGCAGGACGACCTTTTCGGAGGCATTGGATTTGACGATGAAGCATGGATATCAGTCGTGGTGCCGAACGATATTGTGGATGAGGTTAACTCACGCCACCCAGGGTTTTGTTTTGCAGACTTGGAGAGGAACGATATGAAGAAGATGGAGGACGCTGGCCTCACAGCACTTTTCCATCACCCTCGCCTTAAGGATCGATTTGGCTACATGCTTCCTAACGACAAACTCATTCTCAATGCCGCCGCCTGCCACAATTTCCTCCAACGATCATCACTCGCGAGAACGAAGTTGGCGACGCTGATTCATATCTCAGGTGGCGGGCCAGCTCGGGGCACGGAGATCACTGCAAATTTTCTTCGGAACCACCCCCAGGGTGAAATCCGGAATGTGAGGGTTGTGAATGGCGAAATCTGTCTTGTTGGAGGGTACAATAAGACGTCAGGAATGGTAAGTATATTTAACGAGTTCCTTTGGGGTCGCCCGTGACTGATATAGGACTTTTTCTTTTTAGACCGAGAGGCAGAAGAAGATCTTTCGTTTCCTTCCAAAAAGCCTTTATCGATGCTGCATCATCGATTGGTTTGTTATCCGGCCTGTAGAGATTATCTTTGCTGGAGCCCTTGGCCTCGATTCTTCAGTCGAGCAACTTAGGTTTCAGCTCTTTCCCAGTGTATATCACCCCTTCGTTTCGGAAACGCTTTCGAAGTGCCTCAAAAGAGACTCACTTCTTCATCTTGGCCAAGAGATCGGTCTTGCAGATTTTCGAGACCTCCAATCCTCCATCGTTAACGAATTCAAAGACCCTGGGGCCCTGGATATCAGAGACTTTGACGAGGCGCATGACCTTCAACAAGGTCATTCATCTGCTACGGCGTTGGGTCATTACGCCTTAGCGCGAAAGGAGCCTCAAGGCGTTAAGAAGTCCGCGATCAAGGCATATCGCCGTGCTTCCGGTTGGTGGCAGCATATTACCGGTATGTAGAATACCGTTATCATCAGGGATGCGTACTAACTTGGTTCTCAGGGATCCAACCGTCGTCATCAATGCCTCCAGCGCGTGCCAAAACAAAGATTGAAAACCACACGGGCTGCACAGGCTGCACGGCGTCGACATCTGGATTGGAATCGCAAATGGACCGATTGGCAAACCAGTTTCAAAACCTCAACACCAACCTTCGATCGACCGTCAACGAGTCGGTCGGGTCCGCGCTTGCAATTCAAGCCAGGAGGGGCTCGACCGTTGAGTCTTCCTCGCCAATTGAACGCGAGCTCTATGTCCCCCATCAGTCGCTCACCAGGATGCTTCAAAAGTTCCTGGGAGACTCTACCGCCACATTCAAGAACCCCGAGCAAGCCGAGGCCATCGAGTTTGTCCTGGCCTACGAACGTCACCTCTTGTTAGTCGGGCCAACCGCGATGGGGAAGACCCTTGCCTATATGATCCCTGCCGCCCAACGCGACCACGGCATCACTTGCGTCCTCCTCCCACTTTCCGCGCTGCACACCGACTTTGATCGCCGATGTAAAGATCTCAAGATAGAGAGTTCTCGATGGACGCCAGTCAATAATCAGCCTGCAACAAGGATCGTTTACGTTTCTCCCGAACACGCGCAGAGCAAGCAATTTGTTGACTATCTTATTGAATCGTACAACCGTGGACTCCTCAAGCAATTTGTCATCGACGAGGCTCATCTTGTCAAAAGTCAAAATAATTTCCGCTTTTGTTTCTTGGCATTAAGGCCCCTTGTTAGCTGCGGTGAGTTCAAAAGCTAACATTGTTGGTCGAAACCTAACCTTGGGTGCACAGGCGTTCCATTCTTGCTGATGACAGCAACCTGTCCCCTTGCTCTCCGGCCTGAAGTCTTGTCCACTTTGGGGATCGACGACGACTGCCACGTCATCCACGCGCCAACAGATCGACCCGAAATATCTTACAACGTCAAAATCCACCCCACTCTTGATGAGGCAAAGCAGAAGCTCGTCGAAGCCGTTCAGGGCTGGTTGGAGAAGAAAAAGAATAGTACTTCCTTCCGAGGACTGGTATATTGTCGAAGCACGGATGCTGTGGATGAGCTCGCTAGGCTGATCGGTTGCAAGCCATTCCATGCCGGCCGGCCTGAAGAAGAGAGAAAGGCTAGTTTCCAGGATTGGGTGGATGGAAAGCAGAAATTCATGGTTTGTTCGTCATTGATGGGTTGCGGTGTCGACGTTGAAGGTGTCGCCGTCGTCTTTCATTATGGGACCCCATGGTCAGTGTTGGACTTTGCTCAGGAGAGTGGGAGGGCTGGACGGGGAGGGAAGCCTTCGCTCAGCTTCGTTTATGCCGGAAGGGACGAGAGGCAACCTGCCGAGAGTGATGATGAGAATCTGTATGGGGCGGTGACGATGAGGGAATGGGTCCTCCAGACGCACATGTGTCGCCGAATCGCCCTCAGCTCCTTCCTGGACAACCGCCGAACCACATGTACGCTTCTGAAGGGGGCCGTTCCTTGCGACGTGTGCAACGCCAAGTCATTGGAACCACACCCGGGACGGCTTGTTCCATTTTCGACTTGGACGATTCGCACTGGCGATATCCCAAAACCAAGACCGCTGCCAACCATCCCGCCGTCTTCTTTGGAATACGCAGTCTCGATCAGTCAGCGTCAAGAAGATACCCGGTTAGTTGCATTTCAAACGCCAACTCGTTTATTGCCACTGTCACTGATGAAAAACAAACCAGAAGACCGACACTAGATCCCAAACCGCCGACCCTCGATCAAGAAATGACATCAGATCCCGAACCTCTGCCCCTTGGTCAAGAACCGACACCGTCGAACTCTTCACACGCCAATGAAGATCTGACCCGCAAACGTGAGGAAGGGAGCAGGTAAATCAAATTCTCGGTTTGCACTGTTCGCAAAACTGATGACGTATCCTCCCAAAGCGAGGCAAATAAACGCCAACGGGTTAGCCGAGTCACCGGTCCAGTTCAACCCCTGCCACCAGCGCCCCATGGGCCCATGAACCCTCGCTTGAAGGAGATTGAAGACAGGGCGACGAAGGCCATTGAGGAGCGGAGGAAAACCATGCCACGGGCCACCTCAAGCGTCTCTCTCAGCCAGAGGATCTGGGCAAATGAACTGACCACCGAGGTTGGGACGCTGATGGTTCAAGACGTGCGAGCGAACATCTCAGCGAACATTCGCGGGTGCCCAGTTTGTTACATGATAGGTGGCGAGGAGGGCACCACTCATACCGCTGGGAAAAAATGTCCGAAGATGCCGCTCATTGATGCGACGACCCCGGGTTGGAAATCATTCAAGGATGACTTGAACTTCGTGGAAGGAATATACTGTTGGAAATGCCTCCTGCCCACGGTACGCATCTCATTATTTCGGTTCAACCACTGTGACTGACATTGGATCAAATAGAGCGAAAGGACGAACATGGCTGGTGCCCAATACCATCATATAGATGAATGCACTCTACCGCATTTCATCCGCCCGTTCCTATTTGCATTTTACAAGGAAGGCCCGCCTGAGATCAAGGCATTCGTCAAGGAGAATCTATGCGTTTCGGTGTGGGAGGATGACGACATTGAGACGTTCTTGAAGTGGATGAGAGTTAGGCCGGGGGACGACGCCCCAAATCACATCAAACTCTATTGGTGGGTCTTGAAATTTTGGGGGAGGTCTTGACGAACGGTGACGACATCCGACGCGTTTCCACTGTACTGCTACATAGCATCAATCCGAGATCTGATATAAGCCTCGATTTTGGTGTGATCCGTTCCGACGTTGCCTGCCGAAACGATCGGCAATGCCCGAGAGCGCACTTGCTATATCGGGTACACATGCTCTCCGAGAGCGCAATTCCCATATCGGGTAAAGATGCTCTCCGAGAGCGCACTTACCATATTGGGTAAACATGCTCTCCGCGACGAGCTTACCCAACGCCTCGCCCACGTACGTCTTTGGCTCTTCGATGGCAGGCATGTACGCTTGCGAACACACCTGCGGGTGTGCTTACCAGAGTGCGAAGCGAAGCGACCGTAATAAACACGAACGGACCCGGCACCGAAACTGCAACGAGGAGTGCAAGCGCTATGCTGTTGTCACAAAACCCACAATTCGCATCCACACTCCGGACTCTTTCTCCGCAATGGCTCACGACAAGGCAGCAACTTCCACCTCGAGCTCAGGAAAGCGGCTGCGTGCCGATAGCTTAACCCCCTCGACCTCGTCAACCTCCTCAACCTCCACCAGGAAACGCTCTCGTCCTGCAACACCCAACGTTTCGGAGGAGTTGCCGACCCCCGAGATGGACCTGGAGGAAAGTTTGAAGCGTGAAAAGGCGGCGCGGGCCACGGTCTTCAACCGTATCAAACTCTGCTGTGTGTTGGATCCGACCAGAGCAGTAGGCGCCTACGGAGACATCGACGATCACAGCTGCTGGGTGGACACATGGCTACCCGGCGGAGCGACTGAGGTCGAACAGCTTGTGTGTTCAGGGGAGCTGGAGGGCTATGCCTTCCGACACCCCCTATACACTCACACGGTAAGGATGTACGACTGGGTGAGTCGCCTGCCCTCAAGCGGACCTGCAATTGACCCTCTACGTTGTGAAACCAGGCGTACGTTTCGTACTGCTGCTTCCGTCAAGCTGGATACAATGTCCAGTTCAGGTCGTGGCACAACTTCTCGCAGCTGCTCAAAGAACATAGCCCGGCCTCAGTGGTCGAGCGGCTCAGGGGTGAAGGCATCGATTGCATCTTTGGCGGCATCGACCTTTCGATCCGGTACGACCGTCATTTCCTGACAGAGCCCTGCTGACCCTGTATCCCGCTTCAGGGCCCCCTCCCGCATACCAGTCGCAAACAAGGAGCGGGACGCCTTTCTCGCACTAGAGAAACTTTTCCCCATCTTCCCGAGCCCCCAGGGGTGTGCTCAACAAGGAGCCAAGCTCTCGTTCAACGACACCCTCTATGTGATAGCGCAGAGCATGAGCATGCGTCGTCCAAAGACCGAACGCTTGCTCGATCCCAAAAAACCACCCTGCGGCTTCGTTCTAAAGCGGGAGTTCAGCGACGGGGGGGAAGATGTGTATGTTCCCTCAATGATCGAGCCTTTGAGGGTCAGTGCCGAGATTAAACGGGCGGCGGCCTTTGTTAGGAAGAGAACGGAGGCAAACCCAAATGACGAGTGCTTGTGGCTCACCCAAGAATACGTCCCCTTTCTTTCGATCGGTGAAGTCAGGTTTGTGTGCGTGGGGGGGCGGCCCATTCGCGAGGTGGTTACCGGGAAGAATCTGGCAGGCCACCCCGAATCGCCCGGTCAACTGTGGGCATACGAGCGCAACGAATCACTCAGAACAGTTGCCGCTCTACAGTGGGTGGTCCCAACCTCTCACTCATCTGTCCCAGCTCACCAAATCCGCCCAGGACACTCGTGGACACTGGCCACACCTTAGACGAGGGCAATGCTTTTGACTCGAATCAAAGCACGGAAGAAAGAGAACTGGTCAGACGGAAGCTAAACTCATTTGTTGAAGACTTTGTGCGCCGTCTCATGGCCCTTGAGGGAGGGCACAGCAGCCTCGGAGTGTTCTGCAGGGTCGACCTCAGCATTTTCGTCGACAGCGAGAAGAGGGTGTCGTTGTTTGTGAACGAGGTCGAGAGGGGAATAACGACCTGTCTTTGGAGCGGCTCAGGCCCTAGCACAGTCGGCCACGTTGGGTCCGACCTTGCGTGGCCCTTGGCTTGCTGGATACTGGAAGAAAATAAGAGGTTGGTCGTCGGTTAGCACGTCATAGATACCCCCGTATATGCTTAGATTGCTCTCTGTCGCACGAGGTGGGCACCCTCAGAAAAAGCGTCCCGGGTTCAACACATTCAACTACCTCTTCCTCTATTGGTTAGGTTAGGGGTACATTGCAGACTCTTTAAATTTACGTGCTTGCCTGTACTTCGGGGTTAGCCGATGATCGGACTTACTCCTTTTGCCGTCAGTATCAACATTCAACCACCTCTCCCTCTCCACTATTCACCCTCTTCTCCAAAAGCGGATGTACCGTTTGGCTGCTTCCCTCTTCCTTCTGATTTCCTCCCTCGGCGATTTTCACCAAGAACGGTAGTACCGCTTGGAAGAGTCGAATCAAACTCCACCCGATCCAACGAAACCGTCGTCATCCTCACCCCCGCCTCCGTTAGGCAACAGGGAACTACGATCTCTTGCTGGGATCCTTTGAAGCTTGTAGGTTCGGGTTTGGGCAATGTGCGTCTGTTTGTGGAGGTATCGTTTGAGCATCCCGATAGTCAACTCGCGCGCCCATCGGAATCGTTGACCACGTCCCCCCCCCCCAGGAACTTCGGCTGTGGCGAGTAGGCGAAGGATTTGGCTCATTGCGAATTGCCGGCCCAACTTGAAGACCATCGCGCTGCAGGCCAGGAATGCGGAATATAACCCCAAGGTTTGTGCTGTGTTTAGATCGCAGTGTAAAAACCGGTCCTACATTCGTCCGGTCTTGCTAGTGGTTCATCATGCGGATCCGTGATCCCAAGAGGACCGCACTCATGGAAGGATGGTTGTCACGGGTGTGAAGTTGGAGGACGACTCGAGGTTAGTCTTGCGTCATTCAGAAGCTTGGTCTCGGCGCTTCGGAATTCAACATCCGAAACGTCGTCGGCGGTTGCAAGTTCATTTGGAGGGTTTCGCGTTAGGTATGTGTACCTCAGAGCGTTCCGTATGCAATGTTCCTGACGTCACCCATCCCCAGCTCGGTCCTCCGTAGGATAGGGCTCTTCTTCATCTCCAGACAGAATGTCTTGACTGCCGCCAAGGTAGGCGCGGGTTTTCTCAACCATTACCCCCTTCGATCGTTCGACACTGGCACTTATCTCCACTTCCTCCCCACCAGGTTCGAGAAGAGAATCGCACGGTTTTCAACTCGACGACGTGATGTGTTCAAGGTTGAGGAGCACGACGCTTCTTTTTGGACTCTCCTTACGCCCAAGTAAACCCCGCTTGTAATACCCAACGTCCGCCCCACGGGTTCAACTCCGCTTCGCGAATCAGGGCCGAATCTGTTGGGACGATCGTCGCATCTTTCGCATCCAGACTTGGGCGACTTGTGGACCAACGTGCTGCATGCTAAGAATGGGATATAGCCCCAAGGTTTGTGCCGCGTTCTTGCTGTATTCCGCGAACCGTTCTCACGTTCGTTTGCTCCGATAGCATTCACTACCGTCGTTGTGGTTATCCTAGAGCTTGATCCCAAGGCGATTGCGTTCGGTTTTGAGTTGGGAAAGTGGTCGGAAGTCAACTCGGGGTTGGCGTTGCAAGATCACATCCGCATCATTCAGGATTTTGAATTTGAATTCAAGTTCCCTGTTCAATTGGCAGAGGTTCGTGCACATCCGAGCGCTCTGTGGACAATATTATTGACGCCGCTCTACCTCAGCATTCCCTGGTTAGATCCTTTGTCAACCCGATCACAAGTTCGTTCGCTTTGTTCGGGATGCCGTGAGATGGGTTGGATGTTGATGCGGTTGTTCGACACGACATCATTCCAACACCTCGAAGCCATTGTGAACCCGGGTTACCGGTTCGACTTGAAGACCATCGCGCTATACGGCAAGAATATGGAATATAACCCACAGGTTCGTCTGGTGTTTTGAATGCAGTGACGAACCGTTCCCATCCACAGTTTGATTGATCAAGCCAAAAACGACTTCTTCATTTCCGGACGGATCATCTTGATTGCCACCAATGTAGGCGCGGGCTTTCTCAACCACGACCACGCCCTTTCAATTGTTCGACCCCGTCAGGTTCGAGAAGAGGATCAGGTGGGTTTCAACATGGCGCCGTGATGAATTCAAGGTTGGGGTTCACAAAGCGCGATGCCGGACCGAATCAGAGCCAAATCGTTCGGACGATTGCCACATCGCTCGCGTCGAACACCCTTCTGACCCAACGCTGTCTCCGACTCTCGGACAACGACGCATCACCGCCGTCGTCCCAACCCTTCGAATGTTATCACCACTGTGGACCCGGGTCATCAGTTCAATTTGGAGACCATCGCGACTAGGAAAGGGAATATAATCCCAAGGTTTGTGCCGTGTTTTGATCGCAGTGTACGCGAACCGTTCTTATGTTCGTCCACTCGAACAGCATTTTGCCACCGTCATCACGAGGATCTGACCTTTGCGTTGGGAAAGAATGTCGTAACGGGCATGAAGTCAGAGGGCGACTCGAGGTTGGCGTCGCGCAAATACGCTCGCATCATTCAGAAGCTTGGCTTTGACGCCAAATTTTCGGAATTCAAAATTCAAAACATCGTCGGCAGTCGTGACGTCAAGTTCCCCGTTTAGAGGGGTTCGAGAAGGGTCAATGAATTAGGTTGGTGTACCTCCGAGCGCACCACATACAACATTCCTGACGTCACCCTACTTCGACTGTCCCCAGTTCGATCCACCGCCGCCAAGTTTCCCCGTTTGCATCCTCCGTTTGTCCAGTCCCTGCCTCTGGCCAGATTCGTCGCCTCTCGTCTCAGCGACTAGTAAATTGTTCGACCAACAGTTATCCAAAGTGCCTGGATACCAACCCGAATGTCAACGCGGTCATTCAACACTCCGTGCAAGCGCAACACTGCCCGTTCTTCGTGTCAAACCGCCAACTTCTCTCTGTTGACTTCCGGTCCTGTGTGGGTTTGTTAGGTGGACTCCCGGACAACATATCACCGGTGTGGAGGACGTCATCCGAACCCTTCAAAATATCGTCGTCACTGAGAACTTGGATTGCCGGTTTGACTTGAAGATGCACGCCAGGATAGGGAATAAACCCCAAGGTTTGTGCCGTGTTTTGATCGCATTTAACGAACCGTTCTCATGTTCGTCAACTCCAACAGTGTTTTGCCGCGTCATCGTTAGGATCTGTGATCCTTAGGTTAGGTCAGACTCGTTTCCACGCCAGGAAAATGGTCGCTATGGGAAGTTGATGGACAACTCGGGGCTGGCGTCGCGCAAATACGCTCGCATCATTCAGAAGCTTGGCTTTGACGCCAAATTTTCGGAATTCAAAATTCAAGACATCGTTGGCGGTCGCGGGTTTGTTTGGAGGGGTTTGTGCACCCCCGAGTGATTGTATGCAACGTTCCTGAAGTCACCCGTTCGTTTCCAGAAATATCGTCTTGACCGACGCCAAGGTAGGTGCAGGTTTATTAACCATGACCACGTTCGACACCAGTCTTATCACCACTTCCTCCCTATCAGGTTCGAGGAGATGTCTACACTGCTTTCAACACAGCGTCACGATGTGTTCAGGGATGGGGAGTTTGCGAGGCGCGATACTGGATCACGGCACTCCTGTTTGGTTGGTTCGTGTCGGGGCGGTCTCGCGCGGTTGGGGTGGTTGGTTCCGCATTTTATTCCTCAAACTGGATAATCTAATCTAACAATAGAGCGGTTAATATTTCTTTTTTTGAGGTTAGGGCCCATGTTTGCATGTTGGACTACTTGATCGGGGATCGCGACACATGGTTCTAAAGACTTCTAATTATTTCCGCCTTTGGTCTTGGCCCCAATCCCCAACCTTCAACCACCACCACCGCAATCGCCGCTGTCATCGCCTCGACCGATACCCGCCGTCGTCGTTTTTTTTCCGAACCAATCCCACTCCCTGTTCATATGAAGGATCGCCGATTTCCGTCCGCAACCGGTCAGGTGGTTGACGACGTCGAAGTCGAACGTGTACGGAGGCTCAGGAAACGGCTTGTCAGGAAGCAATTGGAGAGGGTGGTGAGGCGGAGGGCGTTTGACAACCGGCCAAGGACCTCGTTTGAAGCCTTGGTGCGTGAGAGAAAGATGTGTCGGTTGAACAGCAAAACGCGCGACGTTGCTGTGACTGGGGCGGTGGAGAGTGTTGATGTTGGTGGGAATATTGACGACGAAGCTGATATGGATGAAGAGGTGACTAGGGGTATAGAAGAAGGCGGTGAGAGGAGTGGTGGCCGAGCAGATATGGACACTGATGAGGAGGTGGAAGTGAGCGGCGAAGAGGGCGGCGGTCTGGTAAAGGTTAACGCTGATGATGAGGTATGTATGAGTGCCAATGTTAGGAGAAACGTCGAGGTCACGTTGCCCGATGGCACACTTGCGGTTCGAGTTCGCAAGTACATTCCTTCTTTCTTTATTCGCGAACATCACTGACTATCTCTAAGGCCGTGTGAAGGTTGTCAGAGGACTGGGACCGTATGTATGGTCCCAAGGTCTTCTAGAGACACCATCTGCACCGCGTGTAAACACAAGAAGAAGAAGTGCTCCATCAAGGGGGTTGTTAACAGGTTGGTCGCAAACGGCGAATTAGGCTCCATCGAGGAGACTTGGAATCTCAAGATTTCGAGCAAGGAAGACATCATTGCACTGGGTCTCGATAGAGGTTCAGAGCTAGTCATGCTCCAGCTCTTTGCACTACGACAGGATGTGGACGAAAGGTTGACGGCGATTGAGGCACGGCTGCGGACAATAGAGGAATGGAGCGGGAGGGAGGATGCGGATGAGGTTGGCAGCGACGACCAGTCAGGGTGTTCTTAGGGCGAAGAGTCATATTCTTGTTCTCGTTCAGATTCTTGAGGCATGTATTTTCTTAAAATTGAGGTCCTCCGCTTCGTATATGAGAAGAGAAAGGAACGCGTCGGACATGAGCGGCTATGTTAGTCAAAGTTAGCTACGGCATGAAGCGGGTATGGGCGGTGTGTAGCGGTTCTACGAGAGAACACACGTTGTCTGTCTGCAGTGGTTTCTCGTCCTATATAACGTGCCTCTGGTGGTAAGAAATAGCTAACACGAAGGTCAGTAGGTGAGGTTTAGGCAGAGACACTCTATGCTGTGTCTTCATTCCGGTCTATGTTTCTCGAGAACCGCCTCCTGCCGCTCTCTATCTCACCTGTTGTGAATCGTCAAAAGCCGCCATGAACCTCCCTCTGCATGGGAAGCGGTACATGGCGGACAAGTCAGGGAGTGGCGGTTGGCGGGTATATATAAAAGTGATATGCGGTATATAATGGGTACACATGAGGGTGGTATATAGTGGGTACATACGAGGATGAGTTACTTTCACCGCCCCCAACCGTCCAACCCCATGCGCTTACAACCGCTACTAGATATCAAAGCGGGATACGATCGGTTGTGATCAGTTCTGTTGATCAGCGCATAGCAATGGTGATCAGTGGGTCCCTGTGGGGGCTTATGTTTAGGTACATTGGAAAGCGGTATTTAGCGGAACATTGGGAGCGGTTGGTGGGCGAGTTGGGGAGCGGCCATTAGCGGGTACACTGGGAAAGGCATAGGTTTAATAGCGGTATATAACGGGTACATATGGAAGTGGTATTTAGCGGGTACATTAGGAACGGCTAATAGCGGTACAATGGGAGCGGTATATAGCGGGAAAACATGGGAAGCGGTATATAGCGGGAAAAGGTTAGGTAGCGGTATATAGCGGGAAAACATGGGAAGCGGTACATAGCGGACAAGCTGAGGAGCGGCAGTTGGCGGGTATGGTATTGAGCGGGCACATCAGGAGCGGAAGTTGGCGGGTACATAGGTTGACGGTGTATGGCGGGTATATAGGGAGCGGTATTTAGCGGTAGGTTTGAAGCGGTGGTTGGCGGTACACTGAGAGCGGTGCATAGCGGGTACATTTGACATTGGGAGCGGTAGTTGGCGGGGCGGTGTATGGCGGATGCATAGGGAACGGTGGTTAACGGGAATACATGGGAGCGGCAGTTAGCGGGTAAATTGGGAGCGGTATATAGCGGTTACATTGGGGAGCGGTATATAGTGGGTAGATAGGGTTAGGTTAATGGCGGTACACTGGGAGTGGTACATAGCGGGCAAGTTGGGAGTGGTGGTTAGCGGGTTAGGTGGAGAGCGGTTTTTGGCGGTAAGTTTGGGGCGGTACATAGCGGGTATATTGGGAATTCGTATTCAATGAGTAAATTAGGTGCGGCGGTGGGAGCGGTTAATAGCGGGTACAGAACTCAAGCATAGAGAACAGATAGAAAACTCAATCTATTCCTATACTGTGATTATCGCTGCTAGGCGACACTGGGGATAATAGGAGGGCAGTGAAACCGGGTGTATATGACCAGGT
>Ga0307515_10009876_pt1 | contig 18386 bp, 8 predicted proteins | sample 17_EM_MG_FD_194513 | JGI IMG/M metagenome (GOLD analysis project Ga0307515, IMG submission 194513) | Populus trichocarpa ectomycorrhiza microbial communities from riparian zone in the Pacific Northwest, United States - 17_EM | ecosystem: Host-associated > Plants > Roots > Unclassified | place...
AATCTTTTTTTATTAGATTTTTTTGATAATGTTCATTGTGTCAATATATTATTCATCTTGTAATTTGAATTGAATATGTTGTTATGTATTTCTTTTTATTCTATTAACTACTTCCTTTTAAAAATGATTTATACACTAGTTAGTTCAAAAAATGTGCTATGTTGTGGATGCTATCTTTTTATCCTTTTATTCTATTAACAGTTAGTTCAAAAAATGATGTCGTCTTGAATATTTTTGTGTCAAACTATTTTTTACCGGTCATCCGGATTGTTTTAGGACTCGCCAAATTAGCTAGGTCATATTAGGTTAACCCCCATGCATTTTAATATTTTTGCAACACTTAGATGTTTCTTTTTGTGTTAAAAAAAATTAATCAAATCTACAGCATAGCAAAGGTCAACAATCTCATAAGATATGAAAACTTGTTTCTTGTCAATAAAATAAAAATTAGCAACAAGTTCTCAAAACTTTTATAAAAAAATAATTTTTAAAACTGGTTTTTTACACTATCAACCAATGATTTAGGAGTCAGGTCGAGTTTAAGTTTAAAAAATGGAAGTGGATCATGCCTAAGCTAGACTAAGGATGTGCAAGGCCCAATCAACCTTTGATAAAATTTGAATGAGGTTAGTTATAGGCCATTTAGGGTTTGAGATCTGAAGTTGAGTTTTGGTAGGAACAAGGATCAGGTCAGGAATTAGTCTCAAGCACTTAAAGGTTGTGACAAATATATGATTTTGTGCACCTAAAAGTTGAGCCAAGATTAGTTATAAGTGGCATCAAAGAAACGTGCTTGGATCAGTCCATAATGTCCACGGTCAAGTCAAGACCAGGTCCAAATTGCTTATAAGCCTATATTGGACCAGGTCTTAAGTCAAGAGGTTCAAGGTGCTTGAAAGTCAGACCAAGACCAAGTTTAGACCAACCCAAGGATCAATCCGAGACTATATCCAAGATGTTAGGGGTCAAGTCAAAACTAGTTTGGGGTGTTAAGGGTAAGGATATATAGGACTAGTTCTAGGCATATAATGAGCAAGGCAAGATCAAGTTCGAAGCACTTAGGGATCGAAACAAGACCTAGTCTAGGGTGCTTGAGAATTGTCTTAGGTCCAAGTCTAGTAATTAGTACTTAAAAGTGTATTTTTATCAAGATTTTATATCATCATTTTGCATTTAAAATATCAATATCTCCTTAACTAGGGCATGTTTTATAATAACATGTCTAATAATATAAGATACCTTTAATTTATGGTAAATGTTTATCTTAAATGCAAGCCTATCACATAAATCAAAGAATTGATTGATGAGTTTAACTACTGAAATTGAGAAGACAAAGAGAGGGCTACGCTTAGAAAAGAGATGCTGGTTCAGTCCAAACTGGAACACTATTCGGTTATTGGATCATAACTGGAGTTGTAGAACTTGGATTTAGGTCTGGTTTATATGTATGGAAAGCTAAGACATGGGCCTAAAACTTTCATAAGAGTCCAAGATTCAAAAGGACCGTTTTCAAGTTCAAATTGTAGCAACAACAGAGAAGTCAGAATCTGTCATGTAGCCCAGACACTATTCAATGTTCAACCCATATCTCGAGTTCTAGAAATCCAAATGCATCGATTCTTGTTTTGTTGGAAAGCTGAGACAATGTCCCAGAACTTTTATGAAGACTATTTGCTCAAATTCTAATGTTAGAAATGATGTTTTCTACAGGCAAGAAGATAAGGATTGTTACCAGGTCAAGAGGTGGTCACCCACTCAATAATTAGTCATCAAATCAATAGTTCCGAATTTTGGCCTATAAAAGGAGGCATTTGCCATGCATTTAGGCATTTTGGTTTTCAGATCAAGATCATGCTCTTTATTTCTTTCTTTATATTTTTGTAATGTTTAAGTTTTATTTCATGTTATATTTTTCTTAATCTCTTGTTTATGCTTTCCATTTCCTTTACTATACTTATGTTTTTATGTTGTTTATTTATGTTTCTCTTTTTCATTATGTTTAGTTAAGTTTATTATGTCAAGGTGAAAAGATTCCACTAATGGTGTAAGAATAAGTATAGTGTAAACTCAACATGGACTTTAATGCTTGATACTAACATGTTTTATATTTGTTATCTTATTTACTCTTAATACTTTGCTTGTTAAATGGTTAATCTAGATTTATGTTGTATAACCCTTCGTACAACAAATACTTAATCCTTTCATAACCAACTATATGGTATAACCTACACCTGTGTTATGAAAGGAACTTGATTTGTTGTTAACATAAATTAACATCATGAATACCTGACAACATTTACAAATATTAACATTATTCGAATAAGATAACTAATGTAATCATGTTAACAATTTATAATCCGATTGGAACCTTCTTTATTTGTGGTTTCCAGTTGAGTAATAAAAAGAGTTTATACTATACTTATTTGAAATACTATTAATGGATCCTCTAACCTTGACAATTGTTTTATCCTTGTTTAATCCTTACATCAATATCCTATAAAATTCTCATAAATTCTTTGTTTAATTAAATATATATATATATTATTCGACACTCTTACACTTAGAAGAAGATATCAACTCTTTGATTGTGTCATCTAACACACTATGGGTTTAAACAAAGTCAAGGCAATGAAATTCAAGGCATTAAAGGGCAATCTAGGTTCAGATTTAGAGCATCTTGTGTTGAAAGGAGTTCGGATCCATGGCATTTAAGGCTAGGCAATGGTCAAATTTAAGGCTGCCAATGAGATGAGATTAGGTCTATGCACTCAAGGTTAGGTGTAGGGTGCTTAGAGTTGGGTAGAGACTAGGTATAAGGTGTGGTGGGCCGAGAGCAATGTGCTAGAAGATCAATTTGGTACCTCAGAAATGACCAATCCTTAATATTCAAATAATATAAGTATTAGTTTTGATAAATGAGTATTTAATTAAAACTAAGTGTATTTTCTAACCAAAAAAAAATAATAAAAAACATCAAATCAAACAAGTTTCCAATTTTTAAAATCAATAAACGAAAAAAAAAAGAAACATAAAAGGAAAATTAAAGCAAACGGCCTCTAAGCTGCGAACCAAGTGATTGTCAATCAAAGGACTGATTCCAACATTGTAAAAATAAAATAAAATGGACTGAATGCAGAGATGGGAATTTTATAACATGATTTATGATAGTCTCGATTATGGGAGAATGGAGAGGATGAACAATTAGAAAGGAAAAGGAAACAAGTAAAGTGAAATAAAATCAGGTAAAATCCTTTTTGGCGTTTTGTAGCTCTAAAACCCATCCCTACCATGCACGCACATTTACATAATAAGCCAAGTAACTGCTGTCACAACAAAAGATCCCTTCTTTCTACCTCGGATTTTCTTTTTTCTTTTTCGAGTTTCTTAAGTTTGACCGCGTCATTTTGCATAAAAGTCAACATGAAGGTTTCAAATTTATAGTTCTGGTTCCCTGGCTTTGACCACCCACTCCTGCTTGCTTCAAACTTCAATCCATTTGTTCTAGATTTGTAATCTTCTGGTCTCATATAAACTACTGATATGATACATGAATTCCTGCTATCTGGTCAATTGAGTCAGCAGGGTTATTCAAGAATCAATACCTTGGTAATTATGAAGCTTAAATCAGCTGGTAATTTGTTCTTATGTTAATCATCTAGGGAATTTCAAACTCAACTCTTCAGAGAGCTCATCGGCTTCTACAGAACTGTCCAATCCAACGGCTTAATCAAGCGGGTAATAAGATGGGGTTTGACGGCCTCTGCAGTATATATATGACAATAGAAATATGTGATTACTTACCATTTATAAATGCAGAAATACCATAACCCATAAACATCAATACATCAGACAAATAATGATAATATGCACATCAAAGATTATTTTGCTAATAATTAATTTTGACTAAAATCACACATGGACCTGCCCACATTGTATATATCAATAATTTTAATTTCCCAACACCTTAACGCACATTGTCACATCAGTTGGAATACAAATTCCTCCTACGTTCTATCAAAATGTTCTTAACAACAGAGTTTTATTAATTCCAACAAAACAGACTGGACATGCTTGTAAAAGAAAAGGAAAGAAAAAAACGTGTATGCAAGTAAGAAACTATTTGATTTTGCTCTATTTTGACGTGGCTAATTTTCAGCCAAGGAGACTGAGGCAGTTCTCAGGGCAGGGAATTCTACTCACGTTAACAGGGGCATGGCTCCTTGGGATAGCACAACGTGAGCCACCCCAGGCATGACCAGAGATGAAACTCTGCACCTCGGCTGAGGAGGAGAACAAGTCAGGTAGACAGATGCTCAACACAAATATTGCTGAATATTAAAGCTGTCTAGTTTATGATTTAGAGAACAACCACACTTTATAAGATTCAGCAAAAATAGAAGGTAAGGAAACTGACATTTCAGTGCATGCCATCAACTTAATCAGATAGGCTGGAGTATAACCAGTTCAGTCAATTATAAAGCACTGAACTGGGGCAATAAAACAGTGAATATATACAGAGGATGATGCTCAGAGATATGGATGTATGCATGTGTATATATTAAAGTTCATTTGGAGCTTTGTACTTGAGAAATAAACACACCAGAACACAAGCTCTTGGCCGGAAGAGGAAAGGTATTATTCAACATCACCCCTGTCCAGGACAAGAGAATTATCATTATCTTGTCCAATGATGAAAGGGAGGAATTGAGTATATTATTAACAACATGACACATTACAACAAACTAAAACTGTAATTTTATTCATCTGTGCAAGCTGTTGATTTTCTCACCTTTGCAAAGCTCTTATGGTAACCAAACATACAAATGACAATCAGACTATGAAGGAAGAAAACGACACAAAGCCATGAAACAAATTAAAAATAAAAGGCAAAGTTATCAGCACCTCCTAAAACTGTATCTATGGATCTAAATTAAAACCCAAATTCATCCCAAAAGGGAAGGCAGCGATTACCAGATGTCCAGATTCACATCTCCTCAACAAAGCCATGATCCAACAGCGCAGATTGATACGCTACACGTAGCTGGTGACCGATGTGCACATCAGCATCCCATCTCATCACAGCAAAATTTGCACTTCCATATATTACTCAATGTTGGTGATATAGGTGTGCACGTCAGCATCCCATCACAGCACAATTGTACACAAAGCTGCCCGAAGGCTTGCTAGCAAGCAGGTCCCACTTTGGAGGACCATCACCTGGAGCCCATGAGTGCAGCTCAATCATCCCTCCACCTAGAGCCCTAGGTCCACCTATAACAATAAGTCGATCTCCACATGCCCTAAATGCCAGGCCCCAACCATTCATCGAAACTGCTTGTTCAGGTAACCTCCCAAGTGTAATCCACACATTGTTTTTTTTGTCATATTTCCTCACCTCCTTTTGTGCATAATCAGCTGCATAGAGCTCATTATTCACAACTGCAACTAAAGGAGGTGCCCCAGCTGCAGCAGGTGTTTCTGTGACCACAGCCCCTCCATTTTGAGCAGGCAGCATATCAGGTATCTCATGCCACGTTCTTGTTTTCAAATCATATGCCTCCCCACATGTCAGCATCTTTGAATTGCCAGCTCCAATTCCACCAATAACATAAAACTTGCCATCCATAAATAGTCCAGAACACATTTTCCTAGCTTTATTCATGTTTGGAATAGCAACCCACATGCCAGTTTCTGAATTGTATAGCTCCGCTGAGTTCAAAACATTGCCACGTGGATCACAACCACCAGCAAGTATCGCAATTTCCCCCAGACTGGAAGATCCAAACAAGCACCTGGGTGTGTTCATCTTCATGCCAGATGTCCATGTGTTTGTTAAAATGCTATATCTATAAATAACATGGGACTCTATTCCCTTTCCAAAAACTAGAAGATCTGTACCAACAGCCAGCGATTCCTTGTCCGAACACATGAAACATTCATTTGATTTAATTCTTGGCAAATGCAACCATCGACGACGAATAGGATCATAGGCCTCCCATTCAAGGAGATTGCAAGAGAAATATACCCATCGCTCGACAATTCCTGCTTCCCGCCTCAGCTTATACAGCTGACCACTCTGAACTAGAGAATGGAAGCTTTTATTGAGTAAAGCAATGGCACCATAATCAGACCTTGAGCAGTGGAGGAGACAGCTTATTGATAAGTCTCGACCAAGTTGGTTAATGAGTGAACTCGAATCTGATTGATTATCTACTTGATGGTGGTTTTCTAGTTGATTAGTTTGTGCAATTGAAAGAGCATGCAGACAATCAGCTTGATACTGATTATCTGGTTGATCAGTATGCACAATGGAATGAACATGCAGAGCCTCCATCTTTTCCTGTCTCTCATGGCCCTCCAGCACCTTTGCTGCCTTTCTTGAGGCAACATCTTCCCCATCTTCTAATGGCCGCTTGTTTGAGAGCTCAACAGCGCAGCAAGCATTATAAATCCACGTGTTCTCTTCCTCACATGATGCTGGTAATTCTCTTGGGACAGGATAAGATGAAGCTTCCAACATGGTGCTGGGGTTGAAAGAATTAAAGAAACAAAAGCTTACCAGCAGACTCCCTTGTAATAATAAATTGCAAAAACAGTCAAACAAGAAAGGAAAATCAATTAGTCATGAAATCTATTGAAAAATAACGCATGCAACCAAGAAATATACAGCTAAACCAATAAATAAATAAATAAATAAATTGGAAACAAAAACCCAGATCTTTGCAGCATTCTGAAATGAATGCAAAACCTAACAGACACAGAATGATGCATGTTATAGTAACAACTTTTTTTTTTTAATCTAGAAACACTAAATTCAGGCATGACAAAACAATCTAGTAAAAGATTACATTTCACCAATAAAAAAAAAGCTACAAGTTACAGAAATAAATAAGACAGTGAAAGCAGCTATGCATGAGAAATGACAGGAAACCAATCTGATCTCTGAGCTCAAAAAACCACAGTAATTCAAGAATTAAGCACACATATCCGACTACAATCCAATTCCTTAATAAATTTTCCTTCGAAAAAAAACAAATAAAGATCTGCTGAGAAGACTAATCCATGCCAATCTATAACAAAATACTATCCATATAAGAAATGATTTAGAAAAAAAAAAAACAACATTAGCAAATTGTGCTACCTTAAATGTTTGCAGCAATCATTAAAAAGAGAGAAAGAAAGACACTCACACAAATTCGGCAACAAAGTTTTGAGCTTTCGCTGCAATTCAATGGTATGTGAGAATCAAAATCCAATTGCTATTTTCTTCCGTTAGATTCACCCCCTCCCCCCTCCCCCCCTCTCTCTCTCTTGTTTTTCGGGTTATATTAGCAGACAGCCGAGAGAGTAACAAAATGTGTTGAATGGTAACGTTGATTTAATGTTGGAGGCTTTTATATATTTACATCACAAAAATATATATAATAACATATTACTTTTCCGACGCGGCCTATATACTGTGACACAGATCCTTGTGGTATATATATTGGCGCCGCGCGATGCCACATTTTCCTTTATAAAGTTATTTAATTAATAATGATAATTACAATTAAAATACGTAATGGTAAGAATAATAATTATTTAAAAATAAAAAAAGATGTTAGAGTGAAAAAACCTCATTTATTGATATCTACATTAGATGGGATTTTTGTATATTAATTTCAGTTGAATAATTTTTAATACAGATGTGTTTAAGAAAAAAGACCTTGTGCAAAAGTCATTAAATTTAATTTTTTATCATTGATTTTGAAATTATTAAAAATCAAATAAAATATTTATAACCTTTACTTTTTATTTCTTTATCATAATATTGTTTTTTTTTGTCAAGTGTCATATAATATGATAATTAAAATAATTATTTACATTTAAGTTTTTTTAAATAAAAAAATCAATCAAATTTTGTAAAATTAAAAGCAAGATTGAAAACTCTAATTAAATGTCTTTGAAATCTCATATTCTTGAAACCCTTTGATAAAATTCATAAAATTAATAAGAGAAATATCATTTTAAATGTATAAAGTGAATATTTAAATTACAGGGATGAGGATAAACTTGGGAACTTGAAATAAAATGCCCTTGTGTTATGTAAACCCTTGGTTAAAATCCATGAAGATAGTAAAGTAAATATTATGTTAAGCTAGTAAATTGAATATTGAATTAAAAAAATTGTTTTAGATTTTGGAAATTTGAAATAAAATATTCATGTGTTAATTTAAAAATAAAAATATGAAAAATGGTAGAAAAGTAAAAAACAAAGAAAAGCATATAAAAACCAAATGGAAGAGATAAAAGAGAAAAGCAATGTTTTGGGATATAATGTAATGAAATTCGATGTAGTTAATTTAAACTTGGTATTAAAATGCGTTTGGACCTAGAAAATATTACTCAACGAATATAAAACGTACAATGTAAACCTCTAATCCAAAAATTAATAAACTAATGCTAAATATGGAGAATGTTTATAAATTTGAGGAAAGAATATTTAGAAAAGTATTTTAGAATTTTTAAATAAATTAATATATGATTTTATGCGTGAATGACCTTGACCATCAATATAAATCTTACATACAATCGCGTAGTTTTTAACTTGAAAAGAGATGAAATTTGAGGAGAATTTGTATTATAAATAGGGATGAAAGCATCTAATAGAGTAGTTTAGAAATCATGATGGTTTAGGCAATAAAATAGTATGTAAATTCGAATTTTAGCATAAAAAAGTATATATTGTCTAGCTTTTCGCTATTCAACATAATTCTCAATTCAACTATCGGATCGGACCAATATTTTACAAGGAGCATCCTTACATATTATTCTATCTTAAGTTAAAATTTGAAGTCGATCTGTGTTTAGAAAGATTATACAAATTATCAATACTCAGGAGAACTATCTAGAAGTTAACAATGATGCATAAAGTAGGGATTTTTTCGTAAGAAAATAAAAAAAGACCCACCTTCTTCTTTATAAATATGGACGACAACTATTTTAGAAGGAGGAAAGCTCTCTTCTTTATTTTTCTTGAATTTTCCTTATAGTTGTGAGGGAATTTAGGAGTTTTGATGGTTTTAGCATGGATTAAAGGGAGAAAAACACTTAAATATGATAAAAAAGATATATAAAAAAGGAAAGTTAGAGAGAGAAGCTAGAGGAATCAAAAAAGAAAGAAGGAGGCTTGGAAAAATTTTGACCGAGAGGCATTTGGAGTTCATATAAATGACTAGTAAGCTGCTTATAACTCATTTATGTAAGTTTTGAATAGTTTTGAACAATTCATGAATCTTTGGGGTTAGAGTTCTTCATAAGATTTTGGGGAAAATCTAAAATTACTTATGATTGAATTAATTGAGTTGGAATAGGTTATAATGGATGCTAAATCATAAAATAATTAAGAACAAACCATTGTGACAAGTAGGATTCTATAGGCCGGCCAAAAAGGAAATTGTTTTGGAGTGTTTAGATTATGCAATTCATGTAATTGTGTTATGTTATTGTGTAAAGTGATTACAAATGGATTAAGTTAATTTATCAAAATGATAATGAAATTTTTAGGTTAGTGAGAATAAGGATTTTTAAAGAAATAATTGAATTAAAAATATAGTTAATTGTACTTGTTTTTACATGGTATAAATGATGAAGAATCTAGTTTAAACTATGAAGATTTAAGAAAAATTTCAAGAGAAAATGGAAGTTTTGGGGTTGGCTACAAGTAGAGTCAAGGAAAATTAACAAGTAAAGATAACGTGATATGAATTATGTTTAGTTTAAATGTTAAGAGAGTTATTATGAGTTAAAAGGAACAAATTGAATTATACCTATATTGAAAAATGGATTTGTGTTTTGGGATTTAGAAGTATAAGTGAAAGTTGTGATGAATATATGGATAATAGATTGTAAATTGGACATGTAATTGAGGTTTTAAAGAACAAAAAGTAAAAGGAAATGATTTATAAAAATTAATGGAAGTTAGAATTTTATTTTTGAAAATATGAATTGTAGTAAATATGTTGATATAAGCTATTCGTATAGAAAATGAAGAAAATCATAACATAAATAGGTGGAAGAAAAGATGATAGTATGTAAGGGTGAGGAATTAGATAATTTAATTGGGTAAGAATATCATTATGAAAAATTAAGAATTAGAAGAAATATAAAAGGAAAATTGTGAGGTGGTTGCAATTGTTAAGGATATAGGAGTAATGGTTGAAAGCGGTAAACCTAAGTACTTATATGCATGACAAACCGAAGAAAAAATAAATTTATAAGTAGTGTGATGAAATTATGTAACATGAATGTTGATGTATGATGAGATAAAAAATATATTGATAATGATACCTTTTCTAAAATAAGAAGAGGCACCACAAATGGCATTTTCTATAGCTAGAGGGGCATTTTCTATAGCTAAAGGAGCATGTTTAGCTAGAGGTACAAGTAGTGCTCAACATCTTATTCTAATTTAAATTTTAATTAGTCTTGTTGATACAAAATTCTTTTATTGTAAATGACTGAGTTTTGAATGTTTGGAAGAAGAAAAAAAATTAAAGAATTGGAATAATTTATTGGCATCTATAAAGGATCTTTGAATTGATTGGCAACCAGATAGGTTTGTTGGATTATTGAAATTCATGAAAGGGTAGCCGAATTGATTGGTAATCAAATGGGTTAGCTGGAGTTTTGGCATCCAAATGGGGTAGTCGGGTTATTGGTAACCAAATGAGTTTGCTAGATTTATTGGCATTCATCGAGGGATAGTTGGGTTATTGGTAATCAAAAGGGTTAACTGGTTTTATTAGCATCTGTGAGGGATAGCCAAAGTGATTGGAATTCATGAGGGATAACTAGGGTTATGAACATCTGTATAGGATGACTGAGATTAAATTGACGTAGTTGATGATGGTTAGAATGCTTAAGTTGTTGAATCAAAGAAACAATTGAATGTCTTTTAGGAATAAGAATAAGAGACTCTTGTTGATATGCTACTTATATTTTAATTCTTGTAATGGTATTCATGCATTTATAATGCTAATTACGTGATTCTAAGTTCATCTCATTACATATATAAGTAATAGATCATTGGTAAAATTTCTTTGATAGATAAGTGATGATCCCTTGGAAGGGGTATATCACTGATTTGAATCTTATAACACGCGCACGCGCGCGCGCACACACATATATATATTAAATAATTTTATTTTGATGTGTAAAAGAACTGTAACTTAAGTATTTAATTGTTCATTATGTTTATTGTTAATATGGAATTGATTTGAAAAGTGAAAGATTCATCATGAATGAATGTTGATAAGGTAGCCATGAGGTTGCTATAGTGTTATATAAGGATATGGTTTAAGATGTCAGGATCAGAATTGTGCATTGATTTGTGTGTGTCAATTATAAGCATCGCCAAATATGGAAATGACCCATTTTAAAGAGAAATTTTTGTTGAGATTGTAGTAGACTAAATAAGGATGATTTCAAAGATTAAAGAGGAAGGAAATGCATGTAAATATGACAATAAGTATTATGAGAATTGTGAAGATAAGAGAAAGTGATAAATTCATAGGATTTGATAACTAAAAGATGATATACGACTATATATGATTTTGTACTAGAAGAAACACTGGAACATGTTGTTAATAAATAAAATAAATAATGATTACAAAAAGTATATGAATGTCAAAGGGTATAAGGAAATGATTTTTTAAAAGAAAAATATATGGATGAACCAAATAGTACAAATTAATAATAATAAAGAATGGAAAATAATATGGGTAATGTTGAAATGATAATTTATATGTAAGGACTGGAAATGATATGGATAAGTTATGTGTGGCATTAAGCATGTTGAAATGATTTCAAGAAAAATTAATTGATTGAAAACAATAAAATGGGTAAAAATAATAATTGAATAAATATTAAAAAAATTAAAACAAGAGGAAATGGACATTAAAGAAAAAAGGATAGAAGTAATGATCATAGATATTAAACGGTAACGGTGAGGAATTGTTGAAAAATGAAGCAATTAAATGAGTTGTGAAAGATGATATTGAGAAATATAAATAAGGATGGAAGTCCGAAGATGAAATGCATTACATATGTTGTTATATAAAATAGTTGTGTGAGTTAAGTGTGAATGTAGAATGAAATATGGAATAAATTAAATGTGTTTTTAAGAAGGAACAATTAAAGGGTTCAATAAAGAAAATTGAGGTTTAAATCTACTGTGTTAGGAATAAGATATTGTATAAATTAAATTGTGCTAGTTAAATGATGTAAGATGTGACACGAATATGACTTGTATGAGAACATAATAGGAAAATGATATAATGGAATCAAAAAGAGAATTTAACCGAGGTTGATGAGTATGTATTAAATTAGGAAATGATATCGATTTGAAATAATTAAAGAAGATTAATAAGAATGGTATCTCTTGCATAGGTGTTGAATATTAATAACTAAAATAACTCAAATGTTTATTATATTTTTTATGATTTAATATGTTTTTTCAAGTACATGTCTTTAAAAATTGAGGATATAAATGAAGTGCTATTAAATTATTTGATTTCCCATCTTGAAAGTTATTAATAAAGTTCGAGGAAAAATGTATGGTTCATGATTGAGGTAAAGGGCGAAAAAGAAAGGCTATCTATTGATGAAGGGAACGATGTGAATGAAAGTTATGGTATTAATGAAAAATTTGATAAAAGAAATATTTAAGGTTTTGTCATTTCTAGAGTTGATTTAAGTATTTTGGTGATGAATATGTATGAATTTCACTATTGTGTTTTCATTTCTTAAGTTAGTGGAAGATCTGGTGATGAGATTTATGGATACCAAAGATATAGACCTAAATTAATTATGTATTACAAGTATTTGTCCATTGATTACCTTAGTTCTTTCTGGGAGGAACCTTAATCTACTTAACCTTCCATGTTAAAGGCATTCATGTATTTCGAATGAATACTTTAAGAATAATTTATATGTATATCACTAAAAAAAGTAATGTAAATGTATAATTGTGTAAGAATGAATTATGTATTATTGTATTGGTTGATGAAGTTGTCGATGGGTGAGTGGGGATCATTCTTATAAAAAAAGAAATTTACTCAAATTGTTACTTATTTGATTGCTAATTCAAAAAGAAAAGTATTTGAAATATATTGCGTTACATACACTTTAATATTTGAAATTTTTTTTTATTGAATCTTACATAAAATGTAAATATCTTAAATGTAGGAATGTATTTGATTCCTATAGTAAACATTTTGAAGTTATAATATTATGACTACAAAGTTCTTTATAAAATAAACTTTGGTTTTATTTTAAACGTTTTGTCACCATAAATATTTATAATTATAAATATCTACATCACCCAAAATATATATAAAATAATATTTTTTTGTATTTTATAAAAAATAAATTAATTATGGAGAATAAAAAAAATTAAAATAATAATAATTATAGAGAGATGCTATGCTAAGCCTAAGTGTTAAAATGCTTGGGACAACAAGTTAACTAATAAGTAAGCACCTAGGCTATGAAAGCCTAGCTTAAGATCTTAAAAATCTTTTAAAAAATAAAAAAACAGACATGGACAAAACAACATGTGTCCCAAATATATGAATTGTCCTCTTTTCTAATAACCTTTAGGTTATAAAAACAAATAATAAAAAATTGATAAATTTACCCTTAAAAAATCTAATTTTATTCATTTTTGCATTTTTTTATGCTTTAATCTAGTGAAGGCTTATTTGAAACTAGTTATCCTCCACAATCATCATATCCAAGTTGCTATAAATCTATTTATCTTGTGTAGTGTCTATATAGGTTTAGGAGACATCAAAATAAAAAATAATCAGGATAAATACAAAATCTTGTAAGAATTTTGAAATTAATGGTTTCGGATGGAAATGGAAACTTTATCTTTATGCTATTTTTATGATATTTGGTTCTTAAATTTTTTTTATTTCTATCTTCTAAGAATTAGAATGGTAATAAATATATTTGGATGAACTCAAATGAGTATTGATGGAGGAGCCATATTAAAAAAAACCTAGATATAATTGATGAAATTAATACTATAAGTTTTAATATACTATAATTTAAATTAATTGTTCACAAATAAAAATTACTATTAAATTAAAAAAATGTTCAAAGTGGCAATAAGAAAAAAAATATGTTTTTTTATTATTATTATTGAATTTGAACTTTGAATTATAAATAAACTGTTTGAACTTTCCAAATCATATTGGATTTATATCAGGTGTGCCAATTTAACAATTGATGTAATGATTATATACCAATAAGTGTTTTTTTATAATAACACAAACTTTGTTCAAAACATTTATTTTAATAAAAATATTTGTAATTTTTAAAAATATCACATATATTAAAAGAATTATTGATAAATACTAAATAGATTCTCTAATCTTAAAATAAACTCTACATGCCAGCATAAAAATACTTATACTCCATATAAGAATTCTATTTTTGTTTATGACAATATATAATATATTTCAATACAATTCCTTAGTTTTAATTATATCTCTAACTAAAAAAATACTAAAATATTAATATAATTCCTAAAAAATATATTAATTTTATTTTTATATTATATATTTATTTATATATCACATATAATCTTAAATCATATATAATTAGTTTATCAAATCACCCATTACTTTATCTTTACTACTAAACTTTAAAAAGATTAAAAATATGTCAACAAAGACAATAATTAAAATATCAAATATAATAAAATTATATCATATTAAATTCATCAAATTGTTAAATCAAGACCTTATTAATTAATTATATGGGATTTGTTTTTGTTATAATTATCTTATATCATATTTGACTCATGAATGGATTCATAAATTTTTCTGAACAAATTTTCATTCGTACATACATTTTTAATATTACCTTACATATAACTAAATATAACTCTTTAAAATAAAAATAATTTATAAGAATTATAATGTTAATATTATCATGTTAAAAGTTAATGAAGCCTTGAATAATATTTTTGTTAACAATTTATACTGTTACTCCAAAGGATATTTGATGCTAGCTTTGCGATTAGGGTGTTATTTGGGTTTAGAAATTACTAGTGTTGTTTTGTTTTACAGTATAAACTTGTAATTCTTATAACCCTATTTTATTTTAGCCTTTTATATCTACTTTTTAATTTATTGAACTTTTGCAAGAGCCTTTTATATCTAAATCCTAAAGATAAAACAATTATTGGTGTCATGTCATCATTAGTTATGCCACTTGCAATATTTTTTTCCCTTGCTATATTTAGTATTGAGGATCATGTGATTACCAAGGAGCTTAACCCCCCCCATCAATTGGTTGAAAATTTCTTTAGCTTTTTTGATGTCAAAAAAGTGTTATTTACCCTCATCGGCAACTTTAATGTAGTAATCTCAAACTATCGTTTCTCTTTGAGTTTTGTGACTATCAAAGTCCAAGTTGATCATTCAATAGGTCATTACAACCTCATTCAAGTAGCTAACTAGGTAAGTTCCCCTTAATGATTTCTTTTCTACTTGTTTGCCCAACATCTTTTCATACCAAACAATATTGTCTATAAGGGTATAGATACCACTATATTTGTTTATGACCAAACTCCTTTTTATATTTCATAATATCTCCTTTAAAATAAGTTTGATACACTTCTTCTCTATTATAGTTGTTGTATCCTTTGTTTTGAGAGTTCTAAAATGAATTGCATAACTTTTCATGGATTCTTATATATTTTGAACAATTTTGGCCAAGTTAGCTAGTGTTATCTCTAGTTATGTCTCATAAAAGTGCTCATATAAACAAGCCTTCATTTCCTCCCAATTATTAATGAAATTTGATAGTAATAAGGAAAACTAGTGGAAGGTAGTTTTGGTTAATAAAGAACCAAATAACCTTAGTTTCATGAAGAGATTGACAACATTAATATTACCGTATTGATTAATGAATTTGGTGACATGTTCCTTTGTTAACTTACTATCTTCCTAAAAAAATGCTTAAAATTAGTAATTTTGATTTTTTTTCTTGAATTGGATGGGTTTGATCGACCCACTTAGGGCATGGATGATGATATATAGGCCTTAATGTCTATCCAATATTTATCCCTATCTCTTCTAAGTGTTAGGCTAATTCAATCTTGTCAATCCCTCTTCTTGGTTGTTATTTAACAACTGGTCCTCCAAGTATATGAGGATTGACATTGCCTTATTGGAAAGTAGCATATGGGGCATTGTATTACCCAATTATAGCTTGGGTTATCTATAGATAAGGCTATTGGGCTATATAATTTGATTAAGGCTATTTATATACTTGAGGAGTAAATTGTACCTTATTGTGATCATGCTTTAATATTGTTGAGGTTGCGACTATGTTTACTACACAAGCATACGATACCCAATATGAGGCTAAAAAATTCTATACATTCTCATTAAAATGTTTACTATAGGAAGAAAACATGGTACTTGCCACACAAGTGTCTGCATGTGAGATCTATTCCACCTTATCTATTTTTTAATCTAATTAAGCTAATCAATCATATCTTACATGATTATATTAACCATCATAATTTTATTATGATAAGTCATGTTTGATTTATTTTTGTCATCTCTATTTGGATGGCTCTTAAATCAACATATATAAGTTTGTTTAATGATAAAATAACCATCCATCAAAAAGAGCTATTGATGACTAATTGGAGTTTGACTATAGTAGTTGTGACACCTGATTACATTATTAATTTCTAGAAAGGGATATGTGTGATGTTATGATAAAGGTGTAGGAATGCCACTATATCTTTTAAAAGTCGGTGAAGGTTATATAGGATCACTATGACCATCCATATACAACTCTTTGCTATTAATAAAAGTTATGTGATGAAGAACTATCATATGATACATCTAATTAGGGTTGCTCAATTGGACCTTGTATTTGTCAATTACATGTATTGATTTTTCATCAGTCATAATGATAATATTTTTACCATATTGTTTTTAAGACAACATGATGACTAATATTTTATTATGTTAATAAATATGTCTCACTACGAATGTTAATCTATTACCCTAACAGATAATTTGGGCCAATATGCTATTTGTTCTTCATTTTTTGTTTTCAATGAGGAAAATTATAATTAAAAACTAAATCTTGAGCCGAGATAGATAATAACCTCATTTCCTACTTTGATTTAACATATTAGAAAGAAAAAGGAATGTAAAATAATCAAATCTAGGTAATTTTTTTTTTAAGAAAGCAATAAAAAATAAAGGCAAAAATTGTGAAAAAAAAAGAACAAGGAAATGAAAAGTGATAAATAAAGGATAAATTGTAGAAAGAAATTGTGCATATGTAAATTACCATCATTTCTAATAATTCGATGGACTTTTATATTGTTATAGAGGTTGAGTTTCATATAAATTTCTAATTATAATCTTATAAATACTATTTATAATAGATAAGGGGTTTATATTATGAATTCTAATATAATATGAATTTCTATTTACGCGCCTCTTTCTTGCAATCATATGAATTCGAACTAAATTGTAAAATTTATCAGCTTATTTTATAGTGGACTCTTGTTCTGGATAGAATTTAATCTTTTAGCCAACCATGCAAACTAACTTTATGTACAATTGCCTTTTTCTGCTAGATCAAGATTTTTAGCTTTCATGGCCGATCATTACTTATAATCCTTTGGTTCATTTCTTTCTAATTTTCATGATTGATTTGGACTCTTCTGAAATATATTTACTTATAATCCTTTGGTTCATTTCTTTCTAATTTTCATGATTGATTTGGACTCTTCTGAAATATATTTGATTTTACTTTCATTGATTGATTTTAGCCTTCCTTTCCTTGTGATTGAGAATGACTACTATTTTTATTTAATTGATATGTGGATGTTTATTTTCAGTGTAAACAATTATAAAGATAAAATTTCATGTAAATATAAAATCCTAATCGTACACAAACTCTTTATACTAGATAAGAACTAAACAATCTTAATCCCAGTACAAATTATAGTATCCTATAAATCATATATGTTCCTATCAATCATAATGTCCACCAGTTATCCTACTTAAGACTCATTTTTTATGTAGGATTTGATTAGTCAATCATTTAATATGAATCTTAATCTCCTAGATGATTGTCGATTTCACCCTTCTTTACTAGTTGGTGGTCAATTTTATCTTCTTCACTAGTTTGCTTACAAACTAATTATGAACAATTATTGTTCTTAATCCAGTTGAAAGGAAGGATGCATGCAAATAAAGGAGTATAAATTATACAAGGATTAAGATTGTACGATCCTTATCTGCCAAGATAGTTTGTATAGGATTAGAATTTTATGTTTATGTAAATTCTATCTCTAT
>Ga0307515_10009877_pt1 | contig 18384 bp, 9 predicted proteins | sample 17_EM_MG_FD_194513 | JGI IMG/M metagenome (GOLD analysis project Ga0307515, IMG submission 194513) | Populus trichocarpa ectomycorrhiza microbial communities from riparian zone in the Pacific Northwest, United States - 17_EM | ecosystem: Host-associated > Plants > Roots > Unclassified | place...
GAAAAGGAGAAAAAAAAGAGGAAAACAGAGAGGACGAAAAAAAACAAAGAATAGAAACAAGAGAAGAGGAGAGGAATAAAAATGAAAAACTAGAGAAAAAACAGGAGAGACAAGGACAAAAAAAAAAGAATAAAAAAAGAAAGAAAAGAAGAAGCCTATGCCTCTACATAAAGAAGGAAAAAGGAATTGCAGCGGCAGCCATCATCTTCTCCCCACAGCCGCCTAGAACCACCGTTGTTCTGCCATTGGCGCCACCAGCACCACCAGCATCACTGCCAGGTCAGCCTACCCTCTCCTCCTCCTCCTTCTTCTTCCTCGTCTTCCTTCTCCACTATTTTGCTAGTGAACAATGGACAGTAAATTATAATTCACTCTCCAGTGTTCACGTAGCATGTGAACAGTGGAGAGTCTCTCCACTGTTTACTTGGCCGGACCAGTTCCGGCGCAGACCAAAATGGTTGGGTCGGGCCTGGCCCAGTCGCATAAAAAGAAAAGAAGATTTGTTGGGCCAACATCGGCCTAACCCTCATTTTGGGCCAATGTTGGCCCAACTCTTTTTGGCCGACCTCGACCCAATTTCTTTTAGGCCAATCTTGGCCTAGACAGGATGGGCTCCGCCCATATAATTGGGTCAGGCCCATCTTATTATTATTATAATATAATATTATATATTAAAAAATAACAACAAAAATTCCAAAAAAAATTCAAAATCCTTTTAAAAGAGTTGTGGTTTTATCGTGTATTTTTCTACCAATTTTTTTTATTAATATTGGTTTGTATTTTTATACTGTAAAAATACAAATCAATAAAAATACAAATCCAATATTAAATACTCGATTTTCTCTGAAATGTTGGAAAACAATATATGGAAAAAAAAAGTCTTGTTTTCATGCATAGGACCAAGTCTTTCAAAAATATAAAAAGTTTCATATCATATTTTCATACAAAACAAAATTCAAAAAAAAAAATGTATTAGCATGCATTTTGAGCTTTAATAACCAATTTATTAAAGCCATGTGAACTAGGCTCATATTTCAAAAATACCAAAAAAATATTTTGTTTTCTTTTAGTATCTGGGATTACGAACTTATACGTAAGACGTATACCCGATATTAAAAAGGTAGTTCTTTTTTATTTACATCAGAACGGTTATGTTTTTACTCGATAAGATAATGATCTCCTTACTAAGGAGGATTTGTCTTCAATCATAGACAGCTCAACAATCAAACAACTAGTTTAATTAGACAATTAAACAATGAAGCCTACCTTAGGTAAGGTGTGTTAGGGATGCTAATTTCTTCCTTTTACTCAACTAGTCCCCGTGCTCGATATCTAACACCTGTTAAGGTTCCTAATGACCAAAATATTAGGTGGCGACTCTCATTCCCTCTTTCCATTGATAAAGGGTAATAATTCCTTGTCCTCTCCATTCTATGAGGACGTTCACCACAACGTCTCACACGTGCAACCATTCTTATTCTAACTCATGTTAATTATGGTCAACCCAACCCGTGACCTAGGACTCGATGAGTGACCCAGGCTTTGCCCCAGATTGACCCATGAGTCAGGTTCTAAGACTATAATAAAATTATTTTTATCCTTACACGTCTTAGTTGGAAAAACTTTTAATTGAAATTTTTTTACAGGGGTATTGTAGGAATAAAAAATACTAAATATTATATCTAGATACATGTCCCCTTCACGTCTCATGTTTTGAAAGTATATAAACTCACCCCAAAGCATCCCTTCAATTTGTTTTTCCTTCGTATTTGATCATTGTTCTTTTTTTTTACTATTTTTAAAAAATAATTTAAAATTTAATTTTTTTTTCAAATTCATCCTTCTTTAATTTTTTTTCCTAGGTCAGATTTGGTCCTTGTTATTCTAATTGCTATTTGTTTTGTTTTGAATCCTTTCTTAATTGATTTTTTTTTCAGTTTCATCCCTCAACATTTGATTTTAGTTTCTTTTTATGTCAAATTTGATCCTTGTTCTATTGAATACCATTTGTTTTGTTTTGGATTCTTTTTTTATTGAAACTTTCTTTTTTAATTTCATCGCTTAACATTTTTGTTAATCAAAATTTATCTTCATGATTTTTTTTTGTTTTCCTTGTTGTTACCTATTTTTGGGTTCCCACACAAAAATAAAAAAAATATATAAAAAAATACATATTATATATATATTCAGAAGAAATCCAAAAATAATAGGAGTGAGAAAAGGATGCTGGAACACCCATAAAATAGCTAGAAATTGGTTGAGGAGGTTCAAAAATACAATAATTTAAATTTGACAGTATATTTTTAACTTATGAGAGCTCTGTTGACAAGAAAAATTTAATTTTTGAGGAAGAAAGATCCAAAATCAGATGTTTATAGACTCAATTAAATTTTATCTAAGGTTTAATTGAATTTATGGAGGGTTTGATTGCAAGAAAAATTGATTTTAAGTCAATTTAGGCTTTTATTGGAAGAAATTAAAGTTCTGGGGTCCGATTATAATTTTGAAGAGTTGATTTGGTCAAATCAGGGGCTTAATTAAATAATTATTGAAGTTTGATGGCTAATTAGAGACTTAATTGAAACAATCCGAAACCAAGGACCAAACCGAAAAAGACGCTAAAATCAAGGGATCCAATTATAATTTTTATGGAGGGCTTGATTACAAAATTGCAAAAAAATCAATTACCAAATCAGAAGTATCTATTTGAATTTTGAAACGGCGTCGTTTCTTGGACATTATTCATTGTCTCTTCCGGTAGCCGTTTTCAGCAGTAAAAGCTGAGGTGTTTTCTGCAGCAAATGTGCTGAATGGCGTCCGTTATGGGGCACGCTTTAAGGCTGTAACCACTCTGCATGCGGATTAGGAGCCAACCCTTACCACCGCGGGGAATTCTCTGGCCTATAAAAGCTAGAGAAAAACAATGAACAGAGGGAGAAAGGAGGAGAGACGAGACATAGGGGGTAGAAAAAAAAATAGAGAGGGGAGAGCGTAAGGAAGAGAAGAGGAGAAATAATACAGAGGGCAATACAAGAGAAAAAAGGGAAACACGAAGCAAGGCTGAACAAAGAGAGGAACAGAAGAGCAAAAGGAAGAGAGAATGAGAGACTGCACGGCGAAGAACACAACACCACCATTTGTTAGGATTGTTGCCATTAATATGCAGCAATCATAGAGCATCTACAACCTATCTTCTAGAAGAGGATGGCTGTAATTGTCATAGAGTCAAAGATGGTTGCTGGTGCAGCCACCATTGTTGAAGATGAGCTGGAGTTGGTGGCCACCATTATTGACAAAAGAGCAAGAAAAGCTGTCATGGATGCCTATAAATAGAGGCATACGTTAGAGAGCAAAATGAGAGAGAGAGAGTGCAGCCAAAGATGTGAGAAATATAGGAGAGAGTGGGCTACCAAGACCAGCCAGCAGTAGCTGCCATTGCAGCACTGAGAAGAGAAAAATAGAGTGAGGTTGAGAGTTGCTAAAGAGGGATGATTTCTCCTCCTCTATTGTTGTAAATCTCGTTCTCTCCCTATATAATCAAATGGCTTCTCCCGTGGATGTAGGCGGTTTGGCGAACCACGTTAAATATTGTGTCAGTGTGCTTAGCTTCCAATGGCCAAATATCATAACATCACCGGTCGGAATTCCCTACACCATTGTCTTCACCTCTCCAGAACTAGGAATGTGTGCTTCCCTTCTCAGTCCCTGCAAAAGAAAAAGGCGCTGATGCATGTTAGTATGTAAAAAAACAAAAAGAAAACGTAAGGAAGCCAATACCAGAAATCATCACTCTCCAGTTGCAACGTTATGTTCTTGCCATCTGCAAGAAGGAGGATGAACAGTGCGAAGGTAATTTAATTACCTTCGCACTGTTCATGCACGCGTAAAATATTACAGGTGCTTGGATGGCTGAGGTTGGGTCACTGGCTTGGGCCAGTGACTAGGCTGGGCTGGCTAGGTCCAGCCCAGCCACATGGGCCGGGTTGGGCCCAACCCGAAAAAAAAATATTCTTCAAAAATCTATGATTTTCCACAAATATTTTACTGTATTTTGATCAATATTGGTTTGTATTTTTATACTGTAAAGATACAAATCCGATATTAAAATACCTGGTTTTCGTCAAAACATTAAAAAAAATAAAAATCAAAAAATAAAATGTTTTATTTTTCATGCATGCGGCCAAGTCTCTAAAAAAAAATCATATTGTATTTTCATACAACAAAGAAAAATTAAAAAATATATATATGTATTAGCATGCATTTTGGCTTTAATAACCAGTTTATTAAAGTCAAGAGAATTGGGCTAATATTTTTTTAAAAAAAATCCAAAAACATATTATTTTGTTTTCTTTTAGTATCTGGGGTTATGACCTTATACATAAGACGTATTTCGAATATTAAATTCTTTTATTGACGTTAGAACGGTTAGTTTTTACCCGATAAGATAAGGATCTCTTTACCGAAGATGATTTTTTTTAAACCATAGACGGACCAACAACTAGAAAACACGACAAGATCTTAGATTTTATCAGATAATAAAACAATACAGCTTACCTTAGGTAGGGCGTATTTGGAGTGCTAAAAGTTTGTTCTTTACATTTTTAACACCAGGCCTGTAATTTTCTTTTTTGTTGACCTTGAAACACGCTTAAGAATTCAAACAAGAGCCGGTGGAAAGATGATAACTGGATAAGGGGTTAGAAACAAAGTGGGATGAGTTTCTCCCCTTGAAGAATTTGAATTTTTCGTGAAGATTGCTTTCGAACGTATCAAGGTAAGGACGTAAAAACCACTAGAAACCTATCAATGTCCCTTGTGAACTTATAAAAAAGAATTAACAAATCACAATCTTTAATTTATTTATATTCTTTAATATGTAAAGATTCATATACGTGGATTCTATTGTGTTATATTTGAAGCTATATACGTTGACAGATTTACCATAACACTCCATACATGCCTAACTCTACAGTATCAAATCTTAGGCTTTACCGCCTTCTAGTTTGGCTAAGATCACAGCGTATGAGGTTATATGGATAAATTAGGTTAAATTAGCATCCCTGAAGCTAGGGTTGTGGCTGCCGGATTAAGTTGAAAGTAACTGACAAATCTCAAGTACAAGAGGCTTGACTTGACTAATTCAGCATATATAGTTGGATTACGATGGATGGTCTTTGATTTATAGAGAGCCATAACACATGCCTGTATAAGCGAATCTTAGCCGTGTATAGTAATGGAACATTAAACTCAAGCTAAGATAGCGATTTGCCCACCCTGGCCTGCAGGTCACTGCCCAAAGTTGCCGAGCATGTGCGCAATGTACGTATAATGTTAGAGCTTGAAAGTACTAAGAAATTAGGAAGGAGGTATAATGTCCAAAGGCATTTTGCTTTCAAAATTAGAATATCATTATATTAAAGACGACAATGCTTAATTAATGTAAGAAGTAAAAAACCTTAATAAATAAAAGTGATAGATATGGGATGCTGGCGACAACGTGTGCAATAAAAGTAAACGAAACTTATCTGTAGAATAAGGTGTCTTTTAATATCGAGATAACAATTATTTTTTAAAATATTTTTTATTTAGAAATATATTAAAATAATTATTTTTTATTTTTTATTTTTTTTAATATCAGCATATTAAAATCATCTAAATACATAAAAAAAATTAATTTTTTTTATTTTTTTGTTAAACACTATTTGGACAGCGTTTCTAGATTGCATCTTACCTTAAAAGTATTTATGAGGTAATTAATATGAGTAGTCTTTTTTTTTCCTCTAACCCAAAAACTTATTTTGATTATTTGAAACTTCTTAGAAATTATGAAGTAATGCGTTCTCACCAAGACAATAAAAAATTGGAGAAAAAAAGAAGCACTATGAGATAACTTTGTCAAATTCAAATAAATTAATCCTTAATTTAAACTAAAAAGAAAAAAAAAAGAAAAAATAACTAGATATTATTTTCCACCACTTCATTCATTCAAAGCTGTGGTTAAGAATAAAAATTCATGTTTCTAGTTTTCCTTTGTTTTGTTTAATTATGGTTTTAGAATTTAATTTGATTATTTTACTGTTGTATCATCTTCTCATTCGATTATTGATTATGATTCGTTTAATAATAATACAATTCTTCTGCACCATCATTGATTATGGTTTGTTTAATATTATTTTTTTCAGAAAGAAAAACGTAATATTTGACCCCAAAAAAATAAAAGATATGGATGATTAGTAAAAACGTATATAAATAAAACGGACAAACCAAAATCAGAATTTGATGATAAATGCAAAATATACATATGTTTTTATTCCTTTTACACTATACTTTTTAATATAATTTGAACTTATTTGAGTTGATTGAAAGTTATTTTTATGAGTTTGGCATGCAGAAGAGACTTCGTGAATTAATCGTTAAAAGATAAGAAATTCTGCATTTTATGTGTTGGACCTAGCTTCTTATAACAGTGTTTTTTACCAAGTTAGAGTTCCCGAATGAGAACGTGGGCTAATATAAGTTGAAGTACACATGTCAAGCTTTCCAGGAAGGTATCATGGGCAAAAACCCGATGTCATTTGGATCTCTAATCAGACCTGCAAACTCGGGTCAGAATCCTACTCGTAGCAGGATTCTCTGCTTTCACACTAGGTATTTAAACGTGAATATCTTGAGTTTCAGATATCGAAATCAGGAGATTCAAAAGCCCAAATTCATCTACATGAAGTATTCCAATTCATATAAAATCTGTTTCAAGGCCAAACTCTGGACGCAATCTAGAGGACGAGATGGGTTTCCTACTCTGATCAGGAAACCAACAGTGTCGAGCATCCTACTACGGCTGAGAGTCTGACATAAAAATGGTGGGCTTTAAGACCTAAGAAAGATGTAGATCAAGCCTCTAACACACCATAAATGAATGAATACAGCTGGGATAGTCGGATATTGCAAGAAACCAAGTCAGAAACAAAGTCTAAGTTGCAACAGAGTTGGAATTGCAACAGAATTGTTACAGCAACAGAATCAGTTTTCAACACAAATTCTGAGAGATTTATCCAATCTTAAAAACCAGATAAAGAAGGAACAAATTTAGCATGATGAAGACTCCTAATTAGTCTAAGAATCCTGAAGATTTCGGCAGCAAAGGGTTAGGATAAAGAGAGCAGAACACAACTGAAACAGGGTAAAAAAAAACATTCATTTCTTCTCTGCTTTTGTCAATTTTTCAGCAACCATGAACTAAACTCCTGAATTTGGTTCAAGAAGGACACATACCATCTCCATTAGCACGTTGTGAGAAGTAACGTTATTATTGTAATTCTTTCATATTCAAGTATTTATTTTTCCTTGGTCAGAATTATGCTATTGATTGTTCAAGCTTATTGAATTGTTTTGAGATAGCATATATGCTTTCTAGTTCCTTTCAATCCGTAATTGTTGTTAGGGACTAGAGTAAGAAGTAAAAGAATTAATTTGATTGTGTAACATCCTCAAATTATAATGTCATGAAATCTCAAACATTTCTTTACAAATATCAAGTATTGAATAATATGTCTAAGATTATGGGATTTTTTAAAATAAAAAAATTTCGACAGAGTTTTCTTTGTTTTTTGATGTTACTAAGTTATCGACTAGACTTCATTCAATCACAATACTCAAATCTTCCACTTCGATCCAACCATCCTGGATCATTTCCCATCTCATCATACAATATTTCACATAACCATACTTCGTTGTGCTTTCTCAACCTTACATCATCAACAAATAAAACATTAACTACAAATAAATATAAACTCAAAAGATTCATATTGAACTAATTATTACATTAACATGTATCCATCTTTTAAACATGCATGATTATAATTACTAAGTATTCTTTTCGAATAGTTTGCTAATATTAGTTCCTTACTCATACTTTCTAAATGTATAAATACCAAAAGCAAATATCTTTAGGATACATACATTAAAATCTACATATAATACAAATTACATATAAAGGAAAATATATTACATCCCATAAAATAAACAGATTTAAACACAAAGCCCATATTTAATGCTCCGCGTCACCTCATGAAAAACCTGTATACATAACATTAATAAGAAATAAGGAAGATAACACATTAAAAATGATAAAGCTATTATGTTCACAATTCTTCAAAATATATCAAATTGTTTTTCATCACTAACTTACTACATATCAACATTAATAACCCATTCATAATTTATTAATCCTATACTTATAGAACCTCTGCAACCAACACTCATTGCTTAATTTTTAATTTGGTAATTCACAATTTTACCTCAAACCCGGCTAACCCTCTTCGATAGCCAACAATCAAACCGGTAATTCCATACATATTACCCAACATCCGGCTATTCTCTATCAATAGCCAATCTAATCGGTAATTTCATATGAATCACTCAACATCCGGCTATTCTCTATCAATAGCCAATCTAACCGGTAATTTCATACGAATTACCCAACATCCGGCTATAATACAAACAAGTTTCTTCTTCTACTTTTCCCATATCAATATGTCATAAACAACTCATAATTAATAATGAAACTTTGAATTTTAAAAGTTTAAAAGAAAGTGACGAATCACCTATCGTCTGCTCGTGATGGCCTGACTCCTCCTGCCTGATGCCCTGCTCCCGAAACAACTCCTAAATCAATCAAATTGCACTACATTATTAATTCATTATTATTTCTCCTACGTGCCTAAATTTGAAGCACGTAATATCTTTTATTTAATTGGGTTTTGCACCAAAATTTTCATTCATTTGTCACCTCATTTTCAACATATAGTTTTAATCAATTTTCTTCTTTTAACTCACTTAAAGAATTCTTCCATGAACTATTCCTACCATTTATTCATTCCTTGTTTTCACATTCTTATGATGTTTCTTCACTTGTTCATATTTTAAATACTTCAAATAAGATAAAGAACATCATTTTCTCAAACATAAAACAATCAAAACCTCATTCCTTTATTTCCTCATCCTTAGTTACTGATGAGTACTGAAAAGTATATTTTTATCAAGGTTTTATATCATCATTTTGCACTTAAAGTATCAATATCTCCTTAACTAGAGCATGTTTTATAATAACATGTCTAATAATATAAGATACCTTTAATTTATGGTAAATGTTCATCTTAAATGCATGCTTATCACATAAATCAAAGGATTGATTGATGAGTTTAACTACTGAAATTGAGAAGACAAAGAAAGGGTTAAGCTTAGAAAATAGATGTTGGTTCAGTCCAAATTGGAACATCATTTGGTTATTGGATCATAACTGAAGTTGCAGAACTTGGATTTAGGTCTGGTTTATATGTATGGAAAGCTAAGACATAGGCCTAAAACTTTCATGTAGAGTCCAAGATTTAAAAGTGTCATTTTCGAGTTCAAATGGTAGCAACAACGGAGAAGTCAGAATCTGTCCTGCAGTCCAGACACTGTTCAGTGTTCAGCCCATATCTCAAGTTCTAGAAGTCCAAATACGCTGATTCTTGTTTCCTTGGAAAGCTATGATAATTTCCCATAACTTTCATAAACACTACTTGTTCAAATTCTTATGTTAGCAATGATGTTTTGTTAAGACAAGAAGATAAGGATTGTCACCAAGTCAAGATGTAGCCACCCACTCAACAATTAGAAATACCATTAGTGGATCCTCTAACTTTGACAACTGTTTTTATCATTGTTTAATCTTCACATTAATCTTACATCTCTAAATTATCTTTAACTCATCATTATTATTATTTATAATTTATATAGTTAACCTCCCTGTGGTTTGACCCCGGTCTTGCCGGGTTATTTATTACTTCGACACTCCTACACTTGGGATAAGACATCAATATTTTGATCATGTCAGTTACAAGTTCATTTCTTCAAACTTATTCAATTTCTTTCTTAATTACTACTTACATTCACTATTTCTATACTATTCTACCTCAATTCCATCATGTTTACTACTTTTCTCAAAATCCTTAAATTCTCATAAGAACCCTAATTTAAAAAGTCAAGAATATAAGAAATTAAATCAAATTTAATTGTCATTGTTTGATAACTTACTCAAATAAACTCAAAAACACTTCATTCAAGTAAGAATCTTAATTTTTCATGCTTACCAATCTAAGTTCTCCCAACTTCTCTTCTCCTCCTAGTGTGGCCAGCCCTCCTCTCCTTTCTTATATCTTCCTTCACTTGATTCTTCCTTAATTTAATGCTCCAAGTCTTTCAATCTTACAAGTTTTAAAGCTCTCTCTCACTTTTTCTTGTTTTTTTCTTGATTTCTAACGTTCTTCTCTTGTTTTTTTCTTTTCACATTTTATTTCTGCCCAATCGGCAGCTTATAACAGAAAAAGAGAGCTGATTTGTTTTATTTTTAATGGCAAATAATCATTTTACCCTTAATGAGTTTTTTTACTTCTATTTGACGGTCCTTATTTTTTTGCTAACACTAACGAGCTCCGTTCATCCTAAAATTTTAACCAGATTTCATTCAATGTATTTTAAGGTTCCTCATAAAATTTCAGCTCAATCTGATGATCAGATTGAAAATTATATCCAATAACGTAAAACTAGTTAAATTGTGATTTTTCATCAAATTTCTGAATTTCTCTAAAAATTCTAAAATTTTAACCCAAGCTAAGACATCATATTACAAGGCCCCATGCAAATTTTCTGAATTTTCTAATAACCAGATCGAGAGTTATGAATTGTTTTTTGTTTTACATGAAGCTAGTCAATTTATGATTTTTCGCCCAGAGGTTTTACAGATTGCTGCAACTCTCATCTTGATTTATTAGAGAAGAATAAACTAAGTAAAAATTATCAAGCTTTTGAACGTTTACTTAGAATAAATGCATAGGTTTTATTCCTAAGACCACTGCCGAGTGAACGAAAATTGCTTTCAATATTACATTCACTTGATGGTAAGAAATTGATTAGAGAGCTTTTCCTAATTAATATACTCGTAATCTCATCGATTTTCCTTTCAGACAACTATTTTTTTTTTAGATCTTTCTTCACTGGTTTTTTTTTCCACTGGTGTTGATTTGAGAGGCAGGTTCCTTTATTGAGAGGTTTCTTGCTCGCTTGAAAAAGAGGTTGAATGGTTCTTTGTGTTCTGTCTATTGTGTGTTTTATGAAGAGAAAAGGTTGAAGTCTTGGGATTTGATGCTGGGAATTTTGTGATTTGCAGGAATTCCATAGTTTGATTTCCAAGAATTGGGAGCTGGAATTGGGAGATTGGTATCTGGACTTATTTACTTGGGATTGCAATTGCAAACTAGAAATAAATTGCTGGATTTTAGGGTTAAATTGCTTGATTAACTTGGATTAAAATGAATCAATTAAAGATAATTGGACTGAAATGGAATTAGTTGAGCTGAATTGATTGTAATGAAACAAACAGCACTGAAATGAATTTAAACAAAAAGTCAATTGGTCCCCTTAGTATTTAATATTTTTCATTAAAGCTCTTGGCTTTTGAATTTTTGAATTTCGTTCAAATGTTTAATTTTGAGATTTCTTTCAATTTTCAATTTTAATTTAGTCCCTAGTTTCCCAATATTCTTTACTTTCATATTTCTTTTAGATTGTATCTCTAATTGAATCAATTTACTCCTCTAGATTTACTTATTTGTTGCAAATTCATCATTGGTTCTTTAAATATTTATTTTTAAACAAAATTGACTCAAAATTTTAAATTACTTTATTCCATTAGGCTTTTAATTGACTTTTATCTTAGCTATTTGTTTCAAAATCATTTTTGAACTTCAATCTTAGCCAAATTAAATCAAATTAAGCTCTTTTAACAATGTCTTCTTCAATTAATCCCTTAATTATGGCTTAAAAATTCTCAAACTCATTTTTGCCCATAATACTCAATTATAAGTCAAATTTCAACCTATCTACATATTTTTATTTTTATTTTTTTATCTTCTAGATTATTTTTTTTTTTTTGAATTTTTTTTATGATTTTCATGGTTTATTAACACCTTAAAATTAAATAAAAATAATGGAAATAATGACATGATTAAAATTAACTAAATTTACTAGCTAGAAAGACATATTTTTTTATTTTTCTAATTTTTTTAAAAAAATATATACAAAAATAGAGGATGGAAAATTAGGTTATGAAAAAAAAAATGTTCTAATGGAGAGCATGTAAAATGTTATCCTATGGTATTTTGTGGGGGTATTTGGAATGCAAAAACAAATTGTTCTTTGAGGATAGACTGCTGGATTGGAATACAATGTTTGAGCTTGTTCTTCGTCATTTGTCTTTTTGGTTGAAGGCTATGGATGCTAGTTTTTCTTATACTAGCTAGGAATGATTTATTTGGATGGTATTATGAAATAATCAAATAAATGATGATCTAGAACTCTTCACTTATTTCTTTTTTCATTTATAATCAAATAGAAAAGAGAATTCGTATTTTCCTAAATTGAGAAGTGTATATAAATAGAAAAGAGAGGTGTAATACTTAATTATGATCATTCAATAAAAAATATGATTTTGTTTAAGCGAAAAACAAAATTTAGACTCTCTGTAAGTGTAGGTTTTATGTTTATTTTCGAAGGTCCATATTTTCTTTTAGCAATGTTCACGGTTTTTTTATTTAATTTTTCTTTTTTGCAGAACTGCATTTATGAAATGCTTTTGAGAATGTTTTAAACAATGAAAAAGGAAAAGGTTGATTGCTTTTCTATTTTGATTTCTGTATGTTTTTGTTTCTCGCAACTAGTAGAATATGTTGAGCTATATTGTTTATATTTTTGTATTTATTCTTCATATTTTCTTATTTTCTTTATTTAAATATTTTTTAGGATTGTCTGAATTTGAAATCAAAAGAGAAGAAGGAAAGATACAAATGAAGGGCGTAAAAAATCAGAACAAATTAGAGCCAAAGCTGAATGAAGTAGCTAAAGGCAGAGGTGAGTAAAAAAACCAAAAAATTGATTAAACCGAGAAAACTGGAAAAAAAATAACTGAACCGTGAAAAAAAACCGATTAAAATTTTGAAAAAACCAACCGGTTCGGTTTTATAAGCCTGAAACCGAAAAAACCGAACTAAACCCAAACAGAAAAAAACCTGGAAAAAAAACCGAGCCAAAACCAAGCCAAACCGGTTTTTGTTCTAAAAAAACCGAACCAAACTGAAACCAATCGGTTTAAACAACAAAGAATTATTTTGATCATAATTCATCTCTTTATATACCTTTTGTATTATTTTAATAAATTCATCATCTTTCCTTGGAAATTATTTCATCTGAAAACTAAAAAGAAGATGAACCACAAAGAATTCAAAGCCGGAAAAGGAAAGGAAGCAAATAGGAGAAAATAGAAATTGTGATATGTGAGTGAATCGTCATACCTTTACCACGAGACCAACATTATAATATACTATCAATATTAATAAATAAATCATACTTATCTAATTAAGAAAAATAATTATATTGGTTGAAATATTAATAGAGAAATTATAAATTTTTTAAAAAATCTACTTTATATTAATGAATCTTAAAATATAGGTTAATTAATCCCGTTTATCCTTATTTTTATTCACACACCATATAAAATCCTATATATCATTAAATAAACCACTTAAATCAGTACTCTTAAACTATATTATACTACATAGGTACTTTATTTTGGCTATCTAAATTCTAAAAATACTTTTAAAAGCCCAATAAGAATAAAAAAACTGAAAATTAAACCATATTTAAATTACATCAAATTCAATACATTGAATCCTTATTTAATTTTTTATATGTTTTTTTAATATTTTGGGAAAATATTGATAATATTGAAAAACTAAATACTTATTAAAATAAATCATGAATAAAATTTGTAACATGTATGATTGAATAATATTGAAAAATAATATTAACATAAAATTAAAATAAATTGAAAAATAAAATATTTATTAATTACTAAATATTCATGTATGTAGTGTTAATTTATATTTATAACATCTATAATTGAAAAATAAGAGAAAAGATCATAATAATATATACTTAAGTTAAAAAATTTTGCATTTTGTATTCTTAAAAATTATATTTATTTGTCTTAACTATTAGTTATTAATTATTTTGATTATCAAAATTCTAAAAAGGCTTAAAAATGAGCCATCCAAAAGCATCAAATATTAAAATTCTTTAAAAATTATATCAAAACTCATGAAATCTACAAATTAAATTCTTAGATAATTGTTTGTTGGATTTTTCTTTATTATTGCCTTAGTTTAGATTTTTCTACTTTGAATAAACTCATAGAATAAAAAAAAAGCAATATTTTTATAAAAGCTTTATTCATGTTGTTGTTAAATTATTCTCATGTTACATATAAATGAAATAATTTAAATTTAAATGGTTAATGATAACATAAAGTGAAGTGAAAAATTTTTAGTAATTATTATTCTCAAGTGTTATATATTTATCCTAAATATTAATTTTTAGATTTCAATGGAGAATTCAATTTTAGTCCCTAATTTTTACATTAGGCAGTTAAATATTATTTTATATGATTGACAAATTAAAACTTTTTTACAATTATGAAAACTTTTATAGAATTATTTAAAAAGAACACATGTTTTTTAAATAAATAAACAAAACTACCTTATTCACTTATAATTAATTTTGAACTATTTATTAAAAAATTAAAAAAGTGTAAATTATTTGAATAATATATGGACAAATCATATGAAAAACAAAAAAAAGTATGTCTTGGATGAAATAGCTTGTCTTTTCCTAGGGGTGACATTTTGGATTGGATTTAAATTTTTACATGAGATTTTCGAGATCTAGTTCAACAGGGGACCCTCTTTGCTTGTCTATCTTCTACATGGATTTCCTGAAATAAGGCACGGAAGATCTTGTTTGGGTTTTTTTTAATATATATATATACATTTTAAAATTTCTTGTTTTATTTAAGATTTTATGTTTTTTCATTTATGTTTTAGGATTTTGATATTATTATCTAATAGAAGTTGGTTTTCTTGTTTTTTTTAATGATATATTAAAGGGGCTAATTAGAATGTAGCCAAAAACAATAAACAAGGAAGAGGAAAAATAAAGTAAAAAAACAAAAGAACACAAAAAGGGAAAGCGGATAAGGAAAAATAAAAAGCCAACATATACAGATAAAAAAAAAGGGACATTAGTACTGAAGGAGCTAATGCACTATGCTTAAAGCCTTTCCTTGGTGTTGTTAGACGAACCTTTAATTTGATCCAAATTAATTTTTAAACATGATTAAACTTTTAATTTTTTCTATGATTAAATGAAATTAGCCTATTAAAAATCTAATTATATCCCTAAACTTAATTTTTATGCAGATTCATCAAAAAATCATTTAATTTGACCTCAAATCTACATTGTCTCTTTAGTTTTAGGTACAATAAGGTATGATTAGGCTCCAACTTTTATCCAAAATTTCAACTTGATTTTCCTGTATATATCTGGAACCTTCCTTATCCAACTTTTGCCAAATTATTGGTCTTCTTATTATTATTGCTTTTGTTTTTTGTTTTTTTTTTAATTTTTTACAAGGAAAAAGGTAAAAATTGGGGAATAACCCAAAAATAGGTTATGACACTTGTTAAAGGGAATCACCATATTGGGATTTCAGGTTGACCAAGTTGTAGACAAAGATTTTCGTTATGGTTGAAAGAGAATCACTAGATTGAGATTTCAATTTAACCGAGCTGCAAACAAAGATTTTGGTTTTGATTAAAGGGAATTACCAGATTGGGATTTCAGGTTAACCAAGTTATAGACAAAGATTTTTGTTTTTGTTATAGAGAATCACCAGATTGGAATTTCAAGTTAACCGAGCTATAAATTATTTGATCATAGTTCTGGTTGAAGAAGATTGCTGCAAAGATAGAGTTTTAGGTCAACCAAACTAAATGCTTTAAGAAGATTAGTTTTGAAGAACAATTCGTTTATCTTTATAAACTTATTATGCAAAGCACTTAACAAGTCTTTGCTTCGTAAGTATTGTAAAGAGAGGGCATATGTTGTTACCCTTTTTTTTTGGGCTCCACAAACAAAAAAAAAATGGAAAGAGAAAATACAAAAAATATATATATTAGTGAGAAAAATATACTAGAACGCCCAAAAGATCACCGAAGATTGGTTGAAGAGGATAAAATATAAAAGATTGAAAAATTTGACAGTGTATTTTTGACTCATAAATACCTTATTAGTAAAAAAAATTTAATTTGAGGAGAGAAATTCAAAATTGGATGTTTACGGACTTAATTAGAATTTTTCAAGGTATAATTGAATTTATTAACTGCTTAATTGCAATAAAAATTAATTTTTGAATTTAATTTAGGCTTTAAAGGAAGAAATTAAAGTCCGGGGGGTCGAATCAAGGGCCAAGTTGAAGAAATTGAAAGTTTGTTATACAATTAAGGGTTAAAATGCACAAATTTAGAACCAAAGACCGAAATGAAAAATGTGGTCAACTTAGGGGCTGGCAAATGAGCTTAAAGCCAATTAAGGGTGCATATGCCACAATTAGCAGAATAGGGACATAATTGAACTTTTCCAAATCCTAAATTAAAAACTCTAATCTTAACCAGATGAAACATCATTCAGACTTAAAGAAGAGAAGGTGAGTGACACGTCTTTCAAATGATTTGGCCTTTGTTTTTGATAGTTTCTGCTAATCGAGTTGGCAACCTCAAATGCCTGAATGTGAAGCTACAAACCTTCAAATGAAACAAGATTAGACTCACACGAAAGGTGTGCATCCTCTCAACCAAATTCAAGTGCTTTCAAGTGATGATGACATTAGAATTACTTCGACAAGGCCTCGAAAGTAGGCTACATTTTGGGTGATCGAGTTGGTAACTTCAAACACCTGGATGTGTAGCTATAGGCCTCCAAATTAAGCAAGGTTGTATTCAAATGAAAGGTGTGCATCCCCTCTACCAACTTCAGGTTGTCCCAGGCGATGATGATGTTATAATTGCTTCAATAAAGCCTCGAAAGTGGGCAACTTAGTCACCTATGGTTGAAACACAATTGCGTAAAAAACCAACTTTCTTTTCGTGTGTTCACAATCAAAGGCTTCTCACAGATTCTTATCAAGAGTTCACAACTCTTCCCTTAAGATTAAAAGGTCAAGAATGGATTCAAACCCCTCCTAAAATAAAACCCTATAAATACCCTTTAAGATTAACAGGAAAGGGTTAAAAACGATGCTTGGTAAAACATGTGTATTTTGATTTGTTTTTAAACAAGCAAAATCAACATTGACTCAACAAGGAAAATCAATAATTTTGGAAATGACACATTAAAATTCAAACGCGTTTAAAAGACCTTTGAAATTTAAATTTTTTGAGACAACGTTGAAAATGCTAAAAACGATGCAAATATATTAAGAACGTATTTTTTGGGTTTTCATTGTTTTTTGCTATTTTGGTTTTTTTAAAAAAAATTATCAAAAAACTTGGGTAAAACATTAGGTAGCAACACTCTTGTTGCTAAATCAGATGTGTTTTCTACATTCCATTGCTTTCAAGTACTTGTTAAGCGTTAGTTTTCACACAAAATTAAATTTGTTTAAAGTGATTGGGGTTGTGAATATCGTAAGTTAAATAGTTTCTTCCAAACTATTGGTATTCATCACAGGATAATTTGTCCTCATACATATGAGCAAAATGACACTGTTGAGTGTTGTCATTGACATATTGTCAAAATTGGCCTTACCCTCTTAGGACAATGTAGTGCTCCATTATGGTTTTAGAATTATGCATTTGAATCATTAATTTATCTTATCAATCGCATACCTACTTTTGTCAAAATCAATTTTGATCAATATGTATTGAGTTTTCAAACAAAAATTAATCTGAAATTAATTATGATAATTATTAGAATCAATTTTCACCATTTTTCTTTAATTATGTGCCATAAAAACATAAAAAATGAAAATTTTACTTAAAAAACTATACATTTTTACATAGATAAATCTATTCGGAAGGTTGTCATTTATGGGTTGGTAAAATAAAAAACTATGGATCAAAGAATTATTTTCTAACAAACCCAAGTCTACAATAGACTGATAATAATTAATTATTTTGCTTGTACCTGCATCGAGTGAGTGCAATGTGTGACGTACGCCCAAAACACACACTTCATTTTGGCTCAATTATGACTATTAAACTTTCCACGATATAAAGTACAAGAAAATCTTGAATTTTATTTAAAAAATATGAAATAAAGTATTTTGGATTTTATAAAAATAAATCAATTAAAGGTTCTTTGAGATTAATTTTTCATTCATCCATAATTTATTTTAATTATGTTAATGTTCCATGTTATAAAAAATAAATTTATTGGAGAATCCAGTAAATTTTA
>Ga0307515_10009878_pt1 | contig 18383 bp, 19 predicted proteins | sample 17_EM_MG_FD_194513 | JGI IMG/M metagenome (GOLD analysis project Ga0307515, IMG submission 194513) | Populus trichocarpa ectomycorrhiza microbial communities from riparian zone in the Pacific Northwest, United States - 17_EM | ecosystem: Host-associated > Plants > Roots > Unclassified | place...
TTTTATTGCAACACTGTTCCCCCCCCCCCTCCCCCCCTCCTTTTTTTTTTTTTTTTTTTGTTCTCTCTCAAACACTGTTTATCCTTTTCTTCGCTGCTTATCTTTAGCTGTAATTAAAGTTTTTATAACAGTATATCATATAGCGGAACGGCACCTTTTTGGAAACACCCCATCTGTGAATAGTTTTCGGCGATGGGACCTACTATTTAGCGGGGGTTGACAAGTTTTGAGAGTACTTCACTTTGGAGAATATTAACCCCAATATTATACCTCACCAACCCCTCTGAGAAGAAATAAATCGCCATTTTTTGTGATTTTATAGTACGATTTTATGAGTGAAATCACCATTTTAACAACTTTTATTTTTCTCAAACACTGTTTATCCTTTTCTTCGCTGCTTATCTTTAGTTGTAATTAAAGTTTTTATAACAGTTTATTTAATTTGTACAATGGCTATTTGGTTTATTTAATTTGTTTATGGGATTTTGGTTATCTTGTAACAACTATAACACTTCTAGTCCACCGACAAATGGTTGAGATGATGGCCTGGAGATTCACTTTCAATCTCGATCGCATATGTTACCCAAACACTTCGATGTGAAACCAGACTACTCTGCACACTAAAAGCATGTATCAATTTAAACACTGTTTTCACATGATTCCTCTCATGTTCGAGTTCGAAACAAATGTCTAGCTTTTGTTTAAAACTAATCCGAAAGGAAAATCTGTCGTAAAAGCTGCCCTTGGCCGTTCAAAAACAAATACAATCTCTGGCAGCCGGGCCCAGTTGAGGTTGCTGCTGTTTATACCAATGCTTTAAACAAGGTTGAGCGGGAGGCAATCAACACCACAGCCACCAGACCTAGCCGCCGACCTAGCAACACGTGCCAAAATCACAGAGACCCTTATTCGAAGTCGATTGCTTACCATCCAAGTGGCAGACAAGAGCCAGCAATTATTTGGCTGTTTGCATGCAACCCTTAATCAATTCCATAAGAAAGTAATTTGTCAGTTGCACATCAAACATGAAGGAGGAATGACACAAGGAAAGTGTGGCAGCTCTAATTTGATCCAAGCTGATTCCATTTTGGCCGACCTGGCTGAAGGTTAACCTCGGGTATGAGACAGAGAAAGAGGAAGACTAAAGAGGAAAGTGAGGATCGGTTTGAAGGGAATTGGTGTTTCATTTGCAGAAAAACAGGGAAGCCAAGAACAAGTAAACAAACAACAAATTATACATGTGCCTCAAAAGGAGACTCAAATGATTCTCTAATACATCTAGGGAAATCCACAAAAGGGATGATTGCGAAAGGAAAGACAATAACTTAAGAACACACACCTATACCCTCTATACATTCCCCATATCAAAATCTTATGTACTAAATTACAATGGATTTAAGGATCAAATGTCATCTACTACACCCGAGAGCCGAGTGCAAGAGAGAGGTCAAAACTATTGAGGGAACGCAGTTCTTAGGCATAAGTTTACCCTCTCCCTACATGAAAGAATTACACATCTATCAAAACCCACTGCTTTGCACTGCTTGAAAGCCTGCTTCTTCCTTGTTTGCTCATTTTGTATGCAAACAGGGTATTAAAGTCACTTGATGCACTCGTGTTACTTCCTCATTGCTTCCTAATTGTAGATTTTTACCGGCTTCTCAAATGTATGACGATTCTGCAAATTGAAGACAAGGTCAGAACAAAGCTTTTGAGGAACGGAATTCATTATCATCAAAGTGCATACAGTGCATTTTATTGGTGGTTCTTAAATCATCATCTGCCATTATAATTTCAACTATCATTTTTTAGCTCACCCAATAACCTTGGCTATAAGCTTAATGCTTACTGCAAATTACAAGACAAGTAAATACCTGATTAGCAGCATATGACCTTTTGGGAGCATTGTCAGAATGCTCGAGTCCAAGATATTGCTCCCAGGCACCATAAATGTCCCTTCTCTGAACCAAACAGAAAATGTAAAGCATAAAATAATAAGAAAAGTTGTCATGTCAGTGCCCATGAAAAATGGCAGGCATGTGAGAGTGGGGGACCTGAAAACGATTGGACACAATGTCTGAGTCTTGAAGGTACTCGGGGCGACCTAGTGACAAAAATGCAAACTTCCACTGCACACAAAAAAAGACCAAAAAAATTACAAATAAAGAAACAAAAGCTTGCATCTCCAGAAAACTAATTTTGTTAGCATGATACGTGGTGAAATACTGTCTGTCTCAACCATGGAAATGCAATGAAATGTGAAAAGTGCAGATGGTCTACCATATATAGTGCATCAATGATTACTTCTGTAATTAAATAATACCTTTGAAAATTCTTCATCAGGAACCTGCAATTTTCTCTGTACACGCATTTTGACGTCAGCTAAAGCCTCGCCCTCATGAATGACCAGGAAAAATGGTTCTCCAAAATTCTGAACCTGCTGTTAATATAAAACACAAACAAGCATTGAAAAAGATATGGCAGAAACATAGATACCTCGAAAAACAAAACATGAAAGTAATTAATAACTGCCATAGGGGAGGAGAGCCAATCAAAGCAAGTGCCAAACAAAATGCAGTTGAAATAAAATTTAAATGTACTTACCACCTGGTTTTGAGTTGTGTCTTTCATGAAATGATATACATGAATCAAACGATCATGAGGACCAAGGTTTTTCTCTTCTTCAGGTATCTGAGGCAATGTGTCACAAAATAGATGCATCATTAATGGAAACATCCATCAACAAATTATATCAAGGAATATGCAAACAAGTACAGATACTGAACAGGGAGAAAATTAGTTCAAAACATGAGAACTGAGAAAAAAGGTCTGAAAGACTTTTTGCAATTTCTCCACTTTAATGAAATTTTTTCCAGTCATATTTGACAAACAAGAGATCATTTTTCCTATTGCTACCATTCTATTCCAAGGTTACTTGGAAGCTTGAGCAATATATAAGGTGGAATATGAATTAGATGTTTCTTTTCTTAAGTTAGGGACTAGTCTAGAGCATTTGAAAAAAATTTGAATTCAAGGATCTACGGAATAGTGTGCATATTGATGCATGTCAAGAGAGAGGAGTGGGATGCGGGCTTAAGCAATTCATAATTCCATGTCAAACTGAATGGTCAGCAATAATGTACTCAGATCCAGTTCCGCAATGCATCTAGCTTACAGATAATTATGTTTCAATTTCATCCACATTGAGATAGGCTTACCTCCTCTGCACGTAGTGTCCAGTATTGATCATTAATGTTCTCGATTTTTTCATTATGTGGAAAGATCTGAAAAGATGAGGTTGCATACTTAGAAACAAGACAACAAAGAGGCAAAAGTTGACATAACAGGTTAAGAGATCATGCACGCCCATTTGTAAAAAGCATCAATTCAAATTCCTAGGAGCTACAAATATAAAGACAGATACTGTGTATTATTGATGAATATGTTCATGGCAGGTCGTCTTTTAGATTTAGCATAAATCTGAACAAATTCATACTCTTGGGGGAAACATTTCAGGACATCTCCGACAATATTCTAAATTTTAAAGAGCTGTTAAGTGTTTGGCCGTATAAACTTAAAGGTGTAAATTTAAGGTCTAAACGTCATGAAATGAAATCCTTCGTGGTACTAACATCCCATATAAAACTTGAGGTTTAATCATTTTACATGTATACCCCCATATCTCATGAGTCCATTAGATATTTGGTTCAAATCAATAATGTTTTCCAGAATGTCATCTGTTTGTTTTATTAGACTCTACCATAACTGAACTTTATGTAAGCTATTGCAGGTTTTTCATCAAATTATTTGTTTTATGTGCATCATTTTTACCACCCATGACATGTGAAAACATATTCTAGTATATGTGAGCATGTGATGCAAACACTCTCAAACTCAAGTAATTCAACTCTGATATAAAAACAATTGAGATTGCAAAAAACTATTTACCTATAATGTAAACAATTCCACATGATTCAATCACTACATTACTTGCAACGATTAATGATTCAAAACATTTCATCCATTTAGAACAGAGTTTGCGCATTTCTAAGTGAAAAAACAAGAGGAAATAAGCATAACGAATCACAGGACCCTTACTTCGGAAGGCGAACAACTAATCTATGTAATTGATATTTTTCAAAGTAAACAACCATTACAAAACAGGTGATACCTTGTAGATCTTGTGATAGAAAACCTCAAGCAATCTAAGTTCAGCACTGGGATGAGACAGCTCCACCTATTCCATAATAAGGCACATGGTGAATTCCTTTCTCCAGAAAGAAAGGGCACAAGGGGGGAAGGAAGCAATTGGGAAAGTGATTGGTATTCACATCAGTTGGTGCAACCTCCACATGAGTTACGAAATAAATCATGCAAAAAAGGTATAAACAAGAGGCGGATTAAAAACTTCCTTTGTCCTGAAAGAGTTGAGATTATTTACCTTTGTCTTAAGGTCATTGATGACATCACCTACAGTGCTCTGTTTTGGCAATCTGATGGTATGAATCACTACCTGTGAACATAAGAGATTCCATGAAGCACAAAACTTAAAGTATGCATATTATTTGCATAAAAAAACAATGAGTTATGATTATTTACCTCATCCTTGGTAGCATGATGAAATGCAACCTTTAATGTTTTAAGGCCTTGCAGTTCTGGAAGAGGGATGTCCAATACTTCATAGTATAGAATATCAGATGTCTATCAAGCAAGACAAACATACAAATTCACTTCAGCTATCTGAACAGAAAAACAAAAGAATCGGTAGAGATCTACACTTCTATGGTATACCTGATTGTAGTGCACCAGCATATCAGATAAATGATCCACTCCCCGGTACTTGATGGGTTGAGGTTTAGGTTGCTGGGAGTAACAGTTATGGGATGTAAGCCTAATTTTGGATGGGTCATCCAAGCCAAGATGGTTAGCTACTCTTTCCACAACATCATCATAAGTGTGGAGCTTTGATCTGAAATAGTTAAAGAGTATAAGCAAACACAAAATAAAGACTTCAACCAATTAGTTGCGTTCCAGGATAACAAATTATAAATTCACTTACAGCTCAAGACAAAATTCATCCTCTTTTGATTTCTCCAAAGATCGAAATCGAACAACCTACAGATCAGGAAAAATAAAACCTATGTAGTGGAATACAAAATATGCAAAAATGGTAGTATTAATATATCTAAAAGATGGCAGCTCATGATAACGTAGTTTGAGCATTGTTGTCAAACCCAGCCAGGACGGATGGTTCTGGAACCCAGAGACTCGAGCCATGGACCCATCTGGGTTTCCATTTTAACTGTCCAAGACATTCACCAGAAAAACCCAGGTGACCTGGCAGGGTTTTTAGCGACCCAGACCAGGTATCCCAGTGAAACCAGGTCAAGACCTGGCATGATCAACCATAAAACTGGATAAGATAAAGTAAAAAAAACAAAACAAAACCCCAAAAATTAGAACTAAATGGCATTATTTTCCTTCCCATATAAAAGTGAACCCAGAGGAAACTCAGCTCTGGAAACAAACTAATTCTTTACCACTACATTTCAGCTCACATCATCGACCCATTGTCTGTTTTTATGTTATAATATAAGATAGACAGTGGAATTAGATGGATACCAATACTAACTTGGTTAAGCATTCAAGTTCATCTCCATTTGATTTCTCATCACTGTATCTAGTCGAGTTAGGTTTTCTATGCCAATTTAGGTCTTCTTCATTCAGATTCTTTGCTGATGCTGTATTCAACTCCTGAGACTGTTATTGTTAATGGTTTTGGAATTTCATTCTTCTAGATTGTGACCGTCCACTAGCCTTCAATAATGTGTTCTCCGTGTCTCGAAGTGGACCTATAGTCCAAAAAATCTTGTAATTTTTGGTTTTTATTCAATTACAGATCTTGCAAGAAACAAATAGAGGGGGGAATCAAAACAAGAATATCGTCATATACTTTTGAAACAAGATTCTTTACTATTTCCATTCTTTTTTATTCTTAAAATTTTATGTTGCAGAATAACTGCTCAAATCTTCTTTTTTTTGCATTCCTTTTACTGGCAAAAAAGGGAAATTGCAGACCTGCCTGGTAGAACCAGTTACCCGGCCTCTTTTCGTGCCAAGTCTGACAACTATGGTTTGAAAATGTGCCATTACACCACATGCCAAGCAGCCAGCAAGCAGAATGAAAACTACCAAGTCATGGTAGTACAGAAATCAAGTTTTGAACAGCAAAATGTACTGTCGAACAGCATGGGAAATTCTCTCTTATCAAACCATGGCATACCTGGCGATTGTGCATATACTCGAGGAATGAAGGCACATCAGGGTAGCGGCACTGTTCATTGCTTCCCATTTGAGGGGGTTTCTGAAAGCAAACAATATCTCCATCTTCAAGCTGCAAAAGTAACCAGGAGTGAATACCAAATTGAAGACTAAGTAATTTGCTAAAGAAATTAATCATAAGAGCTTCGCATTTAGAAGTCGATTTTATGTACCTGGCTAGAACGAAAAGTGAGCCTCTTGTCAATGTGTTCACACATGACATTAGGTTCAAATTTTATTTCCTGAATACAAAAAAAGAATGGTAAGTTATTTGCTGAAACTAAATATTTGATGCCTTAAACAGAATTTATGCCTTAAACACCGCAAACAGAATAGAGTTAAACTTCACACTAAATGTGGAAGACTAACCTCATAAAGTTCAATCTCCTGGTCAGGAGCAAAGCCAGCCATTTCATTTAATTTTGTCAGGATCTCCAATGGTTTACCACTGCCCTTCACAAACAGCCTCCCAACATACCTGTCATCAAAGATGTTCAGCAACAGTAATCGTGCATGTGATTCCTAACTACAGTGAATTCTAAGTGGGAATACCGGAGTTTCTCTTTTGATGGATCATAAAGTTTAAAGAAAAGAAGGATATCCTCTTTAGTCTTCTCAGGTGGAGGAACAGGTCGCGAATCCTGGATTATTAGAGAGATCCATTATAGAAAGAGATCAAATAATAAAATCACCATACACCTAAAAAAGCATTAAAAAGAATCAATGGAATATGATAAAAGTATATAACAAACCTGCCCAACTTCTACTTCCAGAAACAACTTCAGCTCTGCATTATTTGCCTTATTAGAAACCTCTCTCAATTGTCCAACCTACAATGCCTCCAGTCATTATGACAATAAAACAGACAAGTGCCCCCTAACGCTAATACTACTATGAGCACACATTTAAATATTTATGGGTCTGAACCACTCAGAAGTAGATAAACTTCTACAGAACAATCAAAGTTTATAGGACTGTAGGTTCAGTTTGGTCTGGTCATTTGGTATCTGGGATTCTCATTTAGGAACAAAAGAAACAAAACAACATAATGAATTTGGACATTTGAGAGGGACCTAAGATTCAATTTTACATATCTCTGGTGTAACACAAAAGTTCTTGTTCATGGAGGGGCAACATCTATATTAACATGTCTGTATGCATAATTATCCTGAGAATCAAGATGTATACAATAGCACAATAGCATCTTTAGCAATGACCAAGCAACACAGAGAATCAATATTTACTTACAGATTGTGATTCCTCCTGAGGAGTCAGTGGCCGATTTGGACGGTATGTATGATTTTGTCGTTTTGCCCACAGCCAAAAACGTTGAAATTGCACTGGAATACCAAATTCTTTAGCAACTTCTTCCTGTGAAAAGAATTAGAATACCATCAGTTAGAAAGACCCAAATGAATGCAACTGCCAATGACAAACGTTTCAAGAAAATATGCAATCAGTATTCATAGTCGTCATTAGAATTTTACTAACAAAACAATGGAAAATAAGATACAAGAACCTTTTGTACCATAAAATTGATAGGAAGACTCTCACAAAGAAGAAGGTCCAAGAAAGAGTTACTAATACTGAGGGCCAAATATTGGTTAATTATGAAACTTGGTATTGGTATGGCCCCTTATAGGTCATATAGTGTACATGCACTGTGCTGGCTTCAACTTTTAGGATGGGTGCTCCATTACAGTATCAAAGTTGATATCCTCGCTGTTGAACATTGATGCACATGGCAGACCATCATCCAAATATCACTCATTTTGAAACAGGATCATGGGAGGGAAAATAATGAAAAATGTGTGCTTTATGAAGTGACTGCTCCCTAGAAGGAACCAACACACTTTGTTATATGCTTGTAAATTTAAAAATATTCCAGATGATAGCACCTTTGGGCAACCATCAGCATGTTTGAGCGCTCACTTGTATGCTTGATTTTAATAATATGCCAGACAATAACACCTTTGGTGCAACTGTCAGCATGTTTGAGCCCTCACTTGTGTACACTTGTCAGTACATTAAAAAATTCAGAGACAAGGCATCAACAAAAGTGGCTGCAGACATGAAAATCAAGCCACGGTTTCCAAATGATAGATTAACCAAGAAAAATGGAGTACCTTGAAAAGGTTAAAGGTTATTTGTTTCTGGATACGGAAACTACGAACTTTGTCATGATCCACGAGATCAAAATATACATCTTTGCCAATCTGTTCAAGTAGATCCTCACTACGTGCAACCTAAAGGCATAGAATAACTGCATCAGTAATTGATTTTCAAAGAAATCTAGATCCTATGATATACCAGTAACATTAATAAACAACATCATTTAATTTGTGAATGCATCTGGGCAATAGGCATGTGTGAGTTTGAGAGAGAGAGAGAGATGTAACCTTTATGATAGTGTACAAGTGGGCCTCAGCTTTTTCCTTTCTCTTTTGCTCTTTCTCTTCCTGTTCTTTCTTCAGTCTTATCTGAAATGAAATATTTGCAGTGCACAACAATAACATTGTTTGTAAAGCAGGACATGAAAACACAAATTTATTAGATAAAAAAATTAATCAACATCTCACCCTGAGGTGCTCTGCAATATCCTTCTCATCCACATTACAGATTACTTTTTCCTTGTCACTTTCACGTATATACACAAGCATATAAGCATTCGAGTATTTTGTAAACTTGAAGGGAGAGTTGTTAAAGCCAGGATTTGTCTGTGGTAACTGTTGGATAAAAAACAGGGAACACAGATTATTCAAATGAACTGGAAGTAAACGAAAACTAGCAAATATGATGAACAATCTTACCTCTTCCTCACCACCATACTGCTCCTCTAATGCCCTTTTCACATCCTCTTTGGTTACCCGCTCATCATCAAATTTGAACCTGCATGCCAAAGTTCTAAATTATGAGATGAGGGACACAACCAAACAAACCAAAATATATGATTCATTGCAAATACTAATCAGTAGAACTCATGAATACAAGGCAAAGAAGCTACTTGAGAATATGCTCTAAAACAATATGCACGAAAACCCAAATTAAAGCATGCCAGTAAGATGAAATGGTGGTGGAGTTGATCTTGAGAAAAGGACATATACTAACTAATGCAGTTTCATTCAACAAAATGAAGATGATATAAAATACAGCGGGGGGGAGCAGCCTAAGAGACTCTCATTTCCTTCCAGACTTGATAATTTAAAAAAATAATAATAAAAGCAAGGATATATATATATATATATATATAGAATGCCTACCACTGATCTGATAGAGTTGGTCTGATATAAGCATAGTAGTGTCCACCATGCACGCCGCCACTGTGAACCAAAACACTGCAAAAAAAGAAAACAAAAGAAAGATTAAAAAATAATGACTGATGTCGTTAACCAAATTGTATGAAAACATTTCATCAATAAAGAAGATATCAGCAGCAAGGTAAGGGTTCCATCTTGTCATTCAAGCCATACAATAATAAATGCAGCCAGATAGCATGGGAAAGTTGATACCTGTGAAGGGTGTAGAGATTGCGGACACTGCAGTCGGCCTCAGGTGATAAATATTTTCCATTCTCTCTATCCAGATCAAGTTGCAAAGGGAACTCATAGCGATCATTTATCTGCAGAAATAAGTAAATAGGTGAAGCACTATCTACAATCATCTAGTTAAACCCATAAAAAGAGTATCAAACAATAAGAGAACATTTCCCTTGTTGTGCATATTGAAGACAAATGGAGTGATGAACCAACACAAGCCAACCATGTGCAGCCCATAAAAGAAAATAATTCTAGTTAAGTACTAACCTTCACCATCGTATCCCGCATAAAATCATACTCAAACCTTTTAAGTTGAAGTTGGAGAACAGGGGGGAAGTCAATGAATAGGACACCCTTCCTAGCATCCTGAAAACATCCAAAGGTGAGCATATCAGAAAACATCTGTCAAAGAGCAAACCCAGCAAAAACTAGAAGGCATTTGCAAAGCAGTTTAAAAAACAAATTGTAGGAAGAGATGGACTAGTCAATCAATTGGTTATCCACTTTGGAAGGAACAAATGGAAATGACAAATCAAAAAAAAAACAAAAACACTTGTGGCGGCAAGTAAACAAGCCATACATGCCAAATAACAGCTTATTCGAACCTTAATGTACTAAAAACTAAAATGCAGCATTTTTTTTTAAATGCATTTACGAACAAGTTAAAACATACAAAAGCTCAAAGTTCAAGAGTTTTAAAAGCATCTCACCTGCAATCCATGTTGTTCAGCATGGTACTTATTGTCACCCTCAAGACGTTCCACCTCCACGTACTTATCAAAAGAAGCATAAACATCTCGACAGCCTTTGACATCAAGCTGAAGATCTACGATTATATATATATATATATATATATATATATATATATATAAAATATTCTGTTAGGTCCACAAGATGAATCTCAGATAAATTACTATTATCCTCTGTAACAAAAATCTGTACCATAAAATGACTCCTTTCTTGTCGACTTATAGTCAACATTGATGCATTCAATATAATTCATATGGTGCCCTTCAAATAACTGTTGTATAGTGCCCTCCACGACAGTTCCCTGAACCAGTAATTAAAAAGGAATGTGACTTCAATAATCCTTCATACATTTTAGCAATGAACAAAAAAATTCTAAGACTATATAGCCCCCACACCTTCATTTTATCTTCAAGCTTTTCAGAAAGAACCCTATTAAGTTCTTGGACATCATGCTGCATGAAAGAGTCATATGTATCCCAGCCGAAAGACTTTGTCAACTCTTTTGTTGCTACACTAGTGTCACTGTATTGAAGTTTATAAAACAAACTCTGCAACGCCAGTGGAATGCTCCCTGATGGGATATCATTCTCAGTTGTTGGCATATGATATACAGCCTGCAATTAACATTTCATGTAATGGGGCTTGTGCATAATTTCAATAGTTTTTTTTTAAGAAGAAGAAGAAATCCCTCTTTGTAATTTCAATAGTTCAACTATGGAAAGTAGAATACACTAACCTTTCTAAAATAAGGAATATGATACAGCGTTTGAAGGAGAGAGTTCATGTAGCATGTAGCTCCTTGGTTCTTGAGACCAACATAACCGGTCTCCTTTTTTGAATCATGTGACCAGTAATCAATAACCCTACGAACAGCAACATCAGCTTCAACTATGCATGAGTCATTTACAAGATACCCTCTCCCAGGGTCATACAATTCCCCAAGTGGCATAAATGAAGTGAAGCCCCAATCACTCTCACGTGCATTGAACTGGTGCTGCGTGTCTGACAAAGAAACAGAGGACCATCATGACCACCTATGTCCCAAGGAAATATGCATTTATGTCCATTTCTTTTAGGACCAGCAATCAATAATGAATTTCTTCATGCTGTTACAAGGTGCATCTCCTGTTTCCATATACCAGGTTACATTTAGACTGCACCTAACCCAGCACTTTTACATCCTTTACCAATTCCAAGGAAACTACAAAATACCATGTTTCTTCTGAACAGCATATTAAGCACGTTTGACCAATCAATCACCGTTCCAATGTCAACATAATCCAAGGTTCATGTTTACAGACACCAAGCAACATGTCTTCTACTTGATACATGTCTCAATCTCTTTACCTCCCTTATTTATGAAGAAAAGGTGCTTCAATATAGCTGGCACAACCATATCTAACAAATTTGGATACTGAAAAGTACTTTTGAAGCATTTCAAAATTCAACATATCCAAGCAGGTACTTACAAGACTTTGGTAGACACCACACAAGTAACACTGGATGACTAGCTTACATTAACTAACAAACAATGTTATTTGATAGGTCATTGCCTGTTACATTCCCAATGAAGTTCATTATGGTGGGAGGGTAAATATCATTGAAAGCCCTATTTTTGGACATTTAAACATGAAATGATCAGGATTCCAACCTATAACGTAGCTATTAGCCATTTTGTCAATGTCAACAAGCAATGCGCCCTATCTTGTGCACATTAGTTAAAACACACGAAATGCCCCCTGCGAGCAGCAATTATATTCCTTTTTATACTGGTAATATCCTAAATTAAGCATTTTTAGTTCAAGTTAATCACGTAGACCAAATTTAGTACAAGCAGCCCTCTCATATTTTCCACCAACATATCTAATGTTCAAGACTTCCAGATGTCATTCCAAATGAACCTAAAAGACTATCATACATGACCAGACATGTGTGCGGAGCTAACAATATCAGACACAGATTTGATACAAGTACAGCTCATCTGTAGACAAGTAATTTGATATCAGATAAAGTTCACCAATGCTCCGAGAGGACTACATCCACAAGAACCACAGCAAAATAGTGAAAAGAAAACATTAAAAGCAGAACATTAATTGAATGATGCCTTATATAAAGATAAATTAGGAGCAAACTGATTTGTCAGTCAAAATACTGATAACAGGTTATGTTCCATTGATGACACCAGTTTAGAAAAGGAAAAATAGTATTGTGTGATTACGCAAAAACATGCACCAACGAAGGTTGTGTGGAACAGTCAAGATACCCTTAACGCCAGGATATTAATAAAGAGATTTCGAAGGAGAAAAGGACAGTTCAAGTGCACCAGTAGCGGGACAATACCTTTCCGAATTGAATATTTTTGGTGAAGTTGATTGATGACAGTCAAGCTAAACTGCGCATATCGACTCCACCCATATGGCAAATTAGTTGAATCTGCAACATCTAAATACATGGATAAATGATCCACATTGTTCCCCTTTGGAAAAACCAGTATCCGCCTGCCACCACAATCACACAGAACTTCCATTAAATAATAAAAAAAATAGGCACTAAACATCACAAATAAGAAGAAGAGATCATTTTATCCAAAAAGCAGAAGAAAAAATGATCCACGTACCACTTGTAGCCTCCAACAACAAAAACATCGGAGTAAAGCTTCTTAGTATTAAACCTCGAAAAATTATCAATTGTCCATGTAAACCTAGCTGATGGTGGATCATCCACTGACTGTGCATCAACTGCCGTCGCTGTTTCTGCTTGTGCTACTACAAACAATTAACCGCGATCATAATAAAAGTCATAACTAAACAAATCCAAAATAAATTTCCATAATTCACAAACAAAAACCCGATTATCCGCGCACAAAAAACAAATCATGCATTAAGATCATACTTCAATCCTAAAAAAGATACGACCTTTACTGCCACATTTGCTCGGCAAAACGCATACAAAACAATGAAAAGATATCAACTTCTCAGGAACCAAACAGAAAATCAAGTGCACCTTCCATAGGCTGAGGTCCCTCAGTAAATTCAGTGTGTGGGACCAACATCTCATCGTCTTCTTGTTGCTACAGAAAACAAAAGTCAATGTGAGAGCTTTGGATCTGTTAATCGAAACCCTAGAGAACTAACCACGGGCAACAAGGATTAGAAATCAAACACTTAAATTTAACAAAATTGAGAAAAACCAAACCCTGTTGATTCAAAATTGAAATTGAAGTGAAAAAGATAGGGAGAAAAAATAATGGTAAGATAGTGGGAGATTTAGTAGTTACGTCTAACGGAGGAGGAGTCATGAGAGTCATGAGTGGAAGATGATTGGTGACCGTCCGATCGAGGAATCGGAGAGAAGTGTAAAGTGAGAATTTGAGAGAGAAGGGGGGGGGAGAACTAAGAGGAAGGAAGATTGGTGTAGAAAAAGGGAGAGGGGAAGAGGGGTTTACTGTTCTGATTTCGAGAAAAGGGCAGTCTTGGGATTTTGTTATTATAACAATTAGTAATATTACTGATGTGTATTCGGGGGCAGACTGCACTTCTCCCTTTTATCAATTTTTATGAAATTTTTAAATTATTTTAATATATTATTATTGTTGTAAACACCAATATACTGAGACAAGAGTAAGAAACAATAAATATTTTTCAATAATTATAATCGCAAAACCCGATTCAAGATCAATCAAAAATAAAATTTGAGTTACATGCTAAGAGGGTCGACTCAAAAAAATTAATAATCAAAAACAATATTTTTTATCAAAATAAAATATTAAAATAATTAAATAAATTAATAATAGAGTTTTGATTGGATTACATATGAGTTATTTAAATTAGCAAGTTAACCTAAGTTATTGAATTAACTAAATTTTATTTTTATTTTTTCAATCCAAACCACAGATAAACCAAGTTTCTAATTTACCCGTCAAGTTTGTCCAATTTTACAACAATGATTGCAATAATGTTATTATCTATCCTAAAACATTCATTAGAATAACATTAATAACCTTAATTGAAGTTTTTTTAAGATATATTTGAAATAAAATACCAGGATGCACAGCATTGTTATTGTATAGTATAATAATTAATTAAAGTTAAAAGTTCACACTAGGATGATTTTATTTTTTTATTTTTTCGTGTTAAAGTGTATTTAATGTTAAATTTGAGACTGTCAAATATGAACATTGTAATGATAAATTTGGAAGAAGAAAAAAAGCACTAGATTATTAGTGTAAAAGAATAATTTTCCAATAATTCACAAAAAATCTAACTTACCATATTTGTATTTACATGCACTGTTTTTTGTATTTATATTAAAAATTTCCAAGGTTTTTTTAATGAATTTATGGATATTGAATGCTATATAACCAAACACATTTCAGAAGGAGGGAAGGTTGCAATAAATTACTAGAAAATTGTGAGTGAAGGGATTAATGGTGGATTATTTTAATTTTAATTCCACAGAAAAAGGATTGCCGGTAAAATTACAACATAATCAATCGAATGCTTTGGATGCATATTAGTTTAAAAATCTCCCCCATGGATGAATATAATTATAAACGGCTTGCAACTAGTCTGATGCTCACCCAAAACCCATGGGTTTAAAAATATATTATCTACAAAGATAATATCTCAAGGAAAACAACCCAGTCCAAGATATTACCAAGAACATAGTAAAGCATAGACATTTATCCATGGAGATTATCTCAAGGTGCCGAGACGCGAGTATTAAGAACCACATCCCTCAACCAGAACTCGTGGCAAATCATGACCCAACATCCTTTTAATGTTTGATTTTCGTACAAGACAGACTCTTAATCTCTCCTGTCTCTCGCAGTTCTTACTGTTGAAGCTAGCAGTTGTCTGTTCCGAACAGATAGTGTTGCACAGCATGAGAACCAGTTGGTCTGGGCTGATAGACTGGGATTAGAGCAATAACACAGCCAGACATTGTGAACTGTGGTAACTGAGGGAGTGGACCTAAAGCTGTGACTGGGATTGGCTTAGAATGGTAAAACCAATACCACAAATCAATGCCAAAGAGCACAAATAAAGCACAAGTGATCAGAATCTTGCTCGATGGAATTACAGTTTGATCAACATGGAGATGAATGCACACTTTCTTTGGCTAAATAGGATGTCTGCAGACTTTTAAATATGCATAAACTGAATGAAATGTCCAAGAGTTGAAAAATTCTAAAGAACCGGAGAAAAAGAAACGATCCTTCAAAGCAGCGCCAGCCATGTAATTCATTGGTAAATGACAGGAAACAGGCATGGTTTTTTTTTTTTAGTTGTAGCTACTCTATAACACTGTGTGTAAATCAATCTAAAACCTTGAGATCAGGAAACACAAGAGAAGCCTCTTCATTCGATAGCAGGGTCTGCAGATTTTGTAAAAACGAGAAGCCTCTTCATTAAGAGAAATTACATCATAATCCTTCTTGCCAGAAATGGATCTGCAAGAACGAATTAAGCTTCATTAACTAAAACTAGCTCGTTCGAAGATTTTTGCTTTATTTTCTCTTTCACTAGGCAAAGGCTGTTTGTTAATTCTGACTAATCTATTCTAAAAAGAAAAGAAATGAAGAGCATTTAGCAATTAGTTTCAAAATACTGATACATTCCAATTTGTTTCTAACAAAAAAACTTAAAAACATCAAGACAAGTCAGAACTTACCGCAAGTTGTGAAATCTCATTCAACTTTCTTTCACCACCGCTCCATTCACATTTCTATTGAGAAAATCACTCTTCATGTTCACAAGCTCAAGTTTTGGAAACAAATAAGCATAGAACTGCAGCAACAAAGCAAAATATCACTGAAACAAACTATAAATACAATCATTCAATTAGAGCAGCAAAAAATCGCGTATTTATACCTAAATAGGTCCAAGTGCAGGCAGACCATGTTTCCGTCTCCGTGCATTATAAGCCATATTAAGAAAATCAATATTGTTAACACCAGGAATCTCAACTGGTGACTGAAAACTCATAAAAAGCCCAGCAAATGACCTTTCTTTTGGCTCCATATCAAGCAAGTTCTCACCTTTAAACACTACACTCCTTCCTGTTACTTCATAATCCGGATGCCCAACGAGTACCGTACAAAAATTAACAAAAACCCATTAAAACTAACACAATTAAATCCTTAATTCTATTAATCACGATTAACACTAACATAAAGTACTAACCTTTGAAAATGTGCTCTTACCAGACCCATTTTTCCCATAATAGCGTGAACCTATTCAAAAATTAAAAAACACCCACATAATTAATTAACTGAATTTCATTTCTTTATAAAATAAAACATCAATTATTATTATTATTATTAACTAACCTCGCCTTCATAAACCAGAACGTTTACGCCTTTAGGAATCTCCTGTTTCGACTCAGCAATCACAGCGGTCAAGTCTTTGACTTCGAACAACGGTTTTTTCTCCCCTGAATCGGTTCCAGTGGAGCCTGTGGTTTCTGCAGCAGAGACTGCCGCGGTAACCGGAGAGAGACGGCGGGTGGAGAGGAGGCGGAGAGAGCGAGTGGCAGAATTTGTAAATGAGTTCAAATTGAGGAGCAGAGCTCGAGACTTAAGTGGACGAGTCGAAGAAAAGAGTGGTGGTAGCTGTAAAGTTGGAGAAGGAGAGGAGAGAGTGGAGTGTAAAGCCATTCTGTTTTTGGAGCGAAGAAGTAAAAAATCGTTACAGTGATCGTTGAAGACACAGGACAGGAGGAGGAGATGCTGCTGAAGTTTATTGTCGGGTGGGTTTGGATTTGCAAACGTGGGGTATTGTCGGAACGGGCCTATTAAGGATTTCTTTACTACATCCTACACGGCCCAATAAGGTTGGGCTATTGGCTTATTATATAAGGCCACGATGCATCGCGGAGATTAATATATCGAATGTATAATCATCAAATCTAAATCTTGGGAAGCATCTTTAAAGATTACCCATCTTTTGATTGGCGGGTTATATATATATATATATATATGGTTGTTAAACCCAATCAAGACAGGTTAATTCAAAACTAATTCGGGTTGAATTTAATTTAATCATTAAATTAACTAATAATCTAGTTAAACTCGTTTCACACGTCATCAATATTTCTTCACTATAATTAATACGGGAAGCACCAAATAAAACATTATGTTATTGTTCAAGAAAAAAAATATATTGGGAAAAGATAATTTTGATATGACAAATAGATATGACAAATATTAAAAAATCATCTTAACCTAATAACTTAAACCGTTAGCTAAGGTTCAAGATATAATTTATATTATTTTCTAACATGTCCCCTCAAGTAAAAGTCTTTGGATTTGAAACTTGCACAGATTCATATTACTTTATGCTTGATTTTTTTATCAAATAAATAGGGATGATGAGATTCAAACTCATAATCGCTTTGTTATAAGGTTCTGATACCATGTTAAAAATTCATCTCAACCCAATAACTTAAGCGATTAGATGAGATCCAATATATAATTTATATTATTCTCTAACAATAAAAGCATAAAAATCACTCTCCTCTGCTCATAATTTCCGCCTTTTATTTTAATCGCTTTCTAGGAACATATGATTAAAAAAAATTCATTTTTTAATTAAGAGAAAACGTTGTCTTAAGTTTATATATATATATATTATCTATAAAAAAAAACGACACCAGCAAAGAATTTTTTTTTAAAAAAAAATTCTGGTTAATTCCTTGAGCGAAACTCAAGTCTTAAACCATGACGATTCACGATCCAGCCAGGTATTATAACTATCATTTTGAAGCGCCAAGTCA